>OGYD01001430.1_pt1 | contig 17998 bp, 17 predicted proteins | sample 1576441 | NCBI WGS metagenome assembly OGYD01 (sample SAMEA3541537, study PRJEB24748) | human gut metagenome | biome: human gut; feature: human-associated habitat; material: faeces | place: China | collected 2012 | reverse complement strand
TTTATCGAGAAACTGTTATTTTTACCCTACTATTTTGGGGTGGGAAACTTTAGTTGTATTATTAGCTTTTAATCGGTTGATGCACCTTAGGGGTGCAGTTGTCCCAACTGCACCAACAGAGCTATTGGCACTGCTGCTTGGTTGGTGCACTTGAGACAAGTGCACCCCCTGGGTTACTTCACGAGCAACTTCTTTACCTTGCCGTTGGCTGTGCGCACGATGTTGATGCCACGCTGGAGGTGCTGTATGCGTACTCCGCCGAGGTTGTATATCTCGACGTAGGTGTTGTCGTCGGCAGTGGTTAGGGTGTTGATGGCAGTGTCGATTTGCTTGCCGAACACCACGCTCACGTCCGAACCCATTGTCATAAAGTTGAGTTCTGCTACAAACTTCGACTTATCGGCAGAGAGTGTAGCCGTAAAGGAGGTGAGTGTAGACTTGCTTCCCTCGGTTACGCCTCCGATGGCAGCTGTAGAAGTAACGTTTACCCATTTGCCCTCGGTGGCCGAAGTGGCAAAGGTTGTAACACCAGTTTCTGCATCAACCGTAGACATAACGCCATCAATTTCAAAGTCGCCAAACGTCTTGTATGCCATGGGGGCGAGTTTCTTAAATGTCACCTTGTATCTACTGCCATCCACTCGCTTCAGCTCCACTTCCTTCTGAGTGTAGTCGGTAGTTCTGCCTCCTCCACTTGTAACATGCAAATCGTCGGTAAACACCTGACCAAATGTGCAGAGCGTGGTCATCAAGAAGAATACTATAGAAAGAACTTTTTTCATATTAACTTTAGTTTAGATGTTCAAATATAGCAATATTATTGCAAACGGGGTGCATTAAAACAAGTTTTAACATCATCAAAACTCATTTTAACACACCCCGTATAGTTGTTTGTTGTATCGTGTCTATATTACTTCAACACCTTAACAGTCTTGCCGTCAGCGGTGCGAACGATGTTCAGACCCTTCTGCAAGCCGTTCTGACGTGCGCCAGTAGCGTTGAACACAGCCACCGGAGCGGTCTTGCCTGCTACTACACCATTGATAGCTGTCTCCGACTTCTTGCCAAATACGCAGTCAACCTTAAGCGTTTCTTCACCCATTGGAACAGAGAGTGAAATCTCAGCATAGAGCTTACCACCTTCTACTACAGAGTGGAGTGTAAGAGGAATTTGGTGTCCGAGAGCTTCCGCAAGCGTTGTGTTGCTCGGCAACTTTGCAGTGCCATCAAAGTCGTAAGTTGTAGCGTCGCCATTCTTTACGCCCTTGATACCCTCAACTATTACATCACCTACCTCAAACATTCCGAAAGTGAAGTTCTTGAGCATGAATGTAGATGTACCATCTGTCAGATGCTCAAGCTCAACTGTTGTTCCTTTAACAGGTTCCTGTGGAGCACCATTGAGCGAGATTTCGAGATCGTCGGTGAACTGTTCTTTTGTCTGAGCGTTAGCTGTTGTCGCCATGAATGCTGTCGCAGCAACGGCGAGTGTCATAAAAAACTTCTTCATTTTTTTATTTATTAATTAATAGCAATTTACTTCTTCAAAACCTTCAGTGTTCTGCCGTCGGCTGTGCGCACGATGTTCACGCCACGCTGGAGAGATGTAACCTTCGCACCAGTGAGTGTGTAGATGTGCTTAACTGTGCCGTCAGCTGCTACTACTGTGTTCACAGATGTTTCTGTCGGTGTGAAGCTGAATGTGTAAGAAACCGCTTCATCATAGTTGTCGACAACAAACTTACCAGTGCAACTTGTCACCTTCTTCTCTGCGTCAAAGCCTACGATAAACTCGAAGTCAGTATAGGGAAGCTCTGTGTACAATGGGTGTGCAGCTGTTGTCTTAGCCTTACCCTTCTTGCTTGTGAAGCTTGCCTCGCTGTCGCTGCCAGTGCACTGAACGCCTTCGAACGAAACAGTGCCGAGGTCTACGCCTTTAGGAATAGCAACGTTGGTGAGCGAAAGGGTATAAACATCCTTTGCAGTCTCGGTGAATGTAACTGTTGTCTGTTTGTTGTTCATCTGTTCGCCATCATTATACGTGTAGCCAACGAGAGTACCATTTACTGAGAACGGATCTGCCGGAACGAACGGCTCCTGATAGTTGAACCACGCTGTGAGCTTGAACGAAGGCTCGCTCTCGTCTGTGAACACGATTGTAGCATAGAGGTCACCACCTTCGTCAATACGTGCCTCAACCTTAGCCTTGAGGTTTACGTAAGTGTCGTAGAAGTTAGGAAGAGTTTTGATCTCTGGCTCTACAACGCCAGTGTATGTCACTTCGCCGTCAACTGTCTTCTTCTCAAGACCCTTCAGGAGTACGCCTGACATAGTGCCCTTCTCGGTGTCGATGTGCTCAATCTCGATACTCTGCGCACCGTCGCTCCACTCGCAAACCTTTGCCACTACGCCTGGATACTTAACAACGCCAGACTGACCGCCCTGGAACTCAGAAGCAACGTCAGCTGTGAACTGCTCTGTAGCGGTGATTGTCGGTTTGTCGTCGCCACCGGTGCTGCCACCGCCGCTGCTTGTGCGTGTGCCTTCAAACACTACGTTTCTGTACTCCTTGGTTGTGTTAACCTGGAAGTATTTGAATGTGATGTAGATCTTCTCGTCGTCGATAGTTGACTTGCCGAGATAGTCAGACAACTCGAAATAGTATTTTGTAGCTGCGCCGAGGTTGCCGCCTTCGTTAGAGAAGGTGAAGCTGCCGCCGCCTGCCCACTTATAGTTCTCAATTCCGGCGAATGTACACTTTCCGAAGTCGTCGTTGCCGAAGATTACGCTCTCGAACACGAGTGTGTACTTGCCGCCCTCGCCCTGGGTTACGGCTACAGTTGTTTCATAATCACTAAATTCGTTCAACTTAGAGTGGAATTTTCCTTTGTAATACTGCTGTGCAGACACACAAAGTGTAGTCATCAAAAGGACTAAAAGAGTAAAGATTTTCTTCATAAGCTTGTAATTTTAAAAGGTTTAATTAATTCTTGTTGTTATGGTGAGGTGGTGTGATGGTGGTGAGATGGTGAGATGGTGTGGTGGTGAGATGGTGAGATTTGCCATTAAGCTGTAAACTAATGTCAACATCTCAACATTACAACATTACAACATCAACATCCCAACGCCCCAACTTACTTGAGCTTATACATCACACCGAGCGTAGCGTACACGGGGTACATGGTCTGCTCGATGGTCTTGAACTCCTTGCGGAACACTCCCGACATACCCCACTGCACGTCGGCATAAGCACCGAAGCGATGCGAGAAGTACCAATCGGCACCGAAGTCGAAGCCGAAGTGCCAGTGGCGCATATCGCTTGAGAAGTCGTAGTCGCCACGCTCACCCTCGTTGTGTCCGAGTTCCACCTTCTGTCCGGTTGGGTCGCCCTCGCGCAGATAGCCATCGTAGGCGTAACCCGAAAAATCGTTGTTGAGCGCGTAAGAGAAGTAAGGTCCGAACTTCAAGCGCACGGCATCCGACACATTGAACGTAGCCTGCAGAGGCAGCGTTACGACGAGTTGTGATGTCTTCGTAACGACATTGCCGGTGAAGAGTCCGCTGAGCGACTCGCCACCCTGACGCATCTCCATTGAGTAGCTCTTCACGCGAGCGTCGGTCTCCATCGCCTTTGTCTGGAAGTGGAAGCCTGCCATCATGCCCCACTTCTTGGTAAGAGGCTTGTAGGCATCGAGCGCGAGAGTGAAGCTGGGCCTCGGCTTATAGCTATCGAGACCACGTATAGAGGCAGGCATACCCATCGGCATTGTGCCACCGATGTTGTAGCCGAGACGTGCTTGATAGTTCAGATTGTCGAATATTCCGAATGCTGACGCACTGTGCGCGCCGAAGAGCAGCGCAAGGGCTGCAGCTATTATTGTTTTCTTCATTTTGCTTGTTTTCTTACTTCTTGTATGCAATGCTTACCTTGTCGATGAGCAGTGTGCTACCCACAGCGCCCTCGAAGGCTGCGCCCTCGATGCTTGAGGTGAATACGACCGCCATGCTATAGCCCTTGTTGGCAAGGATGGCTGCATCGAGTTCGCGAATATAGTTGAAGTCGACTGCGAACTTTTTCCATCCGCCCTCGGTCTTCACCACGTTGGGCACTCGTGCCAATGCTACTATCTGCGACGAGGTGAGCACGTTGTCGCCCGTGAGATAGAACGCTTTGCCTTCGCTGTCGACGTTGCGGAACACTACGGCGTAGATGTCGCCTCGGTCGATGCGTCCTTCTAGCACCTTGGCGTTCTTGTCCTTAAACGTTGCACCCGGTGTGTACTGGTAGTAGCCGGAGAGAGTAATGGGGCGATAGTTGATCTGGTTGTACGATCCGTCGCCGAAGTGTGTAGCCATAAGCGGTTCCTTGGTAGCCGACTTCGAGTCGAACACACCGGTGAAGAGGTTGCCGGCAGCGATGCGCATGTTCACAATGACGCCGAACGGTCCGGTGTCGCACGTCTCAAGCTTCACGGCAGCTCCGTCGTAGCCCTCAGCGAGAGGTGTTGTCGGATACTGGTCGGGCTTTGCAGAACCTCTGGCTATACTAAAACCAGGGTTGCCGGTCGCCCAGTTGTATCCATTCTCGTAGTCGCTCCACATGTAGAACTTTGATGTAGCAGGGTCGAGCGAGTAGTTCTCGAAGTCGTAGTGTATGTATGCAAGCTGATCTTCTGGCTGATCAGGATTTGAGGTAGCCTCTTCAGCCTTTATAAACACACGATATGTACGACTGTACTGACCGTCTTCTGACGTTACGACGTATGTCACGGGACCGTTAGCGAAGTTCTGCGCCGAGCCACTTTCGGGAGAGACTGTCGCTCCAGGGGTTGTCTTGAAGTAGACCGGCAGCGCGGTAACATCACTGTTTGGGCGCAGGTCGGGGAAGATAAGGTCGGTCTTTGTCGACTCGATGCCCAATAGTTCGGCGTTTGACTGCTGAAAGAACACCTCGTCGGGGTTCTCTACCTGGATGCGTACTTCAACGATATCACACTCGTTGTTGGGTGCTTCGTCCTTAAAGCATGATGTGAGCGTTGTGGCGAACGCCACGATAGCGATAAGTGAGAATGGTTTTACCATTAATATTCGTTTTTGTTTATTACTACTAAGCCCATATCTAACTGAATTCAAGAGGGCTATAGTCGGCACAAAGTTCGGTAAAAAAAGCGACAAGCGCAAGAAAATACTTGCTTTTTTAACAATGCGCCTTAAAAAATGGTAATTTCTCGAACCTTTTGACAACAACAAAACCCATTAGCACCATTTGTTTGTAAAAGAATGAGTAACTTTGCAGTTCGAATTTTATCAGGTAACGAATAATTAATCAGAAACACTATGCTTGGACTACCCAAAGATCCGATGATGCTGCTGAGCGTCATCAACACGCACTTGCGCGACACTTACCCCTCTTTAGACGCTTTATGCGACGACCTAAACGTGGAAAAACAACAGATAATCAGTCAACTTGCAGCAATAGGATATGAGTATAATGAAGAGCAGAACAAATTCTGGTAACAGCACTATAAGCATGAGCCAGCACTACCGCACACTGCTCTCCATCGGCATACCCATCATGATTGGTCAGATGGGCATGATTGTCCTTAGCTTTGCGGACACAATGATGGTGGGACACCACAGCACTACGGAGCTTGGTGCGGCATCGTTCGTGAACAACATCATCAACCTTGCCATCATCACGGGCACAGGTTTCTCCTACGGACTGACGCCAGTGGTGGGTGCTCTGTTCGGTCGTGGCGAGCAGGCTGAAGCAGGTCAGGCATTGCGCTGCTCACTGCTTACCAACACGCTGGCAGCGGTGGCTATGATGACGGTGCTCTTGGTGCTCTACTTCAACCTCGGCAATCTCGGACAGCCCGTAGAGCTCTTGGGCTATATGCGCCCCTACTACATGGTGCTGTTCGCGTCGCTGCCGTTCGTGATGCTGTTCAACGCCTTCAAGCAGTTCACCGATAGCATCACGCTGACGCGCACATCGATGTGGATTTTGCTCTCGGGCAACCTGCTGAACATCCTCGGCAACTACATCTTTATATATGGCAAGATGGGCGCACCGGAGATGGGCGTTGTGGGCGCCGGCGTGTCGACACTCCTCTCGCGCATCATCATGGTGGTGATTTTCATCGTTGTCTTCATGCGCTCACGTCGCTTTGCTGCGTACCGCGAGGGTTTCTTCAAGCTCGGCTGGTCGCGTCCGTTGCTGCGCCGTCTCAACTCGTTAGGCACCCCGATTGCGCTGGAGATGGGTATGGAGACGGCATCGTTCTCGCTCTCAATCATCATGGTGGGCTGGCTCGGCACCATTGCCTTGGCATCGCACCAGGTGATGACAACCATCTCGCAGTTCACGTTCATGGTCTACTACGGACTTGGGGCTGCGGTGGCTGTACGCACAAGCTATTTCCACGGTCAGCGCGACGTGCAGAATGTGCGCCACACGGTGACGGCGGGTCTGCACCTGATGGTGATGCTCGAGGTGGTGCTTGGCGGCACCATCTTCCTGCTGCGCAACCACATAGGTGCGTGGTTCACCGACAGCACGGAGGTGTCGTCGACTGTGCTCACGCTGCTCCTGCCGTTCTTCATCTATCAGTTTGGCGACGGTATGCAGATCAACTACGCCAACGCGCTGCGCGGCATCGCCGATGTGAAGCCACTGATGCTCATTGCGTTCGTCGCCTTCTTCGTCATATCGCTGCCCGTGGGCTACCTCTGCGGCTTCGTGTTGGGCTACGGACTGATGGGCGTGTGGATGGCATTCCCGTTCGGACTGACATCGGCGGGCGTGATGATGTGGTGGAGATTTAGAAAGTACAAATAGGTTGGTGCAGTTGAGACAACTGCACCCCCTGACAAAAAAAAGCCTCGCAAGTTTTCACTTGCGAGGCTTTTGAAATGGCGCTTCAAGATGGACTTGAACCAACGACCCCCTGATTAACAGTCAGGTGCTCTAACCAACTGAGCTATTGAAGCTTTGAAATTTGCGCTTCAGGATGGGCTTGAACCAACGACCCCCTGATTAACAGTCAGGTGCTCTAACCAACTGAGCTACTGAAGCGGGTTGCTTTTTTGTTTTAGCGTTGCAAAAGTACGACTAAGTTTTTAATTGTGCAATTTTTCAAGCGCAAATTTTCAATATTTTTTTGTCATCCTATCATTTCGTGCGTTTTACCAGCCTCGAACTGTCTGAAAAGCAGTAATATTGCCCAGGCAATACTTATCTAAACGCAAAAAATTTGTTGAGCAGAAAGTTGGTAGCCCCAAACGGGAAAAGTCCGACGAAGTTGGCGAGGTCCTTGTTGACACCCACCCACTGCACGAGCACAGCGACGACTCCGAGCTGCACAAGGTAGGCTATGCCGTAGGCGGCAAGAAACATCAACGCCTGGCGCCCCATGCGTCCTTCCGTGGAGCGGAACACCCAAATGCGGTTCCAATAGAAGTTGTTGACAAGCGCCAGCACGTATGCCACAATGTTGGCTACATAGAAATTGATACTGAACAGATGCATCAGCAACCAGCTGACTGCCATTATTATCAGAAAATTGGCGGTGCCCACAATGGCAAACCGTATTATTTCTCCATAACTTTTTCTCATATTGTGGTGACTGCGGCCTTGCGGCGGAATTTACGGATTTGATAAACAAACATTACAACCGCAGCTACGGTGGCAAGGAAGTCGCTCACCGGCATACTTGTCCACACCCCGTCGACGCCCATCCACACGGGCAGCAATGCCAGTCCGGGCAGCAGAAACAACAGCTGGCGCGACAGCGACAGGAAGATGGCTATAAATGCTTTGCCTATCGACTGGAAGAATTGGCAGATGATTATCTGCGCGCCAACTACAGGAAATGAGAGCATACTGATGCTCAACGCCTTGGAGGCTTGCTCCACGAGCATCGCGCTGTCGGTGAACATCCCGACAAGCATTCCCGGGAAAAACACAGCAAGAACGAATCCAAGCGTTGTCATCGTGCATCCGGCGGCGATGCCGAGCTGCACGCTGCGGCGGGCGCGGTCAACGAGTCCGGCGCCGAAATTGTAGCCCGTAATCGGCTGCATGCCCTGCGCTATGCCCATCACAATCATCACGAAGAGCATCTGCACGCGGTTGATGATGCCGAAAGCGCCCACACTGTAGTCGTCGCCGTGCGAAAGAAGTTGGTAGTTGATGAAAATCACTATGCAGCAGGCACACACGTTCATGATAAACGGCGACATTCCGATGCTGAAAATCTGTTTCACTATGCGCTTGCGCAGCTTCAGCGTGGAGCGGTGGAAACGGATATACGTTTTTTTGTCAAGAAAATGGTGCAGCACCCACACCAGCGCCACCGACTGCGACAACAACGTGGCGAAAGCCGCGCCACGGATACCCCAGTCAAATACGAAAATAAATATCGGGGCAAGCACAAGGTTGCACCCCACGGAAAGCATCGACGAGAGCATGGCCTTCTTCGGATAGCCCGTGGCACGCATCACGTTGTTAAGGCCTATCATCATATACGAAACTGGCGTGCCGAGAAGAATCACCTGCATAAAGTCGCGGGCATAGGGGAGCGTTGCCGCGCTGGCACCGAAGAAACGAAGTATCGGGTCGAGAAACAAGAATGTGACTCCGCCATAAAATGCCGCATTGACCACACAAAGAATCACGACATTGCCAAGAATGTCCTCCGCCCCCTTGCGGTCGCGCTGACCAAGGCGTATCGATGAAATCGTAGCGCCGCCAACCCCGACAAGCGTACAGAAGGCGATAAGCAGGTTCATCAGCGGGAATGTGATGGCAAGACCGGAGATGGCAAGCGGACCGACGCCGTGACCGATGAATATGCTGTCGATGATGTTGTAGAGCGACGTCAGCGTCATTCCGATAATCGACGGCAATGAGTACTGAACGAGCAGTTTGCCGATAGGCGCCGTGCCCAGAATATGTGGGTTGTTGTTATCCATACGTTGTTTTAACCTGACAATCTTTTTTTCGGCTGCAAAGTTACGAAAAATCGGCCGTCTACCAATCAATCCCACCAGTTTTGATTTGCGCGTGGAACAGCGTCGTGCCTCCGGCACGACGCTACGCACGATTATTGTGTTTTCTTACCGCAACAAGTCCTTGTATTTCTCGCCGTTACAACTGACGGTCAGGATTGTGGCCGTGATGATGGCGGCAAGGATTGTGTCGGTGGGGAGGCTGTCGGTGAGCGCCACGGCAAGCACATCGTAGATCATCGCGCCAAGCAGCAGCAGGACAACTCCCATACGCCGCCATAGCAGCAACAGTGCGCATCCGCCCAACGACACCGCATTAAGGAAGCTAAGCATCTGAGGCACATGCGGAAATGCTTCCGTAGGATGAATGCCGAGTATGGTGCGTATCAAGCCGGCTCCGGCAAAGAAATTACCCACGGCACTGAGAGCGTAGACCACAACGCCAAACACCAGCAACCCGAGCACTACAGCATCGTGCTTCTTTCCGGCAGGCATCCCGTCAGCCTGACGCGCCACGCCCACTTTCTCCTCCACAGCATCGTTATCTGCACTGATGCGGCTCTCCACCGCCTCGCGCTGCTCCTGGTCGCGCTGCTCGGCAGCAGCCACCGCCTCGTCGAGCCGGCGGAAGAAGTCCATAAAGTCTATACCGTTGACAAAGCAGAACTCCTCAACGGTCAGTTGGTCGTCGACCGTCGCGGCAGCCTCCTTGAAAATCGACGCCAACGCCGGGTGTTTAAGCACAAGACGCTCTATCTTGGTTTTCGGGTCAAAATTAGCCATAATCGTCGTGTATATACGGCAAAGTTAGTTTTTCTTATCCCTTCGTGCAAAAAATATGTCGCTAAAAACACAACGTTCTGCTCCGCACAACATCTTTTTATGCGTTGTTTTTTGTTTCCACGGGATAATCGTAGTACCTTTGCAGTGAAATTTGGTTAAAGATTGTGGATAAAGGTTTCCTGGTCTTAATGTTTTAGGTATAAAAATACAAGTTTTTATTTTATGGATTTTCTCAAGAAGGTTAGCTTTCAGCCTAAGTTGATCACTTCGCTGAAAGGCTACAATATGGCACGTTTCAAAGACGATGTCATTGCGGGTATCGTTGTCGGCATCGTGGCTCTGCCTCTTGCCGTGGCATTCGGTATAGCGTCGGGCGTAACGCCGACCGTCGGACTCATCACTGCCGTAATCGGAGGTTTTCTGGTCTCGGCTCTCGGCGGCTGCTCTGTGCAGATTGGCGGACCTACGGGCGCATTTATCGTTATCATCTACGGCATCATCCAGCAGTTCGGACTCACCGGACTCGCTATAGCCACTGTGCTTGCCGGACTGATACTCGTGGCGCTTGGACTGTTCCGACTCGGCACGGTGATTAAATTTATCCCTTATCCAATCGTCATCGGCTTCACTTCAGGTATCGCCGTGACAATCTTCTCAACACAGATAACCGACTTCTTCGGACTTCAGACAGGCGCGCTGCCAGCCGATTTCATCTCGAAATGGGGCGTATACATGACTCATTTCGGCACGACACACCTGCCTACGCTAATCGTGGGCATCGTATCGCTGGCGATAATCATTGCCGCGCCCTACGTGTCGAAGCGTCTGCCCGGCGCGCTGCTCGCCATAATTGTGGTGACAGCCGCGGTGTGGGCCATGCACGAATACTGCGGACTTGAGGGCGTGGAAACAATCGGCGACCGTTTCCACAACCTGTCGGGCACAATCCCGTCGCCACACTCCATCGACATCAACATTGCCACCATCAACGCCCTTCTGCCGTCGGCATTCACCATCGCGATGCTCGGCGCCATAGAATCGCTGCTGTCTGCCACCGTCGCAGACGGCGCAACAGGATCAAACACCGACTGCAACACCGAGCTAATCGGCCAGGGTGTGGCAAACGTTGTCGTTCCGTTTTTCGGAGGCATCCCGGTGACCGGCGCCATTGCGCGCACAATGACCAACATCACCAACGGCGGACGCACACCGGTTGCCGGCGTAGTGCATGCCGTGGTGCTGCTGCTCATCTTCCTGTTCCTGATGCCGCTCATCAACCTCGTGCCTATGGCATGCCTTGCCGGTGTGCTCATAATGGTTTCATACAACATGAGCGGATGGCGCACGGTGAAGGCAATTCTGAAAACGCCTAAATCAGACGTGACTGTGATGATTGTGACATTCCTCCTCACCGTTGTGTTCGACCTCACAATAGCCATCGAACTCGGCTTGCTGCTTGCCATCCTGCTGTTCCTCCGCCGTGTGATGGAGAACACCGAGATACACCATTTCGGCGAGCAAATCGACATTGCCGAAGGTCAGGAAGTCAACACCCACGAGATTCTCAACCTTGAGCAAGGAGTGGAAGTGTATGAAATCGACGGTCCGTTCTTCTTCGGCGTAGCGACAAAATTCGACGATATGATGCGTTCGATGGGCGACAAGCCGCTTGTGCGCATCCTGCGCATGCGCAAAGTGCCGTTTATCGACTCCACAGCCATCCACAACCTTGAGATTCTCATAAAGTCTTCGCAGAAAGAAGGCATCCACGTGGTGCTGTCGGGCGTGCGCGACAACGTGCATCTCGCGCTTGAGAAAGCTCGCGTCGAGGCGCTTGTGGGCAAAGACCACGTGTGCGACCATATCACGAAAGCCGTGGCTGTGGCAAACCGCCTTGCCGTGGCTATCCGCGAGAAGGAAATAGCCACTGAAGGAGAGGACGAATAATGAAGACCGCAACACTCGACCGCCTGCACGGCATCGCGCTGATAGCGCTGATGTCGTTGTCGGCATTCTACATCGCCGGCATTCCCGAAGTCAAGGCTCTGTCGCTTAGCCCGCTGATTGTGGGCATAATCATAGGCATGATTTATGCCAACACGCTGCGCTGCCGCATGCCGAAGGAGTGGGAGCCCGGCATAAAGTTCTGCACCAAGCGGCTGCTGCGCCTCGGCATCATCTTTTATGGTTTCCGCTTGACGCTCAGCGACGTAGCGGCTGTGGGACTGCCGGCAGTAACCGTCGACATAATCATCGTTGCCGGCACACTGCTGCTCGGACTCCTCTTCAGCCGATGGATTAAATTGGACCGCGACACCGCCCTGCTCACGTCGACAGGCAGCGCAATCTGCGGAGCCGCAGCCGTGCTCGGCGCAGAGCCTGTGGTGCGCTGCGAAAGCCATAAGACGGCGATAGCCGTGTCGACCGTAGTGGTGTTCGGCACCCTGTCGATGTTCATCTACCCGATAATGTATCGCGCCGGACTGCTCGACGGGCTCTCCGACCGCGCGGTGGCAATCTACACCGGCAGCACGCTCCACGAAGTGGCACACGTGGCAGGTGCGGGCAATGCCATGGACCCGACCGACGCCCTCGGCATCGCAGGTACGGCGACAATAACCAAGATGATACGCGTGATGCTGCTCGCCCCTGTGCTTGTGGTTATGAGCCTCTTCCTGTCGCGGAGACAAAACGACGGCGGCAAGCGCAAAATCACCATACCATGGTTCGCATTTCTGTTTATCGGAGCCATCTGCGTCAACACACTGCTGCAACACCTCTGCGGCGCGGCGACAGTGAAAGACATACCGCTCAACGGCGCAATCGAATATGCCGACACATTCATGCTCACCATGGCGATGACCGCCCTCGGCATCGACACAGGCATCGACAAGTTCCGCCAGGCAGGCGCCAAGCCGTTTCTGCTCGCAGCGATGCTCTACGTGTGGCTCATCGTCGGAGGCTATTTCATCACCCACGCCGTCACGGCGGCATTCTAAGCATTGTCGCAAGAGCCGTTTCCGCCAGCATAAATTTGCCGCAAATACCCGTGCAACAAACTTTAAACAAAATTTTGTTGCTCAGACGGAGCAAACATTGTAACTTTGCGGTCGAATAAGGAAATTTTTCAGTAACTAATTACTTATTAATATCATACTATTATGGTCAATTACAAAGATCTTGGTCTCGTGAACACCCGCGAGATGTTTGCCAAGGCTATCAAGGGAGGCTACGCTATCCCAGCATTCAACTTCAACAACATGGAGCAGCTTCAGGCTATTATCCAAGCCGCTGCTGAAACTAAATCACCGGTTATTCTTCAAGTATCAAAAGGCGCTCGCAACTACGCCAACCAGACTCTTCTCCGCTACATGGCAGAAGGCGCTGTAGAATACGCAAAGGAACTCGGTTGGGAGCACCCACAGATTGTGCTTCACCTCGACCACGGCGACAGCTTCGAGCTCTGCAAATCATGCGTTGACTTCGGCTTCTCTTCAGTTATGATCGACGGTTCTCACCTCCCTTACGAGGAGAACGTTGCCTTGACTAAGAAAGTTGTTGAGTACGCTCACCAGTTTGACGTAACAGTTGAAGGCGAGCTCGGCGTATTGGCAGGCGTTGAAGACGAGGTTTCTTCTGACCACCACACATACACCGACCCTGAAGAGGTTATCGATTTCGCAACACGCACTGGCTGCGATTCTTTGGCTATCTCAATCGGTACATCACACGGAGCTTACAAGTTCACTCCGGAGCAGTGCCACATCGACCCACAGACTGGCCGCATGGTTCCTCCTCCATTGGCATTCGACGTGCTCGACGCTGTTATGGAGAAACTCCCTGGATTCCCAATCGTGCTCCACGGATCTTCTTCTGTTCCTCAAGAGGAAGTTGACACTATCAACAAATACGGCGGCGCTTTGAAGGCTGCCATCGGTATTCCTGAAGAGGAGCTCCGCAAAGCCGCTAAATCTGCTGTATGCAAAATCAACATCGACTCTGACAGCCGTCTTGCAATGACTGCCGCTGTCCGTCAAGTGTTTGCAGAGAAGCCAGCTGAGTTCGACCCACGCAAGTACCTCGGTCCGGCTCGCGACAACATGAAGAAACTCTACATCCACAAAATCAAATACGTGCTCGGCAGCGAAGGCAAGGCTGAATAATCACGTATAAAGATATTCCGACAGAAATCCCGACAGGCATTGCCCGTCGGGATTTTTTTAGTTTGCCAGGATTTGCCAGTCTGCGGAATTGTCACTATTTTTGTCAAACAATGATACAGCGGATTGTCTGCATACTGATTGTTGTGCTGCTGCAGATGGCAGCCACTTCATGCTCTGCCACAAAACAGAGCGCCCACACCGTATGCCCGGAACCGACAATGACGCTGAGCGACGACAACGCCGACCGCCATTGCGACTCTGCCCCGTCGGCAAGCGACCTGATGACTCATCAAAAGGCTGGACTGACACAGCCCGCAACCGAGACGTTCGCCGCACAAAGCCGCACACAGGCACGCACAAACCATTGGCAATGGCAACGCTCGTTGCGTTGCGACGCGCGAATGCGCATTCTTGCAGGCAACCGCCGGCATGCCGTCAGCAGCGACGTGCTGTCACAAACCTTCGGCATCGACACCCAGTCTACGGGCTATGTCTTTGTCATACGCCACATCATCATTTAGCGGATTCCTTATTTTTTACAAATTAAAGCCCGTCACGGTTTCTCTCAGACTCCGCGACACAATACTATTGTCAAACTAAAAAATAAAGAATCATGGAATCAAAATTTGAAATCTTATCATATCAGAACTGCAACGACCTGAAAAAAGCCATAAACCCATCATCCGTGCTCATTGGTGCCGTCACGCAATGATCTTCTTCCATAATGGACTCTTGGCTCCGCCGCCACAGATCTTTGTACGTTCAATCTTGATTCCAAGGCTTCTTGCAACTTCTAGAGAATCACGCAATCCAAATGCAACTCCTTCTAACACTGCCTGTGTCATTTCTTCTCTTGTTGTATCCATGGACATTCCAATAAATGTTGCTCTGGCTTTTGGATCGTTGTGTGGGGACCTTTCTCCCATAAGGTATGGAAGATAGAATACATGGTTTTCTCCAAGCTTTGTAATGCCTTCTTGTTCTTTGCTGTATTCTTTTGTCTTTAAGATTTCATCCATCCACCATTTGTTGCAGGACGCTGCGCTTAACATACATCCCATCAGGTGATAATATCCGTCTGCATGATCAAAGGAATGCAGGGCATTATTGGAATCTACGCCAAATGTCTTGCTGGAAATGAAGATCGTTCCAGATGTTCCAAGAGAAATGTTGCACATTCCATCTCCGACGGTTCCTGTTCCTACCGCTGCTGCCGCATTGTCTCCAGCTCCTGCGATGATCTTGACTTCTTTGGATAGTCCAAGTTCATTTGCAATATCTTCTTTTAACGTTCCGACTACTTCATAACTTTCAAATAATTTTGGAAGTTGTTCTTCACTGACTCCACAGATTTCCAGCATCTGTTTTGACCAGCATTTATTTTTGACATCTAATAATAACATTCCAGATGCATCCGAATAGTCCGTACAAAATGTTCCAGATAATTTATATGCCAGATAGTCTTTTGGCAACATGATCTTTTGGATCTTATTAAAATTGTCTGGTTCATTTTCACGCATCCACAGGATTTTTGGTGCTGTAAATCCTGCGAAAGCAATATTGGCTGTGTATTCGGATAATTTGTCTTTTCCGATCTCATTATTTAAATAATCTGTCTGTTTCTGTGTACGTCCGTCATTCCATAGGATCGCAGGACGGATCACATTATCATTTTCATCTAGGACTACGAGTCCATGCATCTGTCCTCCAAAACTGATTCCTGAAACCTGTGACTTATCGCATTCACTGATCAGTTCTTTGATTCCTTCCATTGACTGTGTGTACCAGTCTTCTGGTTTCTGCTCGGACCATCCTGGATGTGGAAAATACAAGTCATATTCTTTGGAAACGATTTTCTTGATTCCGCCTTTTTCATCCATTAATAATAATTTGACTGCAGATGTCCCGAGGTCTACACCAATATACAACATAAAAGTCCTCCTATTTTATACCCAAAATTTTTTTCATGCATTATCTTATAACAAAATTATACAATAAATTCTGCATATCTGAAATATGTATTTGTCCATTCTATCTCATTATTTTTTCTTTCTCTTTCCATCTATTACATCTTGCGTTATACTTATTTTAGTTTAAAAATTAGAAGGGAGTTTTTTCATGAAAAAACCAGCATTAGTAATTCTGGCTGCCGGAATGGGAAGCCGTTATGGAGGATTAAAACAGATGGACCCTATGGATCCGATGGGACATGCGATCATTGATTATTCAATCTATGATGCAAAACGTGCAGGATTCGGTAAGGTTGTCTTTGTCATAAAGAAAGCAATTGAGAAAGATTTTAAAGAAACTGTTGGAGCAAGGGTTCCTGAAGGAATGGAAGTATGTTATGCATATCAGGAAGTTGATGCATTACCAAAAGGTTACAATGTACCAGAAGGACGTGTAAAGCCTTGGGGAACTGCACATGCTGTTTTATGTGCGAAGCCATTTATCAATGAACCTTTTGCCGTGATCAATGCAGATGACTATTATGGAGTGGATGGATATAAAGTAATGGCTGATTTCCTTACAAGCCACGAAGAGGAAGACGGAAAAGCACCATTTGCAATGGTGGGATATCATCTTGGAAATACTGTGACAGAGAATGGTTATGTATCAAGAGGTGTCTGTGAAGTCGATGACAACCACCAGTTAGTTTCTATTACAGAACGAACACATATTGAAAAACGTGAGGATCACGCAGAATTTACAGAAGATGATGGAGCGACTTGGACATCACTACCATTTGATACTTTAGTATCTATGAACTTCTTTGGATTCCAGCCTATGATCATGGATGAGTTGGAAAAAGGATTTCCTGCTTTTCTTGATAAAGCGATCAAAGAAAATCCATTAAAGGGTGAATATTTTATTCCTAGTGTCGCAAGCGATTTGCTTCATAGTGGAAAAGCATCCTTAGAAGTTCTTGTATCGAAAGATCAGTGGTATGGTGTTACATATCCTGAAGATAAGCAAAGTGTCATTGATGCTTTAGCAAAATTGAGAGATGATGGGGTTTATAAGTTTTAATTTATCTTCCGTTAACGAATATAAAAATATCAGCCAGCTTCGTGTGGAATTATCTTTCCTGCCAAGCTGGCTGATATTTTAACGCTATATATTTTATTATCATTCGTATATTATTTTACCTTATAAACTTTAACACCTGTTTTCTTACCAAACTTCATTGTCTGTTTATGAGAACTAAAGAATACATCAATATGTTTTCCTTTTACTCCACCACCAACGTCTTCGGCTACATATGTTTTTCCTTTGATTTTTACTTTTGTTCCTAATTTAATCTTTCTTCTATCTACAGCAATGGTTCTTCCCTGTTTTGCTTTCTTTCCGGAAGCTGTTCTTGTTCCCCATTTTCCACTGCATTTCTTACATCCACAGTAGGCTGTTAATTTATATTTTCCTAAATACTGTACTTTGTTACTTTTTGCTTCTGTTGAAGTTGATCCTGTAAAGATAAATCCTGATGCTACTACCAGCATTGTGATTACTACTAACAATTTCTTCTTCATGACTTTCAGCATATAAACCTCTTTCTGTGCTCAATAGTTTCTTAAACTTCGAAACATTTTTGTAACAATTTCGAAATCTATGTTTCATACTTTACTGCATATATGTAAAAATGTCAACCTTTGCATTAAAAAAAGAACAATATATTTACAATATTTGTAAGTTAGTTGTTACGAATATATTGAGGTACTTATGAACTCTATATATAATAGAGTATAGAAACAGTACAAAAAAAGAAGGCATAAATTACATAAATCTATGCCTTCTCTGTATTCACATACTTCTTATAAAATGATGTCCATGACGCCATCAAGATAGATATTCTCTACATCTTCGATCAGCCCTGCATCGCATGCTTCTGTTAGTTTTGGATCGATTGGCAGTTTGCCTAGCACTGGGATATCAAATTTCTCTGAAATCTCTTCAATATGGCTGTCCCCAAATACTTTGATCTCTTTGCCACAGTCTGGACATTTGATGTAACTCATATTCTCAACAAGTCCCAACACTGG
>OGYD01001419.1_pt1 | contig 18067 bp, 17 predicted proteins | sample 1576441 | NCBI WGS metagenome assembly OGYD01 (sample SAMEA3541537, study PRJEB24748) | human gut metagenome | biome: human gut; feature: human-associated habitat; material: faeces | place: China | collected 2012 | reverse complement strand
ATAATAAACCTCGAGACAAAGTGTCCCAAGGTGGAGTATGTGGCAAGTGAACAGCCGTCCGTCCTTGCCCACACGTTTCTGGCAAAAGAATGCCGGGCCGCCCGGCATCTTTATGCGTATAAGGATTGCCACGATGGGGAACACCCACCAAATTAAAAGCAGCCCCACAAATGAGGCTGCTATGTCGAAGAGTCGTTTGGAAAGCATGTAGATTGTCTTTATTATAAGTATTATTACTTACACCTGTTTTTTTCTCCATATCCACACCCACATTCTTATTATAGGAGCAAAAAGTGTTTCGGCTGGATAATATTTAAGCAATCGAAATGTATGTATGTTTATTAAACAGAATCGTTTCAACTTTGAGGCGTTTTGTATCGCAATCAATCGTTTATCATAGTGTCCCATGTTGCCAGCTATCATAATTTCATTTAGAATAAACTGCCCATGTTTTTTATTGGGAGGACAGAGCATACTCTCGTTTGATAGTTGAAAAACTTCTTTTAATACCCACATCAATCCTGCTGCGAATTTGTGTAGGTTGAAGGATCGTAGGCATAATATTGTATTAGCTTTAAGTTTCTCGTCTATTGAATGAGAGCGCAAAAGCATATAATAGTCCATAACTTGCCTGAGCCCAATTCCTTCACCAAAAATGTGCCGATAAGTATGTATCATGAGATACACAAGATTGAACTGTAATGTGGGTACGCAAAGTTCATCTCTGTTGTGATTAGCAAATTGCGCATATTCTTGTTGCTTAATCCACCTTTGTAGACGTTTGTTCGCAAAGGGATTTTTCAGCATAGTGGGAATGAAATGTGCTTCAACCTCTGCGTCTTCAAAGAATCTTAAGTCGGCATGTTGTTCTGTTAATATTGTTCTCTGATTTAATTTTTTAGCCAATGCGATTATTGAATCAAGTCCTCCTTTTACCCATATATCAATGTCTCCTGATTGCCGTAGATTAGATAAACTTTCTGTGTAAATTGCCGCTATGCCTTGTCCTTTCAGTATACAACCGCTGTAGCCAGCGTCTTCTAGTCGTTTCTGCAATTGAAAACATCTACGGTTCATTATTTCATTTCGTTTTTGGATACTTGCTGTTAGTGCTAACCATTGCATTTTCAAGGGTAAGGGCATGTTAGTAGTTTGCTCTTGTGGTAACCTTTTTATACCATGAAAGCAAATACCAATAAGCGCTTGTTTTCTGGCTATATCATAAAGCATTTGCCAGTCTGATTTAGAAGGTTGTTTCGAAAACCTTCCTTTTTTGCCAATGGCTATTTGAACTAACTCAAAGAACAACAAGTTGCTTGGCATGTTTGACATTTGTTGAATACCAATTTATGACGACTTATTTATAAATGGTGTAACCATATTATATTGATAGAAGCGACTTCCTGTTTGTCAATTGCATGTAATAAAGAACTCTTTTATCAATTATACAAAGTCTTGTCTTTATTTATTTGCTTATTTTTTTCCGTAAAATTGTAGAACTAATACCGTCTGTATGATCAAGATATATAACATTGCAACCTGCTGTCGCAAATTCTTTTTCATATTGTTTCCAAGCGTCAGTACCTTTCCAATCAGAGCCCACAAAAACGACATCAGCCCCTAATTCTTTCACTGTGCGTATCTTATCCATGTCTGTTTGAAATATTGCCCTATCAACATAACGGATCGCTTCAACTATCGCCTTACGATCGCGTTCATTGATAATAGGATATTTATGCTTGCGTTTGAAACAGAGTTCGTCCGTAGTCACTCCAACAATAAGGGTTTCACATTGTTCCTTTGCGCGACGTAGGATATTTAGATGTCCAATGTGAAACATGTCGTACACTCCCGTCGTATAACCAACCTTAAACTTCTTCATCTTTTTGTGTTTTTACAATATTCCTTAAATTGATTTAGAAACAGATTCCTTTTTTCCTTCAACACCTCAAAATCATAGTTCCTTGAGTGATAGAAGTTGCGTTTTGCCATATTTTTCATTGAAGTTGGATTTCTATATGCATCTAGAATTAGATTTGCTAATGCGTGTGCGTCTTTTTTGGGGTGTAAGCAAGAATTGGGTAATAATTCAGGCATCGAACAAATGTTCGTGGCAAAGCATACGCACCCTCTGGATAATGCCTCTACAAGGCATCTGCATAATCCTTCACTTAGGGAAGGAAGTATCATAAAGTCTTGAGTATCTAACCATTCTAACACTGCATGTGCGTTATCCAAAGGTTTTGGAAATGTAATTCTCTCGCGAACTCTCGATATTCCACATTTTTCAGCATAATGAAACCAGAATTCTCGATTTGCTTCTGTCCCATTTCCTAAGATGTTCAGATGAAAGTTTTCTGGCATTTCAGCCAAAGCTCTAATGGCTGTATCTACTCCCTTCATTTTGCCTTGATAAAAACCGATGAGAGCAATATCTATAACAGTGCGATTGCTCATTGTGTCTATTCGATGTAATCGTTTGGATAAGACAGTCTCTTCCGATTTTTCAATGACAACATCAGAACAACCACACATTAGTCCCTTGATAGGAAATTGTTGTTGAAGATATTCCTGGCTTACATACAATCCGAACTCGCAATTCCTTATAGCGTTTTTTATTTGCCGATATAAGAATGGGGCATACAATCTCTTTAAGATGTTAGGGTGTTGTTTCAATGCGTTGTGAATATCTCCAGTCATTTCTATCATATATGGCTTATGCAATTTTTCTGCAATATTTATAGCCATCATGCCTCTTCTAGATGCAGGTTTAATGAGTATAGCCTCAGCTTTATTTATTTCATTATATAGGATATCTCTTACTTCTGCGTCATTAAAGAACTCAATGGGTGAGTTGTTTGACTTGACAATTCTTACGTTTATTCTTGAATCTGTCATTTCTACAAGTGCAGACTTGTCCAAATAAGAGCGAACTGGGATGCCAAGAACTTTTACAGAATCAAAGACCTCAAGATATTTTTGGAAAAAAGGGTCTGCACATGAGGGAAGAGCAAATATTTTATTTTCCACTCTCCTAAACATGAAAGTACTACAATAGAGCAGTTTCATAAAACTATATGCTTTTCTTTTACTGTATGTTGACTTTCCACTTCAAAATCCGCTGCTTTCTTGCTGTACAAAACACAGATGGCAAGAAATGACACTACATAGTATAGAGTGTAAAACACGACCATTATGTCGAATGTTTTGGTAAAAAGTGCAACAATTAGCCAGGGCATGAACAAACCTGAAACTCCCAAATTCTTATCAATCTGTTCTCGAATGTAAGCAAAGCTTTTTTTGTCGTCTGTGTCTTTCAACGTTATGTCCTCCTGTTCACCTAAAATTTGTTTGGCAGCGAAGAAACAGTTCAAGTATTTTTGGTGTACAAGACGCATATATAAGTTGCACATTGCGCCAAAACCGCCTATAACAATCAGCCACCATTTATATTCAGGTGTAACGATATTAGTGGTGTTATATGCGGCTATGCCAAGAGCTAAGGTTGTAAAGGAAAAAGGCCCATATCCCGCAACTGCGTCAAAGAAATCGCCCATAAAAGACTTTTTCTTTTTTACACGAGCTATATTACCATCAACGCAGTCAAGTACGAGCCAAAAGTTCGTGAGTAGCACTCCTGCAAGCATCCACCAAAAATTATTTACGCAAAGGCATACTGCTGCAATGAATATTAATATCCACGATAGAAGCGAAACTTGATTTGCAGACCAACCTGAATTGATAAAACAATAGGTAACAGGGAAGGAAGCCTTACGCACCCATAATTGTACCCATAATGAACTTCTACTGTTCTTTTTCTTTGTAAGCGAAGACGTAATGTCTTTCATTGAATACTTTATCATAAATATCGATTTTCTTTATTAAAAATTACACTTGAATCTGTCGTAATTATTTTTGCTGGAACTCCTGCAGCAACACAATTAGCGGGAATATCCTTTGTTACCACGGCATTTGCACCAATGATTGTATGATGACCTATATGTACATTACCTATTACACACGCTCCAGCACACAGCACAACATGGTGTTCTAATGTTGCATTCCCTTTTCTTTCTCCGAGGTTTCTACCAATTGTGACATTTTGGAAAATAGTACAATTATCTCCAATATTTGCTGCCCCATTTATAACAATTCCAATTGGGTGTTTTATATCAAGTCCCTTACCTATTTTTGCATTATATGGTATATAGATGCTAAGAATTTGGGATTGAATTTTGTTGATTAGAATCAATGGCGCTGCAATAATTTTGCCAATTATCCTGATATTTAATAATAAGGAACAAAGGCGAAAGGTTAATAACCATGTTGTTTGGTTTATGTAGAAAAGTCTAACATAGAACCTCTTCCTACCTATACGTTGAATATCTGATTTTACCCCCCCCGTAAAGTTTTGTAAACAGTTAGGACTGATGAAGCAATAAGTTTTTATAAACAAAGTCATACGTCCCCACAACGAACTTCTGCGGTTATTTTTCTCAAATGAGAAATTCTTGCTTTTTATTGAAAACATTGTCATATAATTCTATTCTCTGATAATAACTCTCGCTTTAGAACACACCACTGTAGCATTATTGGGTATATCTTCCACTACAACGGCATTAGCCCCGATTTTAACATTGTTGCCTATCTTTATCTTCCCAATAAGTTTTGCTCCGGCACCAATTATCACGTTGTCTCCAATTTCGGGTACATGAGTGTAATGTTTGCCATCATCTCCGATAGTTACTTGCTGATAGATATAAGAGTTGGCTCCTATCTTTGCATAGGGTGAGACAATGATTCCATTGGGGCCATGAGGTAAATGTGGTGGTGTCTTAAATAGAGCTCCTGCATTTAGATCAGTACCAAATGAAGAGTTGTTATAAGCATCGCATCGTTTTATATAAAGGAGCTTCAACCATTTGATTATCAATTTGATTTTACCCCCCCCGAACGTTGGATTGGTAACATATTCACGATATTTCCAATACCTTTCATGGTCATAATGTTGAATATGATTTTTTAGAAAGGATATTACAGGGTTCTTATAATTTACGTTGATAGGCATTTTTATTTCAATATCTCATTATAAATAGTCCACATAGCTTTAAGAGCATTCTCTATTTCGAAAGGTTTTACAGCCTCCCGACAATTGGAAGCCATTCTTTTTCTCAACGATTCATCATCTGCAAGTTTGTTGATAGCGCAAGCGAATCCGTCCACATCTTTAGGATCCATTGCATAACCGGTTTTCCCATCAATCACATAATCCAATATACCATGCACATTACTTGAAACAAGTGGCACGCCTGCAGCCATAGCTTCGATGCCAGCGAGTCCAAGACCTTCAATGTACGAAGGGAATGCGCTAATATCCGCCGTGTTGCAAAGTTCTGGAATATCACGACGGAACCCCAGGAACTTCACTCTATTATAAACACCTAACTTAGAGGCGAGATTCTGGAGATATTTTTTGAGAGGTCCCTTTCCACATATTGCAAAATAAATATTCGGATTTTTTGTTTTTGCCAAGGCTCGAATAATTACTTCATGATTTTTACGTTTTGTCATTTCACCAATTGCAAGTATAAGAATGCAATTCTCGGGCAATCCGAGTGAGCGTTTATAATCAGACTTACTAACTTTACAATCATGTATTCGCTTGATATTGACCCCAACTCCGGGAATGTAGCGCACCTTACGAGTGTGGAATGTTTTAGCCCTATTGTAATCTTCTTTGTTTATTGTTACAATATAGTCGCAAAAACGAGACATGAATTTTTCCATTGGATAGTATAATAGCCAATTTTTTCTCGGTGCTGCATTATGGAAATGAAATCCATGACAAGTATACATCACCACAGTTCCGTTTTTACGAGCTTTATATGCGGCTAAACGAGTGAGAATGCTGACTGTTGGCGTATGAACATGAATTAAGTCAAAATTGCACTCATCTATTATGGTTTTCAACTGTTTATAGCATTTGACATTCTGCATACTAAAAGGTGAACGTGCAAAGTGGATGTTATGTAATATAACGCCCTCGTGTTTAATCTTCTTTATATATGCTTTTGTACGTTCTTCATCAGTATCTTCCATATAATCAAAATTACAAGCTATGTGCAGTTCACATTCAAGAGACTTATTGAGGTACTCTACATTTTCTTTATTAAACCACTCGATGAACGACACAACAGAGGCTACAATCAAAACTTTTTTCCTTACCATATCATTTAATTATATCCAAGTATTTCTGCACAAATGCTTTTGGTGAACATAGGTGCTGGATCTTATCACGATTCAATTTTGCTATTTTGTCTGCTTTCGGCAGCATGTCTTTCATGAACTTTTCTATTGTATCAGCTATATCAATTTCATTGTTGGGGTCAAAAAGATAGCCGTTTACACCATTTTCTACAATATTCGGATTGTCGCACACATTGCTGCATAACACAGGTAATCCGCAACTCATTGCTTCGCACACGACATTCGGGAATCCCTCATAGAGTGAGGGTAGACAGAATGCATCTGCACTTTGATACTCTTTCAATATTTGTTTGGTTGATGGGTGAATCGATATATAATCTGCAACTTTCAAATCGTTTATCATTTGAATGCATTCATCTCTGTATTCCGCCTTAAACGAATTTCCAAACCATCTAAACTTGACGTGCGCGTTTCTTTCTTTCAACAAAGCGACGGCCTTCAAAAACCGCTTTACATTTTTTTGTTCATCAACTCTTGCAACAATTATAAATTCCGTCACATTTTTCGGCAACTTAACTTCTGCTCGTGGACAAAAGTAATCGGTATCGGTAAAGTTTGTTATTACTCTCAATCTCTTTGAAAGCTGAGGATAGTGTGTGCTAATAAATTTGCTTTCTGAATAGGAATTTGGCACAATCACATCGGCCCACTTAAATAAGAAGAAGCACAGTTTGTATTTTAAGTTCAAACATTGTAGAGTGTTTCTGTCCGATACAATCAAATGGTATCTAAATCCGACCATCTTTAGTAATGGTGTAATGGTATTTGGCCCTGTAAGGAAGGATATGACTGTATCTGGTTTATAGCGTTTGACCTCTTGCGCAATATTTACTATTTTTGCGACTATACCATTTGCGTACAACTCTTTATATGGTATTCCATATTCTACAAGTTGACTCTTGTAGAAATCTAATTTAGAATACCACACAACTTCAACCTCATGTCCATAGTCCATTAGCATCTTTGCAAGTCCTACCAACTGACGTTCGGCTCCGCCTGACCCCATTCCAGTAATTACACATAATACTTTGCTCATATCATTGATATATTATTCAGTAGCATACTTTTTTACACTTCGCATATATTGAATGCCCCCTAATAAAATCACGTAATATGGCAGACAAAATATATTGGGCCTTTGGTATACACTTATAAAGAAACATATAACAAATAGGAGTAAGGGAACATTCTTGCCTACATCTTTTAATGCGGCGAATAACAATGTCCCAAACGATAATGCAAAACCTGCAAGCCCAAAATTGAGAATGTACGATTTATAAGACGATACCATTGTCGTCAAATCAGAAGCATAGCCATAGCCATAGCCCCACATATAATTTTTGGACGACAACATGGATACAACTGCATAATCCAACACATCGTTAGATCTGTTGTCACCGGCAATGTCACCATCGCCAAACTGCAAACGTTCTATTATGTGCTGCACGCCATCAGGTAGCGGTGCATATGATATTAGTAAATATAGTATGAACAAGGCAAAAAGAGCAATAATGACAGATTTTGCGCTTCGAAAACTTTTTGCAACGAAATAAAAAGATACCAATAAAAAGAAAGCCAATGAAAATGATAAGAACCCTGCTACGAACAACACCCAGTTGCCTTTATGCTTAAAGTTCATTCCGTCCGCACAAATCAGCAGTGCCGCAATAGTACCTAAATACCCAGGCTCATTAAATAATCCACAAAGTCGCGGAATGCCATTTTGCATACAAAAGTATGAAACAAAAAAGTCTATGTAAATAGTTCTTCCTGTGTAGTATGGGACTTCTCTGTACAAGAAGCTCAAACCTAATTGATAACATAAGGCACACAAAATACCGACAAGAGATGAAATTATTACAAAGCGTCTGTAATATATAAAAGTGTCTATTTTGTCTCTCTCAGGCAGTACCGAGATCATTAGTAATATAGTTAGGAGCAGTACATTAAATCCATGAGGAATATATGCATCATAGTATGACAAAAAGACGAAAACGATTGTTGGTAATACATATAGAGTTGCCCGTAATTTGCTACCCTTTGCGAGTAATCTGCCCAATGTGAGGGCAACTAATATGTATACAATAACCAACAAAACATTTTGAACGAATGTGGAACTCAGCGTTGTATCTGAAGCATAGATTGCCAGCGATGATATTATGGCTATAGCTGCCATGTATTTTGCAGTCTGGCTGCCTTTAGTTTGAGTTGATAAAGTGTCTCTTAATATATTCATGTCACTTTTCCATTATGTTTGATAGAATTGTTTCCCATCGATCCATCGTGTTATCCAACGAGTAATAGGCAGAACGCTTAATGGCATTTGTGGCACATAGTTTCAGGTATTCCTTGTCAGACAAGAAACGAATGAGCGCATTCTTAATTGCATCGATACTGTTATTGTCACATACAAGTCCTTGCGTCTCATCTTCTATTATTTCTCGTTGTCGGCCGCCAAAATCACATGCTACGCAAGCACAGCCTTGACTCATGGCCTCAGTCAGCACCATGCCAAAGCCTTCATGTCTACTGCTTAGTACAAAAATCGAAGCTCTCTTATATAACTCTTGCATATTGTGGCAGAAACCTACAAACTCAACTTGGTTTCTAACTCTACATTTATCTATGAGATGTTCCAGGTGAGTTCTCGCTTTATGTCCTCCTGTACCTGCTATCTGCAATTTCCAATCTGGATATTCACAAGCAATCTGTCCCCAGGCCTCAATCAGCAGGTCAAATCCTTTTATATACCAAACATCCAATCTTCCTGCTGCCAAAATAATCTTAACTTTTTTGGGAATATTACAAACGGGATTATATGTCAGCGGATTCGGAAGTACAAACATATTTTCTTTGGGAGCCCCTGTAACCATTGTGTCGGCTTTGGTTAGAACGGTGACAGCATCAAACAATTTATTTGTTTCATACTTCATCTTGATATCCTTAGGATATTTTTCTTTCAAATCTGGTCTGTCATAGGCATTGTGTTCAGTGTTGATTATTTTACACCCTATATCTCTTGTGCATTGATATGCCCAGTATGCATAGTCATCCAAAACACCGATACACACATCTGGCTTTATGACATGTAATATCTTATCTAATCGCCAATAAGAAAAGGCCTTAAACAATCCGCTTCTGTTCAGGATTCCTCTTATTATTCTGTTCCTTATGGGTATATCAATAGACCATAATTTGACTTTTGCTGGAAGCTTATAGGTCAGCTGATGTTTGTCCTTAGTATGCGTTATTACAGTCACGTCATGTCCTCTTTGGGAAAACCCCTTCGCCCATAATGACGCCACCCTTTCGGCCCCTCCACCAGTCAAACGATTAACTATTATGACAATCTTCATTGTTTCAAAATTTTGAAATATAATTTCACCAGTTGAGGCCTTATATAAGCTTGATAATGCACAAAGCATTTTTCCAACAATCTTTGCCCCCATCTGTTTCCACATCGTTGTTCCGAAAACTCCTCAAAGCTAACAATCATATTAGAATGTGTTTCTAACAAATCAACAAGTCTATCATATTCAACAGCCTTTTCAGGCCTTACCCATTCGTGTGCATGAAATACCGCTGTATAGTTTGACGCATTCCTTATTTTGGGACACCCCCCGGTCTTACATGGAAGGCACTTAATGCCATGCCACACGTATGCCTTGGGGCTTTTGCCATCAGACATATATTTAAACCCAACAACAGATAATGCCTTTATAGTGTTTTCGTCATAAGAATGTGCAGGCGCAAAGAATACATCGGTCTCTATGCCATGAGAACTTAGTATGGCTTTCCCCTTACGAAGCTTGTCTACTTGGACTTCGTATGGGAGTCCTGCAAATTCAGATCCGAGCCTTCTTGTTACGATGCCTCTGTGGTTACTCTCAAAAATATGTTGATAACCATGCATTGCTATTGTATACCCTCTTGCTTGTAAATTCTTAATAAAATGCCAAAAATTCTCATGTGGCTTTTCTATCATTAAATCGGAGTCCAAACAATTTGGTATAACACCAATCAGCGGCTTTATCTTATACTTGTCCAACAGGCTTATTGCACGCAGGAATTGATTAAAATCCATTGTAGGACAAATATCATCGAAACGAACTAAAATTTTTGTTTTATACATAGCTGATTAAACATGCTTACGATCAATTCTACTATACGCTTGAAGCATTTTATATACAACTTAAAATATGCTATAGGTGATGCTTTATATATCTTTTTACCAGCATGGCATATTTCCCATATTGTGAAACACAGATACATGTACACTCTATTAGGATCTAACCTGCTGGCAAGGCTACTATTGGTTAATGAACCTTCGGTATAATAATAAGCTCGAAGGTTTTCATTAAAATATAATTGTTTATAACCATCTACAGCTAATGCCATCCACAGTCTGGCCTCAGTATAAAAATGCCCTTTTACTTCAGGCATTTTATACTGCTTAAGTACATCTGTACGGTTTATTCCCATGTGTTCCCCCCTTAATTTTAGTTTGATTTTCTCTTCGATGTAATCAGATATCAAACCATCAGGGAAAGGGTCTCCAATAACCTCATCAGTTTCGGGGTTATAACAGTTTGCACATATTGCTACGAATGCACTATCTTTTAAGTATTGGCAGTTTTTACCCCCCCCAATAGCATAATTGTATGGGCTGTCCTCGATCAATAAATTTGCTTTATCATTAAAGAACTCCAATGTGTAGGGCTTTATGGTATCATCACAATCTGCAATGTAGAACCAGTCACTTTCAGCCATATCCACTGCTTGGTTAAGAATTATATGTTTACCTTGATTGTGCTGAGACAGGTAAACAATTTTCTCTTTTATGGGAGAAACTTCAATCAAACCTTTAATGACAATATCCGAGTTGTCCTTTGAACCATCATTAATGATAATCCATTCAAAATTTGTATATGTTTGTGCTTCCATCGATTGGAAAACTCTACTTATTGTATGTTCTCCATTATAACAAGGTGTGAAAATAGTGAACTTAAAATTGTGTTTCATAATCAATAAGAATATCTTCTTAGATGCAACTTAAACAATATGTATTTGACTTCTGCCTTAAATCTCCCTATCATAGAACAATTAAAGTATTTAGGCAATAAGTATGAGAAGCCATTGGCAGCATAGTCTTTCCAAAATTCATTTCTTCGCACATGAGGTTTACTTGGGGCAAATGCATTGCCTTGTTTATTGATAATTTCGTCCAATGAAACCTCCAATACCTCCGTGTCCTTTAATTCTTTCATCAGAGCCTCTGCCTTTTCGTTATGAATAATAGCCAATGAGCACCCTTTGTGGTCATCGAAGTCCGGGTGGAAATCTTCTATGCCCCAGAAATCTCCCATAGTTATGTCTGCAGGTTTATTGACATTGCTGTATGGGCAACTATGGCAATAGGTACGCAAGCACAGATTAGAAAAAAATATTCGGGGCCACATTCTTGCTATGATTCTAAAATCAGTGTGATAGGTACCTTTCCACTTCCAAGTGGAAAGGAACCCAGTTCCACGTGACTGGGTTCCTTTCCCCCAGCCATAGGTTTTATTTCTGAATCTGTATCCTTCCATTTTCTTACCTTTCTTCTTTTCATAGTAGTAAACATACTCTTTCCATATCATAGGAGAGGGTACACCATGACAGAAGAAATCAATAGTAAGTAGGTTCCGGGTATCTATATGTTTGTGTTCAAGTGCTGATAATAAACCATTAACTTGGCATGAAGTACCGCTGAATAGAACATACTGTCTATCCTTTAGCAATTTCATTATTTCACTAATACACAATCCCATATCACTCTGAACATACTTAGAGTTTTGCATACGCACAACATCGTGCCATTGGTTGCTAACAATATGTTTTGCTATCAGATTTTCATCTAAAACACAACCGCATACATATCCGCCAAGTGTATTAATGAAGTGGTTGGCAAAAGCTGGGAATAATGCTCCAGATGCAGAATTCCTTCGCACAGGTTCATCATGATATTGTAGTGCAAAAGCCTTAGGGGGATAGTCCTCTATTTTTTGTCTTGAATTTAATGATGGGCAAGTCTTTAGACACAGACCGCAATTAACGCATAGTGCTTCGTTGACGGTTGGTACTTGAAATCCTTCAGAATCCGCAGAGAACTTAATCGCATTTAGGGCACAAACAGATGCACAAGCCTTGCACCCAGAGCATGTTGACGAAGTCATTGATATATGTCTCATTTCTTGACTTTTATCTGTGCTAATGTTTTGACAATATATTCTTGTGATTTTTCCCTTATTTGAAATAGTCTTTCTCTACAATGTTTGTAGTCGATAGAGTTCGTAAGATTTTTATCTATATCTAATCGGCAGTTAGGCAGATTTAGAGACTCAAGAATAGATGTAATACGATTTCCATAGTTTGCGGTCCAAACTTGTTTCTCAAAATAGAACGAGAAAAGGATTCCATGAAAGGAGTTCGTAAATACCGCATCTGCATTCAGAAAAAGTCCTAGCCATTTTGGAGGATCTTTAGGCCAGACTTTCTTTACACCGAATGTTGGTATGCCTTGACTGATTATGACAACAGCTAATGAATGAGATTTGGCATATTGTTCTGCTTTTTTAATGAGTTCTTTTGTCGGGAAATACACCAATACATATTTTTTTATTGGGAGAGGCTTAGCTATTGATTTCCATTTAGCAGGTTCAATCAGTAATGTTGGATCGCACAAATGTGACGAAGAAATGCCTAAAGCTTTAATATCTTCATTAGTACTTTTCTCTCTTACCGATATAGAATGATATCTCTTCAGAAGAGGCAAAACTTTTTGTAGTTCTTCGTCAGTCCATTTTGCACCAATTGATGACGCGAAAGCTAATTTGATTTTATCACTTTTTGCAAAATCAAGGAAATATGAATAGTCATCTCCGTTTACATTCAAATTCCAAATCATATCCGAGCCAGAAATAAAAGCATCATATACTTTATTGGCTTCTGATATAGTATTGCGATTATATTTCCTCGCACTTAGGAGGTGAAGGGATCGAATGTATTTATTACACCTCTCTATTTTTTTTTCTGTCTTTCGCCAATAATATTTAGAAAGACAATTTCTCAAAGGATTAGACAAGGGGTGAAACTCTAATTCACGTTTGACGATATTATCACATGTATAATCAACAATATCACAATCAAACCCACGTGAGCGAATGAATTCACATAATGCTTGCGCCTGAAGTATTGCTCCTATGTTGGGTATATTATGATAGGTAAGTATTCCGTATTTCATCTTCTTAAAATCTTTTTCTTGACAATATCACTAATTATGATTCTATCTTGTTTGTCTATTACTGCATAGTAGTAACATACAATATGCAGTATGACAGATACTATGCTAGAACCAATAAATGCAATAATACTATTATTTATCTCGCACTTAAACAAAACTGCCACAATGATAATGAAAACCGTTAGTAGCATTTCTTTTACAAAGAGTATGATATAATTTTTCAATGGGAACGGGAATAATTGCTTCAATATTATAACTCTAGAGAAGACTGCTATAACTGATATAACTGAAGATATGACCATTGTGATGGAAGCATCATAACCTAATTTAAGTGCAATATAAGATATAGGTAAACATAATATGTAGAGAGTACCTGTATATAGATAGAACTTCTTTATTTGTTTCGTTGCCAGCGCTGCACATATTGTCGGATTGCCTGTTGCATCAATGATTGCATTGATTAGTACTAACTGCGTAAATAAAACAGTATATTCAGGAACTTTTTTCAGCCATAGTTGCAGTATAAAGTCGGCATTTATTATACATGGTACCGCAATTATCGATACTAAGAATACACATATAATAGTACTTCTGAATATAAGTGCCACCAATCCGTTTATATCTTTTGCTGCATATGATTTATACATTTGTGGCTTTACTGCCACAAAAAAGTTGCCTGCAAATTGATTAACTACCGAACTTATTTGAAATGCAATTGCTCTTGCACCATTTACAGCTGGGGAGAAAAAAGCATTTATTAAAAGATTTATTCCTTGGCTTCTGATGACTACTGACGTTGTTCCAAGGAAATGCCAGCCCGAGAAACCTATTAAATCTTTTGCTTCATCCTTCTTCCAATAAAAAGAGTATTTACTCTCAGCATAGTTTTTCCTGCAAAAAATATAATAACATGACATTACTATGATGCTGGACAACAACATCAGTATACCATATTCTATAAGTTTATCACAATTTCCATTTGACAATATTATAACCATGATAATTTTGAATATGGCTTCAACGATTCCAATATATGCAAAGATCTTCATGTGCTCATGCGCAATCATCAATGCGTTATACGGAACAGTAATTAGCTGAAACACAAATGTTATTATTGTCAGTTGGTAAACGAGGTTTGCTGCGAATAAACGGTCTTGAGGTATAGTCATTTTAGTATTTACATACCATAAACCTATCGTTTCTGCAAAAACAATAACAAATAGAATCAAGAGGACGAAAACACTAACATTCAAACAGAACTGATGTTTCAACCTTAATCTATCTCCATTAGCTAAGGCAACTGAAAAATACCTTTGCGAAGAGGTCGCTAATGTGCCATTCAGAAAAGAGAACATTCCAACAATACCTCCCACCACATTGTAAATGCCGTAATCAACAACTCCTAAAATGTCTAATATTGCTCTGACAACAAACAAATTAACAAGCATTATAAATGCCATCCGAAAATATAGGAAAAGCGTATTTGTTGCGATTGTTCTATTATCTATTTGTCCCATTGATATCAATAATTCATTGATTTTTAAGTCGACTACACATAAAATGCCTGAAAAAATCGACTATTTTTTGCTTGTATATTCTTTACTTTAGATAGTTATGTGTCAATTGAAAAATGATACATTGTGACAGCGGCACAGCTAAATACTAAAAATGAAACGAATATTGCAAATTATCTCAAGAATCGATCTTAGGTATAGGATCGAAACTCCCTTTTATTTCTTAATAAACATAGATTCTGGTAATCCCAACAATATTCTTTTCTTTTCGACAGTAGGAACGCCTTTAGTCTTTACATTGTACTTTTTGTTACGAGCGTAAAATTCTTCTATCGTACATATCGGCCTTGCAGGATTCCCTGCGACAACGATCCCCGAAGGAACAGATTTTGTTACGACTGAGCCTGCTGCAATTAGTGCGTGGTCGCCAATAGTTACTCCAGGCATTATCAATGCTTCTGCTCCGATATAGACATAATCACCTATAACGACTTTTCCAAACGCGTCAAATGTTGGGTCAATATGTCGCACGACCTGTCCGCCGCCATGGGTAAAGATCTTGCAGGTGGTCAGCTGACAATGGCTGCCTATTGTGATTAAGTAGGGTTCCGACGACCAATGGTTTTTACCCATAAGATTGTCCTCACCAATATTTACCCCTATATGCTTTGCCCATCGTTGGGGGGGTAAATTAGCATTCTAAGTTTTTCTACAATACGTGTAATAATGTTCATAGTAGATTAAGGTTTGAATATAAAGTTACTATCAGTACCAACTAAATCTTGTGATACCAATTCTGTTAGCACCTGATTGAATAAGCCCTCATTGGCACATTGATTGTTGATGGTTGCCAATTTGATGGTGCCATGTGCCGCAATGGTTTCAAGTATGACTTCGCGTATTTCTTCTGCCGTGGTGTAATGTCCTAAATTATCCATTAGCGTGTATTTTTTAGAGTTGCGTATTTTAGACTTTATAATACCCCGCATACCACTCTGCAAACCGTCTTAATCCCTCTCTAAGGCTGGTGGAGGGCTTGAAGCCGAAGTCCTGTTCCAAGGGGGTGGTGTCGGCGTAGGTTACGGGCACATCGCCAGGTTGCATGGGCACGAGCTCCTTGTGGGCTTCAAAATCGTAATCGTTGGGGAGAACTCCTGCGCGTACAAGCTCCTCTTGAAGTATGGTGACAAAGTCGAGCAAGTTTTCGGGGTGGTTGTTGCCAATGTTGTACACCTTGTAAGGGGGTACGGGCAGACCGTCGTCGCCAGTGCGGCGCTCGGGTGCGTGTTGCATGATGCGCACAACACCCTCCACAATGTCGTCTACATAGGTAAAGTCGCGCTTGCAGTGGCCGTAGTTGAATATTTTGATGCTCTCGCCTTTTACCAGTTTGTTGGTAAAACCAAAGTATGCCATGTCAGGACGGCCTGCAGGGCCATAGACGGTAAAGAAACGCAAGCCCGTGGACGGAATGTTGTAAAGTTTGCTGTAGGCATGCGCCATCAGCTCGTTGCTCTTTTTGGTGGCTGCATACAGGCTTACCGGGTTGTCCACCTTGTCGTCGGTGGAGTAAGGCACCTTTTTGTTGCTGCCATACACCGATGATGATGAGGCATAAACAAGGTGTTCCACCTCGTGGTGGCGGCAGGCTTCGAGTATGTTGTAAAAACCGATAAGATTGCTTTCGATGTAGGCATCGGGGTTGGTGATGCTGTAGCGTACGCCAGCCTGTGCGGCAAGGTTTACCACCACCGAGATGTGATGCTCGGCAAACACCTTTTCTACAGCCTTTTTGTCGGCTATCGAGGCGTGCACAAAGGTCCAGTCGCGGTTAAGTGCCTCAATCTCCTTCAGCCGCTCATGCTTGATGCGCACATCATAGTAATCTGTTATGCTGTCAATGCCAATCACCTTGATGCGTTGCACATCGTGGAACAAGCGCTTCACCAAATTGCTGCCAATAAAGCCTGCTGCACCCGTTACGAGCACGGTTGTGCCCTCGAGGGCTATGTTATATTTTACCATAGGGCTTAGTCTCTTCTGAAAATGTCGCGTGTGTACACCTTGCCCTTCACATCGTCGAGGCAACTGTCGTAGCGGTTGGCTATGATGGCGTGGCTCTGCGCCTTGAAGGCTGCCAGGTCGTTGACCACACGTGAGCCAAAGAAGGTGGTGCCATCGTTGAGCGTGGGTTCGTAGATGATGACCTCGGCACCCTTGGCCTTGATACGCTTCATGATGCCCTGTATGGCCGACTGGCGGAAGTTGTCGGAGTTCGACTTCATGGTCAGACGGTACACACCAATGGTGCACGAAGCGGGGTCGGTGCCATACTGGTTGCGGCTTGAATAGTCGTACCAGCCGGCCTTGTGCAGCACAGCGTCGGCTATGTAGTCCTTGCGGGTGCGGTTGCTCTCGACAATGGCCTCGATGAGGTTTTCGGGCACGTCCTGATAGTTGGCAAGCAGTTGCTTGGTGTCCTTGGGCAGGCAGTAGCCGCCGTAGCCAAACGAGGTTTTTGGTATAAATGAGCAAATCCAAATCGTAAGCGTATTGAACCCCGTTGACTGCCTTGTGTAAATCGCTGTCACTGTCTTCCCGTTCGGATTCAATATAGGACTTGAAACTCTTCAAATCATTTTCCGAAGTTTCCATATTGTTCAAAGCGTCCATCATGTCATAAATTGCCGACTTCTTATATACTGCATCTTTGTCATGTGTACTGTCCGAAGTTGCAGAGCCCATAAAAGTTTGCATCAAGGCACTGAGGTCTGTATTTGTTTTCTGAATCGTCAGCGGATAAGAGGACAATGTTTCCTCTTGAATCACATTAATATAAGTATTGAAGCCCTGTGAGATGGAGAGTACCAATGCAATTCCAATAATACCAATGCTTCCGGCAAAAGAGGTCAGCATGGTTCTTCCCTTTTTGGTGAACAGATTTTTCAGGGACAACGAAAATGAAGTGCCAAAAGACATCGAAGGTTTTTTCAGCTTCTTTCCG
>OGYD01001411.1_pt1 | contig 18176 bp, 21 predicted proteins | sample 1576441 | NCBI WGS metagenome assembly OGYD01 (sample SAMEA3541537, study PRJEB24748) | human gut metagenome | biome: human gut; feature: human-associated habitat; material: faeces | place: China | collected 2012 | reverse complement strand
CGACCAGACGTGTGTACCTGAGAATTACTAATGCGAATGGTATATTCTTTCATGCTATGCACAAGGAGCACACAAAAGGTTGAATATCCGGCACGAGCACATATGGCACAGACCCTTGTCAATGGCACAGCAAAAACAAACACCATAAACGCAAAAGAACTATACAGCAGCGAAGCAGGAGCTTGCGAAGCTGTACGCGAACCCACGTCCAAGGGTAGCGATACCACCCTGTCGAAAAACGCCGCAGAGAGCCTCTCACGGGCTTTTATGGAGGTTTTCGATTCCGCCGGAAACGGAGGAGCCCTGTGAGCGTGCGAATGATTCCTTCTTTGACCGAGGACGGTGATATGCGGTTCGATGTCTTCGAGCATCCGAAGATGACGATTGTGGGCCGTTTTTTTGTAAATCCCACAATGGATGAGGTTTCCATGGTAGCAAACGGCGCCTTTTGTACGCGGGAGATGGTGATATCGAAGCAGAAGCGCAGCTATTTTGCGGCGAGAAAAGATAGCCGGAGCAATATCTCCGAGCCCTACTCGGTGTTGCTTGAGATGATGCCTGTTGCTCGTATCTACACGAGTAAAATTGAGTTGGAACAGACACCATTCAACATTCTGATTGCGGACTACTGCGGGGATGTGTTTCGTGCCTATCCTGTGGGATTGGGAAATGCCGGCGTAAAGATTCCGGTGTTTCTGGAGCGTGAGAACGGTGAAATTCCCACGGCGCTCATTGAGAAGCCATACACACGTGACACTACGCTGCAGGAATATGCGGTCACGGGCGGTAATAGGGCGTATGAGGCGTTTGCCATCACTATGGCACTGTATGACTTCATGCTCATTCGCTCCGGTGTTGCCGGACTTCACGCAGAAGGCAGCACGTTCACGGCGGCACCGCAGCTTACGGGCAAGTATGACGACTGGGTTCGGATTACTCAGGAGTATTGGGGAGCAACAGGCTGATGTAGGCTATTACAGACTTTATTGTTTGGGTATGCAAGGAGAATTATTTACTTTGCAGACGGGAGTGTGAGCGTTGGAAATCTACAGGTCTTGCAAACTGCGGCACGGAAGGCATCTTCGATGGTACGCAGAATGGCAAGACTGGGCCTACGGTGTACGTGGCATCCACCGATGTGAAGGATAACCTTGTGAGCAGCAACGACCTGCAGGAAAACACCGATGAGATGTGGGACAACAACCTCAACCCGTCGCAAATCATCGTGAACGCCTCTGCCGGTCGTAGCAGCAGCACAAGGGTGATGATGCTGATTCCGAGGCCTGTGATTGAGTATTCTGTGTCGGCATAAAACAAGGCGGGGAGTAAAACTCCCCGCCTTGAAAAAGCTCACGCACCGTTCAATATCTGCAAAAGGAGGGAAATCCATGGATGGGTATAAACAAAACTCACTCAAGGCTGCTTTTGGACTGGAGCCCATAACCCCCAATGAACAGTTTTATAGGAATCCATGTGCAGAAACAATATCCGATATTCCGAAGAGTTTTCAAACTGAAGAAATGGTTTTACTGGCACTGAATGGTGAGACGACACAGAAGCCAGTGCTTAAAAATGTAGCTAAGAGATTGCTTACTCAGCAAATATGCGAAGAAGCTGTATCTCGTGCTGTTACAAACTTCATTTACGTTCCAGACGCCTACAAAACGGAGAGAATGTGTTTGGATGTAATTGATGTTCCGCACGAAAAGTATCGGGACTTTTCTCCATATCTCCTCATACGTTTTGTTCCTGAAAAATATCTATCAGGACCAAATGGGAAAGAGTTTTTCAAACGAGCGGTCCGTGCGAACAATTCGGCACTCGTGTATGTCCCAACGGAGTACATCACCGGCGAGTTGTTTGAAGATTCGACGGACTCTATGGGCTCGGCTGAAACTAAGGAACACATTTCTGTTGCTGGTGCTGAAGATGTATGTTATTCTGTTCTTGGAAGGGGTGATTTCATGCCCAAGCACAACAATAAGCTCAAAGAGCGCTTTGGGTTCATTCCCATCAATCCGACCGAGGATTTTTATGAGCACCCCTGCGCGGGAACGCTCTCGAATATACCAAAGGCAGTTCAGACGGAGGAGATGGTCCTCCTTGCGCTTGAGGATAAAGAACAATATGGCGCTCCTGCTTTGAAGTACGTGGCAAGGAAACTGAAAACTGCAGAGATATGCGACAAGGCTGTATCGGTGAATGTCTTTAACTTTCTTTACACACCGGAAGAATACAGAACACCGGAAAGATGCCTTGCGGCGGTAAGCAGAGATAGACATGGATTCACCGGTGAAAGAGCTATTCTCTCCGCTGTTCCGGAGGATGTGCTGAAGGGTCCGCACGGAAACGAGATATGTAAAGCGGCTGTGGCCGCGAAATGGGAATCACTTCAGTATGTGCCAAAGGAATACATCACGGCGTATATGCTTATGAGCGCTGCAGAAGCGATTCCTGAGGGAGATAGCCTCTATGATGTCTCCTATTACTTCCCTCGCGCAAAGCTCACCAAGACGCTCTGTGTGGCGATTATGAAACGAACCGGCAAAGGATTCAATTCCTTGCCACCTCGCCTCAAGAAAGATAAGGACGTAATTGATGCCGCCATATCCAGCTATCCGGACGTTGTGATGGAACTGGCAGATGAACAGCTTACAGAGGAACGTCTTCATCGAGCACTGGAACTGGATAACACTCTGCTCCACCGGCTGCCGGATGAGATTTTGGACCGTTTCGGGATTGAGCATCCTACGAATGAGGCTCAGGCGAAGGATGCGGCTTCTTCCCTGCCGGAACTCCGCACCGTTGAGCTGGAACTGCCGGAGGTACCCGGAACTGCTATGACGACGACCACCTCTGCCCTTCCCGTTCTCTATGACCTCACCTCCGGTGACAGCATTCCGAACACCGGAAAGTTCTTCTACATCACCGACCTGCACCTTGAATCCCAGCTTGGCTTGACCGGCATGACTACCGATGAAATCAAGGGCAAGGTGGCTCAAAAGGTTGATGAGATGCTGGGCGGTCTCAACATAGAGGACATGGCGGACGGCGTCCTTCTCATCGGCGGCGATGTGGCGGACAGCGAAGAGGTTGCCAAAATCTTCTACGATGCGGTACTCTTTCGCTTCCACGGTCCAATTATTTTCGTCCTTGGCAACCATGAGCTGTGGGATGGCTGTACGTATGCGAATGGCAAATCTCGTCAAAAGCGGTCGATAGATGAGGTTGTAACAGCATATAAGCAATTTAACAAAACCAAGTTTGGTTTTGAGGCAAAGATGTATTGTCTCGAAAATGAAGTGCTGGGCTGTTACAAAAACTCCATGTATCGAAATTCTGACAAGTTCGGTGTTGGTCGCAAAACGGCAGGAATGCCTCGTGGTGGACTCTGCGTTCTCACGGAAGAAATGCTTCTGAACTCTGATTGTGATGACCTGCGGGAGTTCTTCGACGAATGCTCCATGATTGTTCTCGGCGGACTTGGCTTCTGTGGTCTCAATCCGCGCTACAACGCTGACACGGCTCTGTTCCGAGATAGAGTATCCCGCGAGGAAGACATTGAGCGCTCCAAGCGGTTCAGGGCTGTATACAACAGGGTTATGTCCTGTGCCAGTGACAAGCGTGTAGTTGTTCTCACCCACACACAGATGGAAGACTGGACGACGGATGCCCCCAACAAAGGCTGGGTGTATGTGAACGGACATACGCATCAGAACGGGCTGGTAAAAACAGAGGATGGTGTAACTGTACTCTATGATAATCAGGTAGGCTACAAGCCGAAGAAGTGGCATCTCAACCAGTTTTCGCTGGAGAGGTACTACGACCCATTCGAAGCATGGGCAGATGGCATCTACCGGATAACACCACAGCAGTACATGGACTTCAATGCCGGACGCGGCATCCAGATGGAATACTTCCGGCAGCAGGGCGACATTTACGCACTGAAGCAGAAGGGCATCTATATGTTCATGCTGCAACATGGCATTAGCCTATATTTGCTGCGTGGCGGCCAGAAGCTCAACGTATTTCATGGGCTGGAATACTACGCTGCCAATTTGGAGAAATATGTCAAAAAGATTCAGGCAGCTTTCAGGCCATATCGCAATGCACTCGATAAGATTGCTGCAGAGGTGAAGCGGTTTGGCGGTTCCGGATATGTGCATGGCAGCATCGTAGATATAGACTACTACAACCATATCTATCTTGACCCATTTGATGGCTACCTCATGCCATACTTTGCCGTTGATGTAACTGACCGCAGGGAGTTTCGTTCCGTACAAGAGCTGCTGGAGTCATCTCCGATTCCTGCGCTGGGCAGCGATGGAAAGCCGCTGTTGTCCGCCTACACAAAGCTGCTGGACGCTGGCGGAGTGTCTATCCTCGCGCCTACTGTCAAGGAGGATGCTTTGGCCGTGGTGCCGATGGAGGTACTGGACGAGAAGAACATCTATGCACCGTCCCGTGTAATGAAGTCTATCCAGTATTTGCTGGACAAGGGTGTTGTGCGGGTATGGAATGATGCAGTTCTTTCGATGCCCGATAGAGGTGCGCTGCCAAATGCCAAGCCTGAGCTGTACGAGTCTAATGAGTAACAAAAGGCCACCCATGGTGGCCTTTTGTATTGCACCAGTCAAATGTTCATGGTATTATGATGTAAAGTTTGCAATTCATTGCTGAGGTTTATTGAGTTTCAAAAACAATGAAAAAGGAATTGATGATTATGACAGGAAAAGTAAATAAAGGAGCGTCTGAAGTGAGTAACCTAACACTTACTAATTCAATGACGGATGAAATCAGGGAGTTGCTATTAAATGCACGTCAGCGCGTGGCGGTGCAAGTAAACACTGAATTGCTGTCTACCTACTGGAATGTAGGAAAGATTATCGTTGAGCATGAGCAGGACAATCAAGACAGGGCAGATTACGGAAAGCAGACCCTAAAACAGCTTTCAAAGGAATTGACAGTAGAATTTGGCAAAGGCTTCTCCCGTTCTAATCTGCAGAATATGAGGGCGCTTTATCTTGCATACCCAATTTGCCAGACACTGTCTGGCAAATTGAGCTGGTCACATTACTGTGAGCTGTTGACGATTTCTGACCCCGACAAGCGCAACTTTTACGAGAAAGAAACTATTAACTCAGGGTGGTCGATACGCGAATTAAAGCGGCAAATTTCTACTTCCCTCTATGAGCGTTTGTTGCTGTCAGAGGGTAAAACAAATAAGGAAACCGTTCTTGCTCTCGCGGAAAAGGGAATTGAGATGTCTACCCCATTAGATATTATCAAAGACCCGTATGTATTTGAATTTCTGGGTGTGCCAGAAAATAAACCCATGCTCGAAAGCGACCTTGAAAAAGCATTGGTCGCACAAATAGAAAAATTCCTGTTGGAATTAGGACGTGGCTTTATGTTTGTTGGTACGCAACAGCGCATTACACTGAATAATACCCACTACTATGTGGATATGGTTTTCTATAATAAGATTCTTCGCGCATACGTGCTGATTGAATTAAAGACGACCAAACTCACGCCGGAGGCCGCTGGGCAACTCAATATGTATCTGAACTACTACGCCGCAGAAGTGAATGACGAACATGATAATCCGCCAATCGGTATTATCCTTTGCACGGACAAGGATAGCATAGCTGCTGAATATGCTCTCGGCGGTCTATCAAACAATATTTTTGCTTCACGCTATGTTTCTTATATCCCCAATAAGGCGCAGCTCATCGCGCAGGTAGAAGCTGTTTTGAAAGAATGGCACAATTCGTGAATGTTAAGAATAATGCAGACCACCCCCATCGGGGCGGCCTGCATTTTTTTCAAATTTGGGGAATTTCGTTGCATTCGGCATCCTCTTTCACGGGCGGGTTCTTGCTGCAAAAACCATATTTGTTGTAAGTACACGCCTTCATATCGCAGCGCTCACCACCAGATTCAGAGAGCTGGATGGCGAAGCCAAGTCCGTCGTCAAAAGCCTGTTGCCTATCATGGTAGAGATAGCTTGTGTTTCCACCGGAATGGCGGACGGCGTAAACACATTTCCCATCCACTTTATACGCACGATGGCATTCGTCCCACCAGACGCTTAATTCGGTTTTATTCGCACCGACCCTTACAAATCCAGTCTTAGGGTCAATTAAATACCACATATGCCATCTCTCCCATCTTTTGCAAAATCATACCACAATATATGGGTTTTGCAAAGAGTGTTTTGCTTTGTAAATACAAAATAGCGTGATACATCGTGTTGTTCTTCTCCAAGCCGGCTAAATCGGGGCTTGAGCCTGTGTAAAAAGCGGGCTGTTTGGGCACTGGAGCGCGGCGACGGGCTTCAGGCGGGAGGAATGGACTCGCGCAGCAGTGTGGGGCCGTGCGCGCCTGAAAACCATCACGGCGGCGCGAGCTTGAAGCCCAACCGAAAAAGAAAACCGAAACACGCTCCACAAGGGAACGGTTTCGGTTTTCGCCTTGGAGCCCCGCAAGCATTCCAAGGACAATCAGTGAACTACGCGGCATAGACAGCCGCGATTTCCCGCTCTTTAGGTGTCGCAAAAGGAGGACGGCAAAGCATTGCCGTTCCTTCGCTTTACGCGGCGCCAAAACGGGCATAAAATCGGATGGTTCCAACCCTACTCAAGAAAGGAGAGAGAGCAGCCTAAACACAACAACGACGCTCCTCTATATTCACTATAACACAACACGGTGCTTATAACAAGCACCTTCACAGGGAAATTTTTCGTGTCTGCTTGCGTACATATGTGCGGTATGTTATACTTTGCAATTAGAGAGAGGGGAACGAAAAAAATGAAAGAGACTGAGAAGAAGAGCATCATTGAATTGTTAGATTCTATGCTGCGCGGAAACCCGGTAGAGCTGTGCGGAGTTTTAGCATCGACGAATTTATTGGTGTTAGAAACTTTGGACCGGTTGGAATATAGTGCTGTCAGAAATGCATCTATTCGTACATATCTCACGTGCGATAACAGCGAGATGGAGTACCTGTTGAACGACTTTGACGCACTTGTGGTATTGGCAAAGGACACTCCGGAGTTCTTTGCACGGAAACTTCACTCTTACTGTGAGAAGATGGCGGAGCGGATACGCACCGAGGCTGGTTGCATAGACGCGCTGCTCCAGTTGGCGAGCAAACTGCAGGAACTGCGGCGAATCGAGAAAACGGACGCTGTTAAGGCAGAGGTTATTGCTGTGTATGCAGGCCTCGTTCTTCATACACTGGACTATCTCCGCGATGATATTTCTGACGATGGGCAGGTCGTTATTGGCGCATCCACAGATGGAAAACCTATAACAGCAGATAACCCTTTTGCGTATTTCTCTGTTGCAGAATGGGAGTCTGTTGTCTTATCTGTGGACTCTGACACGCCGGACCTGACTCCGTTTGTAAAACAGGGCATTATCCATGCGGAGTGTTCCGATGTACCCGTCGCAGTAAACGCGCTGCTGAGAAAAAAGAGAGTCTTTACAAATCTGCGGTGCGCCCTTCTCCCCTACATCAACGAAAGCACTTGTGGGCTGTTTCCCAGCAGAATGGCGTACAACGACGGTGGCGACCTCGCAGAGCTCACGTTGGATTTAGACATAGACGCTTTGGATAAGAAGCTGGCCACAGCGCGAAAGACTTCCTTCCCGCCATGTGGCGTGCGTGTCACATTCAACGACCCAACACGAACATTGTTTTGTCTACAACTGCAAGAAATCCCCATAGATGACTATGTCTGCGTTGTGTATCGCCTCCGGCTCCACGCCGGCGATTTCTCAGGATACTATGTTCCGGGACACGATGATTGCTATTACATGGGGATGGACTATGAGGGAGAGGATAACCGCTACACCATCATTAAGAAGCTGGTTATGTTCTTCTACGCGGCCGGCGCTCAAGGAGCGCAAGAGCGCGCCGGTACTCATCAGCATGGTCACGGGACTGGACATCGCGCGCATTCAGGAGCTTGCGGGCGGGGACTATCCCGTCATCCGCATCATGCCGAACATGCCCGCCGCCGTGGGCGAGGGTGTGATCTTCTATGCGTGCAGCGGCAACTGCGGCAAGGCGCAGCAGGAGGCGTTTTTGCGCTACATGGCGCCCGCGGGCAAGCTCTTCCCGCTGGCGGAGGAGCTGCATGCCGCGGGCTCGGCGGTCGCGGGCTGCGGCCCGGCCTTTGCCGCGATCTTCTTAGAGTCGATGGCCGACGGCGGCGTCGCGTGCGGCCTGCCGCGCGCGTCGGCGATCCAGTATGCCGCGCAGATGATGCTCGGCACGGCCAAGATGGTGCTCGAGACGAACCAGCACCCCGGCGTGCTCAAGGACAGCGTTTGCTCGCCCGCGGGCTCGACGATCCAGGGCGTGCGCACGCTCGAAGAGCGCGGCATGCGCGCGGCGGTGTTAGACGCCGTGACCGTGGCCTACGAGAAAAACGTCGAGCTCAAAAAGGCGAGCGACTGAGGCTGCGGCGGAAAGGTATCTTTCCTGCGCGGCAGGCATAGTTTGCTGTGCGGGTATTTCCAGTTTTTTGCAAAAAGTGAGGAATAGATCCTATGGCAGCGATCTCTCAGCAGCTCGCAGATATCACGGTGCTCTCGATCGTGGTGCGCATCCTGCTCTCCACGTTCTGCGCGGGCACGCTCGGCTTTGAGCGCGAGCGGCACAATCAGGCGGCGGGCTTTCGGACGTATATCATCGTGAGCGATGCTTCGGCGCTCGTGATGATGACGAATATCTTTGTTGCCGGCATCGGCGAGACGGACCTTGTGCGCATGTCGGCCTCGGTCATCACGGGGCTGGGCTTTCTCGGCGCGGGCACGATCTTAGTGACGCGCAATCAGGAGGTGCGCGGCCTGACGACCGCGGCGGGCCTGTGGGCGGTCGCCATCATCGGCACGGCGTTCGGCGCGGGTTTTTACGCGGGCGGCATCATCTGCTATGCGTTCATCTTCCTTGCGATGCAAGTGCTGCGGCGCGTGGACCTTCGCATCCGCAAGACGCAGCGCGTCTCCACTGTGTATTTCGAGATGGAGAAAAAGAGCACGGTCGGCCAGATCATCCGCCAGGTAAAGGGCCACGGACACTACATTTGGGACCTGAACGTCTTCAGCGAGACGCAGGAGAAGAGCGGCGGCCCCGTGTGCGGCACGTTCACCCTCTGGGTGAACGGCAAAACGACGCTGGACGAGGAGATCCAGGCGCTTGAAGCGCTCGACGGCGTCAGCTATATGACGCTGATGTGAAAACGGAAAAGCAAAAAACGGCGCGGGAGACCGCGCCGTTTTTCTTTGCTGTGGAGAAGTCGGGGATTGCCTTATGCCGCCCTGCGGCTGCACGCAAGGCTGACAAAATAGCAGCCTACGACAGTCAGATAGACGAGTACCGAGCCGAGGCCGCGCCCCTCCCGCAGATAAGAGCCCCAGAGCATCAGGACGCAGTATTCCTCCGCCTGCGAATTGATGGCGTAGTCGCCCATGGTGGCCAGGTAAATGAGCGCGGACAAAATCGTATAGGCGATCGTAAACGGTGTGAGATAGCTCTTTTTGCAATACAGCGTCACCCAGAGCAGAACGAGCGCGATCGCAGCACAGACGATGCTCTGGAAAAACAGCAGCGCCCCGAGGCGGGAGTCCTTTGCAAGGAGCACAAGACTGTAAAAGGTGGCGTCCCCGGTCACTTTCCGCAAGAAACCGCTGCCAGTCGTATTCTGATGTACCCAGTCGATCAGGGGCGAGCCGCCCTCGAAACCGAGGAGCGGCAGCTGCGAGCGGATCGCAAGGGTGAAGAAAAGAGGGACGAGAATTGCGAGGAAGAGCGCGGCGAACAAAAGTCTTTTGCGCGACTGTGTGGATATCTGCATGGTGTTATCCTCCCTGTATGAATTTTCCACTCGGCGCTTCGCCGCCCCGGCAGAGAGCGGCGGCGAAGCATCGGCTTTTATCTCATTAGACGTAAAAAAGCGCGCATTTTCTCGCCTTTTGGAGAAAAAACTGCAAGTTCGGCGCTTCAACTAAATCCGCACGGGCTGTTCTGTGCAAAGCGGACGACGATTTTTTGCAGAAGATGGGATTTTGCACACGGGCGGCGAAAGCGCGGCGTTTGTGCCGCCTTTATACACCTTGTTAAGAAAAAGCCGCGCAGCGGGGCGGAATCCCGCCCGTTCGTCGATTGACAGGGGAAAATGCGCGCCGTACAATGAAAATTAACACACAAAGAGAGGAAAAATCATGAAATATGTCAAGGAGTTCGGCATCATCCTCATCGTCTCGCTTGTTGGGGAGCTGCTGAATTATTTTCTGCCTCTGCCCGTTCCGGCGAGCATCTACGGCCTTGTGCTGATGTTTCTCTGCCTGATGCTCGGCATCATCAAGCTCAGCGACGTGCACGACACGGCCTGCTTTCTCATCGAGATCATGCCCATCATGTTCATTCCGCCCGCCGTGGGGCTGATGGCTTCGTGGGACGTCATTCAGGCGAATCTTGTCGCCTATCTCATCATTGCCGCGGTGACAACGATCGTCGTTATGGCCGTGTCCGGCCTTGTGACGCAGGCGGTACTCAAAAAGGGCAAGAAGGGGGCGGAGAAGGAATGACATTTTTTGAACAGTCCGTCTTTTTCGGCGTCTCTGTCAGTCTTGCTGCCTACGGCATCGGCGTGCTGCTGCAAAAAAAGTTCAAGTTCGCACTCTTCAACCCGCTGCTCATCTCGGTGGTGCTGACCATTGCGGTGCTTTTGACGGCGCACATCAGCTACGACACGTTCTACGAGGGCGCGCAGTATTTGAGTTACCTGCTCACGCCCGCGACCGTGTGCCTCGCCGTGCCGCTTTATGAAAAGCTATCGCTTCTGAAGAGCAACTGGAAGGCCATCTTCGCCGGTATTCTCTCCGGTGTCATCACGACGCTTTGCAGCGTGTTTGTGATGAGCAAGCTCTTTCATCTTACACACGAGGAATACGTGACGCTTCTGCCTAAGTCCATCACGACGGCCATCGGCATGGGCGTTTCCGAAGAGCTCGGCGGCTACGTGACGCTGACGGTCGCCATGATCATCATCACCGGCATTTTCGGCAACGTGATCGCAGTTTCGGTGTGCAGGCTTTTCCGCATCACCGACCCCATCGCCAAGGGCGTGAGCATTGGCTCGGCCGCGCACGCGCTGGGCACGGCCAAGGCGCTCGAGATCGGCGAGGTCGAGGGCGCGATGAGCAGCCTGTCCATCGTCGTGGCGGGCCTTCTTACGGTCGTCGGCGCGTCGATTTTTGCCAACCTTATGTAAAAAAAGGGGCATTCGAAAGAATGCTCCTTTTTTGCGCGGTTCCCCCGCGGTGTGCGCAAAATTTGCATTTCTCAAAATGGGGATTCGACATAACGGGCAAAACATTATATAATGTAGGCAGAAAAAACAGAAAAGCAGCCGGTGCGAGCATTCGTGCCGCGACTGCAAAGGATACGCATTAGGAGGCATTGCAATGAACAGAGCAGAACAGGCGGAAAAGACCACAAAGGCGCTGTACGGCGGAGCGTCCGCACTCGGCGTCACCGACCCCGAGTTTGCCGCCATCAAGGAGCGGCTCATCTACGGCGAGGTTTACGCGGAGGAAAAGCTCAGCGCCAGACTGCGCGAGCTGGTCATTTTGGTCGTGGCGACGACGAATCAGACGATGAACGAGGTCAAGCGCCACACCGCCGCGGCGCTCGCGTGCGGCGTGAAGCCTGAGGAGATCAAGGAGGCCGTCTACCACTGCGCGCCGTACATCGGCCTCGGCAAGGCGGAAAACGCCGTGAACGCGGTGAACGCCGTGTTCGCCGAAAAGGGCATCGTCCTGCCGCTCACGAGCGGCCAGACCGCGAAGCTTGCCAAGATCCTTGCCGGTGTGACCGGCGGCGACCTCTTCGAGATCGCGCCCGAGACGGCCTACACCGGCGCATTTGCGCCGTGCAAGCATTTTGCGCAGCAAAATCTTGGCGGAGGTGGGATTCACTTCCACCGAGCATTTTAATTACCCTTGGGTTAAGCCGCCTGCGGCGCGTGAAACAAAAAACGCGCCGAGTGGCGCGTCACAAGCGTTTTCGCTTTGCGAAAACCTTGGTGCACAAGCAATTCATTTGTTTGTGCGCTGTTAAATGTCCTACGGATACCAAAAAGAAGAGCACCGCTTTGCGGTGCTCTTCTTTTTGGTGGACCTGAAGGGATTCGAACCCACGACCTTACGGATGCGAACCGTACGCTCTCCCAACTGAGCTACAGGCCCAAATAGCAATGCTGGTCTCCCAGCGCGGATTATCATAACACACTTTTTTGAATTTGTGAAGCCCCTTTTTCATTTTTCTGTTGATATTTTTTCTGAAATATAGTAGAATACCATTTGTTCAACAACTCCTCCGCATACAGCTGCGGAACCGGTCTTGCGCAATGGGTACCTGCGAACCATGTCAGGCGGGGAACCGAGCAGCATTAAGCGGGACCATCCATGTGCCGCAAGGACGCCGGTTCCGCAGCTGTATACGGGGGAGTATTTCTATTGTAAGGGAGGGCTGCGGATGTATCAGGCGCTTTACCGCAAGTGGCGTCCCAAAACATTTGCCGACGTGGTCGGTCAGGAGCACATCACCGAGACCTTGCAGCGCCAGGTGGCGGAGGGGCGGCTGTCGCACGCCTATCTTTTCACCGGCACGCGCGGCACGGGCAAGACGACCTGCGCCAAAATACTTGCGCGCGCGGTCAACTGCGAGCATCCGGAAAACGGCAACCCCTGCAACCGCTGCCCGAGCTGCCTTGGCATCGAGAGCGGGCGGCTGCTCGACGTGGTCGAGCTGGACGCGGCGTCGAACAACGGCGTGGACAGCGTGCGCGCGCTGCGTGACGAGGCGATCTATTCGCCCGCGCAGGTAAAAAAACGCGTGTATATCGTCGACGAAGTCCACATGCTTTCGACGCCCGCGTTCAACGCACTGCTCAAGATTTTGGAGGAGCCGCCCGAGCATCTGATGTTCATTCTGGCGACAACGGAGCTGCACAAGGTGCCCGCGACGATTTTGTCGCGCTGCCAGCGCTTTTCATTCCGCCGCATCCAGCCGAAGGACATCGTGGGCAGGCTCAACTACATCGCGGGGCAGGAGAATATCGACTTAAAGGAGGATGGCGCGGCGCTGCTGGCCCGACTGTCGGACGGCGCGCTGCGAGACGCGCTGAGCCTTCTTGACCAGTGCGCGGCCGCGGGCGGCGCGATCGACGCGAACGCCGTGCTCGATGCGCTGGGTTTGGCCGGAAACGTGCAGACCGCACAGCTCATGTCGCTGATCCTGACGCGCGATGCGCGCGGGGCACTCGAGCTTCTCGGCAAGCTCTACGACGGCGGTAAGGATGTGGGCGCGGTGCTCGGCGAGCTCTCGACCCTCTCGCGCGAGCTGCTCATCAGCGCGACGGCGGGGGAGGGCGGCGAGAGCTTACTCAGCGGCGCTTATGACGCCGCAACGCTCCGAAACCTGCGCGCGCAGGGGACGAGCGCACGCTTCATCCAGCTCTGTACGATCTTGCAGGAGACGGCGGCGCAGCTCCAGTTCAGCGTAAACCGCCGCACGGACGCAGAGCTCTGCATTCTGAAGCTCTGCGACGAAACACTCTCCGGCGACCTGGCGGCGCTCGGCGCGCGCATCGCGCGGCTCGAAGAGCAGATCGCCGCGGGCGTGCAGTTTGCGGCAAAGCACCCTGTGTCCGCACCGGCGAGCGCACCTGCTCCCGCGGCGGCACAAAAGCTCGCTCCCGCACCGCAAAAGGCCGCGGAAGCGCCCACAGAGAGCGCAAAGCCCGCCGAGGAAGCGCCGCTTCCGTGGGACGAGCCGCCGCTGCCCGACGACTATGACGCACCGCCGCCCTACGGCGAGCCGGTCGCGCCCGCACCGAAGGCCGCAGCGCCGAAGATAGCAGCAGCACCCGCGCCCGCGCAGGAAGCGCCGACGAGTGGAGACAGCGGGGATGATGAGATTTTCTACCAGCTCATGGAGAGCTATAAAAACCGCCTGACGCCCGACAAGCGCGCGTTCATCGGCATGGCGCAGGGCGATGTGAAGGATGACCTTCTCACCGTCTACTGCTCGACCGAGGTGCAGAAGTCCATGCTCGACCAGAAGGTCGTGACAGACGTTTTGAGCGAGGTCACGTCCCGCGCAGTTGGACGGGAGATCCGCGTTCGCTTCCTCGTGGGTGAGCGCCCGGGCGCGAAAAAGCGAGACAAGATGCAGGACCTCCTGCGCATGGGCAGTAAATTCGACAATTTTACAGTAAAATAAAAGGAGACAACAACGATGGCAAAGGGTTACAGCGCACGCCGCGGCTTTTCCAACGGCAGCGGCCAGATGTTCAAGCAGCAGCAGATGCAGCAGCAGATCATGAAGATGCAGGAGGACATGCAGAAGGCGCAGCAGGAGGTCGAGGAGAAGACCTTCTCGGCGAGCGTTGGCGGCGGCGTCGTCAGCGCCGAGGTCAACGGCAAGAAGGAAGTCACGAACATCACCATCAAGCCCGAGGCAGTCGACCCCGAGGACGTGGAAATGCTCCAAGACCTCATCATTTCCGCCGTGAACGAAGCGCTCCGCCAGGCCGAAGAGGCGATGGACGGGAAGATGAACGCGCTGACGAGCGGACTCGGCCTCAGCGGGTTTGGGTTCTAATCGTTTCCCGAAGGGAAACGATTGAAAGTCCCCACACCGTGTGGGGACGCGGGTAAAAGGGGGATACTCTCTTTCACGAAAGAGAGTATCCCCCTTTTGATCCCCCGAGAGAAAGGTTTTCCATTGCAGGCGAGCAGCTTGAAGAGTTGCGGCGCTTGCCGATTGCACTACCTGCGCGCGGCGCTGCCGCGTTTAGTTCTGCTATACGATTTGGTGTGCTTCCATTATCCGCTGCCGCTCTGCTGATCTTGTTTTGGTGCAGCCTAATCACCTGCCACGGACAACGCATGCTATTTCGATAGTGCGTACTGCAGCGAGCGCCAGCAATGCTAAACAATCCAAAGTAGGCGGAAATTGCTGAAGACTGCCGAATCGCAGGCAAAGCGGCAGCGGAGATAGAAGTAAGACAAATCGTTTAGATTCATCACTTGGCAGGCACTCCCATTCCAGAGGCATAAAAGTCATTCAAGCCAGAGACTGCCAATCAAAAGCCTTTCTCTTGGGGTTCCAAAGGGGATATTCTCTTTCGCGAAAGAGAATATCCCCTTTGTCCCGCACCCCTGCACTGGTGCAGGGAATCTGCAAGCATATTATGCTTGCAATAACTCCCAATACGGGATATAATATTTCATTATCGAAAAAAATCCCGCAGAGCCTTGATTTTTCAGCGCTCGGCGGGATTTTTGTTACTAATTTGTTACTAACGCGATACTAACGGATTATAATTGTGCATTCGGTAAAAGAAAATTTTGCGCATAAAAATCAAGCGATCTTCTGGACGGCGGCGCGCAGGACGGCGATCGTCTCATGCGTGTAGTGAGCCGTAATATCGCTGCGGGTGGAGTGCCCCATAAGCCACTTGACGGTGAGCTCGTCGACATTGGCCGTGTGCAGCAGTGTTGCAAAGGTGTGACGGCACCAGTGTGGCGTCGCGTTCGGAATGCCGATTTTTTTCATCAGTGCGGAAAAATAGGCACGGTAACGGTCGGAATCAACGGCAGCACCGTTCTCGTCGCAGATGATCGTGTCACCATTGCGGGAGAGCCAGCGGTCGAGATAGGGGCGAATCTTCGGGTGAATGGGAACAATGCGGTTTCGCCCGGCCTCGGTCTTCAAGCCGCCTTGCAGGTAGCCGCCATCCTCGGGGTGATAGGAAAAGCGGGTGAGCGTCAAAAACTCGGTAATGCGGAAGCCTGTATAGCAGAGGATCAATACGGTATCGGCCCAGGGCTCGCCGGAGGCAGCGAGCTTTTCGAGGCTCTTGAGCTGCGTATCGGTCAGCGCGCCGCGCGGATTCTTTAGGTCGACGGACGGTACATCAAGATACTGCGAGTAGTCCTTGCCGAGGATATCACGCTCCATCGAGTAAGAGCACAACTGCTTAATCAGAGACGCGACGTTATTGATCGTGCTTTGCGAGCGACCGGCCGCCTCGCGTTCGTCGAGAAGATGTTGCCAGTCATCCAGAGTGATGGAGCGAATTTTTCGATCTGCGTACCGGCTGACGCATTTATTCCACGCGGAATTGTGCGCGGCGATGCTCTTCGGATTCAGTTTGCGATAAGTGCGGGCATTCCAGCCGTCGAAGACCTGCTGCAAGGTGGCGTTCATGCGGTCGGCGGTGGGGGCCTTGCCTTCGAGGCGGTTGCGGTTGTACTCGTCGAGCGCGGCCTGGGCGTCGGCGGCTTTTTCGTGGTAAGATAGGGCGCGCTGGACAATGTGTCCGTATTCATCGCGCGCGGAGACGCGGACCATATAGGGGCGGCGGCGATTGCCGGATAGCTTGACGACCGAGCCGCTGCCGTTTGCACGTTTCATATAGCAGCACCTCCTTTTGCTGGGAAACATTGCGGGTGGAACGGCGGGGCAGAATGGTATATACTGTTCTGCGGCGCCGAATACAATCATCGGGAGCTTCTGAGGGAAAGAGAGGTCACAATGTTTGACCGACTTGATCGAGAGATCCTTGCAAAGTTCCGCGAGCTTACCCCTGAGAATCAGGAAGCTATTCTTGCTTACTTAGTAGAAGTTCTATTTGGGCCAGCAGCATCTCCTTCTGATCGTCGGTAAGCCGGCGAACCAATTCCATCAAGCGCGCTTCCAATGGGGAAAGGCCGTCGACCTTCGGGTCGGCGGTTTTTTCTATCCCGCTGCCGTTAAGCAGATATTCAGGGCTCACCAAAAGGATTGAGGCCAGCGGGGCAAGAACATCCAAGGGCATTTTTTCAATATCGCCATTTTCGTATCTATAAATTGTAGAAGGAGAGCAGCCGAGCTTGTCGGCGACATATTCCGCCGAGAAACCAAGTTGTTTTCGGCGGGACTTCATGCGTTCTCCGGTAGTCATATGCATCACCTCAGGGACTATAATAATCGCAAATTTGCAAAAGCGCAAGTACAAATTTGCGAAAATGCGAAAATAATGCTTGACTTGCGGAAATGCGAGTGGTATAAAAGAAAATAGAAACTCGCATTTATGCAAGAAAGGAGTGCAAAGAATGAAGACTAATGTCAAAGAGTTAGTGGATATGATGAAGTCAAAGGGCATCGGTGTGCCCGAATTGGCTCAGAAAATTGGGGTTGATGCCTCGACGCTGTACAGGAAACTGGGGGCTGGTGGTGAGAAATTCACCATCGGCGAGGTCCATCGTATGATGGAAGCCATTCCGCTGTCGAACGAGGACGCCAACCGCATTTTTTTATCCATTAACTCGCATTATTGCGAGAAAGGAGCGTGAAGGGAATGGAGCAATGGAAATTTGACCATCACGAGCTGCCGTTGGTGCCGGGCGGATATCGCGCAGGTTTGACAAGCGGCATCGCAAAATGTCTCGGCGAGGAACGGCTCAGAGGGTACAAGCACAAAGCGCTCGCAATTCTGGACGAGATCACGTGAAAGGAGAAGACACCATGCCAAGACGAGTGACGGCGGACGTACCGAGCGAGGGCGACATCCTGCGCTACAACAACGTGCCGGTGGAGCTGGCGGCGAAGTTCATCGGGTGGTCGGACGTGACGATCCGATACGCCCTACAGGAAGAGCGCGCGCCATTCGGCATTGCGGCGCAGAACCCGAAGACGGGCACATGGGCCTACAACATCAGCCCGGGCCTGCTCATCAAATATAAGAACGGGGAGCTGCAAGCCTACAAGCTCAAGGACCTGTCGCAAATGCTGGCCGACCACGCAGAGCGGATCATCGAAACACGCGTGGGCACGGTGAGCCAGGCAATCGGAAAAATTTTAGGAGGATGCACGACATGAAAAAGAATCGCACAAGAGAAGAAAGAGCGCTGCGTTACGCGGCGGCGCTGCTGCGGCTGACGATGCTGCTGTGGATCGCGGTACTGCTGCTATGCCTGTTGGAGCCGGGGTGCCTGGCGATGGACGCGGCGGCCGCGGCGGCGGAGACCGACCAGACGGTCACGTGGCTGGCGGCGGTGAATTACCGTTTCATCAAGAGAAGATAGCAGCACATGATTTTCATCGTCGATAT
>OGYD01001399.1_pt1 | contig 18269 bp, 15 predicted proteins | sample 1576441 | NCBI WGS metagenome assembly OGYD01 (sample SAMEA3541537, study PRJEB24748) | human gut metagenome | biome: human gut; feature: human-associated habitat; material: faeces | place: China | collected 2012 | reverse complement strand
TGTTTTTATAATCCCGGAAAGAATGATATGCTTCCTATGGAAAATATCTGGGATGCTAATAGTAGACATGCTGTTTGTGGTTTCTTTTTTCCGCAGATATGGGATTATGAACCTTTTATAGAAGATGGTAATTCTTTACTGTTTGCTTCTTGGAAGGATGATTATGACAAGAAACGTGGTGCAGAAAAAGAGAAAGATGCTGGTGAATATAATATTTATGTAGGTCAACGTGCTAACAGTCCTAATGAGGCATTTACGAACACACAAGAGAACATTTTTCACAGTCCGGAACTTACTAATCATATTAATGCTATTAAATATGATAAGTCTAATCATTTTTATGAAGATGGTTGGTATATACTTGATGATGGACGTGTTAGATTTGTTACTAAACAAGAATGTATTGAACGAGCTATATTTGGTTCCGATAGATTCCATGAATATATAACTGATGTACCTCATAATTCAAAGACTGATGTTCATGGTTGTATAAGAGAATTTTATTCTCCTATTCCAAATGATGGTAGTCTTTATTTTATTTCTTATGACCCATATCGTGTAGATAAAAATAAAGAAGAAGTTAGTACAAAAAATTCACTTGCAAGTTTTCAAGTGTGGATGCGTACTAACAGTAAAACTCCTTACATGGGTAAACGACTTGTTGCTTCTTATTGTGGTCGTCTTGATACTATGGAAGCTGTCGATAAACTTGTTCTTTATGCTTGTTTACGTTGGAATTGTAAAGTTCTTTATGAGGCTGGTACTGGTGAACTTGTTACTAATTTCAAGAAATGGGGTTATAGAGATAAGTTATTAAAAGACCCAAGTAGTTATATTAATCGTAGTGTTGATGGCCCTCGTATTACTGGTTACGGTATTGTCATTGGTGATGGCGATATTAAGTTAGAGGGTATGCGCATGGTGCGGGATTTCTTATACGAAATTGTCGGAAAAACGTCCGACGATACACCAATATATAGATTTAATCAAATTTATGATATAAGTTTCTTATTAGAGTTAGATAGATTTATATTTGGACGTAATGCAGACCGATTAAGTTCGGCTATCGTTGCAATGTTTGAATTTCGTAAAGATTCCCTTTTACTTGAACGAGAAGCTAACTCGAAAAGTAAAACTAATAACACTGGTCGTAAAGTTAATAGATTTCTAAAATGAGTGAACGTGATTTAAGAGCAACTCCACTTGTTATGCCTGACCAGCGTGCAAGTACTGCTACAAAACAAACGAAAGCTTGGTACATTCCTAATTGTAATTATTGGATTAATCTTGCTATTGGTCAGAATGATAAAACTGTTACGCAGAAATTTCTTGATGCTGCTAATGGTTTAGTAGACCCTAAAACTTATGAATATGTTCTTCGGAATTATATTGATAAGGTTGGTGAGAAAGCTGTCATGTATGGTGAGATACGTGATGTAGATTTTCTTACTCCTATTAAAGAACGATATATGGGAGAATTTATTAATATGTTCTCTAATTATCAAGTATTTAATAATGACCCTTCTGTAACTCTTGCTCGCAATAAAGTTCTTGCTGATAAAGTAATGGCTTATTGTAATCAAGAAATTATTAATCGTCTTAATGAAGCAGGATTTAACACTGGTCAAAAGACAATTAAACAGGGTGAACTTAATGATATTATTGAGGAAGTTCTTAACGATTGGATTGATGATGTAACTATTACAACTCAAAAGCGTCTTGAACTTATCAATACTATTGTTGAAGCAAAAGACAAATATCAACAATGTTATTTCTATTGGTGGGCTTGTGAAGAGGTTTATACTTATCGAGAAGTTTATAAAGGTGATGTTTATCTTCAAGTAATATCTCCTCTCGAATATTATCGTATTGAAAGTGGTCAACGATATATCGAAGATGATGATGCAGGACTTCGTGTTTATCGAATGACTATTCCGCAAATCATTGATAGATTTCGCGATGAACTTACAGATGCAGAAATGAATTATCTTAAAGATATTTATACTGTATCTCCTAAATATGATGCTCCTGATGGTATAGTTCAAATCTTCAATAAAACAGATTTTGCTGAACGTAAAGCTATCTTACATACTAACGCAGAAGCACTTCGTAGTGAAGCTCGATTATATGGTAAAGAAATTGATATTTATCATTATGTTTGGAAAACTGAAATTAAACAAGGTATTCTTAAACATCGAGATTTATTAGGAAATATAGTTGAAAGTGTTGTAGACGAGAATTATGAATTTGATGCTTCTGTTGGTGATATTGAAATTGAATGGGAATGGATAAATCAAGTTTGGGAAGGTTGGCGTATTGGTGGCTGTCATAGTGGTATTTATATTAAGCCGCGACCTATCGAAGTTCAACGTGAAAGATTTAACAATTATAGTGATTGTAAATTACCTTATAATGGTATTGTAGGTTTACATAAAGATAATCTTCGTAATCCTATTCCTTTCCGTGTTTTACCTTATCTTGCTCTTTATCGTATTTATACTTTACAACAAGAACGTGCAGTAGCTAAGTTTAAGTCTTGGTTATTATTCCCTGAAAGTATTCTCGCTGATAGTAGCGATATGACTACCGAGGAACGTCTTGCTGTTGCGAATAAAGATAGTTTCTTACCGTTTGATGATTCTGATGCACAACCTAATGCTTTACAATCTATTCGAGAAGTAGCTACAAGTGCTATTACGAATTATATTCAAATGCTTGATAATCTTAAACAAGGTTTGAAAGCAGAAGCTTGGGAAGCAGCTAATATGAATAATGCTCGCTTTGGTGATGCTAAAGATTATGCAGGTAAGGCTGTTAATGAATCGAATTATTCTCAAGCAATGACCGGAAGTGTTTGGAGTCTTGAATGTTTTAATCTCTTCCGTGAACGTGATTATGTTGCAAATATTGATTACAGTAAGTTTGCTTGGATTGATGGTAAACGAGGTTCTTATGTAGACCCAACAACTAATAAAGTTGTTGTAGTTGATATTGATGGTTCTTCTGATTTTTCTGGTAATATTGGAATTTATATTCGTAATAATGCCGATGTTCAGAATAAACTGAATATGATGAAAGAACTTGCATTTAGTGCAGGTCAGAATGACCAACTGGAAGTTGCTATTGAAGCTATTGAAAACAATAATATTACTTCTATTGCTAAGAATATTAAGAAAGCTATTCAAGCTCGTCGAGATTATGAACTTCAAATGCAACAAGTTCAACAACAAGCTCAAGCAGAAGTTGAACAAATTGTTAGTCAGCGTGAAGCAGCTAAACAAGAATTTGAAGCTCAACAAAATGCTCTTGATAGAGAACATGATGTTAATCTTGAGATTCTTAAACAAGAAGGTGAAAAAGAGATTTGGAATATGCGACTTAAAGTCGATACCAATGGAAATGGTAATATAGATAAAGATGAAGCTATGGCTGCTCAATCTGGTTACACTGCTTCTGATGTTAATAGAATAAAGTTACAAAAAGAATTAAAGCAATGATGACCGAGAATTATCGACGGCGAGCAAGAGAACCTGCAAGATAATACTACTATAATTATTGATAATATATTATATATAGTATATCTTTGTTCATGTAATAATATTCAACTATAAATAAATACTAATATGGCTGTTGAAAAAGTTGTTATACCTGATGATGAAACTCAGGAGCAAAAACAAGAACGTCTTCGTAAAGAATTAGAAGAACGTAAAGCTAAAGAAGCTAAAGAAGCTCAAGAAGCTGAAGAACGACGTAAAGCTGAAGAAGAAGCTGCTCGTAAGAAAGCTGAAGAAGAAGGTGATAAGGGTGGTTCTACTGGTAATGGTGAAGAAGAAACTGAACCGGAACAAGTAGAAATTGATGGTACTCTTTATACACTTGATGATAACGGAAACGCCGTAGATGATAATGGCGAAATTAAGTTCACAAAAGAACAGATTGATGCAATGTCTGATGAAGGTGCTAATGAATTAGACGGTGATTACATCGAAGCTATTTCAAAAGCCAGTGGCATTGTTATTAAAGATGAGAAAGGTGAACCTGTTAAGTTTGAACCTACGATTGAGGGTTTTGCTAAACGTGAAGCTGCTGTAAAAGCTCTTGGTGAACGAGAGGGTTTTGCAAAAGGTTTTAACGAGTTTTTAGCTAATAATCCTGATATTGCAGCTCTTGTTGAATATAAGAGTAAGTTCGGTACAATCGAAGGTTATTCGGTAAATGTAGATTATAGTAAAGTTGAAATCAAAGATGATGATAACTTACTTGCTGATTTAATCTATAAAGCTGAAATTCAAAAAGGTACTTCTCCGGAACGTGCCAAACGAATTGTTGAGTTTGCAAAAGCAAATAATACTCTTAAAGATGATGCAACTGAAAGTCTTAACTGGTTGCGTAAAACACAAGAGAATGAGATTAAAGCAATTCGTGAACGTGAGGCCAAAGAAATGCAGGCTGAACTTGAAAAAGAAATTAAATACTTTGGTGTTTCGTATGAAGATGACGGTACTGTCAAAGTTCATAATGCACCGGGTAGTCTTTATGATTTAATTGTTGTTAAAGGTCAGATTGGAGAATATGCTCTTCCGAAAGAAGGTCTGAGAATTAAGACAACCGATGGTGAGAAACTTATTTCTCGTCAAGAGTTATTTGATTATTTCTCTCGTCCTGTTCAAGAGATTAATGGAATGGTTTATAGTCAAGCACAGATTGATGAGATTAATCGTCTTTCTAATCCTGCTGAATTGGCTATGCGATTTATTATGAATCTTGATGGTGGAGTTGACCAACTGATTAAAGCTGAACTTGCTAAAAAGGAAGTTAAACGTCTTCGTTCATTAGCAAGTAAGACTGGTAAAAACAATGGTAATCCTAAGGTTCATAAGATTGCAAAGGATGATAAAATTGTTTTACCTATTAAATAAAGCAAATGTTCTTGCCTTATAATAATAACTTAACCAAAAATCTAATTTACAATGCGTGAAATTGGAACTGTAAAATTTGACTCGAATCAATATACAGATGCTAATATGCTTCTGAATTTTGATTTGATTGACCCTGTTAAACTTAATCGTAATCTTACTTATCTTTGGGGTAAGGATAGTGACAAGTATCCTCTTCTTACTCTTACTGAGGGTCAGGGTGCTGTTACAACAAAAGTTAAGCTGAATGGTGGTGATACTCAATATACTTGGGAAATTGCTCCTCGTCAGCGTGTTACTTCTCGTCTGAAAAAGCTGGTATCTGATAAAGCTGCTATTCAGCCTTATGGAACTGTTGAGGTTGAAATGGAGGATAATTGGTTTATTTATCAGCACACGGCTATTGCTCCGTCTGGTATGCAATGGCGTATTCAGAATGAGGGTATTGCTACTTCGACTGGTGGATACGTTTATCGTTTTACCAATATGTCGGGTGCTCCTATCTCGGCTGATGCTGTTGCAAAAGACTTCATTAGTGGTGCTATTTGGGCATTAGGTGCTTCGACTATTCCGGGTAGCAAGTCTGACGGAAACCGCTCGAATAACCAGTCGTTCAGCAAGGCAACCAACCAGTATGGTTACTACCGTTTCTCGAAAGAGATTGCTGGTAACATGGGTAATAAGGTTGTTAATATTGCCTTTGATACTGCATCTGGTGGTGAGCGTAGTCTGTGGATGCCTTACGAAATGAAGATGTGGGAAATCATGCGACGCGAGATGCTCGAAGAGGACTTGTGGTTCTCGGAGTACAACCGCGATTCGAATGGTATTATCCACTTAAAGGATGAGAAGACTGGTGAGGCAATTCCTCGTGGTGCTGGTGTTCTTGACATTCTCAAGGCCGTTGGTAATTATGAAACGTATTCTGTTCTGACACTTAATCGTTTCGACCGTATCATCACTCGTATCTTTGACAATCGTATTGATTCTACCGTTGAGGAACTTGTTCTTTATTGCGGTAAAGGTTTCGCACGAATGTTCAATGATGCTATTTACTATGATGCTCGTCTTAAGAATTACTTTGTAACTCTTGGTGATAACGAGATTAAGAGTGATGGTGAAATGATGTCTTATGGTAAGTATTTTAACCGTTATAAGATGTTTAATGGTAAGATTCTTACTGTCAAGATTGTTGATATGTTCGACCACGGTATTCGTGCTCGTCGTGACCGTGAAGCCGGTAATATGTATCAAGGTCTGCCTATTACTTCTTATAGTGCTGTATTCCTTGACCATACTATGGGTTCGAATGGTGAGCGTAACATTAAGTTTGTTTGTGAAGAGGGTCGTGAGTATAAAGTAGGTGTCTATAAAGGTATGGCTGAACTGCCTGCTTCGTGGGGGCTTGCAAGTGGTACTCAACTGTCGGATACGAAGGATATTGCTTCTTATGAAGTTCTTGGTTCGCAGGGTATCAATATTGATAATCCTACTACTTCGTTCTGGCTTGATTTAGCTCTGAACTAAACACCCAATTTGAGTAGTAATAATCGAAAGGTTATTACTACTCATTAACATATAAAAGATTGAATAACTTAAAATGTTAAAAATATGATTAAAGTTAATCGTTCAGTTCGTATTGAATGGAGGAATAATCCTTCTTCTTTTGAACTTCGGAATAAAGATGCTTTCAAAACTGATTTTCTTCGTCTTGGTTCTGCTATTCGTCCTGTTAATGAACTGCTGAGCCGTAGTGAGGAAATGCGAGTTCTTCTTCCTACTGTTGTTGGTGTATCTCCTATTGATAGTTCTTGGCAAGAACGAATCACTACATACTTAAATGATTTTCTTCTTGAGATTCCTGTTCATGGCTTAGAGTTCGATACTTCTTACGTTTTAGATTTAGGTAATCCTGCTCTGAAAAGTAATATCGACGAACTTATTGGTAAACTTAAAAAAGCTGATAAGATTAAGAATGAAACTGGTTCGGAACTTGAAGCTATTGTTCTGAAACGGATTAAGGAACTTGATGAAACGGAACTTTATAAGTATGTTACTTTTGTTAATATTCCCGATTATATTAGTTGGAGATATTGCCTTTTAAGTAGCAAAGTTGCTAATAAGGTTGAAGATATTAATAAGAGCGTCAATATTCAATTTTATCTTACTTCGGATAGTGAGCGTAAAGCACTCAAAGCTGCTCGGACGAAACTTCGCACTGATGCTCTCAAGAAATATACAGAACTTATTAATAATCCGAATAGCGCACTTATCGACAATGTTGTTGTATCGACAGGTAGCATAGGTGATTATTCGGAATTTATGGCAATGACTGCCGATGATAAGCAATCTGTTCTTCTTGAACTTATTGACAGTGACCCGCAGAAGTTTATTAGTATTGTTGATGATAAACATCTGGAGATGAAAGCTAAGATTACTATTTATCTTTGGATGAATATTATTCGACAACTTCCGAATAGTTCTATCATTGTCGATGCTTCTAATCCGGAAAATGTTATTGGTAATAATATTAATGATGCTATCTCGTATTTCTCGAATGATAACAACAAAGGTATTGTTGCCGAGTGGAACGCGAAGTATCGTAGTTTGAAAGGTTAGTCATGTATGAAACGGTAAAAGAGTTACACATCGAAATAGAGCAACGAATACAGCAGATAACATCTAATAGACATCGGAGTATTGCTCCTCAGTTTATTGATATGATGCTGAATCGAGCTGCCGTTAAATATATACAAACTAAATCAAATAGGAAAACTAATTATAAAGGCGAAGGTCTTGAAGATAGTAAAAAACGTGTAGATGATATTCAATCATTAAAACGTGAAACACCGTGGCTTAAACTTAAACGTGATAAGCAAGATGCGGATTATCCAAATAGAGCTTTCGTTATTCTTCCGGGTGATTATCTAAAACTTATTTCTTCTACTTCTCGATTAACTTATGGCAAAGCTCGACTTGTTGAGAATTTACATGAGGTCTATCCTGATGATGAAGTTAAGAATTTATATTATCATCTAATTGATTTGTCTAAAATTGCCTTAACTGGTGATGAATTTAATGGACAAATTATTGTTAATGGGAATGAGATTGATATTTCAGATATTCTTTCTCTTTATGATAGTGATTCAGATAAGATTGATTTGTATGAAATTGCAGGTTTAACTTGTGATAGATTACGTCAAGCTCTTTCTAATGAATATAATGTTTATTGGGAGAATCTGATTGGTCGTTATTATAAAGATTGTATTATTATTACTTCTAATGCAAAAGATGAAATTGCATTAAAAGTTAATGATACAGACATTCCTGTTATTACTTATAATACTACTTATGACGAGTTCGTAAATGTAGGAAATAAGTTTTCTGAAAATGATTTAATTGCTACCGAAAATATTCGAGCTACTCTAAACAACTTCTATGGTAATAAAAATAGACATCTTAATCCAATAAGTGAACTTGTTGATGATAGGCTGTTTGTTTATTATGGTGATGATTTTTGTGTTGATGCAGTTAAGATTTCATATATTAAGAAGCCACGTCTTTTTAATATTGATATTAACCAAATGTCAGATATGGAAGTTACACCTGATTTCATAGATAGTGTAGTTAGCGATATTCTTCTTGTTCTTAAAGATGACAGTTTTAGTGCTGTTAAACAACAATCAAATTTAGAATAGAAAATGAAAAGTGTAATTGTCGCAAATGATTTTCTGACAACACTTGCTAATAATGATGTTAGCAAGCTGACTCGCGGACAAGCTGTTCTTCTTAATTCGGCTGGTAAAGTCGTTACAGCTGCTTCGGATGTCAAGGATGACGAAATGTTGCAGTTTGTTCTTGGTCTTGGTGATGGCAAGGTTAAACGCGGCGTTTGGATTAATCCTAAATGGTCGAAGCAACATAAGGAAAAGTATCTTGCTCCTGCTGGTAAAACTTATAAGTTTACGAATCTCGTAGCTAATCGTGGTATTGGTTATCAAGGTTTCGATGCTGAGGTTATTATCTCGTGCAAGCCTATTAATTCTTTTGGTGGTTATCCTCTGGAAGTTTACAATGCCAGCGTAACTATCAACGGAATTGATGAAGCAAGTGCTGATATTATTGCTCGTCTGAAAGTTGAGGTTGAAAAGACTTTAACTAAGATTAATGCTCGCTTTGGTGCTGATAGTATTACGATTGATGATTTCACCGAAGCAAGCGTTACGTTCACTGGTGCCGCAGGTTTTGAGTATTATGTGACGTTTGATGGTATTCTTCGTGCTACGCTTGAAGAGGGTGACGAGAATCAAACTCCGGTTGGTACTTATGACCAAGTTGCTAAACTTGAGAAAGAAGCAGATGTTGCCGGTGTAGGTTATAATCCTAATTTCAAGGAATATGACCGTGTTTATGGTGATATTTTTACAGCTACCGAGGGTGTTATGTATGACACTTATGTAATTACTTCTCGTGCTGATTTCACACATCCCTTTAATTTACATACAGAGGGTTTACAGGTTACTCAATTTATTGCTATTGACAATACTAAAACTTCTGCAATTACTGCACTTGAAGGGGTATTAGCACTCATTAAGTAAGAAATTGATTTGTTAAAAATGTAACCACAAGGATAACTCCTAATGCTATTAATTGTGGTGTTAGGAGTTATTCTCTTAATGATGCTAATGTTATGTGACAAGTGGGCGTGCAACCTCCTGCCCCACCGGGGAGCGAGGCCGCAGGCCGAGCCATACAAGTTGCACCATTATTATTATTAATCGTCATATAACAATAAATACGATTAGTATTATGATAAAGAAAATATGGAATAAAATAACTATTTTTTTAAGTGGTTATTATTCAGAACATAAAGACGATATTATTATTGGTTTCGTCATTGCTACTGTCGTAGGTATTTTATTTAAGGCTACTGTTGCTACTTGGTTTATGAGTTTATGGATTACATTAGCTTATCAAATCATTATTTGTGGTATTCAAGCTGCAAGAAAGAAAGCAATAATTGGTCTTAAAATTCATCCTATTATTATTAACTTTGTAGTTGGAGTATTTATTTCGTTATTGTTCTTGGTATGGCAGTAATTAATCTTCGAAATGTTGTAGCGCTCGGTGTACTTGAAGATGGTGTATATCCGAGTGTTTATAATGGCCAAACCGGAGAATATATTGGTACAGTAGATGGTGAAGGTGCTGGTGTTAAAACAGTTCCTACATTATATATGTACTATCGAAAGAACGGCCACCTATATTTATATAGGACAAAGGAGAGGATTGAAATAGACTTAACTAATGTAACTGCTTACGATAATAGTGCTCTATTTAAGCTAACTGAAAAATCTGATATTAGTTCTGCAAAGATTACCGAGTTTGAATCTCGAAATATTAATGTAGGACATTATGAATATAAAGTTCCGTGGGTTAAATCAACTCAACAATATCTTTATATACTTGTACCGATTGTTCGTTCTATACATACAATTACAGTACAAGGTATCATAAGTAATCAGATATTCACTCTTACTGGTATTTATGTTCATGAGGGTAAATCTTGGTGGATTTATCGAACGAATGTAAAGACCAATTTTGATTTTAATGATGCTGTTAATGAGATTCTTGATGTTCAAGTATATGTTCGTGAGCTTACAGCAGAGGACTTAAATCCTATTGAACAACTTACGAAACTTTTATTTGAACATATTAATAATAAGTTTAATCCTCATGAGGTAACAAAAGAACAAGTTGGTCTTGGCAATGTTGATAACACTGCCGATATGGATAAACCTGTATCTCGACCTCAAAAAGAGTACATTGATGCTCTTGAAAATAGGGTTAAAGGTTGGTTCAAACAGTTGAATGTTTGGATTAACAATCATGTTACAGAAGTTAATAAGAAGTTTCAAGATGTTTGGGCTGCTATAAACAAGAAACTTGATAAAGAAGATTACGAGAATGACAAAGATAATTTCAATGCTCATATTCGTAATTATGATAATCCTCATAGAGTTACTGCCGCACAAGTTGGTTTACCAACAGCTGCAAGTGATATTGAGAAATTAAAACAAAAAGCTCAAGAGCTTCAAGGTTTGCTTATTAATAAGCAAGATAAAACTTCTGAAGAACTTGTTACTGATAACAAACGTATTGTAGATGCTATTAATGAGATTTACGGTATTGTTGTAGAACACAATAATCATGTTCGTAGCAACAGTATTAATCAAATTGAAGTTACAAGCGAAATTCCTACTACGTTTGAAGATGGTACACTTTGGATTCGTATTCCTCGAAATGAAGAAGATTATATAACAATTAAGATTGAAGCTGTTCCGGTTGATTCTACTATACGAATGATTAATTCGGAAGGTAAAGAATCGGCAGGTGTTGGCAGTGCAAGTCTTGAATGTTTAATTCAAAGTCGTTTACATTATATTGTAGAAAAAGAGAATTACATTACAAAAGATGTTTATGTCGATGTGGGTGTTGAAGATACGACAATTAATGTTGTTCTTACACCTAAGACTAAAAAGACATTAACTGTAAATGCAACTCCTGATAATGCTTTAATTATATTTACTGATAAATCTTCTAATGTAGTTATTGCTCAAGGTACTGGTACTCTTACATATGAAACTTATGACCCGCGTGATATTTTGATTCAAGTTGGTGCAAGTGGATATGAAACTTATGAAGAGCGTATTACATTAGATGAGAATATAATTCGTGATATTACTCTTACAGCTCTACCGGTTGAACAAGGTGCTGTAAGTCTTACGGTGGTCGATAGCGAAACAAAGGCCAAAATAGCCGCATACGTCTATGATAAGGACACGGGTGGTATATTAGGTCAAGTCACAAAAGATACGCCGCTACAACTCACCGGAGATGTCAATACGAGCCGAATTTTAAGGTTTGTTTCGTCGGGTTATATAGAGGTTGAACAACTGGTAACTTATGCAATTCCTACCGCAGAAGTTACTGTTGAAATGGATAAAGTTCCAGTTCAATCTGGTACTATCTATGCAACTGCTATAAATACTGAATCTACTGCTTTAGACGGTGTTACGTTTGAGTATAAACTCAGTACTGAAAGTAATTGGAAACCTCTTGCTAATGATGAATCGACTACTGGTAAATCTGAAGCTGTTACAGCTCCAGTTGGAACAAGTGTTAATTTCCGAGCTTCCAAAACTGGTTATATAACTAACACTGGAACTGGTACAATTAATTCTACTGGTGAGCATAGTGTTACTATTGTACTTGAAGAGTTACCGCCTGAACCCGAAGAGGTTTCTGTAACTATCAAGGCTTATGAGATTTATGATGATAATAAACTTTATTTAGCTGCTGATATTAAAGAGATATCAAGTACTGGAACTACCGTTGGTACAACCAGACCTGATGAACCTTTGGTAATCACAAGGAATAAAGGTAGTGTTATAACTTATTATGCTTTACCGTTATCTTCGGATTGGTATAATATAGGTAGTGAAGAAGTAGTATTCGATACTAATAAAATAGTTGAGATATTATGTCTTCGTAAGAATGACGGTCTTATTAAAGTTCGTACACGGGATGCTTTAACTGGTTGCATGATTAGTGATACTATTTATGATGAAACTGGTAAAAAGATAGGTAACTGTGATTCATCAGAAGATGGTTATGTTAGTGAAGCTAATCCTATTGGTTTTGAACGTAATTATAAGACATTAGGTGATACTCGTTATGAAGCTACTGAACCTATAATGTTTATTGCAGTTAAACCTTCTGAAGCTGTTGTCAATTATATTGATTTACATCCGAAAGAAGGTCAAGACTATATAGCTCTTAAATTTATAGATTCTGTTACTAAAGCTCCTATTACCACAGGTATTAGTTGCTGGTTTAGTTCTTCTGTTAAAACTATCGTTACTGATTATCAAGGTATAGCTCATATTAGTGGTATTTATGATTTAAAGGTTGTAATTTTGGTTAGATGTGATGGTTACGCTGAATATAATCAAAGTTATGATAGTCTTGCAAATCATAGTGTTACAACTATTGAATTAATACCTGAACCAGTATTTGAAAACGACGGTATTGATTATATGCAAATAGAAGGTGATGGCATTGAACATCCTATATTTAGGGTTGGTGATGTTGAATCTAATTAACGGTTTAATAATATGAAAGAATCAGTAATTCGTAAAGTGTTTTGTGCCTTAAACTGGCCTCCGAAAACTGGTGCTTTTCAGAAGTTAATTACTTTTGTAGTTGAAGGTTTAGCCACTAAGGCTGAATCTTCAACTGTTCAACAATTACAAACAAAAGTAGAAACTCTTGAAGGTACTGTTAATACATTACAAGAAACTGTTACTACTTTAAGTGGTAAAGTAAGTACATTAGAGAGTAATTATACTTCTTTGGAAAGTCGTGTAACTGCTCTTGAAACACCACAAGGTTAATATTAATCTACAACTATGGCACAACTTAATCTTCTTGAACGAGCTACGGAAGCTGTCGTAATGCTTAATGGTAATCGTCGGCAGGTTCTTGATATGTGGCTTAATGGTAAAAAAGTTTGGCCAATAGATGAACCTGTTGTAGAATTAGCTGTTGATAAAACTCTTGTTATTCTAAATAAAGATAATAATTATCATGATACCATAACTGTTTTCGCAAGTGATACAGCTGAATGGGAATTTGGTAATTAGTTTGTTATTATAATTAATCGACCAAAAAAAAACAAATGGCAACTATTCCGAGTTATTTATCATGGGTTCCTAAAACTGGTACTGGAAATGCACAGATTAAGATTAATTCTGTGAATCCTTATACTGGTCGTACTGATAGAAGTACTGAAGTTCCCGGTAAGATTGTCGGAAAGACTAACGCAGTTACAGTCACGGTTCTTGAAAAGGCTGCTGACGAATTTATTACTCCCGATGGTTTAACTATTAATGTTCCTAAAGGTGGTCAAACAATTCATGTAACTGGTAAGTCTAACTCGAAACTTCTTACATTTACATGGAAAACTAACTTCGGTATTGCAAATGTAACATCATTTAAGGTTAATGGTAGTACAACTGCTACGTCTGGTACTGCTATTACTGGTGACCCCGGTGCTACTGGAGAATATACTTATCATGTTACTGTTGTTGTACCGAAGAATGAAACTATTGAAGCTCGTTCTGCAACTCTTGAAATCAAGGGTGAAGGTGCGAGTGTTGTTAAAACTATTACTATTACTCAGGCTCTTGGTGACAGCTATCTGTATCTCAATTCGCAGGGTACAACTACCGCAACTGTTACTATTCCGAAGGGTGGTGGTGAGCAGACTCTGAGTGTTCTGTCTAATGACGAATGGACATTCGAACCTGCTGAATAAATTAATTAATCATTTATGAGTGTTATCACTAATAAATGGAATGACGGGAGTGGAGATTCAATTAATATTGAATCTCCCTCTTTTCAAGGAAATCAGACTGTTAAAATTTCATCACCTGTTCAAAAGGGTACTTCTAAAAGAAGTATGAAGTTTATTGGAAAGTGTAAAAAAGATTCCAGTAAACAAGTTATTCTTACTGTTGAACAAGAAGCATCTACTTATACATATGATTTAACGTTAAATAGTGATAATACTGAAATTGCCGCAAAAGGTGGAACTGCAACTATTACAGCTGTACTTAAAACGTATCGTAATGGTAATTTAGTTAGTACAGATAATGTTACACCAGTTCTATCAGGAAGTGCTACTGGATTTTCTATATCTGGTATTACCGTTACTGCAAGCAATCGAACTACCACCGCTGGTAATAAGAGAGCTATTGTTGTAACTGGTAAATATTCAAATACATTTGATGGTCAAACAGTATCATCAACTATTACTATTTATCAAGAAGCTAATATGGCTTCTTATGGTGCTTTAATAGGTGGTTCTGTTTCAGCATCTGATATTCCTGCAAGTGGTGGAACATCTTCGACCAGTGTTACTAATATGTCGCAGACGATTAGTTATACATCTGGTTCGACTCGTGCTGGTACAGTTACTTACTCAAAAACAGATGAGATTACAGTTTCTTCTCTTGGAACCACAATTAAGGCAAGAACTAAGGTTGGACAAGTTACTGTAACTTATACTGGTGAAGGTGGTGCAACTGCCAATAAAACTGTTAATATTTATCAAGCTGAAAATAAAGTAACTAATAGTAATTACAATCCTCGAATTACTGCTTATGGAACTCCTACTATAAGTATCGGTAGTGGTTTGACAGCGGCTGGTGGTTCTGCGAGCGTAAGTGCTTCTGTTACTAATACTGAAACTTATAATGCTTTGTATAGTTCGGGTGCTACTGGCCCGAATCAAACACGAAGCGTTGGTGGTAGTTTATCAATTTTTATGACTACTAACGGTAATAGTAGATTCAATTTATCTGGAAATACGATTACTCATAGTAGCATGGGAACTAATATAACTACTGATACTGTTACTATAAAAGCTGTAAATGACGGAGATAGTTCTAAGTCAGCTACTGCTTCTAAGAGTATAGTAAACAGTAAAACTGTTAAATCTACTTCTGGTGGTGTTTATACATATGGTAATATAACAGCTGGTACAATTACGAATGCTACGATTCCTGCAAGTGGTGGTTCTGCTACTGCTAAAGCTGGAAATGGTACTCAAAGTTGGAACAAGTCTGCTACTATTACTACTTATCAATATGATTCTGGTTCTACACAAGATGTTACAACTGAAAATGCTTCAAGTGGAACAAATAATGTTTCACCGAGTATTACTTCTATCGAAGCTACTGCATCTTCAAAGGGAACCACTGTTTCTTCTCAAACTACTGTAAAGAGTCAAGCTGTTACTTGGTCGGCTAATGGTAAATCTGCAAGTGGAACAATGTATATTTATCAAGCTGCCAACACAATAGATTCTTATAATTACGGTAGTTGGAATATTGCTATTTCAGCAAATCCTACAACTATTGCTGCATCAGGTGGAACTTCTACTATTACAACAAGTTGTACGAGAACTAAAACTCCTGTTTATACATCAGGTTCTACTGGAACAGCAACAACTGAAAGTGCAACTCCTACATTAGCTTTAACAACTAATCCAGGAGGTTTTACATTAAGTGGTAATAAATTAACAGCAGCTAATAATCCTATTGGTGCAAAAACTGCTACTGTAACTGCAAGTTATTCTGGTGCTACTTCAAAGTCTGTAAGTGTGTCACAAGCAGCTGGGCCTGATGGTATTGGATATATGCAGATACAAGGTGATGGAACAAGTCATCCTATTTTTAGAGTAGGCGGTAACACGAGAAGTGTTGAACCTATGTCTATTAATGAAACCTCTGAAACTGCATCTGATGAAGATGTTAGTATATTTGCAAGCATTAAGAAATTTCTAACTAAATTTGTTTAAGTTATGACTAAAATAAATAAGCAGGCTCTTAAAGCATATTTCCAAACTGGAAAAATACCTACTCAATCTAATTTTGCTGATTTGATAGATAGTGTTATGAATATTCCCGATGGGGGGGGGGATTCAACATTAGTTCTTGGTAATGGTGATAAAAACGGTGCTCCTTACGTAAATGGTTATAGATTTGTTAATAATAAGGATAGCAATACTTATTTAATTATTTCTTGTTGGGATAATAATTTAGGTGATAATGTTCCTGTTTTATTATTTTATTTTCCAACTAATAGTCCAAGTACTAAGTCTGATACAATAACTTATCATGTTTTAACAAGTAGTGAAGTTTTGGACATGTATCAAGAATTAGGTGGGACTTTTAATGAAGCATCTGATGACCAAGTTGTTGCAGCTATTAATTATTTGGCATTAGATTGGTTTAAAATATTTAATAGATATAATAATAATCCTCCTGCACCGAGAGTTGTAACATACAGTAGTGGTAGTGAATACATTACTTGGTATGTTTATCCTGCATTTTACAATAATAAATGGGTAATAGGTTATGCACTTGAATGTACTATCGAAGGTGGCGCTGGTAGTACATATCAACATTTGATGGTTCAAGGTAATAATGTTGTTGAATTTAGTTATCCAGATAATGTTATTGTTGATAGATTACGTAATGGCACTTGGAACAAAAAACTTCTTTAATCTCTAATTATTATTAGAGATTAAACTATTATACAAATTCATTTAATTTCTAATAATTTTAGAGAAATGACACTTGCACAAATTAAAGCTCTATTCAAAACTGGAGCTATTCCTACACAAGCTGACTTTGAAAATTTAATAAGTAAAATTCCAAACAATGATTTAACAGGGGGGGGGATAATACAGTATCATTTGTAAATCCGAGTTACCCTTATGTTACTGGTTATAGATTTGTAACTATTGATGATAATTATACCTATTTATTTTTAGGTGTTTATGATGCAAGTAATGGTGCAATTATACCATTTTTAATTGTTCAATGTAATCAAGGTAGACCTCTTGAAGGTAATGCTGCTATTAGTTGGGCTTTTCTTACAGATGAACAATTAGTTCATATGTATGATGAAATTGGTAATTTGCATGACCCTGATGATACAACATTGATTGATGCTATTCCTTCTGATATTCAGTGGAATAGAATGAATTCAAATCCTACTGTACGAGTTATTTGTACAAAAGAAGAAGAATCTGATATAACATTTCAATGTTTTCCTGCTAAATATGGTAATAAATTTTATGTAGGATATGTTATCAAAGAAGAGCATTCTTATAATGCTGATTCTTATTGGAGAGGTACTATTAAATCTGGTTTAGCTTACAGTGATATTGCTTGGGGTAAATCTGATGAAGAGTTAGCAAGTGTATTGAATGGCTCTACGAGATTTACTTATACTAAAATATAAAATTAATAATCTGATTGTTTAATTGATAATAAGATTATTAATTCATTTAATGTTCAATAAGTTACGAATCATATTAATATTAAACTAAATCTTATTATGCAATTAAATATATGGCAACTAAAAGTCAGCTTAAACAATATTTTGAAACAGGTAAAATACCTACACAAGCTCAGTTTGGTGAGCTTATTGATTTTTTCATGCCCCAACCTTCAGATGATGCTGGTCAAAGAAGTAATCAAACTCTGAAATTTGGTCAAGATGATAAAATAGAAAATCCAATTATTAATGGATTACGAACAGTTCATTATAAAGAAAATGATACTAATATCTATAATTTTTGGATTTTTACTAATTATAATGTTAATGATGCTGGTATCGCAGTACCGTTATTTATTATGTTTAGAATGAGTGATTCCAATCCGGGTATTCCTTCTTCTAATACTAAATTCCGTTATTATATTCCTTCTGAATTAGAAG
>OGYD01001392.1_pt1 | contig 18311 bp, 23 predicted proteins | sample 1576441 | NCBI WGS metagenome assembly OGYD01 (sample SAMEA3541537, study PRJEB24748) | human gut metagenome | biome: human gut; feature: human-associated habitat; material: faeces | place: China | collected 2012 | reverse complement strand
CAAGCCGTAATGATGGGTTTGTCATGGTGACGCTTGACCCGCCACCGGACTTGTTGGAAATTGCCGAAGCCTTGGATGCGATGGCGAAACCACACGTGGGAAGCGGCTGGGCGAACACTAACTACACCGACCTGCCCTGCACCACGCCACGGCAGGAAGCAATCTGGATGGCATACAACGGCATCACAAGAGGGGAGGATTGAGATGGCAAGGCGCGGATACGTGCAATTGGCCAATGGCTTCTATCTCAACCGGAAGGTACGCCGTTTGCGTCGCACCATGCCATCGGCCATCAGCGCCTTCGTCATCATGCTTTCCTACTGCGGCGACAACCTCACGGACGGTTATGTGGACTCGGACACGGCGGAATTCGTGCTCGACATCACCACACAGGAGCTTGACGCTTTGCAGCAGGTCGGATTGATCGAGGCCGTGGATGGCGGCTATGTCATCCACGATTACCTCGACCATAATCGGAGCCGTCAGCAGGTGATGGCCAAGCGCAAGCGTGAGCATGACCGGTATTCTGCTGGCAGTCTGCCGGCAGAAAGTGCGCAGACTGCCGGCAGAATCGAAACAGAATCGGGACAAACACCAGAACACCAGAACACCAGAACCCAAAAGAAAGATGAAGAAGAATATTCTTCTTCTTCATCCAAAGAAATCGGGCTGAACGACTTCGAGCTGGTCAGGGAGAAAGCCCACGCCAATGCCGCCATAATCCGCGATTACCCGAATCTCGACCTGTCGGACGCGTGGAATGCCTTCGCCGCTCGCCACTACGGCGAGACACGCACCGTCAACGACTGGTGCCGCCAATGGAAAGGCTGGTGCCAACGCAGAGCCAACATGAGCGGCATACCACCCTCGAAACCACACAAGCACACGTGGCAGTGCGAACACGTGCTCCAAGCGCTCGGACGCGACAAGGAAACCGCCACGCCAGACCAACAAGCATGCAGGCTCGCTGAACGACTCAACAAGGAGCAGAACACACAATGATAGAACCCAAACTCATCTACCATCTCACAGACGCCGAATACCACCGACGCATGGCCAAGGCATGGCGAGAAGGCTACGCGGCCGGTTGGAAAGACCAGGAATGCGACTTCCCACCACACACAAGCGACAATCCATACACGGAGGACACAAAATGAACGTCTACATCGTCACCGCAAACGCCGGAGACAGAAACACCTACAGCGATTTCCGCATTCCACGCATACCTCTGTGGTCGTGGCAAACCATGGCCGAATACTTATTCCGCGGATACGCCGAGGAGGTCAGCATCATGGGCGTCTATTCCACGCGAGGCCAAGCCGAAAACCGCGTCCGTGAACTCGATCGCGAACACTTCGACAAACTCCAGATCTTCGAATGCGCCGTAGACGCCAATTGCTGGAAATACGTAGGAGGATACGAGGAATAATGAAGCAAAGAATCGACTTCGCCCTGCAACCAGTGTCACTCGGGCCGAACTTCATCGGCTTCGCCGTGGATGTGCCAGTTCAACCATGCAAAAACGGCGAAATAGGACCATTCACCAGAAAAACCACCACCAGCGACGGAACAACCGCCCTCACGTACTACAAGCTTACCGACGACTTCGCAAAAAGACTCGACGAAGCCATCAAAGCCTTCAAAACCAAGCTCACCGAACCGGAGGCCACCAAATGAAGAAAGTCCTCGAAGACATGATCATCAAGTGGCATCAGGCCGGATACGCGCTCGACGAGATCGCGCCACTCGTGCCGCAAGTGCCAAAAGCCGAAATCGCGGCCATCATCCACCAGTGCGACAAGGAGACACGACTTTGACCGATTGCAAGCACTGCCGGAAGCCCATGAAGCCGGTGTCCGCGAATCTGCTCTGCGCCAGCTGCCGAGAAAACTACTGGCAGCTCATCCGCCAACTCGGACACGTCCAACTGCCCGCCCTGCGAAGCATCATGCTCAAACAGGCCCACATCGGACCCACGGGCCACGCGCCAAACAAAGGCAACGCGCCAATACCCATCGACACGAGAGCGCAAGCCCTCATCACCGATTCCGAAGCGTGGCTCGCCGAACAAGCAGGCAAAATCAACGCACGCTACAGCAATCTCCCGTGGGACAAGGCATGGAAGAAGATCACGGCCAACAAACACACCATCCTCAGCATGAGCACCGCAGCAGACGATTACGCAGCCCTGGAACACATCAGCCGACGCAACGAGACGGCCTTGACCCCAGAAGAGGCAATGGTCATCATCGGCACATGCCCACAATGCGGCCACCAAGCCACCAGCACGCCACAAGCCGAAACATGGACATGCCCAGACTGCAAATGGCAAGGCGGAGTCCAAGCCATCAAAGCCGAACGCGACAACAAACTCTGGCAACTCGAATACACCGGAAAACCAGTCGAAGTCGCACGCTACCTCGCCAAAATGGACATCCACTGCACCAGCGACCAGATCCGCCAATGGCTCACCAGAGGTAAACTGCACGCCACGCCGACAAAACACAAAGGAGAGTACGTGTTCAACCTCGGAGAAATAACCGCCATGCTTGACTGTCACAATTAAAATGCTATACTGTCGTATGTTTGTAAAATGAAATGGTCCAGCCAGAAAATGGTTTGGACCATTTTTCATATTCGCTTCGATAGCTCAACGGTCAGAGCAGGCGGAACAGCACGATACCAACGGTCGGACCCCAACCAACCATGGCACCATACCGCACACAACCATGATGACAACAACGCATTCCACCCACGCCGGTCCGACTCCGGCACGAAGCACCACAAGGCGGTGACCACATGCCAAGAGTTCGCAAGACCACACGCCAATTCGAAAAAGACAAGGCCGCATTCTTCGCGGAGTGCAAAGCACGGCATGCGGTCTGCTGGCTCTGCGGAATGCCAATCGACTACGAGGCGACGAAAAACACCACCGATGATTCATTCAATCTCGATCACCTCTATCCCGTCTCGAAGCACCCCGAACTGCAGTTCGACCCAGCGGGCTTCAAACCAAGCCACACCAGCTGCAACCGACTAAGAGGCAACAGTGACCCGCCAGCACCAATCGGAACACTCTCAAGACAATGGATAACAACAGCATGAGCAAGGAGGCAATGATGCCACAGCAGCCAGTCACACTAGAGCTCACCGCCACAATCAACGACAAGACATTCCCAATCAGCTCATTCACCGTCAACATCCCAATCAAAATCACCCACAACGAAGTCACCAACTACAAGGTCGGAGACACATACACCACACTCATCACGCCCAAACCACCAAGCACAGACGAACTCATCACACGATTCACAAACGCAATCAAAGCATTCAAAACAGCATTCGAAACCAACCCCGACGGGATAGGGGCGGTGAAATCGTAAAACCAACGAGATGGTGCAAGACGTCCCGCGTGGTTGCTCTTCCTCTCCCCGATGGCCGAAATTGACCGGGGGTCGCGCGCGCGATTGCAGATTCGAGGTGAAGCATGTCGGTGAAATTTCCGAGTCATAATGTGGCGGAGGCTTTGGAGCGTTCATTGAAGAACGCCGATGGGCTGAAGGCCGTGAATTCCGCAGTGGTCGCGGCCGCCCGCGTATTGGCTGGTCGGATTGACTTCCTGAATGCCACCGGATTCGTTGACGAGAACGGGAAGATCGACAATGTGACTCTGCCGACTTTCTTGAAATACTGCCAGTCTCTCGGATTGACTTTGGACGCTCCAGCGAAGGTCGGGCGTCCGGCTAGGCAGAAGCCCGAAGTCAGGGCTGAGGAAGCGAAGAGCGACAAGGTTATCGCGATGGATGATTTTATGAAGCGTTTCGGCTGAGGAGGTTGCGATGGCGGCTGAGGATCTGGAGGTTTTCGGCGCCATCGACGATGAGAGGCATGGCGTGACCTTGCCGCGTATCTTCACGCCGTCGTTGCGCCCGTTGACCAAGGAGACGAGCAATGGTTTCGCGGTGATCGCATTCGCGGAGATCATGCTGCACGTGCATCTCTATCCGTGGCAGCAGTGGCTACTCGTCCATGCTTTGGAATTGCTGGAGGACGGCAGCTATCGCTTCCGCAAGGTCATCGTGCTTGTGGCCCGCCAGAATGGCAAGACAACGCTTATGGGCGTGCTTGCCGCGTGGTGGCTGTTCGTGGATTCCAACAAGCATCCCGACCGAGTGCCGCCCGTGAAATTCCTCGTGGTCGGCGCCGCGCAGACATTGGACAACGCGAAAGGCCCTTACAATCAGGTCAAGGAGTGGTGCAATCCTCAGCCTTCGACCGATGAGGAAGCGGATCTGGTGATTCCGGATCTCGCTGCGATGACGCAGAAATTCGTCAACACTAACGGCGAGGAGGCGATCATCACCCGCTCGAAGGCGCGGTATATCGTCCGTGCCGACAAGAACATTCGAGCAAAATCAGCTGCCCGTGTCGTGTTCGACGAGCTGCGTGAGCAGCATACGGACGATGGCTGGAATGCCGTGTCGCAGACCACGAAGGCAGTCTGGTCGAGCCAATTATGGGGCATTTCCAACGCTGGCGATTATAGGTCTGTGGCGTTGCGCAAGCAGGTGGACAAGGGCCGCAAGCTTGTTGACGAGTGGACGCGTCTGAGCGCCGACGGTGGCAATCCGGCCGACGTGTTCCTGTCCGGCGAGCAGGACGGCTCTTTCGGATATTTCGAGTGGTCTGCGCCTGACAAGTGTCCGGTGGATGACGCCGACGCTATTCGCCAGGCGAATCCGTCGCTTGGCTACGGGCCGATGACCGTCATGTCGGTTCGGTCCGATATTGACGGCATGACCGAGGCGGCGTTCCGCACCGAGGTTCTGTGCCAGTGGGTCACGGCTGACATCATTCCTTTCATCAGCCCGAAAATGTGGGCCAGCGGCATCGACTCGCGTTCCACGATACCGGACGGCAATCGCGTCGTACTGTCCGTGGACACGTCGGCTGACCGTAAGACCACGTATGTGGCCGCTGCCGGCATTCGTGCGGACGGGTTGCCTCATGTTGAGCTGATCGCTCGCCGTGACGGCATGCTGTGGGTGCCGCATTATCTTGACCTGCTCCAGGAGCGTTGGCCGCACATCACGGAGATCGCCGTGCAGGGCAAGGGATGTCCGGCCGTGGACTTCATCGACCCGCTCACCGAAAAAGGGTGGACGGTGCATCTCATCGAAGGCTTCCGTCTGGGCGCGTGCTGCGGTCGTTTCCATGACCGTGTGCGTGAGGGGAAGCTGCGGCATCTTCCGCAGCCTGCCATCGAACAGCAGGTGAGTGTGGCCGTGTCCCGTAGGCTCGGCGAGGTCGAGGTGTGGGACAGGACAAAATCAGCATTGCAGATTTCCGGCTTGGTTGCCGAATCGCAGGCGCTATATGCCTTGGAGACCATGCAAGTCGAAGCGGAGACACCGAAATATGCGCCGAGCGTGACTCATTTCGCAGTCGTATGACCCAGTGAGGAGGTTTCATGGGGTTCTTTTCCAGATGGCTCAAGAAAAGCCCGGTATCCGTGGCCCAGAAGTTCTCCGAATCGCCAGTCAACATTTCGCAGGTCACGCAGCTGCCGATCGATTGGTTCGGCGCCGGAGTCTACGAGCGAGAGGCGGCGGTGCGCACCGTCATCGACCATATCGCGCGGAATATCGCCAGCATGCCGTTCAAGGTCTACACGCGCCAGCCTGACGGTGACCGTGCGGAGGACACGACAAGCCCTTTGGCGCAGTTGATGGCAAAGCCGAGCGTTCTTCCTGGCATGACACGCTACCGATTCTTCTACTCGCTGCTCTGCGATGGCCTGCTCAATGACCGTTGGCTGTGCCTGCTCGATGCCGACAAGCAGTCCGGCCGACTGTGGTTGCGGCGGATCCCGGTGCAGAATTTCACGCTTTCCGGCAATACTCTTGACGAGATCACCGGGGTGCAGATCAGCACCGGACAGCCGGAAGGAAGCCGGTATTTCAAACTGCCAGACCCGCAGATTCTGCTGGATGTGGGCTATAGCACGTCCGGCATCGGCGGCTCTCCTGTGTCCGGCACTCTCGCACCGCTTTTGGCGGAGGCACGTGAGATGGCCGAATATCGACGTGCGATAGCGAAGAACGGCGGCCAGATTCCAGCGTACATCTCCCGTCCGAAGGAGATGCCGTGGCCGTCGCAGGAGGCGCAGGACGAATTCGTGCAGGGCATGCGCAATTACAAGTCCGGCGGGAATCTTGCCGGTGGCTGGCCGCTGCTCAACGACGGCATGGAAATCAAGACCGTGGACGCGTTCAAACCGATCGACATGCAGGACATCGACGCGAGGGACAGGATTCGCATCGACGTGGCCAACGCATTCCACATCGCGCCAGAAAATCTAGGCTTCCGCAGCGGCACGAATTCCAACATCGGAGCCTTCAAGGAGCAGATGTGGAACGTGGAGTTGATGCCGTACATCGTGGCTTTCGAACAGTCGCTCAATTTGCTGCTGCCAGACGCGCTCGGCCAGCCTGACGCCTACATTGAAGCGAACGTTGACGCCAAGCTGCGCGGAACGTTCTCCGAACAGTATCAGGCGCTCAGCACGGCCACGGGGCGTAGTTTCATGACCACGAACGAGGCACGGCGCATCCTCAACTATCCGAAGCTTGATGGTGGCGACGAATTGGTGACGCCACTGAACGTGGCGACCGGCGGACAGCCAAGCCCGCAGGACGGTGGCAGGACGCAGAACGCGCAACAGAACAATCCAGTGAACGGAGAAGGACAGTGAATCTCAAACAGCTCAGATTCAACGTGAAATCCTTGGACGATTCCGCAGGCGAAGGCGTCTTCAGCGGCTACGCCAGCACTTTCGGCAACAAGGACCTGCAGGGCGACGTGATCGCCAAGGGCGCTTTCGCGGAGACCTTGGAGAAGGACTACGCCGGCGGAGCCGGCATCCCGATCCATTGGAACCATCAGGACGGCAAGCCGACCGACATCATCGGACGCACCTTGAGTGCCGTCGAGGACGAGAAGGGCCTGCTCATCTCGGCACAGCTTGATATCGAGGATAATCCGACCGCACAGCAGGCTTACGACCTGCTCAAGGATGGCAGGGTTCATCAGATGAGCATCGGCTTCGTGCCGACGAAGACCGCTTGGATCACGGAAAAGGGCGACGGCCCGTGGGGTGGCCATTCCGAATTCCAGCAGATCAAGCTTTTCGAGATCAGCGTGGTGCCGGTGGCCGCGAACCAGCAGGCCGAGATTCTGGCCGTGAAGTCAGGTCGCGCCATCAGCTCCGCCAATGAGGAGAAGCTTCGTGCCGCATTGGCGTCGCTGAACGAGGTGTTGGAAGGCATTGATTCCGACAATTCCAGCGCTTCCGACGAAGATAAGCCGGATGATTCCAAGACCGGCGAGAAAAAGGATGATAAGAAGCTTGCCCCTGATAAGGGTAGGGACGCGGAGGCCGAGAAGGCCGAGCGTCTGAATGTAATCAAATCCGCCCGTGAACTGGTCACTGGCGGCAAGGACAACAAGGAGACCAAATGAGTTTCAATGATCGTCTCGCCAAGACCAAGGCCGCCATCGAAGCGGTGCTGGCCAAGGGCGAGGATAATCTCGACGCTTCCGACATCGAGAAGCTGAAGGGGCTGAACGCCGAGGCGCACGAATTGCAGGATTCCATCGAAACGTTGGATGCGGTGCATAAGCGTTTCGCGGGATTGACCGACAATCTGGCGGACACCCAGAAAAGCGGAGCCGCATCCGGCGAGTCTCTTGGCGATTTCGTCGTGAAGAACATCGGCGAACAGCTGGCGAAGATAAAGGGAGTTTCGGGAGCGTCAATCGCAGCACCGGAATGGGTTCCGCGCCGCAAGGCCAACACTGACACGCAGGTTACCGGCGGACCGTCCGGCGTGTACGGCTCCCTGTTGACCTACGTGGACCCGAATTTCGTCCAGGCTTACCGTCGTCCGACCATCACAAACCTGTTCGGTATCGGCGCTATCAGCGGACAGGCCATCACCTACTACGTGGAAGGCGAAAAGGAAGGCGATTTCGGCACCGTCGGCGAAGGCGAGAAATTCAGCCAGATCCATTACGCCGACGCGACAGAGTACACCGACGCTTTGTCCACAATCGCTGGATTCATCAAGGAATCCAACGACATGGTCACCGACCTCGAATTCCTGAAGTCCGACATCGATGGACGCCTGCTCTACGATCTGAGCATCGCCGAGGAGAAGCAGCTGCTCAACGGCGACGGCACCGGCAAGAACATCAAGGGCCTGCTGAATCGTGAAGGAATCCAGTCATACACCGCTACAGACGCCGGCAATGACGTTGCCGTCCTGCACGCGCAGTCGATGATCTCCACCACGACCGGCATGATGCCGGATGCCCTTGTCATCAATCCGACAGACTATGAGGCCATTCGATTGAAGAAGGACAATGATGGCAATTTCATCGGCGGTGGACCGTTCTATGGCGTGAATGGTGGCGCGCTGACCATCACTCCGCGCCTCTGGGGTCTGGACACCGTGGTGACTCCCGCTGTCGACGTCGGCACAGCCATCGTCGGCTCCTTTAAGGGTGCTGCCACCTTCTATCGCAAGGGCGGTGTGACGGTTGAGGTCACCAATTCCAATGACACCGACTTCATCTCCGATCTGGTGACCATCCGCGCCAAGGAGCGTGTGGCTTTGGCCGTGCGCAAGCCGAAGGCTTTCGTCAAGCTGACCCTTAAGTAAGGAGACGTGATATGGCTCGACAGTTTCGAGTGATTCCAGCCTCGGCGGCGAAACTTGACCCGAATGCCAACGTGGCCGATGTGGTCTTCGTCGGGGCCAACGGCAAGCCGACCGATATTGGCAGCGCTGCAGTGAAGCCTGCAACGCATGTGGCTTTGGCCGCCGGCGACACGCCAACCAAGAGCGAATTCGACGCCCTGGTCAATTCTCTGATTGCGGCTGGCCTGATGGCCGCAGAGTAAGCGTGGAGGTCGGCATGAGTGATGTGAATGTGATTCCTGACATGATTGCCGACCCTTCGGCTTTCGAGGATGATGCCGCCTTCCGGCTCAGGGCCGCGCAGGCGGCCATCCGCCGTGAATGCGGTTGGCATGTCATGCCGAACGCGGCATTGACAGGAGTGCTGAACAGTCGTGGCGGCACGGTGATTCGACTGCCGGCACGTCATGTGACGAGCATCGAATCCTTGACAGACCGCGACGGCAACAAGCTGGCTTATGCCTATGACCCTGAGACGGGTCTTGTGGAGTCGCTTTCCGGTGGCTTCCCGGTCGGAGTTGCGGCCATCCGCTACGCGATCCATGCCGGATATGATGATGCGCCGGACGTGCAGCAGGTGCTCATCAGTGCCGCGAAACGGGCGGGCATGAGTCCGATCGGGCTCGTCACCTCGCAGTCCACGAATGGCTCCAGCGCGAGTTTTGACGTGGTGTCGCTCATGCAGGACGAAAAAGACAAGCTCAAACCCTACCGGCTTGGAGGATTGCCATGAGCCTGCTTGACGATCTGAATGCCGGTGGCGGATGGCGTATGCCTGGCGCCACCAAATGGCGGCGACTGCGTGCGAGGAAGGTCGATGACTCGTATTCCGGCGAGCAGGCTGGCGAGGACTGGTCCAATCCGGAGACTTTGGATTTTACCGGCGCTCTCGCCAGCTCCAGCAGCACGCGCACACCCGACGGCCTGCGCGAGCAGACCACGAGCACGGCTTACCTCACGTCTCCTGATCCGACTCTCGACATCATGCCGGGTGACAGGATTCGAGCGTTGCCGGATGACGGGCGATGTTGGGAGGTGTCCGGCTATCCAAGTCGTGACGCGAATGCTTTCGTGTCATGGCAGCCGACGATCGAGATCCCACTAGCTGAATACAGGGGGTGATGGCTTTTGGGAGTGATGGTCAAATTCAACGACCGCTATTTCGATGAATTGATGAATTCGGCTGGCGTCAAGGCCATGACCCGTCGTGCCGCAGAAAAGACGCTCGAATATGCGAAAGCGCATGCTCCGGTTGATACTGGCGCGTATCGCGACGGCCTCCAGATCCAGGAGGTCAAGCACGAGCATCGGACCACATGCATGGTGGTCGGCACCGATCCGAAAACCCTGCTAGTGGAATCGAAGACTGGCAATCTCCGCAAGGCGTTGAAGGCAGGTAAAACATGACAGCAGTCCTGCCACCAGACATTGAATTATGGATCTGCTCTTTTCTACGCGCCAGGCTTAAGCCGTCTTTCCCGACGATCATCGTTTCGAATCGTGAGCCGGACGATTACGACGGCTCACGGCCGCTCGTCGTGGTGCGAGACGATGGCGGCTCGCAATCGAATCGCGTGCTCTTCGACCGGAGCGTCGGCGTGACCGTGCGTTATGGCTCTCGTGCCGCTCCGAAACCCTGCCGTGACTTGGCGGCCAGAATCTACGGTTTGCTCACCGACCCCGATATTTGCTCGCTTGACGGTTCGCCGATCGCGGGCATTGATGAGGACGGGTGCAATGGTCCGTATTTCGTGGCCGAGGACGCGAATATCGCCAGATGCTATCTGACTCTCGAATTCTCCACCATTGGGGAATTCCGATAATTCAATAATTTTTAAGGCGTTGAAACGTTTGTTTCAGCGCCTTTTTTGTTTGAAAGGACAAAATATGGCAGCTGATTCAGCAGGCAATGACCTGAGCGCCGCGAAGATCGTGGTGACAAGCGCCTTCCGCTTCGCACCTTATGATGCGACGCAGAAGCTGACCGCCGATCTCATCGCGCCGACCGTGGCCGACGTGAAGACCGGCTTGGACAAGATTTTCACCAAGGGTGGCTTCGTCGGCCTCATCACCGAGGATGGCGCGCCGCAGGACAGCCGTGACGCCGATGATGCGATCAAATTCCACCAGCCTGGATATTCGATCAACGGCAAAGCGTCGCTGACCGCGCAGTTCACGGTGGCCGAGGATAACGACATCACGCGCCAGATGACCATCGGCAAGCCGGACTCCAGTGGCGTGTATCACGTGACTGATGTGATTCAGGACGGCAAGTGGTTCTGTTATCAGGAGACGGTGTTCAAGAATGGCACGCATCGCCGTCGTCTGGGTGTCGTGAATCTGACCGGCAATGAGCAGGGTCAGGATAAGGCCGGCGAGAACACCGGTGACGCTTGGACCATCGAATGGATTCAGGACGACGCCTGCGATTCCGGCAACAGCAAGTATTTGGAGTCCTTCGTGACTCCGACTGTTTCGTCCGGGTCTCACGCCACCGATCATCAGGCTGATGATTCCGAGTCTCAGCCGGTGGCTGACTGATTCAACTCTTCCCAGCATGTGTTTCTTTCTTCCTTTCTTCGCATGTGCTGGGATTCTTCCTCTTCATCCAGTGAAGCAAAGGAAAAATTTTTAGTCGTTTGAAAGAAGGAAGAAATGACCAAGAACGTGATGCCCTCCGCCGCCGATTTCGACGCCTGGACTCAGGAGGACGAGGAGAAGGCACTTGAAGTGTCGGCCGAGCGGATGAAGGTGAAGCACCTCATCAAGGACGGCAGCGTATGGTTCCTCGCACCGCACGGCCACATTTACAAGCTGCCTCTGAATCTCAGCATCGATGATTTCGTGCGCCTGTCCGACCTGCAGTCCAACACGGAGCAGATCCAGACGTTGAAGGAGATTCTCGCGGCTTTCGCTGGCGAGGATGCGGCCAAGGAGCTGGCGAAGGAGCCGGCAATGGTCCCATTCAACATCCTCAACGATTACGGCGAGCTGCTTGCGAAGATTCAGGGCGTGGAATTGGGAAAATCGTCGGCTTCTGCCAGCTCCTCCAAGGAGACGCCGGCAGTCGAATAAGGGCCGATTTCGCGGCTCGCGGGTGGAGTCTGCAGGCCGATTTGGGCAGCAGACTCCGTTTCGCGGACGCGATCGCCTTGTGGGAAAACCTCTCGGCCGATCCGAACACTTACACCGGCATGACTGCGGTGCATATGGTGCTGCCGATGGATGCGACGGCGATCATCACCGCGATTCAGGCTGGCGGCACGTCGATTCTTGGTGACCTCGCGCCGGAAAAGGCTGGGAAGAAGCATGTCGAGGTGACCGATGAGGAACGTCGTGAGGCGTTGGAGTCGATGAGCAGCATCTTCGGCTTCAAAAAAACAAGTGAATAGAGGAGGCCGTCATGGCTGGCGGTAGCGAGCTGGGTTCCGCGCATGTGAGCATTTTCCCGCAGATGAATGGCTTCCGCCAGAACGTGGCGAAAGAAACCGGCAAGGCAGTCTCCGACCTGAAAAACGCCTTTTCCAAAGGGTTTAACGGGGCGCAGCAGGGCAAGCAGATCGGCAGCGCCTTCAAAAACGGGTTCAACAGTGGTGCCGCCGAATTGAATTCCGATGCTTTGAAATCCTTTAAGAAGGATGTGGCGCAGGCGAGCCAGAAGAATACTGACGCGCTGCTGAAATTCAAGGCGGCTAGCGTGCAGGTGCAGGCAGCTCAGGAGAAGCTGAACGCGGCCACGCAAAAATATGGTGCGGACAGCACGCAGGCTCAGGCTGCGGCCATCAAATTGGAGCAGGCGCAGATCCGGCAGAAGGCGGCGTCCGACAATCTCAAGGCGGCGTCCGACAATCTCAAGACGGCTCAGGGACGTCTCAAGGATCTTGAGACGCAGTTGGCGGCCGAATCCGACAAGTCCAAGAATACGTTCAGCCGTCTGGCGTCCGGCTTCACCTCAACGGCCCAGCAGATTGTCGGCAAGATTCCAGGCGTGAACGCGGCGGTGCAGAAGATCAGTTCGACGGCTGGCGATGTCACGTCCAACATCAAAAGCAAGTTTTCAGCTGCTTGGAATGCTTTGCCGGAGGGCGCGCGTAATGCGGCCGCGAAGGCCGGTAATGCGTTGCATTCTGGTTTGAGCAAGGCTTCCGGGTTCGCTTCGAAGGCGGTGTCCGGCATCGGCAAGGCGGCTAAGGGCATGGCCACCGTCGTGTCCGGCGCCGCTGCCGCCGCTGGCGGATATCTGGTGAATTTCGGCAAGCAGGCCGTGGATGCGGCCCTCAAGGCCGGTGAGGTGACCGCGAAATTCCAGCAGGTCGCCAAGAACAACAATTGGACGGATGAGGAGCAGAAGTCGCTGCTCAGCCTGAATAAGACGCTTGGCCAGACCGGCGTCATATCCGGCGGCACCTTGAAGGCCGCTCAGGCACAGCTCGGCACTTTCGCGCTGACGGCCGATCAGGTCAAGACGCTGACGCCCGCTTTGGCGGACATGATCGCCAACAACAAGGGTTATAACGCGACGGCGCAGGATGGCGTGCAGATAGCTAATCTGCTTGGCAAGGTCATGACCGGCAGCGCCACGGCACTGTCGAAATATGGCGTGACCATGACGGACGCGCAGAAGAAGGTCCTTCAGGAGGGTAGCGCGTCCGAGAAGGCCGCGATGGCCGCGAAGGTCTTGGAAGCCAACTTCGGTGGCATCAACAAGGCCTTGGCGCAGACCCCGCAGGGCAAGATGACCATTCTCCAGCATGAGATCGCTGGATTGAAGACTTCGGTCGGCAATGATCTGATCGCGGCTTTCGGTGGTGTCGGCGGCGCGGTCATCAAGATGGTGCAGGCCGTCGAACCGCTCATCACCGCGCTGTTTGACAAGATCGCCCAGCTGGCGCAGAAGATCGGCCCGCCGCTTGAAAAAGTGTTCGGCGCTGTCGCTGACAAGATCAGCAAAATCAATTTCAGCGGCTTCACGGGCCAATTGTCTGGATTGTCCGGCCCTATCACAGCCGTGACTGGTTTGCTTGGCGCGGCTGGTCTTGGCGGCGCTTTGAGCGGATTGAGCGGCGTGCCGGTGATTGGCGGATTGCTGTCGAAGTTCGGCGGCGTCCTGAGTGGTCTTGGTGGTCCTGTCACTTTGGTGATTGGCGCTCTGGCCGGCCTTATTGCCACGAGCCCGCAATTGCGCAGCGAATTCGGCACGATGCTGCAGAACGTTTTCGTCAGCTTGCAGCAGGCATTCCAAATGCTTCAGCCGTCGATTCAGACGCTCATGACGGCTTTGAGTCAATTGGCGGCAGCTGTCATGCCGGTAATCACCAATCTCGTCGGCCAGATAATCCCGCTGCTGACGCCGATAATCTCCACGCTTGTGGGTGCTTTGGTGCCGGCCATTCAAGGCATTCTGACCGTGGTGACCACCGTCATTCAGGCGATAACTCCGGCCATCCAAGGAGTCCAGCCGGTTGTCACGGCGGTGGTCGCGGCCATCACGGCTGTGATTCAGGCGCTCATGCCGGTCATCTCGCAGATCAGCAGTCTCATCACTGACGTGGTGGCTGCCATCACGCCGGTGATTCAGGGCCTTGAGCCTTTGGTTACGACGGTGGTGCAGGCGATTACCAGCGTGATTCAGGCTCTGGTGCCGGTGATTCAAGCTCTCGCACCATTGGTGTCCACCATCATTTCCGCGATCGTCGGCTTTATCAGCTCGACATTGCTGCCGACCATTCAAGCGATGCTGCCTTTCATCCAGGGCATCATCGGCGGCATCACGATGGTGGTCAGGGGCATCGTCAATGTGATCCAGGGCGTCATCAACATGGTGACTGGCATTATCAACGGCAATTGGTCGCAGGCGTGGAATGGTTTCAGCCAGATCGTGCATGGTGTCGTGCAGGGCGTGCTTGGCTTCCTTGGTGGCATCGGCAGTGCGATTATCGGCATCTTCGCTGGTGCTGGCACGTGGCTGTGGAACGCTGGCGCGAGCATCATCAATGGTCTGCTGAATGGTTTGAAGGCGGCTTTCGGCAGGGTTAAGAGCTTTGTGAGTGGTATCGGTGACTGGATCGTCAGACATAAGGGCCCGCTCAGCTACGACAAGGTGATGCTTAAGCCTGCTGGCTTGGCGATCATGCAGGGCTTTGACAAGTCATTGCGGCAGGGCTGGAAGGACGTGCAGAAGACCGTGAATGGTATGAATGCGCAGATCAATGGCGGTTTCGATGTGGATGCGTCGAAGACCGGCAGGGCGAATGTCAGCAATGGCGGTGGCGGTGCCACGTATGTCACGCAGACGTTCAATTATCCGGCGATCGCGCCCACGTCGATTTCGACGCAGCAGAAATTGCAGACGGCGGCAATGCCGCAATGGTGACAAGTGGAAAGGGTGGTAGTCGATGATTCTCACGGATTATCTCATCGAAGGTCAGAATCTGACTGGTGAGCATTCGAGTCTGATAGTCGGCACCACCCATTTCACGAGCATCAGCCCGCGCATTAATTCCGTCACGGTGAATGGTCGGAGTGGTGTGATGCTTCCAGTCGGCCCACTGGCTTTCGGCGCGCCGGAAATCACACTCAAATTCATCACGAATGGGCCTGATGCGGATGCTCTGATGCACCGCTTCTACCGCTTGTGCCGTTTGGCTTCCAAGCTGACGCGCGTGGAGCGTGACACGGTGTCCGGTTGGACTCGGCGCATGACCGCCAGCGCGGTGTGCACGTCATGTCAGCCGGACGGTGACGAGATTCCGTGGGATGACCACCGCGCGGCCACCGCCGTCTTCCAATTGCCTGACGTTTATTGGCAGGGGGAGCAGTGGCAGGAGCGCACCTTGGACGCGACTGGCGGGCGTCTCATGGCCGGTAGTGTCGATAAGCCCAGCAACAAGGGTTATTGGACACGGTGGGCTGGATTGCCGAACGCTTCCGCCTCGCAGCTTTTCGACACAGTGCCGGAGTGCTGGCTATCCAATGCGCCAATCGGCACGCTGGTATTGCGTTTCGGTGCTGTCACTGGTGTGACCATTTCAGATCAGGTGAGTGGCACGAATCTAATGTGGAGCGGCAAACGCGACGCCTCACGACCTTACCTTTTCGTCGATGCAGCCAATCGCAAGGCGTGGACGGCGGCCAATGCCGACGCATGGTCAGGCGGCACGGATGCGACGAATGGCATCGACTGGACCACGGAGCCACTGCAAGTGTGGCCTGACATTTCGTCCGGCGATTATCGCCTCACAATCAAACAGACCGGCAGCGCCGACAAGGTGACATGCCGGTTTTTGCAATCTTGGGAGTGATTCATGGCAAAGACTTTGCACGCGCGTCTTGTGGCCTATCGTCCATTCGGTGAGCGCATCGGTGTGCTGGCCGAGCCGGTGAGCTTCAGCGTGTCCATGCTCCACAATGATGATGGCGCAATCAGCATCGAATACTCGCTGCTGTCCGGTGACGCTCAGGCTTTCGACCGTGAGCTGACCGATGGCCTTGAAGTGGCCGTGGAAGTGTCGGACGGTAGTGGCTTCAAGGAGCCGGATAATGCGCGATTCGTCATCACGGGCCGCTCCGGCAAGACGGATGACCGCACCAAGACCATCACTTATTCCGGTCAGTCGATTGGCTGGCTGCTGTCCAAGGCCGAAAACAACGATTCTTCACACCTCATCGCCGATGGCGATAACAAGGGTAAGCGGCCATTCTACAGCTCCAATCCGGGCACGATTCTCAAGACGCTGCTGGACGAAAATCGTCAGCGTGGTGGCGTGGCCACCGGCCTGACGCTCGGCTTCGACACCGCGAAGGACGCGGGCGGCGCTGCATGGGTGAGGAAATACACGCTTTATTACAGTCTCGGTACGGATCTGCAGACGATCCTGTCGTCTCTTGTCAATGGTGGCGGCTGCGACTGGCGCACGAGCGGCCGCACGCTGAAAATGTGGAATGCGGACAGCACGGCGTTGAGCCGTGACCTGAGCAAGCAGGTCATACTTCAGCTTGCTCGCGACATCGGCGAGGCCCCATACGAGGAGAGCATCAGCGATCTCGCGTCGACGATCCTCGTGGAGGGCGACAATAATTTGCTTTTCCGCATGGATAATCCGGCTGCTCCGACGCCTTGGGGCAAGTGGGAATCCTATAGCTCGCAGGGTGGCGTGTCAGACAAGGACACGGCTCAAGCCTTTATGCAGAGCACTTTGGATGATGCGGCTAGGGTTCGCGGACAGTACACGCGCGATCTGGTCATCAGCGAGGTGGACAGTCTGCCGCTCGTCGACTATCACGCCGGCGACTGGATCACAGCACCCACCGTCTCCCATGGAGAAAAGGTGCGCGTGCAGGAAATCGACCTGAGCATGCGCCAGGGCGATGGACTATCCTGCTCAATCGCTCTGAACGACATCAAGTATGACGCTTCCGTGCGTCAGGCGAAGAAGCTCAAGGGCATCACTGGCGGCGCCGCGTTGGCCGGCAGCGAGGGCGGCACGACCGCCTCGTCCGACCGTGACCATCGCGTGCCGAAGGCTCCGCAGGGTCTGGTCGTGCAGACCGACGCCTACATCGGCTCGGACGGTTTCGCCCACGGCTTGGCCACCGCCATGTGGTCCGCAGTGACCGAAGCGACCAATGACACGGCCATTGAGATCAGCAATTATTCCGTCGAGTGGCGCAAGCACGTGGACGGTGCGCCGTGGCATTCGGCCGGAACGACGGACAAGACGCAGCTGGGCTTCGGCAACCTTGACTGCGGCACTCAGATCGAGGTCAGGGTACGCGCCGTGCCAACGTATTCCGACAAGCTCGGCGAATGGTCGAGCATCGTCGTGGCCACCGTCGAATCCGACGTGACCCCGTGCTCCGTGCCGTCGAAGCCGGTGCTTTCCTCGGAATTGGGCGTGGTGACCATCCACTGGGATGGCAAGACCTCCACCGGCGCGTCGATGGAACCCGACTTCGACCACATCGAGGTCGGCGAGGGTGTCAATGCGGCTGGAATGCGGGTAATTTCCGCCACGCAGTCCGGTCAGGGCGATTATCTTGTGACCGGCCTCACGGGCGGCTCGCAGCACTCCTATGCGTTCCGCTCGGTGGACCATGCGGGCAATCGCTCCGCCTGGTCTGCCATCGCCACTGTGACCGTGGCTTCGGCTGTCTCTCCTGATGAGGTCAAACAGATTCAAAAAGATTTGGCTGATAATCAGACGGCTTTGAAGGATAATGCGGCGAAGCTGACGCAGGCGCAGAAGGACATTGCGGCGAATCAGCAGGCGCAGGCCGCCACGTCGAAAGAGCTTGAAGCGGCCAAGGCCGACATCAAGGCCAATCAGTCGGCGATCGGCACGGCCAACGCCACGCTGAAGGACAACACCGACAAGCTGACGCAGGCCCAGAAGGACATCCAAGCCAACAAGACTGGTCTTGACGCGGCGTCCAAAACGCTTGCCCAGGCCAAGACCGATTTGACGCAGGCGCAGAAGGACATTGCCCAGACCAAAAGCGACCTGACCACCGCGAATGGCGAGATCAGCAAGGCGAAGGAGTCGGCGGCTC
>OGYD01001389.1_pt1 | contig 18331 bp, 11 predicted proteins | sample 1576441 | NCBI WGS metagenome assembly OGYD01 (sample SAMEA3541537, study PRJEB24748) | human gut metagenome | biome: human gut; feature: human-associated habitat; material: faeces | place: China | collected 2012 | reverse complement strand
CAGTCGTGCTTCGTGCGGTCTTGAATATCTCTGAGTCTACCACGGTTGTGCCAATAGGGCCGTTGGCTGAAAACAAGTCGGCGTTTACACCTGCAAAATATTCATTTGCTTTGTCGTCGTTGTTCTCAATCATTTGCGGAATCGTGAGATTTGTCTTCAAATTGTTGTTGCCGCAGATTGTCTTTATCCGGACGATATGGTTTGTGAGGTCGGTGGTAGTGAAAAACACACGTTGCCTGTCTGCCCCGGTCAAGTCCAGTATGGTCAAGACAGTGCCAGGACCCACTTGACAATGCTTCAGCGTGTCGACAGCATATTCCTTGCCCAACACAGTCCATTTTGCGGAAGGTTGGGCAAAGACTGCTGAGATTGAAGATATTAATAGTACAAACGCGATAGATCTCATTGCTACAAGTTTATTCTTTTTCCAGTAATCGGTTCAATGGTCAACGACTTTCCATCGGGCAAAGTCACCGTGTGCCGCACACTGTCGCTGTTGACGATATACATGACACGCTTGCCTTTAGGACTTTCCCAGATGGCGCCTTTTACGACATGGTCCTTGCCGAATGTGTGGACATCGACGATAGGATTGTCGCCCGTGGGAATCACCTCAGCGATGTAGCGCCCGCCGGTAAACACGTCGTGCTGCTTCTTGCGCAGGTTTGTCAGGTTGCGCAGGAACAAAGCCTCATACTCAGCCTTCTCGTTTACCCAGAGCAGGCGAGGGTCGACCCATCCGAGTTGGGAGCCGTAGAGGAAGCATTGCATGTTTTGATAGCGGAATTCGCCTTTTGTCACATCGGTGTATGGCGAATACGTGTAAGCGCACGTAAGCACTCTGTCGGAATAAATCAGCGGGAACAGCGGAACGATTTTGCAGTCGGGATTGTGCGGAGTGTTAACTGTCAGCAGGATGTCGAAGCAAGGAATGTAGCATTCGGCATTCTCTTCCGAGAAAACGATGTTGTCTTTACGCAGGTGGCTCTCGCGCAATTCAGCCATCATGTCGCGGTAAGAGTTGTACCAGAACTCGCCTCCTCCCTTCGGATGGTTGTGGTTGCTGGCATAGCAGGGGTAGGGTGCGGCTGCTGCCACCTGGTCAATGTAGAGACCGTTGGTGTGCAGGCGGTCCTGTATGCTGTCGGCCAGTTCAAGAATGATGTTTTTCCAAATTGGCGACGACGGGCAAGTCACGGTGTTAGGAACAATTGAAGTGGGATACACCTCAGTGTAGAGCGCACCGTCAGGACGTCGGCAAGAGGCATCTTTGCCATTGCGTGCAACATAACTTTCCGTGCCTGGGTCCCACAGGCGTCCGTTGATGTAAGGAAGCACCTGGCATCCGCGGTTTCTCACTTGCCGTACTATAGGCTCGAATTTCGGGTTTGCCGGGAAATAGTCGGGATAGTGGGAGTCGTAGCTGTGGTGGTGCCAGAAGTACCAATGAAAGCAGATGCTGCCGCCGAAATAGTCGATAGCCTTGTTGACAGCGACCACCGTTGTGTCGCCAAGATATTTGGCGCGCATCCACAGATCTTTCTTCTCCAGCCATTCGGGGATGTTGCGTTCCTTCAACGTTTTGCTGCCCCATGGCGTCGAGAGTGCGAACGGGCGGTACCATTTAACGGCAGCCTCGCTCCATCCGCCGGCGGTTGTTCCAGTAACCGTGGTCCATGGCACATTGAATCTATGAGATGCCTTGTCGGTCCATCCGTATGATGCCGCCACCTCTGTGCGGAAGCTGACGGCACCGTCTTTTTCGCGGATGCGCATCATCTTTCCGCAGGCGTTGCGGTCTTCGGGCGAGAAGTAGAACGTACCCTTCTTAGAGTCGAGCATGATCATCTGCATCGACGCGTTCCATGAAGGATAGTTGGCTTCGTAGTCGCCGTTCTCTTTCAGAGCATATTCATTTCCCCATCCGCCGGGTGTGATCACCTTGCCCTCTACAGGGGAGTCGATGGCGATGTTTGGAAATACGAAATTGGTTATAGTCCAATTGTCAGGCACGTTAGCCGACAGATTCCAACGCAGAAGGTCGGCATTGTCGTCGAGCGACACGCGCATCTCCACGGGGTAGTTGTTGCCGTCGTATTTGAGGCGTGTGTGCCACGAGAATACAATAGCTTTCGACGTGTCGCAGTCTTCCTCCCTCCAGCCGTGGTAAACGGCATAGCGGGGCTCGATGGTAGGCGTTTCTCCCTGTTCGCCAAGATATGTCAGGCTCCATGGCTGTCTGTTGTCGCCTGGCTTTGCCATTTCCGTTCCTGCGAATTTCATTGAAACGATGTCGAAAGAGCCGTTGTCGGCAAATTCCATAGCGACATGTTCGTTGGCGATGCGTACTGTTCCGTTGCCTTTGGTCACAGAAGTTTTGGCAATGGCTGGCAGAGCAGACAGGGAAGATGCTATGATTGCTGATATGACAAGTTTGTATGTCATTGTAGTATTCTGTAGTTTCTGTTAATAGTCAGGGTTGGTAAGATTCGGGTCGCGGTCGGTCTCGAGGCGTGGAATTGGCCACCAAGTGAATTGCGGAGCCCAGAATCTGTTCTTGTCGCGCACGCGGAGTTTCTCCTTGTAGGCTTCATACGACGGAATGTCGTTGAGGTCGTGGCGGACGGAAGTTTTGAAGCTTGGAATGTCGGTCGCCGACAAGCCCTCGTAGCGGATTTCAGGCAATGGCTGTCCGTAGGAGGGATGCTCGTTGAGCAAGTCGCCGATGCCCCAGCGGCGCACGTCGACAAACAGCAGTCCTTCAAGTACGAATTCCACTTTGCGCTCGCGGCGCACCAGCTGTCTCATTTTGTCGACATTTCCGATTCTGTCGGCGGAAACTTCCGGCATTCCGGCGCGTTTGCGTATCTCGTTGATGGCATTGTAGACCGATTCGTCCAATTCTCCGAGTTCAATCTTCGCTTCGGCGTAGTTGAGCAAAATCTCGGCATAGCGCATTAGGATGAGGTTTGACGAAGAGCTCATCAGCTGCTCTGTTGTCTCGTTTGCATATTTGCGCCACACATATCCCACACCGTTGTTTACGAGTGACGGGCTTGTTCCTGTCACATCGACGTTGTTGGCTGTATACCATTTGTTGCGGCGTGGGTAGAAGCTCGTTTTCGAATCGTAGATGTTGATAACGCATTTCAGCGGATTGTTGCCGTCGGTGTTGGTGTAGTATACCGTATCCATGTGTCCTGCAAGAGTCGCATTGAATCGAGGGTCGCGGTTCTTGGTCGGGTGCTTAGGATCGTAGAGTGGCGACTCGTCGATGCGTTTGCCGTCAATACATTCATAGGTATCGGCGATAATGCTGCTCGGGAAACGCACCGAAGAGCCATAGTTGCGTGAAGAGTGGCCGTAGCCCACAGTGTGCAGTTTCTTTGATCCGGAAGTGGAGTACATCAGCTCCCAAAGGCATTCGTCTCTCACGTCGCTTTTAGCCTGTCCTGTAAGGTTGAACAAATCGTCGAATTTTTTTGCAAGATGGCGTTTGCCGATTACCTTCGAGGCAGCTTCGGCGGCTTGACGGAAATAATCCTGTCCTTTGTTGTCAACGTTGAAACTTCCTGCAAACAGGCAGATGCGTGAAATCAGACCGTAAGCCACAGATTTGTCAACACGTCCGCGTTCTGTTGCCGTCCAAGGCAGACTGTTGGCGGCATCGTTGAGGTCTTTTGTCAGGAAGTCGATGATTTCACCTTTTGGTGTGCGTCCTTCTTTATACTGCTCGATGGTCACGGGCGCGGTGAAGAAAGGCACATCGCCATAGGCTGAAATCAGATTATAGTAGGCATAAGCGCGGAGCACGCGGGCTTCGGCATAATATTGCTTTGCCTTGTCCGACATAGTTTCGATTGACGATTCAGCACCTGAAATCACAGAGTTGGCGCGTGCGATTATGCCGTATTCTCCAGACCAGAATGCTTGGATTTTGACATTGTCGGGGTTCAACGCTCCGCCTGCACCGATGCTCTTGTTTTCGTCCTGCTCAAGTCCGTAGGCTGTGTAGTGGTCGAGCACGATGCATGCCGGGACAGACCAGTTCATGTCGAAATAGAGCTTCTGATAGGTGCCGGTCACGCCTTCTTTCAATCCTGCCTCCGACTTGTAGAAACCGACGTTGTCGTAGGCTGGATTATCTTTGTCGAGGAAGTCGGAGCATCCAACGACTGCTATGGCAGCAGATGCAAGAATATATTTTGATAAAGTCTTAATCATTGTTTTTTTGATGTTTAGAATTCAACATTTAAGCCAAACACGAATGTCTTGTTGAGAGGGTATAGGCTCGCTCCCGAGCTTACGCTGTTCTCTGGGTCGAAACCTTCGTAGAAGTTGTCTTTTATAGTAAACAAGTTCTGCGCGCTCGCATATACTCTCAGCTTTGAGATGTGTGCCGCCTTTGTGATTGAAGAAGGCAGGGTGTAGCCGATAACGATGTTTTTGAGTCGGCAATATGCTCCGCTCTTTACCCAGAAGGATGAAATCATATTGTTGGGGTTTGTCGCGTTTGGATCCTCGAGCAGACGCGGGAATTTGGCGTCTTGATTCTCAGGAGTCCAATAGTCAAACTGATATTTGTAGATGGTGTAGTTTCCACACAACGCTCTTGCGCCGGCGCCGGAGTAGTATACGTCCTTTTTGCCTACGCCCTGGAAGAAGGCTGAGAAATCGATGCCTTTCCATTGCAGTCCGAGAGTCAGACCGAACTCGTAACGAGGAGTAGGGTTGCCGATGATTGTGCGGTCGTGGCTGTCGATTTTGCCGTCAGGCACACCGTCAGGACCGGAGATGTCTTTGTATTTGATGTCGCCAGGAGCCACGTTGGCTTTGTTGCCGCCATACACAGGCGATGCGTCAATCTCTTCGCGCGACGAGAAGTATCCGTCGGCTACATATCCGTACCACGAACCGTAAGGCTTGCCCTCGGTGGTCAGTGTGGTTCCGCTTTTATATTCTTTGCCGTAAAGGTTGATCACTTTGTTTTTTACATCAGAGATGTTGCCTTTTACATAGTAGTCCACGTTGCCAATTCTGTCTTGCCATGCGATTGAGAATTCCCAACCGTTGTTTCTCATCGAACCGGCGTTCTCCCAAGGAGAGGTCATTCCTACAAACAGAGGCACGGGGAATTGTTGCAGCATTTCGTCGATGTTGCGCACGTAATAGTCGAAACTACCGCTCAATCTGTTTTTCAGAAAAGCGTAGTCGACGCCGATGTCGAACTGGTGTGATTTCTCCCAAGTGATGTCAGGGTTTGCAAGCTGAGTCTGTGCCACGCCCGGAGAAAACTCTTTGTCAAACCAGTATCCATAGCCTGTCGCACTTCCGATGGATGCCGAATAAGGGTAGTAGCTGCTTATCGCCTGGTTGCCCAACAGGCCGTATGATGCTCTCAGCTTGAAGTTGTCCATGACGTTTTTGGCAGATTCCCAAAATGCCTCCTCCGAGATTCTCCATCCGGCAGAACAGAAGGGAAGAAACCCCATCGGTTGTTGCCGATGAATCGCGACGTTCCGTCGTAGCGTCCGTTGACCTCAAACAGGTATCTGTTGTCGAAAGAATAGTTTACTCTGAACAGGTATGAGAGCATCGCCCATGCGTGGCGTGCGCTTGAGTTTGTCATTGTCGCCGCGTCGCCATTGTTCAAGTCTTGATAGCCGTCGTAATGATAATTTTTTCGTCCGGCAATCAGGTATGAGTAGTTGAGCTCTTCCGACTGGAAGCCCATCAGGAGTTTAAGATAGTTCTTGCCGAAAGTGTTTTCGTATGTTCCAATCAGGTCGTATTGCTTGCGCACTTGCTTTGTGCGTTGGTCCGACATCGATGATCCTGTTGTCGGGAACGAGCCTTTGAAAGCTCCGTTCTCGTATGTGTCGTAAGGCTTTACGAATGCGTTTGTCTCGCCATCGTTGCGCTTCCAGGTGTATGCTCCGTAGATTGAAAGACCTTTCAGTGGAGTGATTGTCAGCGATGTCTTGATGATATATTCAGGAGCAGTGCTGTTTGATGTGCATCCTGTTCTGACCATTGCTATAGGGTTTGTGCCGTTGATGCCGTATCCGTATGTTCCATCGGCGTTGATTCCCGACATAATAGGTGTCATTGTCAACGCTTTACCGATGATATTGGCAGGGGAGTCCATAACGGGCGATGTGGCATTGGCTTGGCGCACGCTGGCGTCGATTCCCAATTTCACCCATTTGTTGATTTTCATGTCTGAGTTTAAGCGCAATGATGTGCGTGAGAACTTGTTGTTGTCAATCAAACCGTCTTGTGAGTAGTATCCGGCAGAGGCGAAAACTTTAATGAATTCGCTGCCGCCGCTCACGCCCACGGAGTAGTTCTGCACAATAGCCGAGCTCTTTATCACTTCGTTGCGCCAATCCGTGTCGTAATAGTTGATTTGGTCAACTCCACCGTTCTTGTATATGTCGATTACGTTTGTGTAAAGAGGTTGTTGCAGAGCATTTTGACGAGCAACGTCGACAGCCTGCATATATTCGATGGCAGTTGCCGGCTCTGGCAGGGTGGTGGGAGTGTTCATTCCTACGTAGCCGTTGAAAGTAACTGTCGGTTTGCCTTCGTAGCCGCGTTTTGTAGTAATCAGGATTACACCGTTTGACGCGCGCGAACCGTAGATTGATGCAGAGGCGGCGTCTTTAAGAACTGATATCGTCTCGATGCTGTTGAGGTCTATTCGGTTGAAGTCGCCCTCCACGCCGTCGATAAGAATGAGCGGTGATGTGGATGAGTTGAGCGATCCCAGTCCTCTGAGTTTCAGAGAGGCCTGGTCGTTGCCAGGCTGTCCGGAGTTCTGCACTGCTGTAAGTCCCGGCACGATTCCCTGGAGGGCAGAAGAGCCGTTGGAGACGTTGGCTCTGAGGATGTCCTTACTGTTGATGCTTTGCACAGCACCTGTGAGGTTTATTTTCTTCTGAGTTCCGTAGCCCACAACGACCACATCGTCAAGGGCAGTTGCCGTCTGACGCATGACAATATCCTTTTGTGTTGCCTTCTTTGCATCGATTGTTATCGTCTCAGAACCTACAAACGTGAATTTCAATTTGGTCGGAGAGTTCAATTCAATTGAATATCTGCCGTCTGCGTCTGTAACGCCGAGCGTGTTGCCGTCCTTGTTTGTGACGGCGACTCCGATCATCGGCTCTCCGCTTTCATCAACGACTCTGCCTTGCACTGTGAATGCTTGGGCAAGCGCCGTTTGCGACACGGCGAGAAATGCAAGAATCATAGAGGCGTTTAAAAATTTTTTCAGCTTCATTGTTCGGTTTTTTATCTTGGTTTGTTTATATGTTTAGTTTTTAAGGGGAGGCTATTGGTTGTCGAAAGCTCTGATTCGGGCATTGGCGCATGCGCCTATCAGTCCTACCTGGTCGCCAAGTTGTGAAAGCACGATTTTTGTGTCTTCGTTGACAAGGTTCAGGGAGTAGCGTCTCACCAATGTTTTTATTGGTTGGAGGATGTAGTCGCCTGTCATTGAGAGGTTTCCTCCGATAACCACTTTCTCCGGGTTGAAAATGTTGATCAGCCCGGCGAGCCATCTGCCGAGCACCTGTCCGATGCCTTCTACAAGCTCGATGCACAGGAGGTCTTCTCGGTTGACGGCGTTTATGATGTCGTTGAGCGACACGTCGCCCTCCGATTTGAATTTCTTTGCAAGGATTGAGTTCTCGCCAGCTTTCAGACGCTCTATCAGTTTGCGGTGCAGGGCGTTGCCTGAGGCTTCGGTCTCAAGACAGCCTTTCTTTCCGCAGTGGCACATAATTTCGTTGTTGAACGTGACCATGTGTCCCAGCTCTCCGGCGAATCCCGACTTTCCACGGTAGATTTTACCGTCGAGAATCATTCCGATGCCGAGTCCCCATCCGATGTTGACAAAGATTACGTTTTTTTCGTTTGAGCAGTTTCCGAAAGTGTATTCTCCGAGAGTCATTGCTCTGGTGTCGTTCTCAATGCACGACTTGATTCCGATTTTCCGTGTCAGGACATCGGCGAGCGACTGCTCCTCAAAGTTGAAACGGCTGTAGCTGTAGCCTGATTTTGGATTTACGCGTCCGGAGATGTTCAGGTTTATGTTGATGATGTTGCTTTTGTCAACATCGAGAGTGTCGATAAAATGTTTTATGATTTCGCAAAGACGGTCAAGCCCGGCAGGGGTGTTCTCGAAGTTGTAGGGAATGCCGGTCTGTTTCTCGACCATGTCGCCGCAGAAGTCGATAAGTCCGATGCTTACGGACTCGTTGCAGATGTCTACTCCTGCGAAATAGCATGAATCAGGGTTCAATCCGTAGAGCACGGGATGGCGTCCGCCGTTTGTCTCCAGCTTTCCGCGCTCCTCGATGATGCCCATTCCGACAAATTCTTCCACGAGTTTCGTGATTGTCGGGATGCTCAATCCGAGCGATTTCGCCAAGTCGGGCAGCGTGTAGTAGCCGTTTTTCATAAAAAATGAAATGACGCGCTTCTTCACCGCAGCGTTTTTGGTACCTTTTCCTATTTCGTGTATTAGGGTAGAAATCATTCTTTATATTAATAATGTATTATGTTAATCGTTGCTTTTTCTTGCGACAAAGTAAATTGAAAAATTCGGCATAACCAAATTTTTTAATTAAAAATATTGGGGTTAATAAAATTTTTTCGGAATTCTTTGGAGAGATAATAAAAATATTTACCTTTGTGGAACCAAAAAACAAATGCACTAACAAAAATGCTTGATAGAAGAACCTTTATAAAAAGTTTGGCGGCATTGGGCGTTGCTGGTGTGATGCCTCAAAGCTTGAAGGCTGGCGTAGGTCTTGGCGACGAGGCCATGCCGCTGCTTGCTGTGAATAACAATGCGCTTAGAATCACCGGCACTTTCCTGGACGAGATTTCGCACGACATCCCGCACCAGAACTGGGGCGAGAAGGAGTGGGACGCGGATTTCCGCTATATGAAGGCAATAGGAATCGACACCGTTATAATGATTCGTTGCGGATACAGAAAGTTTATCACATATCCTTCGGCATATCTGGTGGGAAAAGGGTGCTATGCGCCTTCGGTCGACTTGCTTGACTTGTTTCTGCGTTTGTCAGACCGTTATGGGATGAAATTCTATTTCGGACTGTATGACTCGGGTGTTTACTGGGACACCGGCGACATGACAATGGAGATGGAGCATAACCGGTTTGTTGTCGACGAGGTGTGGAATAAGTATGGGTCAAAGCATAAGAGTTTCGGCGGATGGTATGTCAGCACCGAGATTTCGAGAAAGACAAAAGGCGCTGTCTCGGCGTTCCATACGTTGGGCAAGCAGTGCAAGGATGTTTCGGGCGGTTTGCCAACGTTTATCTCTCCGTGGATTGACGGCAAAAAGGCTGTCATGGCGTCGTCGTCGACCATCACAAAGGAGAATGCCGTTACGATTGCCGAGCACGAACGCGAGTGGGATGAGATATTCTCCGGAATCCACGATGTGATTGACGCATGTGCCTTTCAGGACGGGCATATCGACTACGATGAACTTGACGCATTTTTTGAGGTCAACAAGAAACTTGCCGACCGTTACGGCATAAAGTGCTGGACAAACGCAGAGACCTTTGACCGCGACATGCCGATAAAGTTTCTTCCGATAAAGTTTGACAAGTTGCGTATGAAGCTTGAGGCGGCGAAGCGTGCCGGATACGACAAGGCTATAACGTTTGAGTTCTCTCATTTTATGAGTCCTCAGTCGGCATATCTTCAGGCGGGGCATCTGTATGACCGGTATAAAGAGTATTTTGGCATAGAATAAACCATTAAACAATGTATTATGATCGTAGGAAAGGTAAATATGAGGTATGTCGCGTTTGTCGCCGTGGTGGCGGCAGTGGGCGGCTTCCTGTTTGGCTATGACACGGCAGTCATATCGGGGACGATAGACACCGTCGCGGGCCAGTTCTCTTTGGACGCACTCCAGAAAGGCTGGTATGTGGGCTGTGCTCTGGTGGGCAGCATCTTTGGCGTGTCGGTGGCTGGAATGCTTGGCGACAGCATCGGAAGAAAGCGTTCGATGATACTGTCGGCGGTGCTGTTCACGGTGTCGGCGTTTGGCTGCGCTGTCTCGGCGACGTTCGCGGAGTTGGTCGCATATCGCATAGTCGGCGGTGTTGGCATAGGCATAGTTTCTGTGATTTCACCGTTGTATATCTCGGAAATGTCGGTGCCGAAGCATCGCGGACGGCTTGTGTCGCTGTATCAGTTGGCGATAACGGTCGGATTTTTAGGTGCTTATATGGCAAACTATGCTTTGCTGCAGTTTGAGCATACTGCATTGCTGTCTGGCAGCTCGTTTGTGGTCAAGGTTTTCGGATCGGAATCGTGGAGAGGAATGCTCGGCTTGGAGACATTGCCGGCTGTCGTGTTTCTTCTGATAATCTTTTTCATCCCGGAATCGCCTCGTTGGCTGATGCTTAAGCGCCGTGAGGACGAGGCGATGGCGGTTGTAGGACGTATATATGAGAACAGGACTGATGTGGAAACAGAGCTTTCCGGCATACGCGCGTCTGTTGGCGCGGAAAAGCGCACCGAATGGCGCGAATTGTCGCAGAAGAGTGTGCGCAAGATGGTTATTGTTGGTGTCGCCATAGCAATTCTCGGACAGTTTATGGGAGTCAATGCCGTGCTTTACTATGGTCCGTCGATTTTCAGCGACAGCGGTCTGTCGAGCGGTGACTCCTTGTTCTACCAAGTGCTTGTCGGTTCGGTCAATATGTTGACAACGATTCTGGCATTGCTGATTATTGACAAGGTGGGACGCAAGAAACTGGTCTACTACGGCGTAGGCGGTATGATAGTGTCGCTGTTGCTCATAGCTGCATATTTTGCATGCGGACAGACGCTTGGCATCTCGCCGGTGGCTTTGCTGACGGTTTTCCTGGCATACATTTTCTGCTGTGCCATATCGATATGTGTCGTGGTGTGGGTGCTGCTCTCGGAGATGTATCCCACGAAGGTCAGAGGACTTGCAATGTCGATTGCCGGACTGTCGTTGTGGGTGGGCACCTATCTGATAGGACAGCTGACGCCGTGGATGCTCTCCACGCTTGCGCCTACAGGCACATTCCTGCTGTTTGCAGTGATGTGTGTGCCTTACATATTGATAGTGTGGCGGTTGGTGCCTGAGACAAAGGGCTTGAGCCTGGAGGAGATAGAGAAAATCACAAAATAGAAAAATCAATAAATAATTATTATATGAAAGAAAAGATACAGAGTCTTGCGCAACAATACAAGTCGGAACTCCTCGACAATGTGTTGCCGTTTTGGCTTGACAAATCGCAAGACAAGGAATATGGAGGATACTTTACGTGTCTTGACCGCTATGGAAAAGTCTTCGACACAGATAAGTTTGTATGGCTTCAAGGCCGTCAGGTGTGGCTGTTCTCGATGCTCTACAATAAATTGGAGAAACGGCAGGAGTGGCTCGACTGTGCGGTGCATGGCGGAGAGTTTCTAAAGAAATATGGTCACGACGGGAATTTCAATTGGTATTTCTCGCTCGACAGGGCGGGCAATCCGTTGGTTGATCCATATAATATCTTTTCGTATACATTCGCAACGATAGCGTTCGGGCAGTTGGGGCTTGCCACAGGCAATGATGAGTATAACGACATTGCCCGCCGCACGTTCGACATCATTCTGAAGAAGAAAGACAACCCGAAAGGCAAGTGGAGCAAGTTGCATTCTGGAACGCGCGACTTGAAAAATTTCGCGTTGCCGATGATTCTGTGCAACCTCGCGTTGGAAATTGAACACTTGATAGAGCCTGAATATCTGAACCGCACAATCGATACCTGCCTGCACGAGGTGCTTGACGTGTTCTATCGTCCGGAGTTGGGGCTCGTCGTGGAGAATATGACAGTCGACAATCAGCTGAGCGACTCGTTTGACGGCCGTCACATGAATCCAGGCCATGGCATTGAGGCGATGTGGTTCTGCATGGACCTCGGCAAGCGTCTTGGCCGCAAGGATATTGTGGACAAGGCGGTCGACATAACGTTGAATATGCTCAACTATGGATGGGACAAGGAGTACGGAGGTATCTTCTATTTTATGGACCGCAAGGGCTGTCCGCCGCAGGAGCTGGAATGGGACCAGAAGCTGTGGTGGGTGCATATTGAAACGTTGATATCGTTGCTTAAAGGCTATAGCCTTACCGGAAACGAGGAGTGCTGGAAATGGTTTGAGAAGGTGCACGAGTATACATGGGCGCATTTCAAGGACAAGGAGGCTCCGGAATGGTTCGGCTATCTCAATCGCCGTGGCGAGGTTCTGTTGCCATTGAAAGGCGGCAAGTGGAAGGGATGTTTCCATGTGCCGAGAGGATTGTATCAGTGTTGGCAAACGTTGGAGGATATCTCCCGCAAGGAAAAGTAGTGTTTCTTCATTATAAGGCGAAGGGAATGTGTGGAATGTGATATTCCGGCATTCTCTTCTTTTTTTGTCAACTTCGACTACGAGGAACCGAACTCAGACTGTCAGCTCACCATTTGGCAATAGCCCAAATCCCATTTTCTCAAAAGCGCATCAGGCGGCCACGTTCATGGTCGCCCGACACCTTGTCTGCATCCGAATCACACCTTTTCAGTCCACGCTTATCCCGAACTCGCATTATATGGTGGATTCTCCGTGTGTTCCATCACGTCCTCCTTTCTTTATTGGGGTTATACTTCGGTTCTTTCCGTTGCGGGCGGAACTTTTTCCGCCCGACGGTTTACTGCTTCCTCAAGGTAGGCAATGCTCCATTAAGTTCGTAACGCCACTCTGAGCCTGCGTTCTGCAAGGCGGTGTTCATGGCATCGACGGCTTTCTGCCAGGTAACGTAAGTGCCGTCCACCTTCGTGGATTCGGGGGCGGTCTTATAGCCTCGTTCCTGATTGTTCTTCCAATAGCAGGCGGTCACGGTGGTGTAGCTATCTCCAAACAAGCCGCCGATATGCACATTGCCGGTGCTGCTACCCGTACTGGTTACGTTGCCCGTGGCATAGCAGGCAAGGACGCGGCTTCCTCCGTTTAATCCCACTACACCGCCGCCAAAGTTATTCTTTTGGGAAGCTATTTCTAAGGTCACGTTGCCTGTGGCATAGCAAGCTGTCATGGTGCCCCATTTTTCTCCTGCCACTCCGCCGACATAGTGCTTTCCCTTCACAGTGGCAGAGGAGCTGCATCCGATGATGGAACCGGCCTTTTGTGAACCCACCACACCGCCGACACAATCTGTGCCGCTGACGCTACCCGACACCGAGCAGTTTTCAATGGTGCCCCAGCTATATCCTACCACGCCGCCAGTACAGCCAAACATGTGATTGCTTGTTATCTGTATGCCTTCCATCACCACGTTCTTCACCATACCAGCTCTATTGAGATAGCCGAACAGACCCACAAATTGGTCATTTGTCGTAACGGTCAACCCCGTGATGGTATGGCCGCCGCCGTCGAAAGTGCCTTTGTATGAGTTATCGAAGCTTGTGCCTATCGGCGTCCAGCCTTTGCCCGTCAGATCAATGTTTTTGTCGAGGGTAATGTTAATGTCGGTCTTACCTCCGTTCACTAATTCGGCTACATTCATCAGGCCATCGGCGGAGGTCACGGTGTAGCTGCCGTCGCTCTCTATGGTATAGCCCAGGTCTTTTGCCGCAGCGAGGGAGACGGTGTAGGTATATTCACCGCCCGCCTGCCAGTCGGTAGCATTCTTCATCTTATAAACGAAGGTCTTGCCGTTGGTGAAGGTGCTGGTAATGAAGGTCGTGCCAGCTGCCACACTTTGCGGGGCTACAAGAGCGGTGTAGGTGTTGCTGCCCTTGTCATACGGGGTGATTTCGGCTGGGTTGTCGCCTTCGGTGGAGAGCCCCGTCAGCTGCACGGATGCCAGCCCCTCGGTGTAGTCCGTCAGAACGATGGTCACTCGCGCCGTGCGGTGGGTGAAGCGGAGCGTGGGGCTACCGTAGGTCACCGTCTGTCCGTCGGCTACGATGAGGTCGCTGCCCTCAAAGTCTTTCTGGGCACTTTGGTTGGCTTTTACCTTTACCGCAGGCGGGGTTGTCTCGCCCTCGGTGTATGGCCACCACGCTGTGACGGTGATGTCTTTGCGGTTGGTCCAGTAGTGCGGGTCGGTGGAGGTCAGCGTGGCGCTGGCGGGGTCGGCGGTGGTGAGCGTCACGTCGTATGCCTTCACCGTGCCGTCCATCAGGACTGCCACGCTCTGCACACCCTCCCAGTCGCCGTCCACGGTGGAACGGGTATTGGCGATGGCTGTCGCAGCGGGGTTCAGCCCCGTGGCGGTAAAGACGATGGGTGTGCCTTCCGCCCCTTCCTGCAGGAAGCCCGCTTCGTCCTGCGTGCAGGCGACCAGTGAGAGGGCGAGTGCTGCAAGTGCAAAAAATCTTATCCTCATAATATCTGTTATTTTATTACTCTGGTTCTTTCCGTTGTGGGCGGAACTTTTCCGCCCGACGGTTTACTGCTTCCTCAAGGTAGGCAATGCTCCGTTTAGTTCGTAACGCCACTCTGAGCCTGCGTTCTGCAAGGCGGTGTTCATGGCATCAACGGCTTTCTGCCAGGTAACGTTAGTGCCGTCCACATTCGTGGCTTCGGGGGCGATGCCTTCCTTATTGTAGCCGATGCCTTGTTCATGATTGTTCTTCCAATAGCAGGCGGTCACGGTGGTGTAGTTTCCTCCCAAAAAGCCGCCGATATGCACATTGCCAGTGCCACTACCCGTTCTGGTTACGTTGCCCGTGGCATAGCAGGCAAGGACGCTGCTTCCTGCGTTGAATCCCACCAGACCGCCGCCAAGGATATTATTTATGGGGTCTATTTCTATGGTCACGTTGCCTGTGGCATAGCAAGCGGCCATGGTGGCACCCGAATTCGTCTCACCTGCCACGCCGCCGACCTGGACCATTCCCTTCACTGTGGCGGAGGAGCTGCATCCGGTGATGGAAGCCTCCCATTGAATACCCACCACACCGCCGGCGCATATCGTGCCGCTGACGCTGCCCGACACCGAGCAGTTTTCAATGGTGCCTCCCCAGCTAAATCCTGCCACGCCGCCGGCATAGCCCAACCTGTGATTGCATGTTATCTGTATGCCCTCCATCACCACGTTCTTCACCGTGCCAGCTTTACCGAGCCTGCCGAACAGACCCACATATTGGTCATTTGTCGTAACGGTCAGCCCCATGATGGTATGGCCACCGCCGTCGAAGGTGCCGGTGTATGAGTTATAAAAGTTTGTGCCTATCGGTGACCAGTCTTTGCCCGTGAGGTCGATGTCGGCGGTGAGGGTGCAATTTATCGATCTGTCTTTTTGTGCGGCTTCGTTCCATGCCAGTAGGCCGTCGGCGTTATAGACCGTGTAGGTCTTGGTGTTGCTATCGTAGATGTAGCCCAACTCGGCTGCGCCACTCTCGCCGCCGCCGTCAGTCCAGTCACCGATAGTGCAACCCTCTAACGTCAAGCCGGTGGCGTTCACCTTAACGGTATATTTATAGCGGCTGCCCGCTTCTAATACGACGTTGTTCTGCGGGCGGAAGTAGAAGGTGCCGCCGCCGAGTTCCACCTTGACGAACGGTTTGCCTGCCGCAACGGTCTGCGGGGCGGTCAGTGCCTCGTAGGTGTTGCCGCTTGCGTTGTAGGTCTTGATGGCGGTCGGGTTGCCGTTATCGGCGGACAGGCTCACGAGGCTCACCGTGGCACCGGCGACGCTCGTGAATCCCGTGCCGGGCTTCAGTTCGATAGTCACGCGTGCCGTGCGGTGGGTAAATTCAAGAGTCGGGTTGTTAAATTCCACCTTCCGGTTCTCAGCAGAGATGAAGTCGCTGTTCTGGAAGTCAGCCAATTTGCTTTGGTCTTCTGCCACCTTCACGGCAGGCATCTGTGTGATGTCGGCATTGTTGAAGGGCCACCATGCCGATACGGTAATCGGGTCGCGGCTGGTCCAGTAGTACGGGTCGTTCTCGCGTGAGAGCGTGGCACTCTTGAAATCGGTAGAAGCCGTTACGGTGTATTCCTTTACCGCATCACCCAACTTGAGTGCCACGGAAGTGACGCCCTGCCAATCGCCGTCCACGGCGGCACGGGTGGAAGGGGCTGCCAGCGGCGTTGCTTCTACGGACAATCCGGTGGCACGGATGACGACGGGGTATTCACCTTCGGGCAGACGGTTATCGCCAGCAAGTTCGTCCTGCGTGCAGGCGGCGAGGGCGAACAGCAGTGCGGTGGCTGCGGGGATAAATAATCTATGTCTCATAATTCTTCATTCTAATCGATTAATTATTAAAATCCTACAGGTTAGCATCCACATCTCCACCGTCTATATCGTTCCACTTTGCAATGGTGGCTTCGCTGACTTCAAGGACTTTGTTGCGTACCTTGACGGTATAGGTATAGTTGTTGCCCGCCTGCAGTGCGCCTTCGGGCATGGTGAGTGTGGAATGATATTCCTGACCTTTGTAATTCACAACCAACGGCAGGGATGCAACTGTCTGCGGGAAGAGGATGATCGATGACGTGAGATTGCCGTCTGCCAGATTCATGGTCAGTTCTCCGGTCTGTGCCCCGTTGTCTGCGGTGGCAATACCGTCGGCCGTGTTGAACGTACCGGTGAGTAACAATCCGTCCAGCGTGTAACGTTCAGGCTTGACCACACTGAAATTCACGCCGTCGCCCGCCTCGAAGGTAAGGGTTATCTGGCTCATGCGGTGGTGGAAGGAGTTGTCTTCACCGCCTTTGGCGGTTTTGTCGGTGAAGCTTACTACCGGGTTGTTTTTGTCTCCCGTGGCTCCTGAAGCAAAGAGGAAGTCGATGGCAGGCTGGTTCTGCTGCGCCGTGGCATCGGTCGTGGCTGTGAGGATGCCTCCCGCCGCGTTGTACGGATAGTAGGCGCGGAAAGTATGTGTCTTTGTATCTTCGATATAGATAACCTTTCCTTCTGCCTCAAATTTCCCGTTTTTCAGGATGAAAGGCACGTTGCCGTACTGGGAATCGTTGCCGATGTCGGTGATGCCGATACGGTCGCCGCCAGTCCAGGTGGTTCCGCTGGCGCGGGTGGCGGGGGCGATGTCGGCGGTAAACTGGGCGGCCACGGGGTCACCATTCAGGTTCTCGTTGTCGTTGTTGCAGGCTGCCAATGCGAGGGCGAGCGTCGCAAGTGCAAAAAATCTTATCTTCATTATATCTATAATTTTATTATTTAAATTCCATTTCAATAATTGCTGCACCTCAGCAAAATCAAAGCAAGCTTTGCTTCTGCGTTCGGTTTGCTAATTATTTACAAATCGGCATTTACATCATCACCTTTCACTTCTTCCCAGCCGTTGATCTCGGCTCCGTCCACTTCCATGCCTTCGGGAGTCTCAACCAGCGTTCCGCCGAGGGTCAGCGATTTGCCCTTTCCGGTGTTGAACTCCTTGAGAGCTTCTGTGAGGTCGCTTTTCAGCGTGGTGGGGCTCGGGTTGCCGTCCGCATAGCGGATTTCAGCCGTCAGCAGTTGTTCCGTGCCGGTCACACCCAGTAGCCGCACCGTGGCTTTCCACTTGCCGGCATCGTCACCTTCGGTTATCTTGGTGAATGGCAGCACGATGTTTGAAGCGGCTCCGTAGGTATCGGTAGCGAAATCGAGTGTTCTGGCTGCACCCGTCAGATGGGCAACAATCTCCGTGATGCGTCCGGCGGCATCACCCGTCGGTTTGATGATAAGTGTCAGTTCGCGTACCTGCTGCTTCATTGCGGCGGTCAGCGGATAGTCCTTGTCTTTCTCGATGGTCACCTGTTCCGTATAGGTGAAGAACCATCCAGGGGCATTGTTCACAAAGGCATCCGTGCCTGCCCGGGTTCCCGTGGTTGCGGCAATGGTGGCGGTGGTACCATTTACCGTGATTCCTTCAGCTGGGTTCCACACCGCAAGGGTGTAGCTGCCCGGAGCAAACAGATGGTCGGGGGTATGGGTGGCGGAAGTCTCCTTACCCGTATAGCCACCCATGGTGACCGTCCATGTGGCAGGTATGTCGATACCCTCACCGCGGGCCGACCAGTCGGCTGTCACCGCAATCTTCCCGTAGTCGGGATGCGGCGTGTCATAAAGCGTGTCCTTCACGCAGGAAGAGAGCAGCACGGCGGCTGCCATTCCCATCATATTTATATATTGTCTTGCTTTCATATTCTATTCCTCCGTGTTAGAATAACTTCCATACCAATGTCACACCGGCATTGATGGGACCACACCAATCTTTTGTTTCGTTGCCACAGCGCACGCGCACACCATCGATGACTTCATATTTTTCGAAATCGG
>OGYD01001382.1_pt1 | contig 18379 bp, 16 predicted proteins | sample 1576441 | NCBI WGS metagenome assembly OGYD01 (sample SAMEA3541537, study PRJEB24748) | human gut metagenome | biome: human gut; feature: human-associated habitat; material: faeces | place: China | collected 2012 | reverse complement strand
CGACTCCGGCTTAATCTATTTTCCCTCTCCCCGTGGGAGAGGGTTAGGGTGAGGGGGAAGTTTCCCCTCAAAATCCCGCCGCACAATCTCCAGCGCCTTAAGCACCGTCTCGGCGGGGATCTCATGATTCTCCAGCAGCATAATCAAATCGACGGCCAGCTTGACCTCATCGGGTGCATTTTCCAGTGACATGGGTGTGGCTCCTGTTAACGGGTCAAACGTTCTATGACGCGTTCAATGTCATCCAGCGCCTGACGGCAGCGGACGATGCGTCCTTCCAGCGCGCTAATCTCGCGCATCAATAGCTGCTGCTCTTCCAGCGTTTCGCTGTTGTTCAGACGCACCTCGCGTTCACGCTTCATCTCAAACAGCCGGCGCTCAAACTCCTGGTTCTCGAGCCGCTTGCGCTGCCATTTGCCGAGCCCCGGCGAGGCGCTGTCCCAGGCGCGCAGCGGCCAGGCGGCGATTTCGCGATGCAGTGCGGTGATCTGCTCGGTGAGATGCTCTGCAAGCCACGCCACCTGTTCCTGTTGTTCATTCTCAACCGCATGGCGAAGCTCGTCGAGGTTCGTCTGCGCTTCAGCCAGGTAATCCTGAATGACGGTGCTGCGGGTACGAAAAAGCTGCCGGTCAAAGCGCGGCTTCAGCGTGGCGTGCCCCATCAGCGGCGTGGCCTGCGCCCGCAGAGCGATCAGCTGATTTTGCAGCCTCTCAAGAAGCAGTGCTGTTTTCAAGGCGCTCTCCAGTGGTAAAGTAGCCGTTCAGTTTGATAACGATTCGCATTATGCAGCGTACTATTTTAATCATCATTGGCTGGCTTGCGGTAGTGCTGGGCACGCTGGGTGTAGTATTACCCCTGCTGCCGACCACGCCGTTTATCCTGCTGGCGGCCTGGTGTTTCGCCCGCTCGTCGCCGCGTTTTCACCACTGGCTGCTCTACCGCTCATGGTTTGGCGGCTACCTGCGGCACTGGCAAAAACACCGTGCCATGCCGCCTGGCGCCAAGCCGCGCGCGATCGCGGTGATCCTCACCACCTTCGCCATTTCATTATGGCTGGTGAAAATGATGTGGGTGCGGATCCTGCTGCTGATCATTCTCTCCTGCCTGCTTATCTTTATGTGGCGGATCCCCGTGGTTGATGAAAAGCAACAAAAGCACTGAAGCCTCATCATGGCTGTTGCAATTATCACGCGCAGCCAGTAAATTCGACCGTTTTCGAGCACAGGTGCGCCTGGTCAAAGGTTAAACAATTGTTGCCTTGGCCGACTCGTTGCGCGCTGTGAGTAACACTGTTTCATTTAGGCACAAACCGATGACCGCAACTGCACAGCAGCTTGAATATCTGAAAAACAGCATCAAAAGCATCCAGGACTACCCAAAGCCTGGCATTCTTTTCCGTGATGTCACCAGCTTGCTGGAAGACCCGAAAGCGTACGCACTCAGCATTGAACTGCTGGTCGAGCGTTACAAAAACGCCGGGATCACCAAAGTAGTAGGTACCGAAGCCCGTGGCTTCCTGTTTGGCGCACCGGTTGCGCTGGCAATGGGCGTGGGTTTTGTGCCGGTGCGTAAGCCGCGCAAACTGCCGCGTGAAACCATCGCAGAAAGCTACGAGCTGGAGTACGGCACCGATCAGCTGGAGATCCACGTTGACGCGATCAAGCCTGGCGACAAAGTGCTGGTGGTCGACGATCTGCTGGCAACCGGCGGCACCATTGAAGCGACCGTGAAGCTGATCCGCCGTCTGGGTGGGGAAGTGACCGACGCGGCCTTCATCATCAACCTGTTCGATCTCGGCGGTGAACAGCGCCTGGAAAAACAGGGTATTACCAGCTACAGCCTGGTGCCTTTCCCGGGTCACTAATCCCGGTTTTCACAACCTCGCTCAATGGGTGAGGTTGTGATAGCATTCCCCTCCATAAATTCACCTTCCAGCGTTGCAGAGCCTGCCCATGAGTTATCAGGTGTTAGCCCGTAAATGGCGACCACAAACCTTTGCTGACGTTGTCGGTCAGGAACATGTGCTGACGGCCCTGGCGAACGGCTTGTCGCTAGGTCGCATCCATCACGCCTATCTTTTTTCCGGCACCCGCGGCGTCGGTAAGACCTCTATTGCCCGTTTGCTGGCAAAAGGTCTCAACTGCGAAACCGGGATCACCGCCACGCCGTGCGGCGTGTGTGATAACTGCCGGGAGATCGAACAGGGGCGTTTTGTCGATCTGATCGAGATCGACGCCGCTTCGCGCACCAAAGTTGAAGATACCCGCGACCTGCTGGACAACGTCCAGTACGCCCCGGCGCGCGGCCGCTTCAAGGTCTACCTGATCGATGAAGTGCACATGCTCTCGCGCCACAGCTTCAACGCCCTGCTTAAGACGCTGGAAGAGCCGCCCGCGCACGTGAAGTTCCTGCTGGCGACCACCGATCCGCAAAAGCTGCCGGTCACGATTTTATCGCGCTGCCTGCAGTTCCACCTGAAGGCGCTGGACGTTGAGCAGATCCGTACGCAGCTTGAGCACATTCTTGACGAAGAGAAGATTGTCCACGAACCGCGCGCCCTGCAGCTGCTGGCCCGCGCCGCAGACGGCAGCCTGCGTGATGCGTTAAGCCTCACCGACCAGGCGATTGCCAGCGGTGACGGCAAACTCTCCACCGAGGCGGTCAGCACCATGCTCGGCACGCTGGATGACGATCAGGCGCTGTCGCTTATCGAAGCGATGATTGCCGCTAACGGCGAACGCGTGATGTCGCTGGTGAACGCGGCCGCTGCCCGCGGTATTGAGTGGGAAGGGCTGCTGGTTGAGATGCTCAGCCTGCTGCACCGGGTGGCAATGCTGCAGCTTTCTCCCTCCGCCATTGGTGCGGATATGGCCGCCATTGAACAGCGGATGCGTGAGCTTGCCCGCACCGTGCCGCCTGCCGACGTGCAGCTGTACTACCAGACGCTGTTGATTGGTCGCAAAGAGCTACCGTTTGCGCCGGATCCGCGGATGGGCGTTGAAATGACGCTGCTGCGCGCGCTGGCGTTCCACCCGCGCATGCCGCTGCCGGAGCCGGACGTGCCCCGACAGTCTTTCGCCCCGGTTGCGCCGACGGCGGTGATGTCACCGCAGCAGGTGCCGCCGCAGCCGACGCCGCCACCGCAGCAGAACGTACCGCTGTCGGATGCCACCAGTTCGGTGCTTGCCGCGCGCAGCCAGCTGCAGCGTGCGCAGGGAGTAACCAAACCAAAAAAGAGTGAACCGGCAGCGCCAGGAAGAGCGCGGCCGGTGAACAACGCCGCGCTTGAACGACTGGCCTCGGTAACGGAGCGCGTACAGTCGCGTCCGGCACCGTCCGCGCTCGAGCAGAAAGCCCCGGTGAAAGAAGAGGCTTACCGCTGGAAGGCAACCACTATCACCGAAACGGTGAAGGAAGAGGTTGCCACGCCGAAAGCGCTGAAAAAGGCGCTGGAGCATGAAAAAACGCCGGAGCTGGCCGCGAAGCTTGCCGAAGAGTCCATTGCGCGCGACGCCTGGGCCGCCGAGGTCAGCAAACTCCAGCTGCCGAAGCTGGTCGAGCAGGTCGCGCTGAACGCCTGGAAAGAGCAGGACGGCAATCAGGTGCGTCTGCACCTGCGTCCGGGCCAGCGACACCTCAATTCCCCTGGCGCGCAAAAGGCGCTGGCCGAGGCGCTCGCCACATTACAGGGTGCACCGGTTGAATTGACTATCATTGAAGATGATAATCCGGCAGTGAAAACGCCGCTGGAGTGGCGCCAGGCCATTTATGAAGAGAAGCTCGCGCAGGCGCGCGAGGCGATAATTGCGGATAACAACATTCAGACCCTGCGCCGGTTCTTCGACGCCGATCTGGATGAAGAGAGTATTCGCCCCATTTGATCGTGAGTCTGACTTACGGTTGTAATCCTTAAACGTGAAAGAAGAGAGAAGCCTATGTTTGGTGGAAAAGGCGGTCTGGGTGGCCTGATGAAGCAGGCTCAGCAGATGCAGGAAAAAATGCAGAAGATGCAGGAAGAGATCGCTCAGCTGGAAGTCACGGGTGAGTCCGGTGCCGGTCTGGTCAAGGTGACCATCAACGGTGCGCACAACTGCCGTCGCGTGGAAATCGACCCGAGCCTGCTCGAAGACGACAAAGAGATGCTGGAAGATCTGGTTGCAGCCGCGTTTAACGATGCCGCTCGCCGTATCGACGAAACCCAGAAAGAGAAAATGGCCTCCGTTTCCAGCGGCATGCAGCTGCCGCCTGGCTTCAAGATGCCGTTCTGATGCAAACCAGTCCGCTGCTCACGCAGTTAATGGAAGCACTGCGCTGTCTGCCGGGCGTTGGCCCGAAGTCGGCGCAGCGCATGGCGTTTACGCTATTGCAGCGCGACCGCAGCGGCGGGATGCGCCTGGCGCAGGCTCTGACCCGCGCCATGTCAGAAATTGGTCACTGTGCGGATTGCCGCACCTTTACCGAGCAGGACGTGTGTAACATCTGTACGAACCCGCGTCGTCAGGAAAACGGTCAGATTTGCGTGGTGGAGAGTCCGGCGGACATCTACGCCATCGAACAAACCGGGCAGTTTTCCGGGCGCTACTTCGTGCTGATGGGGCATCTCTCCCCGCTGGACGGCATCGGCCCGGACGATATCGGTCTTGACCGCCTTGAACAGCGTCTCGAGTCTGAAACCATCAAAGAGGTGATCCTCGCCACCAACCCCACGGTGGAAGGGGAGGCAACCGCCAACTACATCGCCGAACTGTGCTCGCAGTATGGCGTTGACGCCAGCCGCATCGCCCACGGCGTGCCGGTCGGCGGCGAGCTGGAGATGGTCGACGGCACCACGCTGTCGCACTCTCTGGCCGGACGTCACAAGATTATTTTCTGACCAAACGGAGGCTGCGCGCGCCGCCTCCGCTTGAAAATTTCCCCCCGTATCCCCATCTCTCCCTCAACGTTTTAAAACCCCATTAAATGGCATTGTTGAGGTCGACATAGATGAAAGGACAAGAAACCCGTGGTTTCCAGTCAGAAGTAAAACAGCTTCTGCACCTGATGATCCATTCCCTGTATTCCAACAAAGAAATTTTCCTGCGTGAGCTGATTTCCAACGCCTCGGATGCGGCGGACAAGCTGCGCTTCCGCGCGCTGTCTAACCCGGATCTGTACGAAGGCGACGGCGAGCTGCGCGTGCGCGTCTCGTTTAATAAAGAGAACCGCACCCTGACCATCGCCGATAACGGCATCGGGATGAACCGCGACGAGGTGATCGACCACCTCGGGACCATCGCGAAATCCGGCACCAAGGCGTTCCTGGAGTCCATGGGCTCTGACCAGGCGAAAGACAGCCAGCTGATCGGCCAGTTCGGCGTCGGTTTCTACTCGGCGTTCATCGTGGCGGACAAAGTCACCGTGCGCACCCGTGCGGCAGGCGACAGCGCCGAGAACGGCGTGCTGTGGGAATCCAAAGGGGAAGGCGAATACACCGTTGATGACATCACCAAAGCGGACCGCGGCACCGAAATCACCCTGCACCTGCGTGAAGGGGAAGATGATTTCCTGAACGACTGGCGCGTGCGCTCCATCATCAGCAAGTACTCCGATCATATCGCGCTGCCGGTAGAGATTGAAAAACAGGAAGAGAAAGACGGTGAAACCGTGGTTTCCTGGGAGAAAATCAACAAGGCGCAGGCGCTGTGGACGCGCAACAAGTCTGAGATTAAAGACGACGAGTACAACGAATTCTACAAGCACATCGCCCACGACTTTACCGACCCGCTGACCTGGAGCCACAACCGTGTGGAAGGTAAGCAGGAGTACACCAGCCTGCTGTACATCCCGGCACAGGCGCCGTGGGACATGTGGAACCGCGATCACAAGCATGGCCTGAAGCTGTACGTGCAGCGCGTGTTCATCATGGACGACGCCGAGCAGTTCATGCCGAACTATCTGCGCTTTGTGCGCGGCCTGATCGATTCCAACGATCTGCCGCTGAACGTCTCCCGCGAAATTCTGCAGGACAGCACCGTCACCCGTAACCTGCGCAACGCCCTGACCAAACGTGCGCTGCAGATGCTGGAAAAACTGGCGAAAGACGATGCCGAAAAATATCAGACCTTCTGGAAACAGTTCGGTCTGGTGCTGAAAGAAGGCCCGGCTGAAGACATGGCGAACGTTGAAACCATCGCCAAACTGCTGCGCTTTGCTTCTACGCACACCGACTCCTCCGCGCAGACCGTGTCGCTGGAAGAGTACATCTCCCGCATGAAAGAAGGGCAGGAGAAGATCTACTACATCACCGCCGACAGCTACGCCGCGGCGAAGAGCAGCCCGCACCTGGAGCTGCTGCGTAAGAAAGGCATCGAAGTGCTGCTGCTTTCCGACCGCATCGACGAGTGGATGATGAACTACCTGACCGAGTTCGACGGTAAGGCGTTCCAGTCCGTTGCCAAAGCCGATGAGTCCATCGACAAGCTGGCAGATGAAGTGGATGAAAATGCGAAAGAAGCCGAGAAGGCGCTGGAGCCGTTCATTGAGCGCGTGAAAACCCTGCTGGGCGACCGCGTGAAAGAGGTGCGCTTCACGCATCGTCTGACCGACACTCCGGCCATTGTCACCACCGATGCCGACGAAATGAGCACCCAGATGGCGAAGCTGTTCGCCGCGGCGGGCCAGGCGGTACCGGAAGTGAAATATATCTTTGAGCTTAATCCGGATCATCCGCTGGTGAAACGCGCGGCGGATACCCAGGACGACGCCCGCTTTGCCGAGTGGGTTGAACTCCTGCTGGATCAGTCCCTGCTGGCCGAACGCGGCACGCTGGAAGATCCTAACCTCTTCATTAAACGTGTGAATGCGCTGCTGCTGGCGTAACTGACCACGCCTCTCCTGGTCTTCTCCCTCTCCCCGAGGGAGAGGGCCAGGGTGAGGGCACCAGACCGCACTATCCCAAATTATCTCCCCCCATTAACCGTTTCAGCCTTCCTGCCTTCCTTGAGCGATGCCCGTTCTGGTGGTATTGTTTAGCGCTTTTGAAAAATTGAAACGACTTTTGAGGGGATTTTCGCAATGCGTATTATTCTGCTTGGCGCTCCGGGCGCGGGTAAAGGAACTCAGGCTCAGTTCATCATGGAGAAATACGGTATTCCGCAAATCTCCACCGGTGATATGCTTCGCGCCGCTGTTAAATCTGGCTCCGAGCTGGGTAAACAGGCGAAAGACATCATGGACGCAGGCAAGCTGGTGACCGACGAGCTGGTAATTGCTCTGGTCAAAGAGCGCATTGCTCAGGAAGACTGCCGTAACGGTTTCCTGCTGGACGGCTTCCCACGTACCATTCCTCAGGCTGACGCCATGAAGGAAGCGGGCATCAACGTGGACTACGTTCTGGAGTTCGACGTACCGGACGAGCTGATCGTTGACCGCATCGTTGGCCGTCGCGTACACGCTGCCTCTGGCCGCGTTTACCACATCAAATTCAACCCGCCTAAGGTTGAAGGCAAAGACGACGTGACCGGCGAAGAGCTGACCACCCGTAAAGACGATCAGGAAGAGACCGTGCGTAAGCGCCTGGTGGAATACCATCAGATGACTGCGCCGCTGATCGGCTACTACACCAAAGAAGCGCAGGCGGGTAACACCAAATACGCCAAAGTTGACGGCACCAAAGCCGTGGCTGACGTGCGTGCTGAGCTGGAAAAAATCCTCGGCTAATCGCATCTCTCTCACCCGGGCCACCGGGTGAGAAAAATTCTCATCTTACCTATTACAGCAATGGGTTTCGTTTAAACGCATTTCCGCTACAATTGACAACCATTCAAATGGTTAAGAGGCGTGAATGAGTCAGGCGAAAACCGGCATCCTGCTTGCCAATCTGGGCACTCCAGAAGCACCTACATCAGACGCGGTAAAACGCTACCTGCGACAATTTTTAAGCGACACGCGCGTCGTGGATTTTCCGCGACTGCTGTGGTGGCCGCTGCTGCGTGGCGTCATTCTGCCGATCCGTTCTCCGCGCGTCGCCAAACTCTATCAGTCCGTCTGGATGGAAGAGGGCTCGCCGCTGATGGTCTACAGCCGTCGTCAGGAAAAAGCGCTGGCCGCCCGCCTGCCGGAGATGCCCGTCGCGCTCGGCATGAGCTACGGCAAACCGTCTCTGGAAAGCGCGGTGGACTCGCTGCTGGCGCAGGGCGTGGACCATATCGTGGTGCTGGCGCTCTACCCGCAGTACTCCTGCTCGACGGTGGCCGCCGTCTGGGACGAGCTGGCGCGCATTCTGGCGACTCGCCGCCGCATTCCGGGCGTGACCTTTATTCGCGACTACGCGGATAACGAGCTGTACATCAAGGCGCTCGCCAACAGCGCGCGCGCGTCGTTTGAAAAACACGGCGAGCCGGATCTGCTGCTGCTCTCCTATCACGGCATCCCGCAGCGTTTCGCCAATGAAGGGGATGATTACCCGCAGCGCTGCCGCGATACCACCCGCGAGCTGGTTTCCGCCCTCGGCCTGCCGCCGGAGAAGGTGATGATGACCTTCCAGTCGCGCTTCGGCCGCGAGCCGTGGCTGACGCCATACACCGATGAAACCCTCAAAATGCTGGGTGAGAAGGGCGTGAAGCACATTCAGGTGATGTCGCCGGGCTTCTCGGCAGACTGTCTGGAGACGCTGGAGGAGATCGCGGTGCAAAACCGGGAATTTTTCCTGGAGGCTGGCGGCGAAAAGTACGAGTACATTCCGGCGCTTAACGACTCCCCTGAGCATATCGACATGATGGTCTCGCTGGTAACGAACGGTCGCTGATCGCACTCCGGGCCGGGTTTGTGCTACCATTCCCGGCCCATATTCTTCGTACAGTTCAGACCATGAAATTTCCCGGTAAACGCAAATCCAAACACTACTTCCCCGTCGATGCCCGCGATCCGCTCCTGCAGCAAATCCAGCCAGAAAATGAAACCAGCGCGGCGTGGGTCGTCGGTATCGACCAGACGCTGGTGGACATTGAAGCGAAAGTGGATGATGCGTTTGTCGCCCGTTACGGTCTGAGCGCCGGTCACTCGCTGGTGATTGAAGATGACGTTGCCGAAGCGCTGTACCAGGAGCTGGTGCGCGAAAACCTGATTACCCATCAGTTCGCCGGCGGCACCATCGGCAACACCATGCACAACTACTCCGTGCTGGCGGACGACCGCTCTGTCCTGCTCGGCGTAATGTGCAGCAACATTGAAATCGGTGGCTACGCCTATCGCTACCTGTGCAACACCTCCAGCCGTACCGATCTGAACTATCTCCAGGGCGTCGACGGCCCGATTGGCCGCTGCTTTACGCTGATCGGTGAATCCGGCGAGCGGACCTTTGCCATCAGCCCGGGGCATATGAACAAGCTGCGCGCGGACAGCATTCCCGAAGAGGTGATCGCGGGCGCCTCGGCGCTGGTGCTGACCTCCTACCTGGTGCGCTGCAAGCCGGGCGAGCCGATGCCGGAAGCGACCATGAAGGCGATTGAGTACGCGAAGAAGTACGATGTGCCGGTGGTGTTAACGCTGGGCACCAAATTCGTGATTGCCGATAACCCGGAATGGTGGCAGGCGTTCCTGAAAGAGCACGTCTCGATTCTGGCGATGAACGAAGAGGAGGCCGAAGCGCTGACCGGTGAAAGCGATCCGCTGCTGGCGTCTGACAAAGCGCTGGACTGGGTGGATCTGGTGCTCTGCACCGCGGGTCCGGTTGGGCTGTACATGGCTGGCTTCACCGAAGAAGAGAGCAAACGCAAAACCCAGCATCCGCTGCTGCCCGGCGCGATTGCCGAGTTCAACCAGTACGAGTTCAGCCGCGGCATGCGTTTTAAAGACTGTGTTAATCCGCTGCGTATCTACTCGCACATCGCCCCTTACATGGGCGGGCCGGAGAAGATCATGAACACCAACGGCGCGGGCGACGGCGCGCTGGCCGCGCTGCTGCACGACATCACCGCTAACGCCTACCACAAAACCAACGTGCCAAATTCCAGCAAGCACAAGTTCAGCTGGCTGACCTATTCGTCGCTGGCGCAGGTATGCAAGTACGCCAACCGCGTAAGCTATCAGGTGCTGAACCAGCACTCCCCGCGCTTAACGCGTGGCCTGCCGGAACGGGAAGACAGCCTCGAAGAGGCTTATTGGGACAGGTAAAAGCAAAACGGCAACCTGTGGCTGCCGTTTTTAGTGTTTGTTCCCTCTCCCTGTGGGAGAGGGCCAGGGTGAGGGCATCAGGCCGCACAAAACTTAACCCGTCACCGCCTCTTCAACCGGCGGTTTTTCCAGCAGCGTCAGCATCGTATTCGCAATCTCGCGCTCGCCCATCACCACCTTATCCGCACCGCGCTCGGTAATGTAATCCACCTCGTCGTCGTAGTGAGCCCGGGCGATAATCTCGATGTTTGGACACTTCGCGCGCGCGGAGGCGACAATCTCACCCGCCTCATAGCCGTTGGGAATGGTCAGCAGCAGCCAGCGGGCGCAGTCCAGATGCGCCAGCTCCATGATCTCTTCGTTCGCCGCATTGCCCAGCACCGCACGAATACCGCGCTCGCGCAGCTCGTCAACGCGGGTGCGTGACGTTTCAATTACCACCAGCGGAATGCCCTGCGCCATCAGCTTCTCGCCAAGCAGGCTGCCGACGCGGCCAAAGCCGACCAGCAGGGCGTGATTGCAAATATCGACCGGGATCTGCTTCTCTTCTTCGATGGCCTCTTCCAGCGTCTGCTCTTCCAGCGTTTCGGTTTTATCGAGGTATTTTTCCAGCAGGGCAAACAGCACCGGGTTCAGCATAATTGACAGGATCGCCCCCGCCAGCACCAGGTTTTGTCCGGCCTGCGGCAGCAGATTCAGGGCCATGCCCAGACCGGCCAGAATAAAGGCGAACTCGCCAATTTGCGCCAGGCTGGCGGCAATGGTCAGCGCCGTCCGCGGAGAGTGGCCGAACATTCGCACCAGGAAGAAGGCGGCGAGCGACTTACCAAAGATAATGATCGCCAGCGTGCCCAGCACGGCCAGCGGCTGCTGAATCAGAATAAGCGGGTCAAACAGCATCCCGACGGAGACGAAGAACAGCACGGCAAAGGCGTCGCGCAGCGGCAGGGTGTCGTGTGCAGCGCGGTGGCTCAGCTCGGATTCGTTCAGCACCATCCCGGCGAAGAACGCGCCCAGCGCGAAGGAGACATCAAACAGCTCAACGGCGCCAAAGGCGATACCGAGCGCCAGCGCCAGCACGGAGAGGGTAAACAGCTCGCGGGATCCGGTCGCCGCACTGCGGGACATGATCCACGGCACCAGACGGCGACCCACCAGCATCATGATGGCGATAAACGCCACCACCTTCCCGATGGTGATGCTCATATCCAGCGCCAGCGAGGCGAAGCCGATATTGTCTTTTTCCATCATGCCGGCGACGGCGGGCAGCAGCACCAGCGTCAGGACCATCACCAGATCTTCCACAATCAGCCAGCCTATCGCGATCTGCCCGCGCTGGCTGTCTATCAGCTGTCTCTCCTCAAGCGCGCGCAGCAGCACCACGGTACTGGCGGTTGAGAGACACAGCCCAAATACGATACCGGTCATCAGCGACCAGCCCAGCACGGCCGAAAGCGCCATCCCAAGCAGCGTCGCCACCCCTATCTGGGCGATCGCTCCCGGTATGGCAATCGACTTTACCGCCATCAAATCCTTCAGGGAGAAGTGCAGGCCGACGCCGAACATCAGCAGAATCACGCCCAATTCCGCCAGCTCAGGGGCCAGTTTGGTATCCGCAACAAAACCTGGCGTAAACGGTCCCGCCAGCACGCCTGCCAGCAGATAGCCGACAAGAGGAGAAATACGCAGCTTATTGGCAATCATGCCGAGAATAAAAGCGAGCACAAGTCCACCAACAATGGTGGTGATAAGCGGTGTGGCGTGGTGCATTCCGTCTCCTTTCGTGGTGAGTGTTCCATTTTTGGCGTGAATACCAAAAAACCAGGTAATAGTTTATGACAATTTTTACCCTTATGTTTATGAATAATTGTTGAAGTTTGAATAAAACAGCAATATGCACGTAAAAAAGCGCATTTTGATAAATTCAGCGCGGGGATGAAGAGGAAACCCTTATGGTATAAGGGTATCAGGTAGCTAAAGCATAAGTTTAGCTACCCGTAATTCACGCTTTATGGCGGTTATCAGGCAGGAATATGGTCAACATGCCAAGAAGTGGCAGGAAAGCGCAGATTTTATAAACCAGGAAGATGCTGGTGTGATCCGCAACCATCCCTAGCACCGCTGCACCCAGCCCGCCCATGCCGAAGGCGAAACCGAAAAACAGTCCGGAAACCATACCGATACGTCCGGGCAGCAGCTCTTGGGCATAGACCAGAATGGCGGAAAACGCGGAGGCGAGAATAAAACCAATAATCACGGTCAAAATCCCCGTCCATTCAAGGCTGGCGTACGGCAAAATGAGGGTAAAAGGCGCTACGCCGAGGATAGAGCCCCAAATGACATATTTACGGCCAATCTTATCGCCCACCGGCCCGCCAATTACCGTCCCTGCGGCCACCGCGAACAGGAAGGCAAACAGGTGGATCTGCGCGTTTTGTACCGATAATCCGAATTTTTGCATCAGATAAAAGGTGTAATAGCTGCTGATGCTCGCCATATAGAAGTATTTCGAGAAAATCAGCACCAGCAGGACGGCAACCGCGAGGATAACCTTATTGCGCGGCAGGGGATTGATAACCTTCGCTTTAGGTTTTCCTTTATTCACCCGATGCTGAGCGGCATACCAGCGGCTGATCTGCGCCAGCACGATAATCGCCAGCAGCGCGGCCAGCACAAACCACGCCACGTTGCCTTTACCGTAAGGGGCAATAATAACCGCGGCCAGCAGCGGGCCGAGAGAGCTACCAAAGTTACCGCCCACCTGGAAAAGTGACTGCGCCAGGCCATGACGACCGCCGGAGGCCATACGCGCCACTCGGGACGATTCCGGATGGAACACCGATGAACCGGTTCCCACCAGCGCCGCGGCAACCAGTACCGCCTCAAAGCTGCCCGCCATGGCCAGCAGCACCAGCCCGCTTAGGGTGAAGCACATGCCGATTGGCAGCGACCACGGCATAGGATATTTATCCGTCCAGTAGCCCACCACCGGCTGCAGCAGCGAGGAAGCCAGCTGGAAGGTCAGGGTGATCATCCCAATCTGCACGAAGGTGAGTGAGAACTCGGACTGCAGCAGCGGATAAATAGCCAGAATCAACGACTGGATCATGTCGTTGAGCAGGTGCGAGAGACTGATTGCGCCTAAGACTTTAAAGGAGGTGCGCGACGTCGGCGCACCCGGAACGGGCTGGGTTGAGTCACTGATTGCCATAGAGAGAAGTACCACGTCTTGAGTTATTAGCGATGCAGGGTGTAATTATTATCCGACTAACATACCCGCCCGGGACATTTGAAGAAAGTCGCAATTCTGAAAACTTATTTGTCTATTCTTATTAGTCACTGTAATTTCTGCCTTTGTCTATTGGTCAGGGAGAGAGAAGATGAAGTTAATGAAGCGGGGCGTCGCGCTGGCGCTCATCGCGGCGTGGGGGCTGGTAAGCCTGCCCGTGCAGGCGTATGAAAAAGACAAAACTTATAAAATCACCATTCTGCATACCAACGATCACCACGGTCATTTCTGGCGCAGTGAATACGGCGAATATGGCCTGTCGGCGCAAAAAACGCTGGTGGACGGCATTCGTAAAGAGGTGGCAGCCCAGGGCGGCAGCGTGCTGCTGCTGTCGGGAGGCGATATCAATACCGGCGTGCCGGAATCCGATTTGCAGGACGCCGAGCCCGACTTTCGCGGCATGAACCTGATTGGCTACGACGCGATGGCCGTCGGTAACCATGAGTTTGATAATCCGCTGAGCGTCCTGCGTCAGCAGGAGAAGTGGGCCAAATTCCCGTTCCTCTCTGCCAACATTTACCAGAAAAGCACCGGCGAGCGCCTGTTCAAGCCGTGGGCGCTGTTTAAGCGTCAGGATCTGAAGATCGCGGTCATCGGCCTAACCACCGACGACACGGCGAAAATTGGCAACCCAGAGTTCTTCACCGATATCGAATTCCGCAAACCGGCAGACGAAGCGAAGCTGGTGATTCAGGAGCTGCAGCAAAACGAAAAGCCGGACGTGATTATCGCCACCACCCACATGGGGCACTACGACAACGGTGAGCACGGCTCTAACGCGCCGGGCGACGTGGAAATGGCGCGCAGCCTGCCGGCGGGCTCGCTGGCGATGATTGTGGGTGGTCACTCACAGGATCCGGTCTGCATGGCGTCGGAGAATAAAAAGCAGGTGGACTACGTGCCGGGCACGCCGTGTGCGCCAGACCGTCAAAACGGTATCTGGATTGTGCAGGCGCACGAGTGGGGCAAATACGTAGGCCGGGCGGACTTTGAGTTCCGGAACGGCGAGATGAAGCTGGTCCACTACCAACTCATTCCGGTCAACCTGAAGAAGAAGGTCACTTACCCGGACGGGAAAAGCGAGCGCGTACTTTACACCCCAGAGATTCCAGAAAACCAGCAGATGCTCTCCCTGCTGACGCCGTTCCAGAACAAAGGCAAGGCGCAGCTGGATGTGAAAATCGGTACGCTGAACGGACGTCTGGAGGGGGACCGCAGCAAAGTTCGCTTCGTGCAGACCAACATGGGCCACCTGGTGCTGGCGGCGCAAATGGCGCGCACCGGGGCTGATTTTGGCGTGATGAGCGGCGGCGGCATTCGTGATTCCATCGAAGGTGGAAACATCACCTATAAAGACGTTCTGAAGGTGCAGCCGTTCGGTAACGTGGTGGTTTATGCCGACATGAGCGGGAAAGAGGTCATTGACTACCTGACCGCCGTGGCGCAGATGAAGCCGGATTCCGGAGCCTATCCGCAGTTTGCCAACGTGAGCTTCGTAGCGAAAGACGGCAAGCTTAACGACCTGAAGATCAAAGGCGAACCGGTTGACCCGGCGAAAACCTACCGTCTGGCGACGTTAAGCTTTAACGCCACCGGCGGCGACGGCTATCCGCATATTGATAATAAACCGGGCTACGTGAACACCGGCTTTATCGATGCAGAAGTGCTGAAGCAGTATATCGAGCAGAATTCGCCGATTGACGTGAATGCGTATGAGCCGAAAGGCGAGGTGAGCTGGCAGTAGTGCGGTTGTGTTGCCGGGTGGCGGCTTCGCCTTACCCGGCCTACATTCGAATCGTAGGCCCGGTAAGCGCAGCGCCACCGGGCAATTTTCTCAATCCCGTCGCGCAATATCCGCAAACTTCGCGTCCAGCATTTTCGCCAGGTCGCCCGCGGCCAGCTCAATATCCAGCCCGCGCTTGCCGCCGGAAATATAGATGGTCTCAAATTCCTGTGAAGGGGCATCGATCAGCGTCGGCAGGCGTTTTTTCTGCCCGAGCGGGCTGATGCCGCCCACCAGGTAGCCCGTGGTGCGCTGCGCCACCATCGGATCCGCCATATCCACCTTCTTCGCCCCCAGCGCTTTAGCGACCTTCTTCAGATCCAGCTGTCCCGCCACGGGAGTCACCGCCACGGCGAGATGCTTCATATCGCCATTCACCGCCACCAGCAGCGTTTTATAGACCTGGTCCGCGTTCAGCCCCAGCTTGCGCACCACTTCATCACCAAAGTTGGTTTCATTCGGATCGTGATCGTAGGTGTGGATCCGGAAAGAAATGTTGTTTTTTTCAAGTAATTTAACGGCGGGAGTCATAGCTATCCTTCTTACGACAGACAATTCATGCAGCCAGCATACGCCTGACGTTTGTCTAAAAAATAGCACCATCTTGCGCAATAGTGTTGGCAGTGATGGTCACTTTGAGCGACAATCGGCTCAGCCGAAGGTCACTTCGGTATAATAAAAACGATGAAATTCCTCTTTGACGGGCCAATAGAGATATTGGCCATTTTTTTATTTCAGCAACGACGGCAAATTCCCTTCGCCGTATAAATGTAACGCCCCAACCGCCACCACGTATTCCCCCGCTGGCAGAGCATGCAGCGTCTCTCGCCAGGCTTTGTTACGCGCATTCATCAGCACATCATACAGCGATTCACTGAACGTCGACGGTAACGCCAGCCTGCCGTCCGCAGGCGGTGCATCCAGCCACCAGCCAATCATGGTCTGCAGCAGGCGTGCGTTGGTGTGCCAGTGGGTGAGGGTATCATCCAGCAGCATCAGACCGTCGTCGGGAAGCTCTCGCAGGAGCGCAATCTGGCTGTCCGTACCTTCCAGTTCGATGATCGGCATACGGCGCGCCCGCGCCACGTTCAGCAGCTGGTAATCAATGCCGTAATCACCCCGCAGCCCCAGACGCTGGGCCTGCGTGGCCTGTAATACCATTGCGATTTGCCACAGCGGCAGAGTGTCAATCATGGAGAGCGATACGCCGGTTTCCTCGGCGACGCGCGTCAGTTCCGCGAGCTGGGCCTCATTCAGACGTTCCGCCAGCGGGAGATCGCTTTCAAGCCCGGCAAACGGTGACTCATGGCCCGAGATGTCCGCCTCGACGACCAGCGCGTCGGCGCGCTTCAGGCGCTTTATCAGACCGGGCGGCAGAGGAGACATACCCTGCGTGCCCATATGGATGCTGCCGACCAGGTGCAGGTGTTGCCCGCCGGGAAGCGAGATATCCAGACCGGGCCAGGCGTAACGGCGAGGGAAAAGGGCGCGAAACGATGTTTTTATACGATGAAACAGACCCATACGCGCTCCATAAACGGAAAGGTTCATGCTAGCGCGTACGGGTACAAGGTTCAATCCTTCGGTTTAAAGCGCAACAGCCGGTTGGCGTTGCTGACCACGGTGATGGAGGAGAGCGCCATCGCCGCGCCCGCGACCACCGGGTTCAGCAGCGTACCGGTCAGCGGCCACAAAATACCGGCCGCAATTGGGATCCCGAGGGTGTTATAGACGAACGCCCCCAGCAGGTTCTGCTTCATGTTGCGCAGCGTGGCTTTCGAAATGGCCAGCGCATCGGCCACGCCCATCAGGCTGTGGCGCATCAGCGTGATGGCCGCGGTTTCGATGGCCACGTCGCTGCCGCCGCCCATCGCGATCCCCACATCCGCCTGGGCCAGCGCCGGGGCATCGTTGATGCCGTCGCCGACCATTGCCACCTGACGGCCCTGGCGTTGCAGGTTTTTAATGGCGTCCGCTTTGCCGTCCGGCAGTACGCCCGCAATCACCTCATCAATACCGGCTTCTTTCGCGATGGCGTTGGCGGTGGTCGGGTTATCCCCGGTCAGCATCACCAGACGGTAGCCCGCACGGTGCAGGCGCTGTAAGGCGTCCACGCTGTCCTGGCGAAGCGGATCGCGCACGGCCAGCAGCGCGGCGGCTTTGCCGTCCACCGCCAGCAGAACCGGGGTAGCGCCCTGAGACGCCTGCGCCTTCAGCTCGTTTTCCAGCGCGGCGGTATCAATACCGTTTTCATTGAGCAACGCCTGGTTGCCCAGCAGCAGCGCGTGGCCTTCTGCCTCACCGCTCACGCCGAGCCCGCGCAGGGTGCGGAAGTTGCTCACCTGCGGCAGGGCAGACGCATTGGCTTTATCGAGAATAGCGCGCGCCAGCGGATGGCTTGAGCCTTGCTCCAGCGCGGCGGCGAGACGCAGCGCCTCCTCTTCGGCAATGCCTGCGGTCGTGACGGCGACCACCTGCGGTTTACCTTCCGTCAGCGTGCCGGTTTTATCAAACACCAGCGTGTCGAGGGTGCTGGCCCGCTGCAGCGCGTCCGCGTCCCGCACCAGTACGCCAAATTCGGCCGCGCGCCCTACGCCGGAGATAATCGACATCGGCGTCGCCAGGCCAAGGGCGCAAGGACAGGCGATGATCAGCACCGTGGTGGCGATCACCAGGGTATACACAATCTGCGGCGCGGGGCCGAAGAAGTACCAGATCGCCGCGCTTAGCAGGGCAATGCCGACCACCACCGGCACAAAAATGGCCGAGATTTTGTCAGCAAGCTGGCCAATCTCCGGCTTGCTGCTCTGCGCCTGGCGCACCATGCGGATAATACGCGACAGCGTGGTGTGGCTGCCGACGGCGCTGGCGGTGAACAGCACGCTGCCGTCCTGCACGACCGTACCGGCATGCACGGCGTCGCCGTCGGATTTCTGCTGGGGAATAGGCTCCCCGGTCAGCATCGCTTCATCCAGCCAGGCTTCGCCCTGGCTTATCTTACCGTCAACGGGAACGCGGTCGCCGGTGGTCAGACGCAGTGTCATGCCGGGCTGAACCTCGGCCAGCGGGACGCTCTTTTCCCCCTCGTCCGTGACCACGCGGGCCGTCGGCGGGGTTAAATCAAGCAATCTTTCCAGCGCTTTCGAGGAACGCT
>OGYD01001375.1_pt1 | contig 18452 bp, 14 predicted proteins | sample 1576441 | NCBI WGS metagenome assembly OGYD01 (sample SAMEA3541537, study PRJEB24748) | human gut metagenome | biome: human gut; feature: human-associated habitat; material: faeces | place: China | collected 2012 | reverse complement strand
CCAACGACCCCGAGATTACAAATCACGTGCTCTGGCCAACTGAGCTAAAGAGGCAAATCCTTGCAGCCGTTTAAGATTGCATTTAGGACATGTTCTAAAACGGCTGCAAAGATACGACTTATTTTTTATTCGCCAAAACTTTTCGGCTTTTTTTTTACATCTTGCGTGTTTTTTCCTTAAATTTAGTAAGTTGCACCTTCATTGCATCTACACAGAGATCGATGCCTTCTTCAAAGGTGTCGCATGTTTTCTCAACGAAGAGTTTCTGTCCTGGAACGGTTACTTCAAGACTTGTCTCCTTGTTCTGCGCAGTGGCTGGCTTTACTACTTTAAGCTGCACTTCTGCGTTGCTAATATCCTCGAATGTCTTCTCAAGCTTTGCAACTTTCTTCTCGATGAATTCCTGTAGTTTTTCGGTAGCGTCAAAGTGAATTGACTGAATTTTTACGTTCATAGTGTCCTCCTTTTCTTTGTTTAAGGTCATTTGTGTTACTATATAATTATAATTAAGGTGTATCACTCTTGCGGTGTACCGCTTCGTGGATGCGCCTCACTATACGCTTGCTTTAGTTGCTCGAACGAGGTGTGGGTGTATATTTCGGTGGTTGACAAACGTTCGTGCCCGAGCAGCTTTTGCACGTTCTCGATATTAGCTCCATTATTGAGCATAGCGGTGGCGAAGGTATGACGCAGCACGTGCGGCGAGCGTTTCTTCAGATTGGTCACAGTGGAGAGTTGCCGTTTCACTATCTCGCGCACCTGAGGGTTAGTCATGCGTCCACCTCGCTGTGTACGAAAGAGTGCTGTGGTGTTTTTGTGCGCCACCTCCGCATCGCGCAATGCTGTGTATGAGCGGAGTGCTTCGGCAAGCTCACTGCCGAATGGTATGGCTCGCTGCTTATTGCCCTTGCCATGTACGCGTATCTCGCTGCGTGCATAGTCTACCGAACTATCGTTGAGCGAGGTGAGTTCTGAAAGACGCATACCTGTTTCGTAAAACATGAGCACTATTGTGCGTTCGAGTTGCGCTTCGTACGTGTCACCCCACTCCGTATGGTCGAGCAATTGATCCATCTGCTCTTCTCTGACGAACTGTGGCAATGGTCTGTCGGTCTTTGGGCGATAGACTATGTGTGCCGGATCGTGCTCTACATATCCTCTTGCAAGGAGATAGCGGTAGTAGGTCTTCAGTGCACTGAGTCGGCGTGCCACTGATGTGGCGCGATTGCCTTGTTCGAGCATATACTCCATCCAGTCGCGCACTATATCCGTATCCACCGTTGCGAATGTCAATTCGCTATCGAGTGTGCTGAAATAACATTCGAATGCTTCAAGATCGCGACGATAACTCTCCACTGTATTCTCCGAGCGATTGCGCTCGTAGCGCAGATAGTCGAGAAAGCCGTCAATACCTTTTTGCATATCGTTTTGTTTTTCGCTACGAATATACGATGAATTTTTATTATTCGCAAGTTTTCGTTCGTATTTTTTCGTTTTTTCACGTTTTATGAGGTGTTTTGATACCTATTCGTCGCACTTTGCACCTCACGGGGTGTATATTACCTCGCCAGATGTGCACACATATTGAATAGAGAACGAATTTTACTGTGAAACTCACGACAAACACAAAACGGCAATAGCTGCTCATTAACGAACTGCTATTGCCGTCATCTGCTTGCCCTACTTTTAACAAAAGTGGGTTAGCATGTGTATTTTTGAATGATTATATGTCTGAGTATGTACACCTCCTGGTTCATCCGACTGCGCTCACCCCAAAGCGTGCGCGTCATATTAAATGTTAGTCGAAATGGGGAGATTACTCCTCGTTAGCACGGAGCTGCTGTACGTAGATAGCGTGCTCCATCTTGAGTCTCTTAAGTACAGAAGGCTTGTTGTACTGCTGACGAGCGCGGAGTTCCTTCACTACGCCTGTCTTCTCAAACTTTCTCTTAAACTTCTTGAGTGCTCTTTCGATGTTCTCACCGTCTTTTACCTGTACAATAATCATTTTTGTTTCTTTTAATTTAAATAGTTATACATTATTACATGTGGCACTATACCACTAAAGCGGGTGCAAAGTTACTGATTATTTGCTGATTAGCCAAATTTTTCGCAATATTTTTGTTTTAAACGTTAAAAGGCAGCAAGCATTCCTTTCGGAGTTCTTGCTGCCTTTTGTCGTCACAAGTCTGCGTGCGACACGCGCAGTCTGCCATTCCCTAACGGGCGCAGCCGACTACTTTCCGTGGTGCTCGTCAGATACAGTCAACTTCTTGCGGCCATGTGCGCGGCGAGAAGCCAATACGCGACGACCATTCTTTGTAGCCATACGCTCACGGAAACCATGCTTGTTTACGCGGCGACGATTGTGCGGCTGAAATGTTCTTTTCATTGTCTTATTTTTATTTATTTGTTATTATTCACACTTTTGGGTTGCAAAATTACTCATATTTTTTTAAACAACAAAGAGTTGAGCGTTTTTTAGCTGCATTTTTTAGTTTTTTCTACACTTTTCCACCTTATTAGCTCGTCTATGTCTCATAAAAGTCATACCACACGTATGTTTTCTTCGTTTTCATGCCCGATTTAGCAAATAAAGATGTGTTAGAGTAAAAAAAACAGATAAGCTTGCATTTTTGTGCATGATTTTCAGTAACTTTGCAACGATTTTTGGGAAACAATACAATAATATAAATAAAAATAGCAATGATTAACTCACAAGACATCAAGATGGGAACTTGCATCCGCATGGACGGCAAGCTCTTCTTCGTAATCGACTTCCTTCATGTAAAGCCAGGTAAGGGTAACACCTTCATGCGCGTTAAGTTGAAGAACGTTGTTGACGGTCGCGTGTTGGAGCGTCGCTTCGACATCAGCGAGAAGCTTGAGGACGTACGCGTAGAGCGCCGTCCGTACCAGTACCTCTACAAGGAGGGTGACGACTATATCTTCATGAACCAGGAGACTTACGACCAGATTCCTATCGCTGGCAACCTCATCACTGGCGTTGACTTCATGAAGGAGAGCGACATCGTCGAGGTCGTTTCTGACGCTTCTACAGATACCGTGCTCTTCGGCGAAATGCCGGTTAAGACTAACCTCCGCGTTACTCACTCTGAGCCGGGCATCAAGGGCGATACTGCTACAAACACTCTCAAGCCGGCAACTCTCGAGACTGGCGTAGAGATTCGCGTGCCTCTCTTCGTTAACGAAGGCGACCTCGTTCAGGTTGACACACGCGACGGTAGCTACCTGCAGCGCGTTAAGGAGTAATCCTTATCGAGCAACAGAATAAGAAATAGTAAAGAGTAAAAAAGTAAAAAGCATTGGGGATAACGGCTAACGCGCCCTCATCGTGCTCTTTACTTTTTTACTCTTTTTCGTTTCTCGCCAACCCGTCAACTTGTCAACCCGTCAACTATAAAGAAATGAAATACAGCATAATTATTCCCGTTTACAATCGTCCGGACGAAGTGGACGAATTGCTCGAAAGCCTCACACACCAGTCGGAGACCGACTTTGAGGTGGTAGTGGTAGAGGACGGCTCTGCCGTGCCTTGTCAGGAGGTGTGCGAGAAGTACGCGCAGCAACTCAACATCCAGTATTTCACTAAACCCAACTCCGGACCTGGACAGACACGCAACTACGGTGTGGAGCGTGCGCAGGGCGACTACGTGCTTATCCTCGACTCCGACGTTGTACTGCCCGAGGGCTATCTGGCTGCCGTGTCAGCCGAGCTGCAGCGCGAGCCTGCCGATGCCTTTGGCGGTCCGGACAGCTCTCATCCGTCGTTCACCGACACTCAGAAAGCCATATCCTACTCCATGACCTCGTTCTTCACCACCGGTGGCATACGCGGCGGAAAGAAGAAGCTCGACAAGTTCTACCCACGCTCGTTCAACATGGGCGTGCGACGCGACCGATACATGGAGCTGGGCGGATTCTCGAAGATGCGCTTCGGCGAGGACATCGACTTCTCCATACGCATCTTCAAAGCCGGACTGCGCTGCCGACTCTTCCCCGAGGCATGGGTGTGGCACAAACGCCGCACCGACCTGCGCAAGTTCTTCCGACAGGTGTACAACTCGGGCATCGCACGCATCAATCTTTACAAGAAATATCCCGAGTCGCTGAAACTGGTGCACATGCTGCCTATGGTGTTCACCGTGGGCGTGCTCTCCATGCTCGCGCTCTGCCTCGTGCTGCTCGCGCTCTGCCCCACCTTGGCGTGGCTGCCACTCGTGCCGCTCGCGCTCTACTCGCTCCTCATCTGCATCGACTCGGCTCGCCTCAACCGCAGCTTGAAGATTGGTGTGCAGAGCATCGCTGCTGCCTATGTGCAGCTCATGGGCTACGGCTTCGGCTTCATCGAGGCATGGTGGAAACGCTGCGTACGAGGTAAGTCGGAGTTCGCTGCGTTCGAGAAAACGTTCTATAAATAGCACATACCTCCCACAGATTGTCTTGGTCGGTGTGTCTCCCACAGATTGCACAGATGCACACAGATTGTTAGGCTGCGTTGTGTTCCCACAGAACACGCAGAATTCACAGAAATTTCCAACATCTGTGCAATCTGTGGGAGAACATATCAGCAAGAAATTCTGTGTGTTCTGCGCATTCTGTGGGAATACATCTCAGCAAGAGATTCTGTGAGGGTCTCCCACAGATTGCACGGATGCACACAGATTGTTAGGCTGCGTCGTGTTCCCACAGAACACACAGAATTCACAGAAATTTCCAACATCTGTGCACATCCGTGCAATCTGTGGGAAAACATCTCAGCAAGAGATTCTGTGTGTTCTGCGAGTTCTGTGGGAAATTCTAAAACAAACCTTCGTCTTTCTATTAATACAACAACCTATGAACGACATAAGCAACAAGAGTAATCATAACTCTCAACTCTCAACTCTCAATTCTCAACTAAAAAACAATTCTCAACTGAAGATATCCGACCTCTCCGAAGCCGACCGCCCTCGCGAGAAGCTGCGCGACCGCGGTACTGAAGCACTTTCCGATGCCGAACTATTAGCAATTCTCATCGGTTCGGGCAGCACGAGCGAGAGTGCCGTAGCACTGATGCAACGCATACTGAGTGCCTGCGACAACAACCTCAACACGCTTGGCAAACGCTCGCTGCACGAACTGATGCAGTATAAGGGTATCGGCGAAGCAAAGGCGATAACCATCATTGCTGCCTGCGAACTTGGCAAGCGACGCCAGGCGGCGAAGGCTGCTGAACGCCCTGACATGGGGTCGGCACAGGCGGTGTACGAGTATATGCACCCGAAGATGCAGGACCTCGACACCGAGGAAGCATGGGTGCTACTGATGAATCAGCGTTTCCGACTCATCAAGGCGGTGTGGCTCTCGCACGGTGGACTCACCGAGACTGCCGTCGACGTGCGCGTCATCCTGCGCGAAGCACTGCTCGCCAACGCCACCACGCTAACGCTCATTCACAACCACCCAAGCGGCAACGCACGCCCCTCTGGCGACGACGACCGCATCACGCACAAACTGAAGACCGCGTGCGATGCCATGCGCCTCTACCTCATCGACCATCTCATCGTCACCGACGGCAAGTACTACAGCTACGCCGAAGAGGGAAAGATTTGACAGCTCATGTATAAAACAAATGCTTCTATGTAACAGCACTAAACGCACGTTACATAGAAGCATTTGTTTTTTTAGTTAAAGAAAGTATCAGCCTTTGCAGTTCGACTTCTTCATCCACACCACAAACCACACGGCGGCAACGACGAGTGCGGTTGCGCCGACGCCGTAGCCCACGGTGTATGGCAAGCCGAGCGCAGTCTTCGACACCATGAAGAAGGTGGTGCAGACGCAAGTCATAAAGAGGGCTGGCACGAGCGTTATGACGTAAGGCTTTCTCTCGCGAACGAGATAAACAGTGATGGTCCAAAGGGCGAAGACAGAAAGCGTCTGGTTAGCCCATCCGAAGTACTGCCATATGGTATTGAAGCCGTCGGGGTTCTCCATCTGCCAAACGAGCATGGCGAACGATGCAGCGAAGAGCGGCACGCAGATATACAGACGGTTCTTCTTTGCACGCTGACTGAGTTTCAGCGCCTGAGCGATGATAAGACGGGCAGAACGGAACGCAGTGTCGCCACTTGTTATCGGGGCAGCAACCACGCCGAGCATGGCGAGCACGCCGCCCACGATGCCGAGCCAGTCTTTGCAGACAAGGTTCACAACGACGGGTGCCGACGTATGCAGTCCGTTAGCCATGGTTCCACCAATCTGAGCGTATCCTGGCTGCGGAGCGTCGTAGAAGAACCACATCGACACCGTAGCCCACACGAGTGCCACGAGTCCTTCCGTAATCATTGCGCCGTAGAAGATCGGTCTACCCTTGCGTTCCGACGTGAGACAGCGAGCCATAAGCGGACTCTGCGTGGCGTGGAAACCACTGATAGCACCGCAGGCGATAGTGATGAACAGACACGGGAAGATATTATCGGTGAACGAAGCTGGGTCGGCAGCCTTACCCATATTGCCCACGCCATCCCACAGTTCGGGCAGTGCAGGCCACTTCACGAACAGCACAGCCATCAGTGCCACAGCCATGAACAGCAGCGAGAATGAGAAGAGCGGGTATATCTTACCGATAATCTTGTCGATAGGTAGCATCGTCGCCACTACGTAATAGATGAAGATGATGGTTATCCACATGGTTGTCGAACCGCTTATGCCATGCAATATCTCGGCTGGGCTATACACGAACACCGTGCCGAGCATAATGAGCAGGAAGACAGCGAACACCAACAACACCTTAGATGCGGCTCCGCCGAGATAGCGCCGAACGAGTTCGGGCAGGTCGCAACCACCGTTGCGCATAGAGAGCATACCCACGAAGTAGTCGTGTACGGCACCGGCGAAGATGCAGCCGAAGATTATCCAGAGATATGCCGCGGGTCCGAACTTTGCGCCCATGATTGCACCGAATATAGGTCCAGTACCGGCTATGTTAAGGAACTGTATCATAAACACCTTCCAATAAGGCATCGCGACATAGTCCAAGCCATCGGCTTGCGCCACAGCTGGCGTAACACGGTCGTCGGGTACGAAGATGCGCTCCACGAAGCGTCCATAGACAAGGTAGCCCAACACGAGGGCTGCCAGACTGATTAGGAATGTTATCATTTTTATTTAGTTATTTTGGTTACGTTATGCGCTGCAAAAGTATAGTTTTTTATCGTAACCGAGTAAGAAATACGATATTATTACTGCCGTAAAATTCGTTATTCGGATTATTTTCCTTAAATTTGCAATAATATATATATGTATATAACAAGCTAAAGATTTAAAGCAATGACACAGGAAGAAAAAACACATATAGAAGAACGCATCGTCGATGTGCTCAAGACGGTGTACGACCCCGAAATACCGGTGAACATCTACGACCTCGGACTCATCTACAAGATTGACGTGCAGGACGACGGCAACGTAGACATCGATATGACCTTCACCGCACCAACATGCCCCGCCGCCGACTTCATCCTTGAGGACGTGCGACAGAAGGTCGACTCGCTCGAGCAGGTGAAGTCTGCCAACGTTAACCTCGTCTTCGAGCCGGTTTGGGACCAAAGCATGATGACGGAGGAAGCAAAGGTTGAGCTTGGATTCGACTAATTGCCGTTGGCAATGTGGAATGTTGAGTGTTGAATGTTGAGTTATGCGCAATGCGCATTATGAATTATCCAGTTTTGAATTCGCATGAAAAATGTATATTTCCTTAGCGATGCCCACCTCGGGTCGTGGGCCATCGACCACGGTCGCACGCAGGAGCGTCGACTCGTGAGGTTTCTCGACTCGATAAAGACAAAGGCGCGCGCCATCTATCTGCTGGGCGACATGTTCGACTTCTGGTGCGAGTGGCGCTACGTTGTGCCGAAGGGCTACACGCGCTTTCTGGGCAAGCTATCAGAACTGACCGACATGGGCGTGGAGGTGCACTACTTCACCGGCAACCACGACATCTGGACCTACGGCTACCTCAAAGAGGAGTGTGGCCTTATCGTGCACACCAAGCCCGAGACGGTAGAGATCTACGACAAGGTGTTCTACATAGCGCACGGCGACGGACTGGGCGCCCCCGACCGCCGCTTCAAGTTCATAAAGCGCGTGTTCCACAACCGCACGTGCCAGGTACTGTTCAACACGCTGCACCCACGCTGGGCTATGTGGTTCGGACTCACCTGGGCGAAGCACTCGCGTCTGAAGCGTGCCGGCGGCAAGGAACCGCCGTACATGGGTGAGGACCGCGAGCACCTCGTGCTCTTTGCGAAGCAGTACATGAAGACACACAACGATGTAGACTACTTCATGTTCGGACACCGACACATAGAGCTCGACCTTTTCCTCTCGAAGAAGACACGCATGATGATTCTCGGCGACTGGATCACGCAGTTCACCTACGCCGTGTTCGACGGCGAGCACATGTTCCTTGAGGAGTATGTGGAGGGCGAGAGCCAGCCGTAAGCAGAAGTTTCTGCGTAGCAGGATGTACCCGTGGCAGGATATATAAAGACATGAAAAAGGGCAAAACTCACGATTGATGAGTTTTGCCCTTTTTGTATTTTAGGAGGTTATGGCATCTTGCCACAACCACGCTGCCTATAGCGTTGGTGCGTGGGTATGGCAGGGATGCCATACCCTCCTTTTTACTTGCGGAACTTCTCTGCCTGCTGCTGAATGAGCGCAGCGTCGTTGAAGTAGTCGATCTGCATTGCGCGGCGCACCTCGTCCATTGTCTGAGCGGCAGTCTCGCGCGCAGCCTCCGAACCCTTGCGCAGGATGTTATAGATTTCGGGGATATCCTTCTCGTACTCGGCGCGACGCTCACGGATTGGTTCGAGCATCTTGTTGAGCACGTTGTTGAGGAACTTCTTCGTTGTGCCGTCGCCGATGCCGCCACGCACGTAGTGGTCCTTCAGCTCGTCGAGCGTCTTGTACTCGGGCCAGAACTCGGCGAAGTCGTCGGGGGTGCTGAACGCCTCAAGATATGTGAACACGGCGTTGCCTTCGAGGTTGCCCGGCTCGTCCATGCTCATGCGCGGTGCACCGTTCGACATCTTCTTCACCTTCTTCCACACCTCAGCAGCCGAGTCAGAGAGGTAGATGCAGTTGCCGAGCGACTTCGACATCTTCTCCTTGCCGTCGGTGCCGGGCAGACGACGTGCCGTAGCGTTCTCGGGCAGCATGATCTCCGGCTCCACGAGCACCTCGCTGTATGTCTGGTTGAAGCGGCGCACGAGCTCGCGTGTCACCTCAATCATCGGTTCCTGGTCTTCGCCTGCAGGCACGGTTGTAGCCTTGAACAGAGCGATGTCGGCAGCCTGGCTCACAGGGTAGCAGAAGAAGCCGAGCGGAATGTTAGCCTCGAAGTTGCGCATCTTTATCTCGGTCTTCACGGTCGGGTTGCGCTGCACGCGCGACACGGTGATGAGGTTCATCAGATATGTAGTAAGCTCAGCGAGCTCCGGTATCTGACTCTGTATGAAGAGTGTGCACTTCTCGGGGTCGAGACCAGCCGAGAGGTAGTCGAGAGCCACCTCGATGATGTTCTGGCGAATTTTTTCGGGGTTGTCTGCATTGTCGGTGAGAGCCTGCACGTCAGCCATGAAGACGAACATACGGTCGAAATCGCCAGCGTTCTGCAGTTCGACGCGGCGGCGGAGCGAGCCAACGTAGTGACCCAAGTGGAGCTTACCTGTTGGACGGTCGCCCGTAAGAATTATCTTTCCCATATCTTGTTTATTTTTATTTCCTGTTTGTTTTCGTTTCCTATCAACTTACAAAGGTACATTATTTATAGGAATTGGGCAAACAGTTTGCGGTTTATCACAACGATTGGGGTTGTTTTTAGTTATAGTGGTTTTATACACATGCAAAGTTACAAAACATTAATCACAAAACGCTACTTTGGGCGCATCAAAGTACACCATATAGCATCCGCGTCGGTCGATGCGGACGTCTGCGTCGGTCGATACGGACGTCTGCGTCGGTCGATGCGGATGTCTGCGTCGGCGTTGTAATACACCTGGCACCAGGTCGTGCCCCAGTTGACCACCAGGAAGGTGCCGTTTTCGGGAATCTTATCGATGACCGCGCCGCCGATCTTATCGCGCACGTTCAGCGCGCCCTTTTCGGTGTTCACGCGGCACCAGATGCCGCCGGTGGGGCCGGGGGTGGGCGTTGCGGTGGGCGCGGGCGTGGGCGTGGGGGTGGCGATGGGAGCGCCGGAGATGGTGATGGTGCAGGTGGCTTTCGCGCCGTTATTATCGGCCGCCTTGGCGGTAACAGTAACAGTACCAGCCTTCAAGGCCTTGACGCTACCATTGGTCAGGGTAATCACGCCGCCGTCAGTGGAAGTCCAGCTCCAGATAACACCCTTGTTAGTGGCGTTTGTGGGCAGAACAGAAGCAGAAATCAGAATAATTTCGCCCGTGTTCATCGAAGCTCGGTTAGGAGCCAAGGCGACGGAAATGACCGGCGTACCAACCACGATGGTGCAGCTGGCGGAAATAGAGGCGTTGTCCTTGCAGGTAGCGGTGATCACGCAGCTGCCCTCGTTTACGGCAGTTACACGACCATCGGCAGAAACCGCGGCAATATTGGGATTGCTGGAAGCCCAGATTACACCAGTATTATCTGCATCGTTGGGATAAACCACAGCCGACAGCTGTTTCACATCGCCCTTTACCAGGGTATAGCCGTTGGGGGTAATCTGAATGCCAGTAACAGGCTGCTTGACGATCACAGCGCAGCTGGCGCTCTTGCCGCTGCCGTCGGCAGCAGTCACAGTAATGGTGGTAGTACCCTTCTTCTTTGCAGTAATCAAGCCGGTATTGGAGACGGTAGCCACATCCGGATTGCTGGAACCATAGGTAACGGTCTTGATATCGGCGTTGGCAGGTTCAATGCTTACACCCAACTGACGGGTAGCACCCGCCCACATGGTCACGTTGGTGGTATCCAGGGTGATCTTGGTTACATACACGGGCAGACCCACCTTGACGGTGCAGGTGCCGTAAATCGCCTGGTTTTCCTCGGAGCACACGGTGATGGTCGCCCAGCCCTCGTTCAGGCCGGTGATGATGCCGTCCTTGCTGACAATGGCCACGGTTTCATTGCTGCTCTTATACACCAGCTCCTGATTGGTGGCATTGGCAGGCACGACGGAAGCAGTCAGCTTCTGCACATTGCCTTTCTGAATAACAACAGAAGCCGGAGAAACCGTAACGCCCTTTACAGGCTGGGTAACGGTTACGGTGCAGGTGGCCTTTTTGCCGCTGCCGTCCTTGGCAGTTACAGTGATGGTGGCAGTGCCGGGGCCCTTGGCGGTTACCAGGCCGCTGGCGGATACGGTAGCCACGGCAGTATTGGAAGACTCAAAGGTAACACCGCGCTCATCCGCATTGGAGGGCAGCACAGACACGCTCAGTTGGTAGGTACCGTCCGTTTTCAGTTTCAGTTCAGCAGGCTGCACAGTTACATCAGTAACCATCACAGGCTTACCAACCTTAACCGAACATTTAGCAATAATGCTGCTGTTTTCCTTCGATGTTACGGTAATAATCGCAGTACCATTGTTGACGGCAGTTACCAAACCGTCATTGCTGACAACAGCTACATTGGTGTTGCTGCTGCTGAAGATCACGCCCTTGTTCGTGGCGTTAGCAGGCTCAACGGTCGCTTTCAGTTCTTTAGCCTCTTTCTCTTCGAGCAGCAGTTCACTGGGGTTCACAGTAATGCCAGTTACCGGTACTTCAACAGGCGTAGAACCTACCTTGACCGTACAAGTGGCATATTTGCCGCTGCCATCATTCGCAGCAGCCGTGATAATAGCAGTACCTTCCTTAACAGCCGTTACAAGGCCCGTATTGCTTACGGTCGCAACCGCGTCGTTGTTAGAAGAATACCTGATGCTCTGGCTCGCAGTGGTAGGCTGCACACTGGCGCTAAGCTGGGCAGTTTCATTTTCTTTCAGATTCAGAGAGTTAGGCTCAAGCGTAACGCCAGCAGCCATTTCTTCTACTTTAAGGGTAATGCTGCTGCTCGCGCCCTTACCATCCTTAGCAGTCGCCGTAATAGTAGCGGAACCGGCACCCGTAGCCATCACATTACCGTCAGCATCCACCGTCGCAACCGTCGCCGCGCTGGACGTAAAAGTGATGCCTTTATCGGTAGCATTCTCGGGGGAAATGCTGGCCGTCACTTTGGTGCTTTCGCCCACCTTCAACGTGGTTTTGCCAGCAGACAGACTGATTTCGCCAACCTTTTGCTTCACAGTTACCTGAACGGTAGCCGTATGGCCACCATCCGCAGTTTTTACGGTAATGGTAGCAGAACCGGGCGCAGAAGCGTGAATGGTCGAGCCGCTGACGGAAGCAGTCGTCGCCGCGCTGCTGGTCGCAGTAAAGTTCTTATTGCTCGCGTTAGCAGGCTGAACGTCTACCGTAAAGCTCACATCGCTCTCGCCCACCCACATCGTAATCGCATTGGGCGTAACCGTTACGCCCGTTACGGGCACATTTGTGGGCTGGTCGCCGCCGTCAGCGCCCGAGCCGCCTTCGCCAGTGCCGGTACCTTCGCCAGCGCCGTCTTCGGTACCAGACCTAAGCACAATGTCCATCGAATTCTGACTCTCATTCCCCTCCTCTGCCAGGCCGGCCAGGCAGGGGGTCAGCGCCAGTGTCAGGGCCAGCAGCAGTGAGAACAAACGGGAAAGTTTCAACTGTTTCATAGCTCCATCCTTCTTTATTTTGTATTGGTTTTCCGCAAAAGCGGAGTAAAGGCTACGGTTTTATTATACGGCATTCCGGATTTGGAATGCAACCAACGCGCGTGAACATTATAGAACGAATATGCTACAATTTGATGAAATAAGCCCGCAATTGTAACAAATACCCTCCTTTCCCCTGAAAAAAAGCGTTTCTTTATATTAGACGGATTAGCCGCGCGTTTTTATCCCGTAAAAGTGAAATTTTTTACTTTTTTGCCTCCACGGCGATCACCGTGTCGTCCGCGTCGGGCAGCACAGGGTCGGAGCCCAGGCTGACAAAGGCGTAGTCCGGGTAGTTGCCGGTGATCCAGTTGGCGCGGGTATCCAGCTCCTCCCCCGTGGCCAGCAGGCGCGCGGAAAGCTGCTGCCCCGGCATTTTATGCAGGGGCAAATAGCCGATGGGCGCGTCGATGACATGATAGTACAGCGTATCGCCCCGGGCGGTGATATAGCCGAAATCCGGCTTGGGCACATCGGCCCGGCCGCAGCCATAGATGCTGTCGCCATTCTTTTCCATCCATGCGCCGATGCGCGCCAGGATCTGCTGCGATTGCGGCGGGATGCATCCGCGCGCGTCGGGGCCGACATTGAGCAGCAGGTTGCCGCCCTTGCTTACGCACTCCACCAATTTACGGATCAGCATGCCCGCGGGCTTGAAATAGCGATCGCGCCCGCAATAGCCCCAATGGTTATTCATGGTGACGCAGCTTTCCCACAGCACCTCGCGCCCCTGCGCATCGCGGATGCCCTGGGGCGGGATAATCTGCTCCGGGCTGACGAAATCGCCGCAGAAATCGCTGGGCTGATCCGTGACCAGGCTGCCGAAGCCCTCGCCGCTGACCTCCAGGCGGTTATCCAGCAGGGCCTGGGGCTGAAGCGCGCGCACCATGCGCGCCAGCTCGCCCGCGCGCCAGGCCTCGCCGCGCAGCTCGCCATAGGAAAAGTCAAACCAGAACAGGTCGATCTGGCCATAATTTTCGCACAGCTCGCGCACCTGGGCATGCATGTAATCCAGATACCGGTTGAAATCGCGCCCGGCGTTATCCTGGCTGGGGTCGTCGCGCATGGGGTGGTTCGCATCGCCGTAGTGGGGATAATCGGGATGGTGCCAATCCAGCAGCGAATAATACAGGCCGACCTTGAGGCCCTCGGCGCGGAAGGCGTCCACAAACTCGCGCACGGCGTCCCGGCCGAAGGGGGTGTTGGTGGATTTGAAATCGGTATACCGGCTGTCGAACAGGCAGAAGCCGTCATGGTGCTTGGCGGTGAGGACGGCGTATTTCATGCCGGCCTTGCGCGCCATGGCCGCCCAGGCGCGGGGATTGAAATCCGGCGCGGAGAACTCGCGGAAGTAGGGCAGGTAATCGGCCTCGGGCATACGCTCGGTGGAGCGCACCCACTCCCCGCGCGCGGGGATGGCATACAGCCCCCAATGAATAAACATGCCAAACCGCGCCTGGCGGTACCACGCCGTGCGCTGCTCATGGGCTGTGCGGTCAAGCATGGGGATCACTCCTTTCTGTACGCATTGGTAATTATGACATAGTTTAACACTTTCGTAACATATATAGCATACCCGAAATTGCGCGGGTTGTCAATATCCGCCAGCGAATGTTTACAAGAAAATGAGGAAGGGGGACGAGGGATACGAGGGGATACGTTTCTTTCTTGAGTCAAGAAAGAAACAAAGAACCTGTGTGTGACGTGAAAGTTTCTTGAATGAAAATGGAAGGCGGGGCTTACAAGTAGGCCCCGTGGCAAGGAAAAACTTGAATCGCTCGGTCTGGAGTAAACTCCGCCCGGGCGATTCTTCATTTTTCCCCTTCGGTCGTGCTGCGCACGCCCTGCGCCGATTTCATCGGCGTGCCACGGGGCGCGTTGGTTGAGTGTGGGAGTCAGGTGCGGCGGGTGGCGAATATAAGATAGAACGGCCACCAAAAGGCTTCTCCTTGAGGAGAAGGCTTTTGGTGGATTACTCTTGCCAACTGCTGCCAATCGCACGAATGTTTTCCGCACTCAGCTATCGCCCGCAGGACAGCGCAGCTGGACGCGAGGGCTGGCGAAGCCAGACCGAAGGGAAAAAGCGAAGGGATGACTGGGCGGAGCTTGCTCCAGACCAGGCAGCGCAAGGTTTTTCCTGCCCTGCGTTGTAACCAAAGCCACATCCGGTTTAGCACAAGCAGCATTTACGTCGCAAACCGGTTCTTTGGCACTTTCTTGACTCAAGAAAGTACCGTCCTCCCCTCGTCCCCCGTCCCCTTCTGCACTCCTGCATTATACATCCAATCGCGGGAAAACGCCAGTCGCGGGACTGGCGTTTTTTATACCCGATCATGCGGTTCAGGCAAGCTGGCTCAGCACGTTTTTCTCAAAGAAGTCCTTCACGGTATCGGGGCTGACGGAGTGGAAAGCGTTGTCCACCGTCACGCATACGCCCTGCTGGCACTTGCCCATGCAGAAGGTGCCGGCCAGCTCCACGCGATCCTTCAGGTTGTTCTCGCTGATAAGCTGCTGCAGCTGCTCCACCACCTGGCGGGAGCCCTTGATGTGGCAGGAAGAGCCGATACAAACGGTAATTTTCATGGCGGTATTCTCCTTATTCATAATCCACTACGTTGGCCCAGGACAGCAGGAACTCACGCTCGTGCGCGTTGCCCTTGACGGACTGGCTGGCGGCCACGATGGGCATCCACTTTTGCACATAGCGCTTGTCGGTGCCGCTGAGCTCGCAGAACAGATTCAGATACTTTTCCGCATCCTCCAGATCGCCCTTGAGCCAGAAGCACAGGTAGGTACGCGCCGCGTCGGCGGAGGCGTTGCCTTGAGTGGCGTGGCTCCAGTCGATGACATAGGGCGTGCCATCCTCGGAGATGATCACGTTGGAGGGGCGGAAATCACCGTGGCATACCTTGTTATGCTTGGGCATGCCCTCCAGGCGGGTGTGCAGATCATAACGCGTGGTCGCGTCCAGATCGGCCTGGCTGATCTTGCGGTTCATCTTATCCTTCAGGCGGCTGAGCAGCGGGCAGGTCTTGCTCTGCACCAGCAGCTGGGTTTCCACAAACAGGCGCAGGTACTCGTCCTTCTTTTCGGGATGCTCCTGCATCAGCTGGGACAGCGTCTTGCCCTTGATATATTCGGACACGATGGCCCATTTTCCTTCAATGGTGCATACCTCCAGCACCTTGGGAATGTTCAGCCCCGTCTCCTCGATGCGCGCCTGGTTGAGCGCCTCGTTGAGCACGTCCGCCTTGGAGTAATCGGAATCAAACACCTTGATGCACTTGTCCCCATCGCGGTATACCGTCTTGTTGGTGCGGACGGCGATTACACGGTCCAGATTCATGTTTTATCCTGTCCTTTCCTTGCGCTGCGGCAATCAGTGGTCGCCATAGTAGGCGTTCAGATACATTTGCTTGATTTCGCTCATCAGCGGATAACGGGGGTTCGCGCCCGTGCACTGATCGTCGAAGGCCTGCTCGGTCATATCGTCCAGGCGATCCAGGAAGTCCTTTTCGTCCACGCCGTAATCACGGATGGTGGCCTTGATGCCCACGCGGGCCTTGAGGTCGTTGACGGCCTTGATCAGGTTTTCCAGCTTTTCTTCATCCGTGCTGCCGCCCAGCTTCAGGTAGTCGGCCACCTCGGCGTAGCGCGCCAGGGTGTGGGGATGATCGTACTGCGGGAAGGTGCCCATCTTGGCGGGAGCCTCGGCCGCGTTGAAGCGCAGCACCTGCTCGATCATCAGGGCGTTGGCCACGCCGTGGGGCAGGTGATGGAAGGCGCCCAGCTTATGCGCCATGGAGTGGCACACACCCAGGAAGGCGTTGGCGAAGGCCATACCGGCCATGGTGGCGGCGTTGGCCATCTTCTCGCGGGCCTCGGGATCGCCCGGGCCGTTGTCATAGGCGCGGGGCAGGTACTCAAAGATGACCTTCAAGGCCTTGAGCGCCAGACCGTCGGTGAAGTCGGTAGCCATCATGCTGGCATAGGCCTCCAGCGCGTGGGTAACGGCGTCGATACCGCTGGCGGCGGTCAGGCCGCGGGGCGCGGTCATATGGAAGTCCGCGTCGATGATGGCCATCTTGGGCAGCAGCTCGTAATCGGCCAGGGGATACTTGACGCCCGTGCGCTCATCGGTGATAACGGCGAAGGGCGTTACCTCGCTGCCCGTGCCGGCGGAGGTGGGGATGGCGATGAAGTAGGCCTTTTCGCCCATCCTGGGGAAGGTGTACACGCGCTTGCGGATATCCATGAAGCGCATGGCCATATCCATAAAGTCGCACTCGGGATGCTCGTACATCACCCACATGATCTTGGCCGCGTCCATGGCGCTGCCGCCGCCCAGGGCGATGATGCAGTCGGGCGCGAAATCGGTCATCTGCTTGGCGCCAGCCTTGGCGCAGGCCAGGGTGGGATCGGGCGCGACGTCAAAGAACGTGGTGTGCTGGATGCCCATTTCGTCCAGCTTGTCGGTAATCGGCTTGGTATAGCCGTTATGATATAGGAAGGAGTCGGTTACGATGAAGGCCTTCTTCTTGCCCATCACGGTCTTCAGCTCGCTCAGCGCCACCGGCAGGCAGCCCTTCTTCAGATACACCTTTTCCGGCGCGCGGAACCACAGCATATTCTCCCTCCGTTCAGCCACAGTCTTGATATTGAGCAGGTGCTTTACGCCCACGTTCTCGGATACGGAGTTGCCGCCCCAGGAGCCGCAGCCCAGCGTCAGGGAGGGCGCAAGCTTGAAGTTGTACAGATCGCCGATGCCGCCCTGGGAGGCCGGGGTGTTCACCAGGATACGGCAGGTCTTCATGCGGCCGGCAAACTCATCCAGCTTGGCCTGCTCGGTAAGGGTGTTGAGGTAAATGGAGGAGGTGTGGCCAAAGCCGCCGTCGGCAATCAGGCGCTCAGCCTTGCCAAAGGCGTCCTGGATATCGGAAGCGCGGTACATGGCCAGCACAGGGGACAGCTTTTCATGGGCGAACTCCTCGCTCAGCTCCACGCTGCTGACCTCGCCGATGAGGATCTTGGTATTCTCAGGCACGGTAACGCCCGCCAGCTCGGCGATCCTGGCGGCGCATTGACCCACGATCTTGGCGTTGAGCGCGCCGTTGATCAGGATGGTCTTTCGCACGCGGTCGGTTTCATCGGGGTTGAGGAAATAGCAGCCGCGGGCAGCAAACTCGGCCTTGACCGCGTCGTACACCTTGTCCAGCACGATGACCGACTGCTCGGAGGCGCAGATCATGCCGTTGTCAAAGGTCTTGGAATGAATGATGGAGTTGACGGCCAGCACCAGATCGGCGGTATCGTCGATGATGGCGGGGGTGTTGCCCGCGCCCACGCCCAGGGCAGGCTTGCCGCTGGAATAGGCCGCGCGCACCATGCCGGGGCCGCCGGTGGCCAGGATGATATCAGCTTCCTTCATCACCAGGTTGGTCATATCCAGCGAGGGCACATCGATCCAGGCGATGATATCCTCGGGCGCGCCCGCGGCCACAGCAGCCTCCAGCACCACCTTGGCGGCGGCGATGGTGGATTTCTTGGCGCGGGGATGGGGGCTGATGATGATGCCGTTGCGGGTTTTCAGGGCGACCAGGGTTTTAAAAATGGCGGTGGAGGTGGGGTTGGTGGTGGGAAT
>OGYD01001363.1_pt1 | contig 18559 bp, 21 predicted proteins | sample 1576441 | NCBI WGS metagenome assembly OGYD01 (sample SAMEA3541537, study PRJEB24748) | human gut metagenome | biome: human gut; feature: human-associated habitat; material: faeces | place: China | collected 2012 | reverse complement strand
GCGGGCGCGGGGCGAGGAATACTCCGCTCCAGCTCCTCACGCTGTTGCTGGTTCTTTAATAACAGTTCCTCCTGCTGCTGACGCACTGTGTCCCGGTCAGCAGGAGTAAGGGGGGCTGCATGGCTCAGAGAGCAAAAAAAACGAGCAAAAAAAGACGGCTTTGCTGTAATAGCGCATATTAAAGGATAATATTTTTTGTTTTCCTCAGTATGCCAGCTCTGGCGCAATAGGGAATAGTCTCAAAAAAAGGCTACTATAATTGGTAGTAATATTTGCGTTAAGTTTAAAAAAACCGTTATGACGAAGAGCGTCATATCGGAATTTTTTATTATTGCCTGATTGTTTCTTCTTTCAAAAAATTTTAACCATCCCTTCCAATAGTTAGATATAAACATCAGCTAGCAGCGCAGATTAAATTATCCGTTGCATTCATCGTGCTGCAAATTCTGATGACACCTGATAACTCAGTGCTGAATATGGAGGCATGGGTGATAACTTCGTTGAAGCGATCAAACAACAGCATGACGATACCTGGATGGAAAAGGATAGGCTGCTAAAAAAATAGACAGAGGAGGATAACATCAAGAAAATCTGGAGCGGGCGAAGGGAATCGAAAAGGCTTGCTCTAAGCACCGGAAAAGATAAACCAAACAGACGTTTACGTAAATCCACGGTAACTAGTAGCGGTAGCTTACTAGGTTAAGACCATGACGATCAAGGGCAAAGGAACAAATTATCTTTACGTAAACAGTGACGGGATTTATATCATCCAGCTTCATATTCCCGTTTACATGCGCCACCTCTGGAACGGTCGCAAGATGCTTAAAAAATCAACAGGCACTCGCGATCTTGTGTTGGCTCGTAGGTTTCGTGATCAGTACCTGATTGAGTTCAGAAGGCTACAGGCGCAGTTCAACCCAAATGCTTATCTTCTCAAGATTCAGTCAGCCATTACCGATCTACGTTTCGTTGGTGCTGCATCCACTAATCTCGTTCCAGATTTTCAGACAGCCACCAAAGGGAAACCTTCAACGCCAAAGTTAAAAGACCTCTGCGACGAATACATGAAGGTGTACTCAGACAGGCGGAGCTATTCCACATTGCAAAAGTCTGCCCGTGCTGTCGAGGCGTTTACAAAATCCATCAAAAGACCAGCAATCACAATTGGCGGTATTGGTCGCCGTATGGTGACGGAGTTCCTGGAGGCTAACCAAGGCAAGTTTTCACCTCAAACATTGCAGAACTGGCTAACATCTTTGGGGAGTCTGTACGAGTTCTCCAAACGCCGCTACGACGCGATACCAGACAGCAACCCTTTTCACGGTCATAACCTCGAAGCACGTCGCACGATAGAGAGTTATCAGCCGTTTAAACCTGAACAGTTGCAAGCCCTTGTCAGAGAAGCCGATGACGTTATACGTGATGTCATTTTGATCGGGCTGTACTCGGGAATGCGACTTGATGAGATCGCCAGTATCAAGCGGAATGAAATTGTAATGTTGGAGGGTGTCAGATGTTTCTTCGTCAGCAAATCTAAAACTGTCGCCGGGGTGCGGTATGTTCCAATCCACTCTCTACTGATGGGGATTGTTGATAAGCATCTGGCAAATAACAGCGGTGAATATCTTCTGGCTCAGTCTAATAACATCATTCGGAAGGATGGCAAGCGGGGTCCGTGGTACAGTCAAAAGTTCACCCGGTTACGTGACAGCGTTTTGCCAACAGCTACAGATCGGCAGTGCTTCCACTCTTTGAGAGGGATGTTCATCACCTGCCTGGACCGGGCAGGAGTTCCCGAACAACGGATCGGAGCCATTACGGGGCACACAGAGCAGAAAGCGAAAACTGAAGCATTCAGAACCTACAGCAGAGGCGCTGGGATGAAGGAGTTATCGGAGTATGTGGAGTTAGTGAGTTATAAATCGTTAGATATCAGTTAAGTAAAAAAAGGCCAAGCATAATTGCACGGCCTTTTTGTTAAAAAACATACAAGATAGGAATGAGCGATTAATTTTTATCTTCAAGTACTGAGCGAACCCAACCACCTTGAATTTTCATATCTTCAGCGTCTTTCTTACCTTTAACCTTAGGCAAAAACATAAGGTCATGATAGATCATCGCCTCTATGACAGCCTTTTCGTAACGTTCAGGGTCTATCGTAGCCCCTTGAAAGGTCACAATAACTAAAGGGTCTGGGCTACTATCACTTAACAAACGTGCATGGTACAACCCGGTGTAATGCGGAGATGAACCCTGTGTTTTGTTAGAATCTTTAGCTAACGGGTATACCGCGCGCGATCCATGAACTGCACTGTCATAAATCTCAATATACCCGTTTTTCTCCCATTCAGCCTGGAGATCCAACAGGTCTTCATCATAGGATTCTTGTGTTTCGGCATCATAGCCAAACTTTACACTTGTAGAAGCAAACTTCGCAGACACCTCAACTTTGGAGATGTAAATGCATTTCCCTTTACCCAATGTAATGCTGGACAATTTGATAACCTTCCTCGGTTAAATCTTTTTGGCGGAGAGCCTGCAACTGTGCTTTGCGTGCATCTCTAGAGCCAGTCAAATGAACACTCCCACTTTTGCGGGCATCATTCAGAATTTCAACAATTTCTTTTTGTGTTGGAGTGTGTTTCATAGAGAACCTCCAGTTAATCTACGTCTGTAGTATAAAGCATAACCACCGCAAAGAAAAATCTTTAAAAAAAACCGGACGGATAAACCGTCCGGTTAGTTGATCATTCTTTTTCTTTTCTCGTTGAGGTAGTACTGGATAGCACTGTCGAATCCGTGCGTTTTTATGCGGTCAAGTAGACTGGAACGACTACACTCAAGCCGACGCGCCAGCGCTGACATGTTGATGATCGCATCATCGCCTTTGCCATCTAGAATCCACTGCATCAGCGGCAGATTGCCAGTACCGATCAAAGCTAATTTCATATAAATCTCCTTTCCTTTGCCTCGCCACGGTGGGGACAAATCGCCCCCAATACCGTTAAGCGAATTGCTTACGCTGCGTCGTCCATAGTGACCTTCAGAACGAAGTCCGGACGCATTGGGATCTGAATCTGTGATAACTCACTGACCACCTCATAGTTCATGAACTTATCACGCAGAACGTAATGGTAAGACGGATAAACCGGACCATTAGCAACTTCAGCATGACGGCTCGCCGGGGTCTGGTAAGTCATATAAGGTGAAAGGTCGCCTTCAACAACACTGGAGAACGTCGCCAGCATATAGCCTTCACCATCTGCAATGCCGTATAGCGGATCGTCAACCTGCACTACAGTTACGCGCCCGATGTTGTATCGATCATATGCGCCCAAAGTGTCAGGGAAAATGATGTCACGGGACGTAGCACCAAACAGAGCCGCCTGATATGCGGTTGGGTTGCCTTGAATGGCGGTGAAAAGACTTGGACTCGCTAGCAGATAAACCTGCTTGATGCTGGAAGACCAGCCACCCAGATTTTTCTTCAGTAGCGTGACAGCGTTCTGCATCTCAGTAATGACGTTGGCACTGATGCCAGTTTTCACCACAGCAGACGGCTGGTTAATACCCCAGAACTGGTCCCAGTGAATGGTTGAGCCTTCGCGTAAATGCGTGGCTTCAGTCACGTTATGCAGAAGACTCTGCGCCATCTGGAATTCAACGTCACGGCGGGTTTGCAGGTAGTGCTTCAGGGTATGATTAGCAACTACATCTTCAGCGGTCATCTGGCGATTTGTTCCCGGCTGACGTTTTCCCTGCCAATCCTGGCTGGTGATGGTTGAGCTGTAGACATGCAGTGGAGCCTGAACGGTCACGTTAGCCGCTTTAGGGAAGTTTAGACCGGACATTTCAGAACCATAACGGGCAACTGATTTAGTCACTTCACGCTGCACATCTTCCAAAGTATCGAGTGCGATGATTTGCGTATCACTTGGACGACTGGTAAAGATCCCCAGGCTGGACAGAAGGAACCCCTCGCCGCTTGGTTTCACGAACTGACCGGAAAGGTTAGTAAAATCACTTAATTTCATATTGTTATCACTCCTTGATTAGATTGCGGTGTTTGCGTCAGCAATGCGGTTGCCTTGCTTAACAAGGGCAGCGTAAGCAGCATCTTTCGCAGCACCCGCTACAACCAGACCTGATGGATTGAACACGCATTGGGTATCACTGATAACAAGGCTGCGGGCATCACCAGCGACTTGATTTTGCAGAGCTACAGCACAGTTATCAGCATCGGCTGCAACGTATGCCGCGCCAGTGGTCGGGTTAATCACATCACCACAAGTCACGTCAGCAGCCAGATCAAGGATTACGGTGCGCTTATGAAAGATCGGTGAATCGGTATAAACCAATACATCCTGTGGGGTTTTGCTTTCGTATTCGAATGCCATATTTTGTGTATCTCCATACAGTTTTTATAATCCGGCGAATATGCCGGGTAGAGTTGAAAAAATACCGTCCATCGGACGGCATTCTTCTATTCGTGTTCCCAACAGAAAAAGAGCCGGAGGCAGGAAAGCGCCTGCCCCGGTTGGTAGATCATCGGAGAGATGAAATTCACCCGTTTACGGGTTAGCAACATGCATTGCTAATCGCTTCACGATGGTGTCTTCTGATGGAGAGATTAGGCCCGTTCACGGGTGAACCTTTGGTTCATTGCCACGCAACCGGAGAGATTTGGAAAGCATGATCGGTGAGTCACGCTTCAGGAATGAGGGAGCACAGCAGCGGGAGACCTCATATCTTCGCTGCCGCACTCAATGCCAGTTTTCGTCTGGCAAGACGGCCTGTCGAGGAGGACAGGACTTTTGGCAAATCCACCTTGGGTGGAAATCTTTTCTGATACAGCCAGCGGCAATGGCCTAACCTTACCGTGAGAGGGTGCGGATTATTGGCTGTATGAGAAAAGGCCCGCACGGTGTTCACACAGGCACTTTAAGTAAGGAGAAAGAATGACAACGGCTTTTGTACGCACATACAATTTAAATCATCACCCTATGCAATTATTTTAACACGAATGATTATCATTTGCAACAACAAAAACAATAACATGGCGAATTTAACGGCCCTCTCTCGTGTGGGCCAATTTACTGCGTCATTTTTGACGGAACGATGATTTTATTCTGCAATCCCAAGGATGAGGTTATTCTGCGCCTGGTTGTTTTCCCTTATCTTGGTATCAATCAAACCGTTAATAGCGCCGTCATTCACGTTAATATCAAGCGGTGAGAGTTTAATCTCAGCTTCGCCAGTGACCGCAACAGGAATCGGCTGTCGCTGCGTCATGCTGTCAATTGTCGGAATCGTAAACGTTGGTTGCTGGGGTTGTATTGAGTTGAAACCAAGAACATTCAACGCTAGCGCTGGATCGTTATACGCCGTGCCTGAGCCGATATTGCTCGGAGCGGAACTATCCAGCCACGGATAAATCTGCTTAAGCGTCTGACCGATGCTACGTGGATCAAATCCTGTCTTTTCCTTAATCCAATCGGCAGCACCGTTTGCTGAATCATCTACCACGCTCGTATACACCGCATCCGGCAGTGTCGCGCCTTTCTTGAGTTCTTCACCGACTCGACCAGCGAAGGAGAGAATGTTGGTGGTTAGCTCACCAAGGGCAACGCCGAGGGCATCGGAAATTGGGATCAGTCCAGTCATCTTCTGACGTAGAGTGTCAGTATTGGCAGCGTACTGCCCCAGGCCTTCAACAAACGAGGCTGAGAAATGATCTGCAAGGCTGGTTTGCACTCGGTTGTACTCAGCACCTAACGCCGCCAGTTTATCAAGGTTGGCCTGCTGTGCATCAGATAGGGTCCATCCTTCAGAAGCGAGTTGATGCATACGCTGGATAAGTCCCTGCCCCTCATCATTGAACACTTCGAGGAAGACCGAACCATCATTCACAGCCTCAGCCAGGTGCCGGGTCTGGTTGTCCGTCCATTTGAAAGTTTTCTGCAACTGTTTCAGGTAAGTGATGAAAGTCGGAAAATCCAGCTTTTGCAGTTCTCCGATCACTTTCTGAGCTACCTTCTGGTTGCCGTTGGTGGATTGCAACGTAAGGTTCACTATATCCGCAAACTCACCGCCCCCAGAGAACGTTACAGCACCTGTTTTAGAGTTGCGTTTAAAGGAACCGGTATTCAGCAATTCCCCAGACTTTTCGAGTGTATCTTTATTTAGATCGCTTAATTTATCAGCACTCAGTGAGTAGCCGACACGGCTCATTGATAGATCCTGAAGTGCTGCAAACTCAAGGTTGCTGATCCCGTACTGCTGGAGTTTTTTTACATCGCGGGAACGCTCAAGGCTTCCCTGAAGGGTCTGACCTACACGAGAAACGCCCAAACTACCCACTAACGACGTAGCACCAATAACACCCGCGGCTGCAAGACCTGCTCTCCCACCACGGCTTTCTGTGCGTACACGACCAGCACGAACACCTGCGGCTTTCTGCTCACGGGTAATACGCTGTTGCAGACGAGCCTGCTTGCGTAATTCTGTAGTGATACGGGCCATTTCGAAGCGGGTCTCTTCGACCGTATAGCGCTCTTCTTTCTGGGCTTTGAGTGCCTCTTTTGCTGCACTGATCGCTTTATAACGGGTTGCAACGTCAGCGCCGTTCACGTTTGCCAGAGTCAGAGCGCTACGGCGCAAACTGTTGTAATAAGTCACCTCGCGCTTAAGGCCTGCCTCTTTCTCACGCTGACGCTTGTCCTCCAGGGCCATCGCCTTTTTGGTGGCTGCGATGTCAGCAGCAACAGCGCCGTGACCACGGTTCATCGCTGCATTTTGACGTGCCACCAGAGATGGATCGGAGTGAACTCCAGGCATGTTGGGATTGTAGGTCATTGCACGGGAGCGACTCGCCTGTCTCACCTTGTCAGATATCGCTGCTAGTCTGGCATTCTGCCGTGCGGCCTGTTCCTGCTGGGATAACTGACGCGCCTGTAATGAGGTCATTTTATTGGCGTGGGCGATTGCATCCCGCTCCATTTTGGCCTGGATTTGTGCCTGTTTCTGTTGCTGTTTTGACAGTTGTTCAGCTTGGCGGAGCTTCGCTGTCTGAGCCTTAGCCGATGCTAGTGCAGCCTTGCCTTCCATCTGAGCAGTCCGCTTCTGAGCTTGCTCCAGCGCTTTAGCGGGCTTCTCGTGAGCAGCTTTGATGGATTTAACAGCCTTTAAAGCTTTGCCGTAACTTGTCTGATCGACATCCCAGACCACTCGGTTTGTGGTCGTCGACACGATGATATTACCGGACATCACACCCCCTGCTGCTTGATGATATTGCCGTAACGACCAGGATCGGATTTTGCGAGTGCAGCAGCCGCTGCTTTAGCTTTCGCCAGCATTTCAGGATCGATATGGTCAGCGGTATGTGAGACAACCGGACGGCTATCAGCACCCAACGATTTTTTAATCCGTTGTTCAGCACCAAAGGTGTCTAGCATTGGCGAGAGGGCTTCGCCCCGTTTATCCGTGGGTGTTTCAGCCGGGGCTGATTTAAGCAACTCCGGATGTTGATCCAGAAAGTTATCGGTGACGTTCTTCAGATTGTCCCGCGCCTTTTCTAATGCATACTGTTCTGCTGACATGCCATGCATAGCGGCAAAAATCCGATCTCGGATGCTTAGTGTCATTTTATGGTATCTCCAGAGTAGGATTAGCCCGCCGATCAGGACGTGACGAAGCGCCAGCCAGACCACGGGCAGGTAAAAGATGTAATTAAGGGTCAAGATTCCCCGTCAGGGATGTTAGTAGTGCAGGCGTGGTAAACGCCGCTGCGGGTTCTTCTGTTTTCTGGCGACTGTTTCACGATAGGCCACAAACAACGGATCAGTATGATCCGGCATTCGAGATGCCATTTCTTTTTCGGTTATTCCTTCACGCTTAAGAAGCGTTACCACGGTGAATAGAGGCAGTTGAAGGTCAGCACAGATTTTTGCCAGCATTGCGCCGGATTCGTAGTACATTCGGGCCATTCGCTTAGTGGCATACTGACTGGTATTGCTTATCTTACGACAGCGAGGATTCCACGAGTTATCGTAAAGGCCTTTTACCAGGTCATACGGCAAGCGTAGGAGCAGCGCCGTTTTGCCTGGGGTGTAACCGTGAACGAGCATTTTTTTAGCAGTCTCGATCAACGAGGTATCACGAGAGCGGGATTTGTAAAAACGGGACAAATCGGGGGGTTCAGCACCGGAGGTGTTTACCTCTGGTAAAGTGCTTCGCACCGTAAGGGTTTCAGCCGTCAGGCTGTTAGTGACATCACACAATATTCCTCCACATCATTAAAATCAGCCATGCGCCTGTTTCGCGGCGGCTGCTCTCTGTGCTTGCTGCTGTTTGTAACGGGCATCAGCGCCGGATAAGTCATCATTGGCGGCAGATTTATATCCCTTTTCTTTCTCTTTTGTAGCCTTAATGTAGTGATTAGTTAACAGATCAGGGATTTTCCTTCTGTCAGTAATTCCCCACATCGCACCATAAGCCTTAAATCCTTCATCGTCGTGACCTTCCCGCCAGTGGTTTAGAGTATCAAGATCGGCATAGTACTGTTCGTTCTGCTGTTCCGCACCGTTTACCGCATCAGCACCAGCGGATAAAGGAGCATTGCCACTGCCAAGAATGTTAGATACATCGTCTCGCTGTTCATGATTGCCCTGATCAGATTCGCCATCGCCTTTTTTCTCCTCGTTTGTCGGCTTCTGATTTTTAGACTTAAAATTCTTGTTGGCCCGTTCGTGGTCCCAAGCTGGAACGCCTTTCCATTCCTTATGGATAACCTGAAGACCGTCAGCAACATCACTGAAAAAATGGACGGTGTAAGACTCACTATTTCCCTTCCATCCAGCAGTCTCGACAATTCCGAGCGTCTTCAAAGCAGCCAGAACTTTGCTCAGGGTGTCGCGTGAGATATCCAAAGCTGCCCCGATTTGTCGCTGGTCTGTGTAAAATTGCTGCTCACGACTTGAGAATCCAATGAACTGATTTTTCATATAGATGTAGACGAGCTTCATTTTGTCTGTGATTTTCACAATCTCGCCAGTGCTGCGAATCACAATCTGGCTGGCACACAAGAAACGCATCTCCGTAACGCCGTAAACCTCATCTGGTGTACGCTGAACTTCAGTTTTTACTGTCTCTGTCATTAATATCTCCGTTAAGTGTCGCCTTGCTGGCTAATGCTGGTTTGATGTCTGGTGTGTTGTCGAAAATGTGCGCGGCAGTCTCCAAGATTTCATTACAGAGCCGTGCCAGTGGCTTATCTTGGCGAATGGCCTCAGCTAGCAGAGCCTGATAAACGTGCTGCTGGAATTTGATGTGCATTCAATTGTCCTCCTCGTTTTAGGTACAAAAGACCTCCCGCCAGTGGTCGCCCAGAAGGCGAACCGGCTCAGGTTTTGTTCAGTGTTGTTAAGCTGCGGTTGCTGTCGGGAACTCGCCAATCAGTGGGAAACCGTAGGATTCCAGTTCTTCAGCACCGTTGACAGCGACGAGCAGCATAATGACCTGCTCGAGCGTCATATCCAGATTGAGTTTACTCAGGTAAAGCTGGCGATGACCTTCCAGGATAGGGCGAAGTATTTCGGTCAACTCCATTCCGGCAGCGCGTTGATTGCTCAGAGGCTTGAGCACAGTCTTAACTGCCCGTGCATGTTTCGCCTTTTTCCGTTCCTGCTTCAGGATATGAAGACAGACGGCGATCTGTGGGAATCGAGCATGTACAGCATCCGCGCCACCATTTCTACTGATGAAGGCCCACAAGGCTGATTTGGTGTATTTGCCGTTCAGGATGAGATCAGCGATCTGCTCGCCTGTCATAGTGGTCAGGTCGAGACGTTGGGATTTAGGTTTATTCATTGGGTTCTCCGTTCTGTTAAAAGAATTATTCGCGGAGGTTCTATTTGTAACCCATTTTGTATTGCCGTGAGATTGACAAGGGATGTCGTGATGACGGCAGAATTATTCGAGGATTCGTAGGAAAATCATTACCCTACTAGAATCTATTGTATCAGATTTTTTGTAAATAGCAATCATTATCATTTGTGATTTTATAATACATAAAAATCATCATAACATTACCAGTCAAGGAAATCTTTGTCAATAGGGCTAAATCGCTCTATAACGCTCCACACGGGGACTTGCCTTTATAGCAGTACATACATATCACCACCACCATTTAAACGCCGTAGAGAGGCGTTGAGGAGGTCAGTTAGTTAACCCGCGCCGCCCCGGAGTGAACCGGACAGATGCGAGGCAGTCCTCTCCGCCGTGCTCCGATCCACATATGGCGAACAAGTTCGCAGCTTCCACACAGAGTGAGAGCGTAGCTCTCTGGAAGAGCCATTAGGTAACCCGACACACAGAACAGCAACCGGAGGTTGTTGTGATGGGCTATGGAGGGTTAGGAGATCACGAGATGGCGCGGCTGTTTCACGTCATCGAAGCTGAGCTTCTTACCACACAGATCCTGAAGAGGCGAAGCCATGCAGAGCGAACACCAACAGAATGACTAACCGTCATTCCAGAAAGTTATAAAGATCATGGTTTTTATAATGATCTTATTTGGTTTGCTCTTATTTATAGAATTGCTCTTATTAGTGCCTGATTTTCAGACATGGTTCATGTCGGAATTTCTGACACGGTTTATGTCTAATTTTCAGACATGGTTGGTTAAGCGCCTTTACTAACGCATCTGCCGGGTGAGAATTTTCCAAGTCATCCACGCGACCAACGCACCTATGAAAACTCCTGGTGTGATATGCCCGAGCCATGCCCCGATGGCACAACCAACGGCAACACCTGAGGCGGTCCAGACACCTGATCCGCTCCGAGAATTGATCATCTCCCTCCCCCGCTTTCATCTGAAAGTACGGACCATTCTCCGCGCTGGCTGAAGATTGGCAACCCTATACTGGTTTTCTGTGAAAATTTGGTGGATAATCTTTAACATTGGCTATCCTGCGAACAAAATAGATTAAATGCACCTCAAATAGCCTATAATCCGTAGTTAATCATGCTGAAGTGGTCGCTATGCGTACAAATCACAAGTCTGAACCTATGGGCGTTATGGTGTGGTGCATGCAGCGAAGCCAGTAATGTCGCGGCCTCGGCAGATCTGTCACTCGTGGTGCGGCTAAACACAATCACCGATCCTCTCTCCAGACCGAAAAATAATAATTTCTCGTGCAAAATCAATGAAAAACCCTCCATTCCTGGGCCTGTGAGAGCCTCTCAGCACGGCGCTGTGCTGTCGGTGTGTCCAGTTTGCATCTAGTGGGGGATAACGCCGCTACGGGCTTCTGGTATCGCCTATGGCGATTAGCAACAAGGTTGCTAACCCGACAACGCGTAATGGTGGAGCATACCAGCTATTGGTGGGTTGGCTGTTTACATAGTTGTGGGAAATGATACGAAACAGTGGCGGCCTGGCTCGGTGAATATCACCAGGTGATAGCAGACCTTCAGCCCGTTGTGGTAACGTCGCCGTTGTGGCTTTGAGTCTGCTGGTGAATAGAAAAATGTGCTTTTATGGCGTTTGATACGCTGGCAACTTCAAAGGCCTGAAACCTGAAATTGTGTGGTGACCAGCCAAACTCATCCAAAATCATTGAACAAGAGAACCCACCCCCAAATCCTCCTGAATGCTTTCCTTCTGTTGGTGAAATCGCTGTTGTGTACCCAGCTTCGCGTCAACGTTCCGAAAAGCAATACCTGACCATTCCAGTCAAGTACTTATAAGATACAATATGTTAAATGACTGTACAATTAGTGAACAGAGACACTTCAAAACATCAAGTTATCTCCCTTGCGTCAGTCCAAAGCAGCATTGTGTAACTGCACTGTTTATTGCAGAGAGGCGTGTCGCTGAAGGCAGCACGTAGCGATATTTGGTGAAGAAAAGCGCTTTTCACCCAGGGCCTGGGCTGACGGTCTAACAGATCACCAACTGTTATGGGTACATCCTTAGTTTCATCCTCACGCACACATATATGTTGCACGCTACTATCAAAACCACTGGCAACATTAATTATTCTTATAAAGATTGCGCGACATCATGTTGCGCAATTCTGACCTCCCGTTGAAGAAATCAGCACTCGATCAAATTTTGATTTTTTTTTCTTAATCATTGACATGTCTTCCAAGCCTTATGCTGTGCAGGGTTTTGCATTTTTACCCTTTCACAACCTCAATTTAACGTCAAAATCAACCCTTGTGCAGAAAAGAATCATCACTAGAATATCGACTATGTGGGGCCGCTATTGATTGACTACCCCCACATGTAGTGCCGTGCCTGAATTTTAGGCATAAAAAAACCGGATTCATTTGCATGAACCCGGCTTACAAAGCATGACCAATACGAGTCGCCAAACTCGTATGAATCTTAGCCTTGCCTTCATTTTTCACGGCTTGATTGTGCCAGGCAAAGAGGATCATGTAAACCTTAAAATGACGCTCATAAGGAGCAATGCATGACTATTTGTAAACAATCACATCGCTACAACACTCTTTTCATCAGCTTACCTCACGATCAAGGTGGTGAAGGTCGCCATAAATGTTGCGGCTGCGCTTACGATCAGGGCTACCGTGCAGGCTTGGCTCGCACAGGACAAGTTTGGGTAGACTTAGCCGCCTTACCTGATAGCCAGGCGGGAACCGTTCGCCACAAAAGTCCTCAGGCAGCGTTTGCTGATGGTTATCGTGATGGTGTGCGTGAATCCTACCGTCACGCTGGTTAATGTAGACTGAAGGGGCTTCATTGCCCCTTCCTTTCCAAGGGATAAACCGCCCCAATTTTTTGTAAGTTTGACTTTTTCGGATTTAGAGCAATCCCGACGAACAAGAGTTAAAGGGCGGGAAGAGGTTTTGCACTTACCAAATTGTTTACGTTGGTGGTTCACTCGCAATCCTGCCCTTTTTCGAAAACGTTCGATACTGAAGAGAATGAGAGATAATATTCAAGCAGAGTTTGGATAGATACTAGTGCGGCAATTGTTACAATACCAACTTGCAGAATATTGGCCAACCGCACGAGCATAGACCATATGTGTCTGAACCTTGTCGACTTCATAACATTTTGGACAAAAAGCAGTTTCATCACCTTCTTTCCAATAAAGACCATCATTGAAAGTGTAAGAGTGTTTATCTTTAAGCTGCTCTTCAAGTTTCTTGTTCTTCTGTTCAGCATCGAACAGAAGCATTTGAGTAGTGACCACTTCCATTTTAGCGCTAGCAAGTTCAGTCATGAGGCTTGCAAGCTCAAGTTTGAGAGTCGCCTTATCAAGCTCACCACCATCATCGGCAAGCTTTTTGGCAATTCCTACAGCTTTGTCAATGATCCCAACAGCGGCGGCTGTGCTAGCTAACATTCCAGACATTACTATCCCCTCAGACTCTTATTAACATCATATATTGGTTTATTTCTGTAATATTTTGGAGTGCATTATATTTCTAGCTTCCCAATAATCACTTAGTTTGAAGCGCGTATGATGTATCAAAGTAAGGATATTGTTCAGGGAATCAATGCTAAACTGAATATATTCTTGGTTAATTCCTTCTTTGGTAATTTTAACACCCAAGTAAGTATATCCTTCAAGGTCCGTATTATTCCAATCTGCATGTACAGTGAGATTCCGTAACCGACCACATTCCTTAAGATCCTTTATGAGTGAGTCATACTCACTATAAGAATCTTGTAAGGCGAGATGTAAAAGGTCAGAGTACTTTTTGAAAAGGTCTACCTTTGCCGAGTAGTTCATACTACCTATAACAATAATACCTAATTGATCAGAGCGGTCACTGAAACTTTCGTAGATTATGCTATCCAAGTCCTTTTCCAATGTATTGAAATACATCACAATCTGACCAATCAAGGGGAAGGCCGCCTCTAGATATGCCTCCTCCAAATCCCCATTTAACTCTTCTATGTCGTGCATTAAGAATTGCTCAAAGGGCTTTCGCTTAATTTTCATACACTCATTCCATAGTCGCTTTTGTCTGATAACACCATCTTTCAAGCAATAATACCCATTTAGCGCCGTGTTGGGCATACCAACATTCAGCGCCGAAGGCGTATCATCATTTTCTTGTCAGTTAACCGCTCTCTTATCGAGTACCGATCATTTATGGCTCGGTGAACACCACGGCAGAGCCAGCCCCTTTCCCGGACTGGTTAGGCTTCCCAACATTCGCTCGTTTATCCGTGGCGTGTCATCACGACAGGCTGTTACGGGACACCGCGCTAAGTGTGGAACGGTTAAAGTTTCAGGAATGGTTTACAGCCCTAGTGAAAGGCTTTGTTTTCTTGTTGGACTATCGCGGTAAGACACTGGAACGACCGCCAGCGTTTTGATAAGCTTCCTGATCACTACTCACCAAATCGCGGTAGTTACCAAGGTAGAACGTCTAGAGGGTTCTCAACAGCGCTTACAGAGCGACTCCCTCTAAGCACCGGAAACATAACGATTTTTTAGCTGATTTTGAGCGTAAAAAATCGCTGGAGCGGGCGAAGGGAATCGAACCCTCGTATAGAGCTTGGGAAGCTCTCGTTCTACCATTGAACTACGCCCGCTTTGAGGTGCGTAAGGCATTATAGACCTTACGCACCTTCATACAAGCCTCTTCACAACTAACCGGCGATTAAATAATCACTTAGCACTTCGGTTTGCTGCCGGGCGCAGGAAGATAGCGCTGCGGATCGATGGCCGTCGCCTTGTAGCGAATCTGGAAATGCAGCTTCACTGAATCCGTACCGGTGCTGCCCATGGTGGCAATCTTCTGCCCGGCTTTGACGTTCTGCCCGTTGTTGACCAGCATCGTGTCGTTGTGCGCATAGGCCGTGATGTAGTCTTCGCCATGCTTAATCATGATCAGGTTACCGTAGCCGCGCAGCTGGTTACCCACATAAACCACCTTCCCGGCTCCAGAGGCATAAACCGGCGTACCGCGCGCAGCGGCGATATCAATACCCTTGTTGCCACCTTCAGAGAGTGAGTAAGGGGCGACCACTTTACCGCTGGCAGGCCAAATCCAGCAGCGCTGTCCAACCGGCGGCCATGACGATTGCGGCACCTGATAGGACGGCGTCACTTTGGCGGTTTTGCCTTTCGAAGAGGACTTTTTACCCGCGGACGATCCGCCTCTAACCTTCAGCTGCTGCCCCACCTCGATGGTGTAGGGCGGAGAAAGGTTATTCAGACGCGCCAGATCCTTCACGCTGGTTCCCGTTGCGCGCGAAATCCGGTGCAGAGTGTCTCCGCGTTTGACGGTATAGACCGAACCGGAATAGCTTCCCGTATCCGAAGATTTACTCCCTGAACAGCCCGCCAGTAATAGCGTCAGCGTCAGGCAAACAACAGCGGTAATGGGATTTTTCGTCAGGCTTCCTGCAAACAAAACAGATCCTCGGTCAGCGTGAATGGCGCACTATGATAACAGCCAAAACGAACAGGGGTCATGCCCTTTTCCGCTCTACGAGCCAAACCGTTCGTATAAGAATGCAGTATAATGCTTCGGCTGATGGTGCTGAACCACTCGGCAATTTGGCACTGGAGCATCAATGAGTATTCAAGAACACGTTATTTTGGTAAACGACCAGGGAATGGTGATTGGCACTCAGGAAAAATATGCCGCGCACACGTTACATACCCCGCTGCATCTGGCGTTCTCTTCCTGGCTTTTTAACGCAAAAGGCGAATGTCTGATCACCCGACGCGCCTTAAGCAAAAAAGCCTGGCCCGGCGTCTGGACCAACTCCGTCTGCGGCCACCCGCAGTCGGGCGAAGAGACAGTCCAGGCGATAATCCGCCGCTGCCGCTTCGAAGTGGGCGCAGAACTGACCGATATCACCGCCGTCGCCCCTGAATTTCGCTATCGGGAAACCGACCCGTCCGGGATCGTGGAAAACGAAATTTGCCCGGTATTCGCGGCACGCATTACCAATGACGTGACAATAAACGAAGATGAAGTGATGGACTATCAGTGGGTTGAGCTGGACGCGCTATTCCGCGCGCTGGACGCGACGCCCTGGGCCTTTAGCCCGTGGATGGTCATGGAAGCGACAACCGCCCGCGAAAAACTCAAAGCCTTCGCGGCGCAATAAAAAAGCCCCTTTCGGGGCTTTTTTTACATCTTAACGCCTTACTTCACCGGGCGCATCGCCGGGAACAGGATCACGTCACGGATGGTGTGGCTGTTGGTAAACAGCATCACCATACGGTCGATACCAATACCCAGACCCGCCGTTGGTGGCAGACCGTGCTCCAGCGCGGTCACGTAGTCTTCGTCGAAGAACATCGCTTCGTCGTCGCCTGCCGCCTTCGCGTCAACCTGATCCTGGAAGCGCTGAGCCTGGTCTTCCGCATCGTTCAGCTCGCTAAAGCCGTTGCCGATTTCACGGCCGCCGATGAAGAATTCGAAGCGGTCAGTGATTTCAGGGTTCTGGTCATTACGACGCGCCAGCGGAGAGACTTCAGCCGGGTACTCGGTGATGAAGGTCGGCTGAATCAGGTGCGCTTCGGCCACTTCTTCGAAGATCTCGGTCACGATACGGCCCAGACCCCAGCTCTTCTCAACCTTGATACCGATGCTTTCGGCGATCGCTTTCGCAGAACCGAAGTTATCCAGATCGGCCATGTTGGTTTCCGGACGGTACTTCTTGATCGCTTCGCGCATGGTCAGTTTTTCGAACGGCTTGCCGAAGTCGAAGACTTCTTCACCGTAAGGAACCTGCGTGGTGCCCAGAATATCCTGCGCCAGGGTACGGAACAGGGATTCGGTCAGCTCGATCAGATCTTTGTAATCCGCGTACGCCATATAGAGTTCCATCATGGTGAACTCTGGGTTATGACGAACGGAGATCCCTTCGTTACGGAAGTTACGGTTGATTTCGAACACGCGGTCAAAACCACCAACCACCAGACGCTTCAGGTACAGTTCCGGCGCGATACGCAGGTACATGTCCAGGTCCAGGGCGTTGTGATGGGTGATGAACGGACGCGCAGACGCGCCGCCAGGGATCACCTGCATCATTGGGGTTTCCACTTCCATAAAGTCGCGGTTCACCATGAACTGGCGGATACCGGCCATGATCTGGGAGCGAATTTTGAAGGTCTTGCGGGATTCATCGTTAGAGATGAGATCCAGGTAGCGCTGACGGTAGCGCGCTTCCTGATCCTGCAGGCCGTGGAATTTGTCCGGCAGCGGGCGCAGGGCTTTGGTCAGCAGACGCAGCTCGGTGCAGTGGATAGACAGTTCACCGGTTTTGGTTTTGAACAGTTTACCTTTCGCGCCCAGAATATCGCCCAGGTCCCACTTCTTGAACTGCTCGTTGTAGATGCCTTCCGGCAGATCGTCACGGGAAACGTACAGCTGGATACGGCCGCCAACGTCCTGCATAAGCGTAACCTCACTGCTTAGCGGCGCCAGGATACTCTCCTCCCCTGCATAGTTCCTGACAACTGGTTTTAAATACACCGTTTCGCCGATTTGTCCGCCCTGTCCGTCCCGCACCTCTATGGGCGCAAGCTCCGCTTCGTCTGGCTCAATCTGCAGCAGATTGATCTTTTTGAACTGCTCCAATCCGTAATTCATGAGTTTTCTGGTGTCGGACCACTTATAGGTCTTGTTGTTCGGCCATCCACAGGCGAGCAGCGCCACGATCAGCGTTTTGTCCTCCCGCTGCAGCGCTCCGACATAGCAGTATCCGGCGGTTCCGGTAAATCCCGTTTTTCCGGAAAGCGCCCCTTCCATCATCTGCAAAAATGCATTGTGGTTCGTGCACTGGTACGTGCATTTCCCCTCTGCATCAGAAAAAGAATACTGCGCCGTCCGTGTAATCTCGAGAAATTCGTCGCTTTTTAACGATTTCTTAATACAATATTTCATAATCTTAGCAAGGTCTGCCGCCGTCGTGTGATGAAACCCGGCATCATCCTTCGCATCCAGTCCGTTCGGTGTAATAAAGTAGCTGTCCTCACAGCCGAGTTCCTCTGCCTTCGCATTCATCAGCGCGGCAAATCCCTGCACCTCCCCCGCCGCCAATTCCGCGATGGCCACCGCACAGTCATTGTAGGATTCCAGCATCAGACCATATAAAAGATCCCTCAGATAAAACTGTTGTCCCTCGTGCATCCCCAGATGTACCTTCGGCTGGGACGCCGCATTTTTTGACACCGTAACCACGCTCGCCGGATCACAGTTTTCCAGTGCCACGATACAGGTTAAAATCTTTGTCGTACTCGCATTCGCCATCGCTTCATGCCCGTTTTTCTCATAGAGAATTCTTCCGGAATCCGCATCCATCAAAACGGCAGATTTTGCGTACAGTTCCGACTCTGCCGGCACATCCTGCGCCCGGACACGCACAGGCGAAAAAATAAGTAAACTCATACTTAACAATAGAGAAAGAAAGCGTCGATACATGCCATTCTCCCAAAATGACTTCACTGATGTATATGCGTCCCTCATTTTTTGCAGAACAGAAACGGTATGTAAAAAGGAACTGCCGCAATAAGCATATCGTGCTTTGATAAGTAATATTATTAGAAACACA
>OGYD01001357.1_pt1 | contig 18587 bp, 20 predicted proteins | sample 1576441 | NCBI WGS metagenome assembly OGYD01 (sample SAMEA3541537, study PRJEB24748) | human gut metagenome | biome: human gut; feature: human-associated habitat; material: faeces | place: China | collected 2012 | reverse complement strand
GAAAAGAAGCATTGAAACAGTACGCCGAACAGTACGGCCCGCTCACGATCGATACCGCCAACGACCGCATGAGCCGTTCTTTCGAATGGGTTATGCAGCCATGGCCGTGGGAAGTCAACCGGAAAGGAGGGTGCTGACGGATGTGGAATTATGAAAAACGCCTCGAGTATCCTGTAAACATCACGACACCAAACCCCAAAATCGCCCAAATTATCATGAGTCAGTATGGTGGACCGGATGGAGAGATGGGCGCATCCATGCGGTATCTCTCTCAGCGTTTCACAGCACCGAACCGAATTGTAGCGGGGGTGTTGAATGATGTTGGGACAGAAGAACTCGCACACCTTGAGATGGTTTCAACGATCGTTCATCAGCTCACCTGCAATCTTTCTCTGGAAGAAATTCAGAATTCCGGTTTTGCTAATTACTATGTAGACCACACAGCCGGAATCTGGCCGCAGGCGGCTGGCGGAGTTCCGTTTAATTCTTGTGAGTTCCAGTCGAAAGGTGATCCTTTGACAGATTTGTTCGAAGACCTCGCAGCAGATGGTGCAACTGCATAAGTGCAACATAGAAGTGTTAAGTAGAAGTTCTATATAATCTGGTGTGCCAGACACCAGATTTTACAGAACTTAGAAATTCCAATGTATTTCAATCGGGACATTTCTTGTCCCTGGAATCCGTTTTCCTACTAATATATAATCAATTAGAGTTTCAACGGTTTCTCTGTCTAAATGTTCAAGATTTGTGTATTGCTCAATAAGCTGGCGGCGATTATCGCCTGTCTGGATTTTTCTCTCAATTACATCAAGCTGTTTTTGCGTTTCAATCACCAGCTTTTCAAGCCGTTCTCTGTCATTTGTGAAGTCTTTTGACAAATTCAGGAAATCATTTTCGGAAAGAATCCCTTTTACTTTATCAAGATAAAGTTCTCTGATTACCTTTGCGTCTTCTTCAATCTTTTTTTGATAAGTAGCAAGTTGTGTTTCTAAAGCAGTTTTTTTCTCCTTTACGTTGGAGTGAAATTCCACGTTCTGTTCCAATTCATCTTTATCAAGATATTCTTGTGATAACTTGTTCAGTTCAGAAATAACTGCCTGCTCCAACTTCTTCACAGAAATAAATGAGCCTATGCAAGCGTCCTTTGCAACATGGCGATTTGAACATTGTAAATAATGTCTTCCATCTGTCTGCTTATTAGAACGCATGGTATAGCCACAGCTCATGCAGCGAGCTTTTCTGGCAAACAGCCCTATGGTTCCTACTGTAAATGGTTTTGCTTTTTCAGCTACCATAGATTGTACTCTATCCCAAAGTTCACGGTCAATAATCGGTTCGTGTGTTCCCTCTACTCTGTACCATTCCTCTTTAGGTCTGGGCTTATTTTGTTTTGTCTTATACGAAACACTGCCGTATTTTCCTTGAACCATATTTCCGATATAAATTTCATTTGTCAGCATATCGGAAATAGCAAAATATTTCCATAAGGTACTATTTTTTCTGGTAGGCTGCTTATAGCGTAAACCATGAAGCCGTTTATATTCCGTAGGGTTTGGAATCCCACGGTCATTCAGCATACGGGCAATCGCTGTTTTGCCATATCCCTGTGAAAATAAAGTAAAAACTTCTCTGACAACAGCAGCAGCTTCTTCGTCAATAATCAGGTGTCCCTTTTGTTCGGGGTCTTTTTTATAACCATAAAGAGCAAATGCACCAATATGAAATCCATTCTTCCGGCGGTCAGTCAATACGCTGCGGATGTTTTCTGACATATCCTCTAAATACCACTCATTAACCAGACCATTGATTTGTCTTGATTTTTTGTTTCCTTTATTAGCGGTATCTGCATTATCTACAATACTGATAAAACGAATCCCCCAAATAGGAAACAATCCATGTATGTATTTTTCCACCAACTCTAACTCTCTGGTAAATCTGGATTGTGTTTTACAGAGGATAATATCAAATTTTCGGTGTTCAGCGTCATTTAACAGTTTGTTAAATTCTGGTCTTCGTCTATCTGAACCAGTATAATCGTCATCACTGTATATATTGTAGACTTCCCAACCTTGTTCCAATACATATTGAATCAGCATGGATTTTTGATTTTGAATACTGTTACTATCATCAGTTTCATGTTGTTTGTTTCTATCTTCTTCTGATAAGCGGCAATAAATAGCAACTTTTGACTTTGTGTTCATCATATTTTATCTCCCTTAAAGAGAAGATAAAACAAACATTCCACCTACACTTATTATACCGTGTTGAGAAATGTTTGTCTATCATTTTACAGGTAATACCTGTCCTTTGGATTTTTCTAATTGATTGATGAGTTCTATCCATTTCTGATTGAACTCTTTTTTTAATGCCGACTTATCTTCACACTTAAATACATTTTTGCAGGAAATTTCTGCTTCTTTTGGCATAATTCCACCTCACAGTCTTTACTATGTTTACAGACTATGCAAAAATGCTTGTTCATTATGAAAGAATCATCCTTAGCAAACCGAACAGCTTCCGCTAAAGCTCATGGGAATCTCACCCCTGCATGGTTCTCATCCAGCCGTACCCTTTGCCAGCGGTGCTACATCATCACACGGACTAAGGCTGTACGGAAGTATCATTATCACGATAGAAAGGTCATGGCGGCAGCTATTGCGGTAAGCTGCTTATGGAACGCTGGCAGGAATCGCTATCCGGTTTCATCCCTCCTTTGGTGGGTTACGGCGTGCCAGCCCAACGGCTCTCTTTCTATCGAAACGTATTCGGCTGCTTTATGCTGCGTTGATTAGACGCTTTCTTTTTCAAGGAACAATCTGGCTTTGTCAGCCTGTTAAAATGCACTGGTGATAATGCACTTTAATAGACTGGCAAGCTCTGTCTGGGAAGCATGGGCTTGTCCATGCTTCCACAGGAGAGCGTTATTTTTACTTTGGTTCCCTGATTTCAAAAGATAAAATCTTTGCAATCAGACGTGTTTCCATCCGGCGGCGTAGGGTTTCATCTACAACCATGTGGGTATTGCCATATTCGTCTTTCATGGGACGCATGGAACGGCTGGCAATAAAACCGCTGTAATGGCGTACAATCTGGTTGACTGCTTCAATATCGCCGTCCGCAGCCCTGACAATCACAGGAAACGGAATCATAGGGTGCTTTGCTGTCATGCTTCTTCCTCCATAAATTTTTTGATAAATTCCAGTCCGGCGTGTCTTCTTCTCTGGATGGTAGAACGGTTGACTTCCAGAATTTTTGAAATTTCCGTATCGTCAAATCCGAGGAAATAATATCTCAGGATAACGTCACGTTTCTTTCCATCCAGATTTTCTAATGCTTCTGCTAATAGGCTGTTTTCAATGCGGACAGTAAATCCATCCATTTCAAAAGTATGGAAATGGGAGGGATAGGTGTCTTCGGAAGAAAACAGATTGACGGTGTAATCGTCCATATCACAGAACAGGGTTTCCCGTTTACACTGTCTGGACAACGCTTTGAGATAGTCTTTGCGTTCATCCTCCATAGCGACTTTACAGATATAATCAAACTGGTTCTCTATGGTTGTCTGAAATTCAGATGGCTTCATCATTGCTCACCCCCTTTCCAGCCTTGAAAGGGAGCGAGTTGATAGGAATTTCTGCTTCTTTCCCCCTTTTCGCTCTTAGTCCCGACAGGACAGGGGGTGCAGTTGCGTTTTGAGAAGAAAAATTTAAAAACTTTTTCTTCCAACTAAAAAAGCACGCAAACAGACGATATTTCTGCTTGTGTGCTTCGATAGTTCTTACTATGTATTGTAAAAAACCATATTGCAGGTCAGACTTTTCTAGCGTAGGTGGATGGCTTTTTTTAACGGTTTACCGAATGTAGATATATTTAAGAAAATATTTTGCATAGCGGCTTCCTCCTGTAAGCCGCTGTCTGTATAAAGTAGTAGACTTTAAAAATCATCTATATTTCATGCAAAAAAAGACGGCGGCTTTTGTTAAACCGTCGTCTGGAAATGATGATGTAATTTTTGACGCAGGGAAAGTATGCTGCCAAATAACGGTTTTTTTTATTTCCGTTTCAGCAGCATAGTTTTATCTTTGATACGCATAATAGGAACTGTACAACTATGCAATACGTTTTTCTATACCTGTCACTATTATAACAGGAACAGTAAAATGTATGGAGGTGGTGTATTATGCGTAAAAAAGAAGATAAATATGATTTCAGGGCGTTTGGGCTTGCCATAAAAGAAGCCCGCAAAAAACAGGGTTTGACCCGTGAACAGGTGGGAGCAATGATTGAAATTGACCCACGCTATTTAACCAATATTGAGAATAAAGGGCAGCACCCAAGTTTACAGGTGCTGTACGACCTTGTATCTCTGCTGAATGTATCAGTGGATGAGTTCTTTTTATCCTCTGATAGTCTGGCAAAAAGCAGCAGACGAAGACAGCTTGAAAGCAAAATTGACAATTTTACAGACGCAGACCTTGTTATCATGGAAAGCGTTGCAGATGGTATTGTCAAATACAAGGAAATGGAAGATAAATAACTTCTATTGCCTGCAAGAATAAGATTGAAATTAAAATGAGCCGATAGTCTATAAGCTATATAGCTTATAAATTATCGGCTCTGCGTCTAGGCGTCTGGCTCTTTGATAATTTCTATTTTGAAGTTATTTACGCATATCAAACTTTCTTTTTTACATTTTGGACAATACAACGGAAAGTTTTTTAGCTGTGTATCTTTTCGTATTTTAATCCTTGTTTTATTGTTGCATATAGGACAAATAACCCACTCCATCATATTCATTCTGAACCTCTGCAAAAAATTTGTATTGCTTCATTAAAAAAAGCTGCAAGATTTCCACTACTAAATCTATTTATAAAAGTGGTAAATCTTTCATCTGTAATATAGAGAACTCCCAAATTAGATAAAATTTGTTTATTACATTCATAAAAGTGTTCAGAAATATATTGTTGCCATTCATGTACTATTGCTTGTACTTCTGAACTTTCCGCAGGACTATTTTCATACATAGCTAGTTTTTCAAAAATATTGCGAGCCATTGAATAAAAAGATTCTATTTCTTTCTCTTGTATTTGCTTTGAATGGGAAGAAAACATAGTCTTGTATTCTCTGAAACTTTCAGTATTTCCCCATTGTTCTAATACTTCTTCTTGAAATTGCGATTGTAACTCAAGTATTTTTGCATTTGAAAATGCAGAAAATTTAATTTCTTTATTTCCGTTGATTGTGTCTTTTACAAGTGAAATCAAAGCTTCTATTCGTTCTTTCTGAGCTTCCAAAATCAGTACATGACGCTCTAATGCTTCTGAACGAACATAATGAGGTGAATCCAGCAGTTCCTTAATTTCTTTTAGGGCGAATCCAACTTCTCTAAAAAACAAAATTTCCTGAAGCCTAGTTAAATCGTCGTCTGTATACTGACGGTATTTTGCTTCGGTTATAATAGATGGTTTTAATAAACCAATTTCATCATAATAATGTAGTGTTCGAGCAGTAATACCTGTTAATTTAGCAACTTCATGGACTGTTTTAGCTTTTTCATTCATTCCAAAAATCCTCCGTAGCATTTAAAATTTCTTTTGCAGGTAATAGAGTTGCTTCGACAATGTTTTTTCCAGTCTTTTGCAAGTAGTGTTTAATCAAGTGATAGCCACACGCATATCCGGAACAATAGGGTAATCCGACCTGAGGATAGTTTTGTAATGCTGCCATTTCATCACCATAAAGGTATGCATTCAGATTTTCTAATCCTTGAACATTTAAACCGTCCCGAATAATAGGCTTAATATATTCATTTAAGGTTTCTATATCAGTTTTTGTTACCCAAGGACCTGCTTTATCTTCACCATACAGAAATGTTGCAAAGTTTTCTGCCAATCCCTCATTGACTATCATTTCACCAAGAGTGATGTCATTCTTCCATTTAATAAATTGAAATCGTACGTTGTGATTAGTTTCATGTGCTAATGCTACATGAAGATGTGATAAAGTGTATTCATTAGGTAGTAACCAAGAAAAAATATATCCTGGAATACCACCATCACCACAGTAACCATCATTTAAAATAATGTAAGGATTTTTAGCATTTGCAAGTAAAATTGTAAACGCATATTCTTTAATGGGTAGATTAACACCGTGTTCAACAAAGCAATTCAACGACTGCTGAATGGATAACTCACATTTTTCCCAGAGTGTATTATCAGAAATTAGCTTAATATTATTTTGTTGCTTTTGGTCAACAGCGGTTGGGGCGATATGTCCAAGCATTTCGCTTGCCATAATTACATCATATCCATTAGGCGTTAGAGCTTTCATAGGAACACTATAACAAGCCCACTTTTTTTCAAAAGGCTTCATAAGTTCATATCTATAAATGTCATTTTTTTTGTCTAACGGTGCATTCATAATTTTTGAATAAACTTTGTCAGAACGGATAGCGGATATTTTCATAATTCTAGTTCCTCCTTTTGGTTTTATCATATACTATGACGTAACGTTAAAGTCAATAGGCAAATTAAAAATTATCACAGATGTATGGTAAATAATTAAATGTCTTAGTAGACAAAGGAAATAGAGGTTAAACAACATAAATTAACTTGATTGTCGAAGTAGAAATTGTTGTTTGAAATATTGATGGAAAAGTAAATAAAAATTGCAATAGGCAGATGGTATTGTCAAATCTAAGGAAGTGGGGGAAATGTAAATCCTCCACTTTTGCTTATAATTGCAGTGATATTAGAATTGATACTCTGCAATATTTTTGAAATCATTGTTCAACACATAATATACCTTATTTTTAGTAACGGAATATACAAAAGAAACTCTGGTTGCCCAAAGTCCTTCCTGACGTACTGACCTAAGTACATCAAAGGCGTTGGAAATAGAGAAGTTTTCTCCATATCCTTGCAGTAAATCCTTTGCCTTTTCATATCTGTTATCCCCAGATAAAACATATGGATTAGTCAATTCTGGTTTTAAAATGGAGTAATTTGTTATTAAGGAATATTTTTCTTTTTCCAAACGATACCCAATCCCCGGTTCAATAATGAGAACACGCCCAGTTCTATCTGAAAACATAGCCTGCATAGTAGTGTCAGGAGCATAAGTAATTTTCTTTTTTTTCACTATTTCCAATGAATCATCAAAAGAGAGGTTGCCTTTTATAAAATTTTCTGTCAAATCAGCTATTGTATAGCATGATTCATTACCGCAAAATTGTGCATTGTCATTTCCATGTACATACAACAATGTGCCAACATTCCCATTTCTATTGATTCCGTGAAAAGAGTGATACTTATTATCGGACATTTTTATCCCTATAAAAAAACGGTCTTTTTCAGCAATTACGGTATGTTCCCATTCAGAAAGGTCAATATCAAAATTGAACCCAACAATGGTTTCTTTCCCATTATACACAAATCTTGTACACATATTTGTAGTTCCTTTCATAAACTAATTATAGTAGTATTAAAACTAATTATATTAGTAATATTAAATATTATAAGACAATTTGTCAATATAAAAGTTCTTTTTTTCTAACCTAATTATTGACTTCGCTAATTTAATTACTTAAAATGAGGTAAATGATGTGAAGAAAGAGGAAAATGAATATGCGAGTTACAAGAGCCGAAGTTATAAAAACAGCGTCTGATATGGCTGATAGAAATGGACTTCATAATGTTTCTTTGAAAGCTATTGCTGAAAATTTAGGGATTCGTACCCCCTCCTTATATAATCATATAGGAAGTTTGGATGAACTTCTTAGGGAGATAGCACATAGTGGTATGCGTACTATGAATGAAAAAATGATTCGTGCAGCAATCGGTAAGACAGGGGATTCAGCGTTAAAATTAGTGGCAGTTGAATATCTTAATTATATGATTGAACATCCCGGTGTGTATGAAATAATTCAATGGGCTAGTTGGAATGGAACAGAGGAAACAGCAATCATTTTTAATGATTATCTATCTTTACTTAAAACACTTATTTGCTCATGTGGCTTTAATCCAGATAAGACCACTGAAATTTTGAGCATGGTAACAGGTATGCTTCATGGTTATACAACATTACAATTAAGATATGCCTTTTCAAATCCTGATAAAGTAAGAAAAGAATTATCCGAAGCAATTGATACACTACTGCTGGGAGCTAATCAAAAATATAAAGATTAAACGAAAATTTCTTTTAAATACTTTGTAAGAGAAACGTGCAAATCTCCAAATGAGAAATGCACGTTTCTCTATAACTATTTCACAATTTTCCAGTTTTCCCCGTTCTTTTCCAGCACAAGGTAAAACTGCGATACCTGTGTTGTCATGGTCTGGTTATCCAGATATTTTACTGCAAGGGAAGCTGTCACCTGATTTCCGTTTCGGTTGTAGACAGGATTTACCAGTTCCGAGAAGATATATTCTTTCCCCACAGGGTTCAGCACGCCCTCATTCACATAATAGGTCAGCTCCTTTGCGGTTGCCGTAGGGTACAGCTTGAAAAAGGTAGTGAGAAATTCGTTGATTTCCTCCGTGGTGATGGAATCCACCGTACCGTCACTTTGTACCGCTTTTGGAGTGTAGCCGGATTTTACGGGAACGCTGGTAATGGTTGGGTTCTGGATAATCGTCAGGTTCCCAGAACTGTCCACATAGACGGTCACCTGATAGGCGGAACGGACGGTTTTACTGGATTCTCCCTCTGTGATACGCTGTTCCACCGTATAGGTTACTTGATAATGCTGCTCCTTTTCTTCTGTGATTTCCCATATCTGGAAGTCGGTGAGGGCAGACGATACGGGGATGTCCTTTCGGACAGTATCTACATTCACGGCTTGCAGTTCTCCGGTGAGATACCCTTTTAAAGCGTTTGTCCGGTTATCAATGGAAGCGGCAGACTGTTCCCATGAATAGTAGACTTCTGCGAAATTCTCCACAAAGTTTTCTATCTTGTGAGTGTCGAGGATGGTTTCCTCAATCACTTTGGTTTCATGGACAGTATGAATGTCTATCGCCGTGAAATTCTTATAGACGGCAAACAGGAAGCTCATTGCCAGCAGCACCCACAGGGCAATCACGGTTTTTTTGTGGGTATTGACTTTGTAAACTTTCAGTTTCTTTTCTTTCTGCTTTTTCTGGTTATCCTCTTTTCTAATCTGAATCATATCGGTTCATCCTTTCTTATTGTTTGATTCGTCCGGCTCCGGCAAGGTGCTGTTGCCAGTAGGAGCCTGTCAGGTCTGCGTAACCAATGGGATTTCCGGCATGGTACATCCGGTTATTTCCCACATACAGCCCCACATGGGTGATGTAGGTTCCGGCGTTGTAGGTGGAGTGGAAAAAGACCAAATCCCCTGCTTTTGCTTCGGACAGGGGGATGTGCTGCGTCACATTGTACTGTTCCTGTGCTGTCCGTGGCAGGGCGATTCCTGCCTTGCCATAGCACCACTGCACCAGTCCCGAACAGTCAAAGGAAGTGGAGGGGGAATCGCCCCCATACACATATGTCCATCCCTCATACTTTAAGGCTTCCTCCATGATAGCCTGTACCGTTTCATCATCAAACTGTGCCACGGTCAGGTATTGCGATACCAAGAGGACATAGAACATATTTCCGTAGGAATACCGCCAGCCTCCGTTTTTCTCTACCGCAACAGGGTTGGTGTAGGTGACTTTCTTTCCGCCGGATTTGTCCCTTGCGAAGCTCTCTGCCAGTTCAAAGGTGTATTTTTTTCCGTGTCCTGCCACATAGTCTAGGAAACCGCCGCCGTAATTATAGGATTGAATCACGCTGTTTAAGTCACAGCCCTTTGTTTCTGCCGCTGCGAGCAGTTCCGAGAAATACTTGCAGCCCTGTTTGATGGATTCCTCTGTACTAAGGGAGTTCGGGGGAAGCCCCAGAGATTCCGAGGACTGCATAACGTCTTCCAGTGTGCCGCCGGATTCCACCTGAATGATGGCGAGCAGCACATTTAAGTATTCCTCTATGCCATATTCCCTTGCATACTTTTCCAGCATAGGCTTATGGGCGAGGACTTCCTGTGATACGCTCACGCCCCCATAGATAAGGTTTCCGCCGCTTCCGCCGTCTTCCTCATCCGAGAAGACAATCACCACCAAAAGGAGCAGGGAGAACATCATCACGAACACGCCGGAACAGGCAAAGAAAAGGTGTCTTAACTTCATGGTTTCTCCCCTTTCTTTTGTTTGGCAGCCGTTTTTACCGTTTTTGTCCACTCCTTTCTGGCGGTGGTACGCCGGATGGTAAAGTTCGATTCTTTTACCACAGGGGCAGCCCGTTTTCTTTCCGGTATCACAGGAGCCGTATCATTCTGGACAGGTCTTGCCGGACGGGGAGCAGCAGGTGTAGTAGTTGTCTTTTGTCTTTCCTCTGGTTTGTCTGGGGGAGCCGGAGGGGCTATCTGGCGTTCTGTCCTTACAGGCGGTGTCTGTTCATGGTGGATGGAAGCCGCTTTTACCACCGGAACCGAAGCCCGTTCTGCCACAGTTCCCCCATAAGGAACCTGTCCCCGTTCCCTGATGGATGGGGAAACAGGCTGCATGGCTGGTTTTCCTGCATGAATGGTATCTGCATGGTTTCGGAAATCTTCCGGCTGCTTTGCAGTAACAGGGCGTTCATGGACGGGAGCCGCCCCTTTGGGGGCTTCGGAAGCTGTCTTTTGCGGCTGTTTTTCCTGTTCCAGTTCCGCCCTGCGTTCTGCAATGGTCTGTCTGCGGCTTTCTGCCTGTGCGTTCCGCTGTTCGGCTCTGGCAGTTCGGGTCTGGGTCACGCTGGAAGTAAAATCCCGTACTCCCTCTGATACCTGTGTTTTCCCGTGATAAAGGGCGTACTTTGCATTGACAGGCAAATCCTTTGCCTGCTCCCGAAGCTGTCCGGCAGTATCAACTATCTTATCTTTGGTATCTGCCACCGCACCCACAGCAGAGCCAGCCCGTTTCCATGCGGATTCCTTTTCCGGTGCTGCCTGTCCATCTGGTCTGCTGTGGTCTGCCTGCGTCCGTTTGGAAGAACCAGATGTTGAAGTAGTTCTCTGGTCTGAGCCAGCCTGTTTTCCTGCGTGGTATGCAGCCGTTCTAGCCCCAAGAGCCGCCACGGAACGTCCTAACTTATGCTGTAAACGGTGCATATGGGCGTGCATGAGCATACGGGGTCTTCGCATGATACGGCTCCCCATACTTTGGGAATCGCCGCTCTGTAAGGAGAACATCCCCATCAAATCCCCCAGCTTGAAATAAATTCCGGCAAAGGTCACTATCTGTAAGAACGCCGTCAGGAAGAACGGATATTCCCCAGACAGGTTGTAGAGCATGGTGGAAATGCTGAACGCTACCGTGATAATCAGGGTGATTCCGGCTCTGGTAAGGATGGTGTTGAACAGTTTTGTAATGGCACGTTTTGACATCCCCTCAAAAGAGGGAACCATGCTAAGGAGGAAGCTCACAGGCAGGAACATGGCGTAGATGATAAAAAGCACCTGTGAAAAAATCATTATCCCCGTGAGCAGGAATACAAAAACGGAGATACCGATATTGAACATGAACAGGAAGAAGACGGTTCCCAAGCGGTTGATGGTCTTTGTGATGGTAAGGTTGGTATTTTCCCTGTCTTCGATTTCCTCCACCACGATTTCTTCCCTGTCCTGCCCGTTGTTTTCGTTTGGGCTGGTTGAGAGCAGGCGTTCCACACGGTCAGCCCCAATACTTTCCACATCCGAGTTGCCGTATTGCAGCAGGAGCCACGGCTGCTTGACCTGAATGGAAAACAGGCTGTCCCGTATCAAATCCACGCTGTCTTTTCCTTGACTTTCCGAGTTCGGCAGCACAATCTTTGTACCAAGGGTCAGGCTGGCATTGCTGATGTCTGCGGAAAATTCATTGATTTTCCCGATATAATCAGGAGCATAGGCGATAAAGGCAGCGGACAGCACGAACACCACCACGAAATTGACAACGGCATGGATGGCTTTTGTGGTTTCCCGTTTGATAAGCCCTGTGTAGGCAACGTAAATCCCCACCACCAGAATGAGAATCAGCAGGAACCCGATATAAAATCCCTCCGAGGACAAGCCGCCTGTGGTAACGCCTGCAAGGGTCTGCATATTTTTCCCAATGGAATCCGCTGTAGAGGAAATGAAGTCCAGCGAGTAGGCTTCCTGAATCAGATACCCCGTAGCGTTGGAAAGGTACAGGCTGATTGTCCAGATAAAATTTGTGATGGCATACAGCCCGTACATCACCTGTTTTCCGATACCGTCCAGCCAGTTCCACGGGAGCCAGTCCCATCCGCTGTCCACATAAAAATCAAGCTGGTAGTTGTCCAGAGGATATTTGCTGTATTCGTTGGCAGCGTCCACCGTATCATCCACCAGTCCGGCAGCGTGGGCGGCTGTGCCGAAGACTGCAAGCAGCAGGAGGATGAGCAGGAGTGCCAGAAGCACCCTGCCAATCACTTTTCCTGCTATTTTCCAAGACAAGCCCTTTTTTGCTGAATAGGGAACAGGGAGCTGCTGCCCGTTGGAAGTTCTATGTATCACCATCATTCCACCTCTTTTCTTACGGGCGGTCTGGTATCAAAGGCATGGAACAGGTCTTCAAAGATAGGATGGAACTGTATCACTCCCACACGCCCGTACAAATCACTGATAAGGCACTGTCCGTTTTCCAAGTCACGGAGCCGCTTCTGGTTGTTTTCATCTTCGGAATCCACCCCGAAAAAGGCAAGGGTCTTCTTGATTTCGTTGATGTCTGTGGAACGGAACGCAAATTTCAAGCCCAGATTGTTTTTCAGCTTTTCATCCAGCAAATCGTCCGTGTTCTGGGTGACAAAGTAAACGCCTGCGTTCATGGCACGTCCGGCACGAACCAGCTTCATAGAGAGGGTCTTGCCCTGTGCCACCTGTAAGAAGCTCCATGCTTCATCCAAATCCACAATCTTAAACACGCTGCGGTCGGTGTGGATAAAGTCGAGGGCAAAGGTGCTGATTACAATGAGCATTGCCACGGAAAGCAGCTCCATTGTGGTGTATTCTTCAAACGAGGTTTCCTTATCCGGCAGCACCAAATCCGCCACTTGAATGATGTTGAGTTGCTTTTCAAGGCTGATGGACTGTGTGACATCCCCATCCGAAAAGAGCAGGTGTGCAAAGTCATAGTCCGTAAAGGATTCGATATGGTCGGCTATGCTGGTGCTGATGGTGGTTCCCTCCGCCCGAAGTTCCTCAATCACTTTGAAAAGTCCCCGTTCCTCACTGTTTGTCACCGCACGGATGGCTTTCCGAAGAACAGGGAACTTCTCTCCGTCACGGCTGGAAATGCCTGTTAAAAAAGTCAGGATGTCGATTGCCAGTGATTCGGAATCCTTTGGGTTCTCCATAATCACATACGGGTCAAGTAAGCCCCTGTTCTGTTCCTCCGAAGTCAGGTTTACGATATTGATTTCATGGGCGATTTCCGGCAGGGTTTCTTTCCAGCGTCCCCGTTCCGCTTTCGGGTCAACAATGAGAGCCTGTGCCCCAAATAATACGGAATAATAGACAATCATGTTGTTGCTGAATGATTTTCCACCGCCGAGGGAGCCGACAAAAGCGGCAGCAAGGGCGTTGGTGACGGAGCCTTTTACCCCTTGACTGGCAAGGGCAGGCTTTAAGTACACGTTTCTTCCTGTATCAAGGCTGTACCCGATATAAATGCCCTCCGGTTCCCCTAACATCTGGGTTGCCCCGAAGCCAAGACCAGCAAGGAAGTCACTGGTGACATACTGGATGTAATCGTTCAGATACCGTTTGCTGGCAGGGAGAAATTCCCCATGCAGCCCCAGCATATCCCCAAAGGGGCGAACCAGCTTCACGTTCAAATCGTCATAAAAATCTTTCACCTCATTGCAGCGGCGTTTCAGTTCTTCCAAGTCGGGAGCCGTCACACGCACCACATAGGACAGCTTATACATAGATTCCTTGCTCTGGTCTAAGGTGGATTCCAGCTCATTTACGCTGTCTAAAGCGTCCACCACGTTTGTACTGGTTTCACTGTCATTCTGCCATGCGTGGTTGTCCAAATCTTTCAGCTCTTTTTTCTTGTTCCGCACCGTGGAGAGGGCTTTCCGGTTTGTCACAATCTCCACATTCATAGAGGTATCAATGGGAAAAGTGAATTGCTGCTGCTGATAGTAAAAGATTTCCGAGGATGGGAAGTCCAGTTCCCCTACAATGCTGTTGATGGTAAAGTAGGCGGCATAAACTGTCCCGTCTTCCTGTTCGATTTTCAGATACCGCTGGTTTTCCTCTATCAGACAACGGGTAGGTTTGATGAGGTCATAGTATTTCACCAGCGTTTCCTCCTGAAACCGTTTCTTCGGAAGATAATACTCATAATCTTCGTAGGCGGTTCCGGTCTGCCCGTATAAATGCTCAATCAGATAGCCAAAATCGTCCTTGTTAAGCCGCCGGACTTTGAAGCGGCGTGAGATTTTACTCTCCAACAGTTTTTCCATCTTCTGAAACCGCCAGATTTCCTCATTGCTCATGGAAACAAAATCCCCCATGAGCTTGTGGTTGACTTCATGGAGGAAGTCGGAAACAGCGGTCTTTGCTTCCCTGCGAAACTGCTTCATGGTGACTTCCTGCTCATTGACAAGCAGCTTGAAGCCGATAAAAAAGCGGTAGTCCACCTGATTTTCCCCTATCATGGAAATCAGGGCTTCGGTCTGTGCGTCAATCTTTGCACAGGCAACGTCCTTTAGCTTGCCTGTTACTTCCTGTTTGGAGCGTTCCTGTGCCGCCCGTATGCTGGATTCGGTGCTGATTTGCAGGGCGTGAATCTTCCCGTCCCTGTTCTGGGCGATAAGCTGCCGGAACGAATCGTGTACCTGATATTTCTGTTCAGGGCTTAAAAAAGAATAGTTGTAGGGAAGCAGCTCATAGTAAGCGAAGCACTCCCCGTCATGGTTGAACACAAGGTTATTTTCGATATATTTAATCGGATATGCCATAAATATCACTCCTTACTGCCGTGATGGGCTGTGCCGGATATTCCTTTTCCAGCTTCACGGGCTTTCCTGCATACGTCAGTTTCGGGCGTACCAGATATGCCAGTACGGATTTCAGGAAGCCGTAAGGCTTCTTCCCGTCAAAGGTCTTCTGGCACATGAACCAAGTGAGGGCAAAGGGTACGCCGAAGTATTTTAAAAATGCCCCGTCAATGAACGAAAGGGGAGGGAGGTTCCCCAAGAGCATAACTGCAAACACCGATACCACGAACCACGCCATCTGTGTGAACGTGATGGGGAATGGCAGCTTAAAATCATTGATGGAATAGAGTACCTTTTCCACCGACCAGATACTGGTATAGCTTCGTATTTTCTTCATGTTGTCCGTCCTTTCTAAAAGATGGGGGCAGCAAAAGCCGCCCCTGAATCAAAAAATCCGCCTGCATTTCCTGAAAGAGATACAGACGGGTCTACCGTAAGATTTCATATACGCCGTGGTTCGTGACAACAAAGGTTCCCTCCAATTCCATGTCACGCCCATAGGCTGCATAGTCGATATAGTTTTGTAAGTGTGCCGGAAGTTCCCCAAGCTGTCCGGTTTCTTCCAGATAGTAGCGAGCCACATCCGCCATATCGTCACAGCCGGAATGGCAGATAATATCGTCTTCATGCTCACAGAGTTCTTCGATACTGCCAAAGTAGGATTGCAGCTCTGATAGTTCCTCCTGAATGTACTCCGGTAAGTCCTCCACCATTTCACACAGGCGGTTGACTTCCTCAATGGGGGTATATTCGTCAATCGCAAAGGGCAGCTCATAATCATGGATGGCATATTCCTCATATTCATCATTCAAGCCGATACGTTCCGTGACTTCCTCAAAATCCACAGGCGGCGTGAACCATGCCCCTACCAGTTCGCCCTCATTGTATTTTCCTAAGTTGGCAATGTAAATCCGCATTTCTTCCAAGTTCCTCCACCTCCTTTTAGCGGTAATAAAAGATACCATTGTCCGTAAACAGGTAGTTTTCGCTGGTTTCCAGCTCCCGACCAATGGCAGCGTAGTCGATATGGTTCATTAAGTCTGGGTGTATTTCTCCGAATACCTGAATCTCCTGCACCAGATAATGGGCGAGGGATTCTCCGTCCTGCACCGGATAGCAGCGTATCTGGTCTTTGTGGTCGATAAATTCCGTAAAGCTGGAAAACCACCGCTTTTGTACCACATCCATTTCATAATAGAGAGGCGTTCCCTGCATTTCCTGTACCATCCGGCAAAGGGCGTTGATTTCCCAGAGCCTTGTGTTGCCCTCCAATGGAAACGGCAGCTCATAGTCTTCAATTTCGATTTCTTCCTCACTCTGAACCCCAAGACGTTCCCTGATTTCTTCAAAATCCACGGGGCAGGAAAACCATGCCCCCGGATATTCCTCAAAATCCTCATGGTAAAACCTTGTGGTGTTCAGGATGTAGATTTTCATTTCCTCAATCAGTATCACGTCCTTTCTCTGTCAGGTTGTTTGGGGAGTTACGCTCCCCAAGCCCCTAGTGGACTTCCGCCATGAAGCAATCAGAGCTTGCTCCATAACGGAAGTGTAATATGTTTTTTCCTATGCACCGATAATCTTATTAAACAGTTCCAGTAAGATGTCCTTTACACCGTCCGCATTGAAGACCAGACCAACCGCTACAAGGGACACTACTAAAAAGCCGATAAGTTTGGAAAATTCCCTCTTAAATCCGAGGTACAGTCCAATCACCACGATTGCCAGCAGCACAAGGGACTGGGCGTTGGATAAAAACCAGTTGTAAAGATTCTGTCCGAAATTCATAAAAGCTCCTTTCTTTCCTGTAAGAGTTCTTAGGTTCCAAAATTGCCACCGTTAAAGCACCACCTCCTTTGCAGCGGCGGCTTGCTGCTTCAGGATTTTTTCGTGCTTCTCCGTCAGCTTTGCATGGGTGATGATGTCATGGACAATCTGGGTGTGGTTCATCTTATCCAGACGGAGAGCCAGCTTTAATGTGGGTGCTACCTGATGGGAGAGCCAGTGCAGGGTGCGTTCAAAGGAATAGGGTTCCGGTTTCGTTGTCAGTTTCAGACTTCCCCTGTGTTCCCCCATAAACCACGCCCATTCCTCATTGATACGCCAGTCAGAACGGGGCTTCGTATCGTCCCTGTCCACGAACCGGATATAGCGGTTGATGATTTGAAAAGCTGTCCGTTCTGGATTGTCATGTTCTAACAGGTCACGGATGGCGTAAAAGGCACGCTCATTTTTCAGCCGGATTTCAAAGCGGTTCTTTACCTCTGCGTCCGCAATGGGAATATCATGCTTTTTGTACTGCTCATAGTCCTTTTCGTAAATGCAGAAGTACACCTCACTTTGGAGGGAGCCGATATACAGGGTGTTCCCCATACATTCTTTTTCCTCACGCCGTACCAGTTCGCCGCTGCGGTAGCTTTTGAAGCTGCGGAAGACCGAGATACATTCCTCATTCCGGCACTTCTCTGTCAGATGGGGAATGTTCAGGATTCCCGTTTTGTCATTGATAGCGAGGTCAAGCCGCTTCATCACGCCGTCCTCCATGAGAACGTCCATGAAAAATTCATACCAGCTCCGTTCCTGTGCCAGCAGATAGCTTTCAAACTGGCGGCAGCCACGCCCTTTCAGTTCCAGCAGCACCCCTTTTTCCAGTTCCGGCGATACCAAAACGAAAATATCCCCAAGATAGTAATGCTCCGTGTAAGAGTAGAAGCCGTAGTCTTCATGGATAAAGTAAGGCAGCTTTAGCCGCAGCACGTCTTCCACGATATGCTTCACATCTGTAGTGGGAAAGCGAATCCGCACATAGTCAAAGAGCATTTCAAGGGGAGCGTCTGGGTTAAAGCGTTCCAGAGCTTCCGTGATGGTTTCCTGTAATGCTTCGGATGGGTGAGCCTTGCCCGTTTCAATATCGCTCAGGTACGGACGGGTGATTCCGGCAGCTAGGGCAAGTTTCTGTTGTGAGATACCGTAACTTTCCCGTTTCTCTTTGATGTTCCGTACCCATGTTTCTTCATTCAGTGAAAATCCCTCCTGTCTAAAAAAGCGTATGTCAACTTTCAGAGCCTTGTTGACATACGCCGGATATGGGAAAATCCCTTGTGTACCGTGGGATTCTGCCCTGTTGTTTGGTTATTGCCTGTCGATTTGTACCCCTCTGTTAGATACGAGGGGTTCATGCTGGCGTGCCTTGCGGCACACCAGCCACAGCAGGTCAGTCCGTTTCTGCGGCTTTCGCTTCGCACGCCGCCTGCACTCCCTGCCTGCTGTCTATGAGCTTTTTTATTTCTTTGAGGAAATCGTGTCCTTTTGGCACAAGGGGCGTGTAAAACTCTGAGATAACACTGGTTCCCACATCCACATAGCCACGCCCTTTTATCTGCTTTAGGAAGAAATCCTTTGTGGTTTCCCCGAACATCATTCCATAGCCCATTTCCGACATCCGCCCCAGAGCCACACGGAAATTGAACTGGTCACGGATTCCGTCCCCCAGATACTTTGCGTCCGGACGTCACGGCGCACTCTTTGCCGATTTC
>OGYD01001356.1_pt1 | contig 18599 bp, 16 predicted proteins | sample 1576441 | NCBI WGS metagenome assembly OGYD01 (sample SAMEA3541537, study PRJEB24748) | human gut metagenome | biome: human gut; feature: human-associated habitat; material: faeces | place: China | collected 2012 | reverse complement strand
CCCGATGACGGAATCACGTACAAAATCCTTCTGAATGATCTGCGCATCTCCCGTTATGCAGAAAGCGGAGCTATCCGAGTGGGAGAAAATGTTCAGATAACATACGAAGGCGAAATTGACGAATCGAATACCATTGACAGTGCCATTTCCGCATCTGACGTGGTAATCTCCGGCGGGAATGTTCTTATTCCCGAATAATAAAATAAAAGTCGCATATATGATTAACCGAATATAAGTTTTTGCGAGAGTTCGAAGTCATACGCAAAACTGCCGAAAATATCTTTTTCGTAGCCCATAGACAAAACAAGTCGTAGAAATACGGCTTTTTTTTTTATTGCTGATACATTTTAAAACAGCAGTGGCAGAATTGCACCAAATCTTTGATTTGGTGGTAGCGGAAATGCTTGGCGTTTCCGCAGCACGAAATCTTCGATTTGGTGGTAGCGGAACTTGTTCCGCAGCTTGACAAGCGCTAGCTTCAGGTGCTAGTGACGCAGAATGTTTAAGATTTACGCCAACTGAAAAGCCACTATGCCCACGATGCAGATAATACTTCCGATTAAATTGAGTCGTGAACGCTTTTCTCTGCGGATCAGACCTATTACGAAAAGCGTTACAAGGATCATCGGCTGAATGAATGAGTAATTTGCAAGGCTTATAGATATAACCGCATTTTCAAGCAGCATTCCGAGCGTATTGGGAATTCTGGCAAGCACTACCTTAACAACGCCGCTTCGATTATTCTTAATAAGTTCCCTGATATGAACTCTCGGCAGCATTATCAGCGAAATTATCACCATAGCCGGAAGAAGCTGCATTGTTGATGAAGCATACGGAGAGAAACTCCTTATAATAAGCCCATACCCATATTTTGAAATAAGATACAGCGCCAACGGCAGAATTATCTGTTTATAGTTTACACTGCCACATTTAGACGACTTTGCAATAAATACAAGGCCTGCGGCTGTTGCAAATATACAAATCAGTTTGAAAACACTGAGTTCAGACCCGAAAAGAATATCGGTGAAATAAGACGCAAACAGGGTTATCCCGAGCCACGCTTTCAGCTCAAAAGCAGAAAGCTGTTTCAGCACCCGTGCGCTCATCTGGAATTCAAGCATTTTGCACATTGCAACCAGTAATACCGCTAAAAATGACTGCCAAGTCAAGCTGAAACTTAAATTCTGAAACGGCAGACTTAAAGCAAGGAACATCGACATCGACGAGCACATCAGAAATGTAAATTCATCGCCGGAGAAGTTGGCTTTGGCAGCGGCGTATTTATCATTCAGCGAGCATATTGTATAGCAGGCTGTTACAGCGAGCATCAGAATAACAACGTTCATAATTGACCTCTATTATGATAAATAAAAATATACAGACACGTTTATTTACCTGTCCAGAATGCATAGTCGGTTCTTGATGTTCCGTCGCTGAAATATGCTTTCGCACATATTTTGTTCTTCGTGCCCGGTTTTATCTTTATATTTTCCCACACGAAAACAGTGCTCTTGTCATCGGGAAGTTCGCACCGGGATATCCTGCCATGCGAAACATCATTTATACAAAGCTCCACTGCGTCCGCATTTGAATATACCTTTACAAAAGGCACATCACAAGCTCTGAATTCATGTCTGCGTTCAGTTATATAAACTGTTTTTTCGCTGCTCCATACGGACCTGTAAAAGAAATATACGTCCTTTGGAATACGCTCCCTTGTGCAAAGTCCCTTGTCATTCTGTGACTTTGTATCTCCCTCTGTTCGCCCGTAGGACGCAAAATCGAACATACACCATATAAATTCGGCCCACAGGTACTTTCTGACCGAGAATTGTTTCCACAATATCTCGTGCAGCTGCGACTGATAGTTCTCATAATGCCTTACTCCGACAGGGTCTATGTCACTTTCCCAATCTACATTATCCTTGTGCTGCGAAATCGCCCCACCGCCGCCGTATTCGGAAAGGCAGACAGGGCGCTTTTCCTTTTCGTTATGGTATAGATCAAGCCAGTCGCCGAAATTCTCCGCACTGCCGGCCTCCTTATACCAGCCAAAATAACGGTTATACCCGACCACATCGGCAGGAAGCTCCAGAAATCTGTCGTAAAACTGATTGTCTGCAAAGGTTTTCAGCCTTGTATTATCCTCTTTGCAGGCAATTTCATAAAGCTCGCTGTAAAGCCCGAATATTTCATCGGTCATCTGGTGAAGTTCGTTGGACAATCCCCAGACAATAACTGACGGGTGATTGTAATTCTGCCTGATAAGCTCACGAAGCTGCTGTTTTGCGTTATCTCCAAAGCCGTCTGAAAGAACATGAGCATCGCTTTCATCGGCAGACATTTTATTGATTATACCTATCTCCGTCCATACGCACAGACCCAGCCTGTCGCATAATGAATATTCGTGGTCACAATGCTGGTAGTGAGCCATTCTTACAGCGGTACAGCCCATGTCACGAATGATACGATAATCCCGCTCACGCTGAGCGTCAGTCATTGCCCAGCCGGATTCGTAACTGTCCTGGTGGTAGTTCACCCCATGGAGCGGATATGGCTTGCCGTTGAGGAAAAATCCGTTATTGGCATCTATGCGGTATGAGCGTATTCCGAATTCCTGTTCAATGCTATCGACGGGTTTCCCGTTGCAGAATAAGGTTATCTCCGCACGATAAAGAGCGGGAGAGTTTACTCCGTCCCAGAGTTTCGGGCAGTTGATTTTTCCCGAAAGCGTTATCCTGTCTTTGTCCGCTCTGCCGAAAAACTCCGTTACAGGCTTTCCCTGCGGATCATATATCACAGCTTTAGCCTCTGCGGTTTCTGCTTTATCCAGCTTGACAAGTATGCCTATATCCGCAGATGTTTCTGAAATATTGCGTGGGGTTATATATACTCGGCGTCATTGCGCCGCTGCTGTATATGCTCATCGGCGGGGCACCGCTGGCGCTGACCTACAAGGCTATCAATACCATGGACAGCATGCTGGGCTACAAAAACGAGAAGTATCTTTACTTTGGCCGCGCAGCCGCGAAGCTGGACGATGTGGCCAACTACATCCCCAGCCGCATTGCCGCCCTTTTGTGGGTGGCGGCTGCGGCCTTTACCGGCAACGATGCCAAAGGTGCATGGCGCATCTGGCGGCGGGACCGGCGCAACCACGCCAGCCCCAACAGCGCCCAGACCGAAAGCGCCTGCGCCGGTGCACTGGGCGTGCAGCTGGCCGGCCCGGCTTACTATTTTGGCGAATATTACCCCAAGCCCACCATCGGTGATGCCCTGCGCCCAATTGAGCCGCAGGACATCCTGCGCGCCAACCGCATGATGTATGTGGCAAGCGGCTTTGCGCTGGCATGGGGTGCAGCAATACGGGGGTTCCTTGCATGAAACAATTGACCCATGGCGGCGACTGGGCGGGCTACCGCGCCGAGTTTGGCCGCGACCCGCTGGATTTTTCGGCCAATGTCAGTCCGCTGGGCCTGCCGGAAGGGGTGGCAAAGGCCATTACGGCAGCGCTTGCCACGGCCGACCGCTACCCCGACCCGCTGTGCCGGGCCCTGCGTGAAAAACTGGCGGTGGCTGAGGGAGTGCCCGCCGAATGGCTGCTGTGCGGCAACGGCGCGGCAGACCTCATCTTCCGGCTGGCGCTGGCTGCAAAGCCCCGCACTGCACTGGTAACGGCCCCCACTTTTGCCGAGTATGCCACCGCCCTTGAAACGGCAGGCTGCACGGTGGAACGGCATTTTTTGCGGGAAGAAAACGATTTTGCGGTGACGAAAGATCTCCTGAACGCGGTGCACCCGGGTACAAATATGGTGTTCCTCTGTCAGCCCAACAACCCCACCGGCCAGCTGGCAGGGCCTGCCCTTGTGGAAGCGCTGCTGCGCAGATGCGAAGCCGTGGGTGCGGTGCTGGCCGTGGACGAATGCTTTCTGGATTTTCTGCCGGAGGGCGAAGGCCTTTCGGCAAAGCATCTGCTGAAAAACAGCAAAAAACTGATTATTTTAAAAGCCTTCACCAAGCTTTACGGCATGGCAGGCGTGCGTCTGGGCTATTGCCTGTGCTCTGATACAGAGCTGCTTGCCCGGATGCGGGCAGCGGGCCAGCCGTGGGCGGTTTCCAGTCTGGCACAGGCGGCGGGCATTGCTGCGCTGGACGAGACGGAATATGTGGCGAAGGTGCGTGCATTGATCGAAGCACAGCGGCCTGTGCTGGCAGACGGCCTGCGGGCGCTGGGCCTGCGGGTGATCGAGGGCCGGGCTAACTATCTGCTGTTCCGCGCGCCGGAAGCGCTGGGCGAAGCGCTGCGCCGCAAGGGTGCGGTACTGCGCAGCTGCGGCAATTATCCGGGCCTTGATGCCAGCTGGTACCGCACCGCCGTGCGCACAGAAAACGAGAACCGGCAGCTGCTTGCACTGCTGGCCGAAACCCTGCCGGAGGTGGCACAATGAGCAAGGCAAAATGCATTATGGTGCAGGGCACCATGAGCGGTGCGGGCAAAAGCCTGCTGTGCGCGGCGCTGTGCCGCATCTTTGCGCAGGATGGCTACCGCGTGGCCCCTTTCAAAAGCCAGAACATGGCCCTGAACAGCTTCGTCACCCGCAACGGTGCAGAGATGGGCCGTGCTCAGGTGGTGCAGGCACAGGCTGCAGGCGTGGAGCCGGATGTGCGCATGAACCCCATCCTGCTCAAGCCCAGCAGCGATGTGGGCAGTCAGGTGATCGTGAACGGCAAGGCCCGGGGCCAGATGCCTGCCGCCGACTACTTTAAAATGAAGCGCAGCCTTATCCCGGACATTCTGGAAGCCTACAACAGCCTTGCCGCCGAGAACGACATTATCGTGATCGAAGGCGCGGGCAGCCCGGCGGAGATCAACCTGAAAGCCGACGATATCGTGAACATGGGCCTTGCAAAGATGGTGGATGCGCCGGTGCTGCTGGCGGGCGATATCGACCGCGGCGGCGTATTCGCCCAGCTGTACGGCACTGTGGAGCTGCTGGAAGCCGACGAGCGTGCCCGCATCAGGGGCCTGATCATCAACAAGTTCCGGGGCGATGTGGAGATCCTGCGGCCCGGCCTTGCCATGCTGGAAGAAAAAACGCAGCTGCCCGTGCTGGGCGTAGTGCCGTACCTGCGGGTGGAGATCGAGGACGAGGATTCTCTCTCGGATCGTCTGGAAGCAAAAAGCACCGTCAAGCCGCTGGATATCGCCATCCTGCGCCTGCCGCATGTGTCCAACTTCACCGACTTTATCCCGCTGGAACAGCACCCGCTGCTGGGCGTGCGGTATGTGCAGCGCACCCGCCAGCTGGGTGCACCGGATCTCGTCATCCTGCCCGGCACCAAGAACACCATGGATGACCTGCGCTGGCTGCGGGAAAGCGGACTGGAAGCGGCGGTGCTCAGGCTTTCGGCAGCCGGTACGCCGGTGCTGGGCGTGTGCGGCGGCTATCAGATGCTGGGCGAACAGCTCTGCGACCCGGCAGGGGAGGAGAGCGGCACCCCCTGCACCCTGCGGGGCCTTGGCCTGCTGCCCACCACGACGGTGTTCGGCACCGAAAAGCACCTGACCCAGACCGCAGCATGTGTGACCACAGAACCCTTTGCAGGCGCAAAGCTGACGGGCTACGAGATCCACGCAGGCCGCACCGAGGTGCGGGGCAGTGCGTTCTGCATCCTTGCAGACGGCACGCCGGAGGGCTGTGTGCAGGACGGTGTATTCGGTACCTACCTGCACGGCCTGTTCGACACCGGCGAACTGACCGAAAAACTGACCGCATTTTTGTGCAAACGGAAGGGCATCGATCCGGCCGGGGCCGAGCTTATCCCCATGGAGCAGTACCGTCAGCAGCAGTTTGATCTGCTTGCCGATGGTGTACGCGCGGCACTGGATATGCCCGCCATCTATGCCGCCATGGGAATGCAAAAAGGAGACAACACATGACACCGCAGCATCATCTGCCCGCCGACATTGAACGGACGAGCATCTCCATTATCACAAGGGAACTGGACGAGCTGGGCCTGACCCCGCCGCCGGAGACGGCTGCGGTGGTTAAGCGGGTCATCCACACCACCGCGGATTTCGACTATGCCAAAAATCTGCGCTTTACACCCGGCGCGGTGGAAGCCGCAGTCAAGGCCCTGCACGCGGGTGCTTTCATCGTTACCGACACCAATATGGCGCTGGCGGGCATCACAAAGCCGGGCCTGAAAAAACTGAATGGTGAAGCCATCTGCTACATGGCAGACCCCGCTGTGGCCGAAGCCGCAAAGCAGGCGGGCACCACCCGTGCCGTTGCCGCCATGCACCGCGCTGCCCGGGAGCACCCGGGGGCCATTCTGGCCATTGGCAATGCGCCCACGGCCCTTTTGACCATTGCGGAGGAAATGGAAGCCGGTCTGCGGCCTGCACTGGTCATTGGTGTGCCGGTGGGGTTTGTGAATGTGGTGGAAAGCAAGGAAGTACTGTTTGCCGCCTGCGAGCGATACGGCGTACCTGCCATCGCCGCCATGGGCCGCAAGGGCGGCAGCAACGTGGCTGCCGCCATCTGCAACGCGCTGGTGTATTCCGCCGCCGAGATGCTCGACCCTGCGGCAAGAGGATGGCAGTAATACACTTTCTACCCCCGGTGTTTCCCTACAACCGAAAATTTTGGCGCGGAGGAGGCGTTTTGTCTCCTCCGCTTTTTGTTTGTAAAGAGCTTGCACTTTGTAAAATAGAATTACGGAAATATCAGGTCAGGGCCCAAGCGCCCATCAGAATGGCCAGAAACACTACATTGGAAATAGTAAACATCGCAAAATAGTGCCCCTTTTCAGCAGGTACTTCATTTGCAATCTGTCGATAAGAAATCAGGCTTGCCATGGATGCAATTAATGTGCCAAGGCCACCAAGGTCTGTGCCAATAATCAGCGCACGGAAATTATCGGTAAATCCAGAAAGCAGGATGGCAGCAGGCACATTACTGGTCACCTGAGAGGCCAGAACTGATACTAAAACCTCATGGCCGGCCAGAATATTCTGCAGCCATCCAGAGAACGCTTCGATCCGACCTAAGTTTCCGATGAAAATGAACAGTGCTACAAAGGTAAGAATCAGAGAATAGTCTACACGGCCAAGAGTGGGGCGGTCGGCAAAGAAGGTGCACACCAAGATAGCGGCGAATGCAACACCGTATGGGAGAACACGCAATACAACCAATAAACAGGCGACAAACAGAATACCGTACAACGCAATGAGTTTCTTGTCTGGTTCTGAATTTGCCGCAGAATGAGTTACAACAATGTCGGAACCTTCACGGCATAGCCATACTGCCCATATAGCAATAAGCACTAATGATATGATGGAATAGGGGAGCATCAAAAGAACAAAGGAGCTCATAGCCATCCCGCTCTTGCCATACAAATACAGGTTTTGGGGATTGCCCAGTGGTGTAAGCATACTGCCAAGGTTGGCAGCTATCGTCTGCATACAGACGATAGGGAGGAGCAGTTTGCTGCGAACAGATGCGTTCAAACTATTCAGAACGACAAACGTAAATGGCACGAATGTTAGCAGCGATACATCGTTTGTTATCAGCATACTGCTGAAGAAGCACAGGCCAACGAGAACAACTGTTAGCTGCAAAGTGGTGCGGGTATGAGATAGGAGGGCATGGCCGAGTCTATCAAATACGCCTTGCCCTCTCAGTCCGGCCATAACTGTCATTAGCGAAAACAGGATTGCAAGAGTACGGAAATCGATATATCCGAGGTATTCTGCGTCCGGGGGGACAAAGAAAGCGGAAATGATCGCCAAACAAGTGGCAATGCTCAGGACGGGTTCTTTCTGAAAAATGTGCTTACTCATCATAAATAAGATTCTCTTCCCAATCATTCGTTATCTCTTCCGGACGGCAAAACCAAAAGCTGTACCGCAAATACCACCGACAATGTGCATAAAGTTGGCTACACTATCTTGTATAAAGAGGATACTGTATACCTGCTGGCTTAAGTACAGCACGCCAACCAAGATGAAGGTGATAGGGATACCTCCATTCTTACTGCCGGCCAAACTGGAGAGCATGATGAGCATGAATACGATACCGGATGCACCAAGCAATGCAGAAGTGGGAAACAGCACACACTGCAATATGCCGGATACCAGCGCGGTCATAAGGATGCCGCTTAGAAGTGTTCGGCTTCCGTATCGTTCTTCCAAAGGTGGAGCGACAACAAGGAAGAGGAGCATATTGTTTATAAAGTGATCCCAACCGCCGTGGCCAAGGACATGACCGAATAACCGGACATAGAATAGCGGATCCGTTATCGACGAGCGATACACACTAAACAGGTGCGAAGTTGTCCAGTTGTTTGTTAAGTAGCCCAATACCAGAGAGGCGAGGGACAAAAAGAAAAAGGTCAGTGTGACGGGGGCATTGTATTGGAGCCGGATGCTGCTGCGTTTCATAGAAGTTCCTCCATCCTTATTGGATAGTATTAGTATAGCACATTAGAGCGAAATATGTTGCAGAATAGAAAATAATCTGGGAGAGTAAAAGAGAAAGTAAATAAAACCATTTAAAGGCGATTGGATATTTCACAGGGAAGATATGCAGCAGCGGTCAAATCGCAGTCAGCAAGGGCTGCCCCTGCGGGAGGATAATTTGTGTGCTTCCCTTTTTATAATACCGGACGAGGAGTAAAACGGCAATTCAATTAGATAAATATTTTTACCTAATAATATTGACATTCGAAACAAACGTGGTATAATGACCTCATTGACAATTACGTCAATTTATTTAGTTAAATTATGTGAGGTACGTAGTATGAACTTTGAAGAAGTAAAAGAAGTATTTGTTGACACCCTGAACTGCGATGCTGATAAGGTCACCATGGATGCCAGCCTGACCGACGACCTGCAGGCGGACAGCCTGGATGCGGTAGAGCTGAACATGGCCTTTGAGGACAAGTTCGGCGTTACGATTGCCGACGAGGATCTGGGGACGCTCAAAACCGTGGGCGACATCTTCAACTATCTGGCTGCGCGGGCAGCCTAAAGGGTATTGCAGGATGAGTGCCATTGAAAAGTTGTTCCCGACCAGCCCGCAGGAGCGCAGCTTTCAGATGAAAGCCCGCCGCGATGCCGGCACGGCTGCGCCCAACTGGGTGCCGCCGCAATTTGTCGAGTGCAAAAAATGCGGCCGTCGTGCCACGCGGCAGGTTTGGGTCAAGAGCCAGTATGTCTGCCCCAACTGCGGGGTGCATTTGGCAATCGGCGCCTATTATCGGCTCAGCACGGTTCTGGACCACGGAACGTTTAAAGAGCTGAACCCGGACATTGCGCCCAACGATGTGCTGCATTTTCCCGATTATCAGGAAAAGCTGGCCGCTGCTTCGGTCAAGACCGGCCTGAAAGAAGCCGCCGTTACAGCAATCGGCAGGATCGGCGGCGTGCAGGCGGTGGTCGCTGTGCTGGACAGCCGCTTTTTTATGGGCAGCATGAGCACTGCTGTTGGTGAAAAAATCACACGTGCGATTGAGTACGCTGCCGACAAGCACCTGCCGCTCATCATTTTTTCTGCCAGTGGCGGCGCACGGATGCAGGAGGGCATTTTCAGCCTGATGCAGATGGCCAAAACCAGCGCCGCACTGGAACGGTTCAACCGCAGCGGCGGGTTGTACATCAGCGTGCTGACCCACCCCACCACAGGCGGAGTCACGGCCAGCTTTGCCAGTCTGGGTGATATTACGCTCGCCGAACCGGGGGCACTCATCGGCTTTGCCGGGCCGCGCGTCATTGAACAGACCATCGGTGAAAAACTGCCCGACGGGTTCCAGCGCAGCGAGTTCCAGCTGGAACACGGTTTTGTGGATCAGGTCGTGCCGCGCACCGAGTTGAAAGAGGTCTTAACGCGGATCTTGCAGCTCCACACGCAGGGGAGGAAGCGCAGATGATCAAAGAAGTTTTGCAGCAGTTGGAACCGCTGGACGCGCAGATCGACGCGCTGTGCAGCCGTGCCGATGACGCCGAAATGGCGAGCACGACCACCCATGCGGCTGAACTGGCTGAGCTTTCCGCAGAGGAAAACACACTTTTACAGCGCTGCACCTCGCTGACGCCGGAGGACCGCGTTTTTCTGGCCCGCCGCCCTGACCGCCCGCATATAACCGAAATGATCGACAACTTGTTTACCGACTTTTTTGAGCAGTGCGGTGACCGACAATGCAAAGAGGATGCGGCCATTTTATGCGGGATCGCACGGTTCCACGGGATGCCCGTTACCGTTTTGGGGCACCGCAAGGGGACTACGCTGGAAGAAAACCTGCGCTGCAACTTTGGCATGCCGGGACCGGAGGGCTACCGCAAGGCCCTGCGCGTGATGAAACAGGCGGAAAAATTTCACCGTCCCATCATCACTTTTATTGACACTCCCGGTGCTTACCCCGGCAAGGATGCGGAAGAACGCGGCCAAGGGGAAGCCATTGCCCGCAACCTGATGGAGATGAGCGGCCTGACTGTCCCGGTGCTGGCCATTGTCACAGGCGAGGGGTCCAGCGGCGGTGCACTGGGTCTGGGCGTTGCCAACCACATTCTGATGCTGGAAAATGCCGTGTACTCGGTGCTCAGCCCCGAGGGGTTTGCCAGTATTTTGTGGAAAGATGCTTCCCGCAGCGGCGAGGCCTGCGCCATGATGAAGCTGACGGCACAAGACCTGTACGCAGATGGCATTGTGGAAGAAGTCATCCCCGAACCGCTGGGCGGCGCACAGCGTGGACGGCAGCTGCTTTTCAGCCGGTTGGACACTGCCATTGCGGTGCACCTTGCCGCTTTATGTAAGATGAGCGGCAAAGCGTTGGCAGAGCAGCGCTACAAAAAATATCGCCGCATCGGAGAAATGAGGGGCGCATGAAAGGCTTACAGCTGCTGGCTACCGGCGGGGCATTGCCCGGCCGTGTAGTGACGAACGAGGACTTGCGCCGACAGGTGGACACCAGCGACGAATGGATCACGACCCGCACCGGCATTTGCCAGCGCTATTACTGCACCGAAAACGAGGATGCCGCCACGCTGGCTATCACCGCCGCCCGTCAGGCCCTGACCCGCAGCGGTCTGGCGGCAAACGACATTGCCTGCTGTGTTGTGGCAACGCTCTCGGCCCCGACGGCTACCCCAAGCATTGCCTGCCGCGTACAGGCTGCCTTGGGTCTGCCGGAAAACCGGCCTGCCTTTGATGTAAATGCGGCCTGTTCTGGCTTTATTTATGCCGCCGCCGCGGCCCACGGACTCCTGAGCGCGCTGGGCGGGCGGTATGCGCTGGTCATTGGCTGCGAGGCACTCTCCCGCATGGTGGACCCGACTGACCGCACGACCTGTGTATTGTTTGGCGACGGCGCGGGTGCGGCTGTTTTTGAGCTGGCCGAAAATGCCCCGTTCGCCGTAACGTTAGGCGCACGGGGCAGTGAAGCGATCCGCGCGGGCGGCCCTGCGGCCTGCGATACCGCGCCGATCACGATGGACGGCAGGGCGGTTTTCCGCTTTGCCGTGGAGGCTATGCCGCGCTGTCTGCAAGCCGTGCTGGAATGCAGCCAAAAGACATTGTCTGATCTGGACTGGGTAGTCTGCCACCAGGCCAACAGCCGCATAATTGACCATTGTGTCAAAAGTTTACACGCAGAACCGTCAAAGTTTTACAAAAACATAAGCCGTCACGGCAACACCAGTGCTGCCAGCATCCCGATTGCCCTGCACGAAATGGCGGAAAGTGATCTGCTGCGACCCGGCCAGACGCTGGCCTGCATCGGCTTTGGCGGCGGGCTGACATGGGGCGGGATGCTGCTGACGTATGAGGGTGGAAAATGAAGCTGCTCAATGAAATTTTAGGTACAAAATATCCCATTATACAGGGCGGCATGGCCAATATCGCCACGGGCGAGTTTGCCGCTGCCTGTTCCAACGCCGGGGCGCTGGGGCTGATCGGTTCCGGCGGCATGGACGCGGACTCCCTGCGGGAAAACATCCGCCGCTGCCGCGCACTGACCGACAAGCCCTTTGGCGTGAACATCATGTTGATGCACCCGCAGGCGGATGAATTTGCCAAAATCGTGGTGGAGGAGGGCGTAAAGCTCGTCACCACCGGGGCGGGAAATCCGGGAAAGTACATGGCCGCGTGGAAAGCAGGCGGTATCACGGTCATCCCCGTGGTGGCGGCAGCCATTTTGGCCAAACATCTGGAACCGCTCGGCATTGACGCCGTTATTGCCGAAGGTACCGAGAGCGGCGGCCATGTGGGCGAGATGACCACGATGGCACTTGTCCCGCAGGTCGTCGATGCCGTCCATGTGCCGGTCATCGCTGCGGGCGGCATTGCCGATGGACGAGGGCTGGCTGCAGCGCTGGCATTGGGGGCGTGCGGTGTGCAGGTCGGTACCTGCCTGCTGACGAGCACCGAGTGCCCCATCCATGAAAACTATAAAGCCGCCCTGTTAAAAGCCCGCGACAGTGATACCATCGTGACCGGGCGCATCGGCGGCACCCCTGTGCGTGTACTGAAAAACCGCATGAGCCGCGAGTATGTCCGCCAGGAAAAGGCCGGGGCTGATAAAATGGCGCTGGAACGCTTTACTTTAGGCAGTCTGCGCAAGGCTGTGTTTGACGGTGACACCGAGAATGGCAGCCTGATGGCCGGACAGGCCGCAGGGCTGCTGCACGAAGTCCGCCCGGTGGAAGAAATTTTTGCCGCGATGGTAAGCGAAGCCAAAGATTGCATCGCCGGGGTGTACAAGGAGATCACCTTATGAAACTAGCATTTTTATACGCCGGGCAGGGAAGCCAGCACGCCGGTATGGGCCGGGATCTTTACGAGAACTTCCCGGCTTTCCGCGCTGCTTTTGACGAAGCCGACGCGGCGGTGGATTTTGATTTGAAAGAAGTCTGCTTTACCGACGCAGCCGGTGTATTGAGTGAGACCCAATACACCCAGCCCTGCATGACGGCGTTTGCCGCTGGCCTTACTGCCGTACTGCGGGAGGCAGGTGTCACACCGGATTATGCGGCAGGGCTGTCGCTGGGGGAGTATTCCGCCCTGGCCTGTGCGGGGGTGTTCGATGTGCAGACCGCAGTCGCTTTAACCGCCTTCCGCGGTAAGGCAATGGCTGCGGCTGCGGCGGGGCGCACCTGCGGGATGACAGCCGTTTTGGGGCTGGATGAAGCCCCCTTGCAGGCATGCTGCAATGCAGCCGCCGACGAAGGTGTTGTGCAGATCTGCAACTACAACTGCCCCGGCCAGCTGGTCATTGGCGGCGACAAGGCCGCTGTCGATAAAGCTGCCGAGTTGGCGCTTGCTGCCGGGGCACGGCGCTGCCTGCCGCTGAATGTCAGCGGCCCGTTCCATACCTCATTGATGCACCCGGCAGGGGATGCACTGCGGGAAAAATGTAAGGCTGTCCGCTTTGCGCCGATGCAGTTCCCTGTGCTGTTCAACTGCCTGGGACACGAGATGGAGGAAACCGACACCATTGCCGCGCTGCTGGAAAAACAGGTGCAGTCCGGCGTGCGTTGGGAGGTGACCGTCCGCCGTCTGGCAGAATTGGGCGTGGACGCCGCCATTGAGATCGGTCCCGGCAGGGCGTTGACCGGGTTTGTCAAAAAGACCGTGGGAAGTGCTATCTCGTGCTATCCGGTGGAAACTGCCGCGCAGCTGCAACAGCTGCTGCGCACCATGAAAGGAGCCTGACCATGCCGCAAACCGAAAACCTGCGCCGTGCCGCTCTGGTTACGGGCGGGGCCAAAGGCATTGGCCGTGCCATTTGCCGGGCTTTGGCCGAAAACGGCATGAACATTGCCGTTAACTATGCCGGCAGCGCTGCCGCTGCCGAGGAAACAGCCGCAGCCTGCCGCGCCCTTGGCGTGCAGGCTGTCACGCTGCAGGCGGACGTGCGCAGCCCCGAAGCATGTCAGAAACTGGTAGAAGATACCGTTGCCGCTTTTGGGCGGATCGATGTGCTGGTCAACAACGCGGGCATTACCGCCGACAAATTGCTTCTGCGGATGACCGAAGCTGATTTTGACAATGTGCTTGCCACCAACCTGAAGGGGGCGTTTTTCTGCACCAAAGCGGCCTGCCGCTTTATGATGCACCAGCGGTATGGGCGCATCATCAGCGTCAGCAGTGTTGTCGGTCTGCACGGCAACGCGGGTCAGACCAACTACGCAGCCAGCAAGGCAGGGCTGATCGGCCTGACGAAAAGCGCTGCCAAAGAGTATGCTGCCCGCAATATCACCGCCAACGTTGTGGCTCCCGGTTTTATTGCAACAGATATGACCGCCGTGCTGTCAGAACCGGCCCGTGCCGCAGCGGAAGCGGCCATCCCGGCAGGCAAAATCGGCCATGCCGAGGATGTTGCGGCGGCGGTGGCTTTTCTGGCAGGGGAGCAGGCCGGGTATATTACCGGGCAGGTCCTTTGCGTTGACGGCGGAATGGGAATGTGAGGTGTGCAATGGATACAAAAAAGAAACGCCGGGTCGTTATTACCGGCCTTGGCACGGTAAATCCTACCGGCAATACGGTGGCAGAAAGCTGGGCGAACATTAAGGCTGGCCGCTGCGCAGTAGGACCGATCACGGCTTTTGATACGGCTGATTTTAAAGTAAAGCTGGCCGCAGAGGTCAAGGACTTTGACCCCGCCGCGCGCATCGACAAGCGCGAAGCCCGCAAAATGGCACGCTTTACCCAGTTTGCCGTGGCCGCCGCCGACGAAGCCGTCCGCGACAGCGGCCTTGCGCTGGAAGAAATCGACCATACGCGGTTTGGCGTGATCCTTTCCAGCGGCATCGGCGGCCTGCCCACCATCGAGGAAGAACACACCCGCGGCCAGCAGCGCGGCTTTGAAAAAGTCAGCCCCTATTTTGTCCCCATGTCCATTGGCAATATGGCGGCGGGGCAGATCGCCATCCGTTTTGGCTTGCAGGGCATGTGCAGCTGCCCCACCACCGCCTGTGCAGGCGGCACCAATGCGATTGGCGATGCGTTCCACCGTATCCGCGATGGATACGAGGACCGCATGCTCTGCGGCGGCAGCGAAAGCTGCATCAGCCCGCTGGGCGTGGGCGGCTTTGCCAGCATGAAAGCCCTTTGCACGGCGGACGACCCGGCCCGGGCCTCGATCCCTTTTGACGCCCGCCGCAGCGGCTTTGTGATGGGCGAGGGCAGCGGCGTACTGCTGCTGGAAGAACTCGAGGCCGCCAAAGCGCGCGGTGCCAAAATTTATGCCGAGGTCGTGGGCTATGGCGCTAACTGCGACGCCTACCACTTTACCGCCCCGGCACCGGACGGCGCAGGCGGTGCGGCCTGTATGCGGCTGGCGCTGGCCGACGGCGGGGTAGTGCCTGAACAGATCGGCTACATCAACGCCCACGGGACGTCCACCCACCTGAATGACAGCTGCGAGACAACTGCAATCAAAACGGTGTTCGGCGGCCATGCGTACAAGCTGGCCGTGTCTTCTACCAAGTCGATGACCGGCCATCTGCTGGGCGGTGCAGGCGGGGTAGAGGGCGTATTTACCGCGCTGGCTCTGCACGATGCCTTTTTGCCCGCCACCGTCAATTTGCAGGAGCCGGACCCGGAGCTGGATCTGGACTATATCCCCAACCATGGGCGCGCGGCGCAGGTGGAGTATGCCATGAGCGATAGTCTGGGCTTTGGCGGCCATAACGCCTGCGTGGTATTCAAACGCTGGGAGGGATGAGGATGAACTATACGCCAAATGAGCCGCCCCGAGCCATGAGCGCGGCAGAGATCGAAGAGATCCTGCCGCACCGTTACCCGTTTGCTTTAGTGGATAAGATTCTGGACTACACCCCCGGCCAATGGGCGCGGGGCGTCAAATGCGTGACCCGCACGGAGCCTTTTTTTGAGGGGCACTTTCCGGGACACCCCGTTATGCCCGGTGTGCTGATTCTGGAAGCGCTGGCCCAGACCGGGGCGGTAGCCGCGTTAAGCCTGCCGGAAAACCGCGGAAAGCTCGCCCTGTTCGGCGGTGTAAAAAACGCCCGTTTCCGCCGGCAGGTCATACCCGGCGATGTGTTGATATTGGAATGTGAGCTGATAGAACAGCATGGCCCGGTAGGCATCGGCAAGGCCACCGCATGGGTGGACGGCGTGCGCGCGGCCAACGCCGAGCTGACGTTTGTTCTCACGGATGCCTGAGGGCTGGTTTTACATGGCGGAATGTGCTATAATAAATCCACTAACCTACAGGGGGATTCTCGCTATGCTGGACCAGACATTCGGACGGGTATATACCAAATTCAAACTGCACTTCTATAAGCAGATCTTCAGTCGATTTGAGGATCGCGAAGCCACGCTGACGACGGTAGAATCTTTCTGCATGGAAGTCATCATGGCATTGGGCGAACCTACGATTGCGCAGTTCAGCCACATGATGAATCTTTCTACCCCCAACGCCGCGTATAAGATCAACTCACTGGTCAAAAAAGGCTATGTAGAGCGCATCCGATCCACCATCGACAAGCGGGAATACCGCCTGCGCCCGACCCAAAAGTACATTGATTACTATAACATCAGTTATTCCTACTTGCACCTTGTCATGGAGCGCGCTAAACAGCGCTTCGGTCCCGATGACCTGGCTAAATTGGAGGAAATGCTGCAGGTCGTCTCCGATGAGCTGATGCCGGAGATTCAACTGCCTGAATAATATACAAAATGTGAACCACTCCCCATGGAGCGATTCACATTTTCAGACTGTCGAAAAACTCTTGTAGGGGCGAGCATTGCTCGCCCGCACTCGTTTGCCTTGTAAGAAAACTATCCCAGAAAATGCGTTGCTGCGGTAAGTTGGCGGGCGACCAATGGTCGCCCCTACACACGCAATAGAGCAAAAATGCAGTTTTTTGACGGCCTGAAAAATAGCCACCTGAGATGCCGAAGGTCACGGATTTCAGATGGCTATTTCTTATATTTACTTACGCTGCCCAGCGAAAAAATCTTGAAACGATTTCGCGACAATGCTATAATACATACTGTATACGTTGGTATATACTGTTCAAGAAGCCTACTGACAACCCGATGCGACGGAGACCGCCATGACCTTCCTGAAATCGGCGGTACGGAAATGGAATCAAAATGCAGCCGCCTGGGGCGGAGAAAGATGGGAAAGAATGAAAAACTCCGGAACGCGCAAAGCCATGCAGACCCCGACATGGAGAAGCATCTGTGCGATGCTGTGCCTGCTGCTGTTGCTGCCGGCTCTGTTTCCTGTGAAGGCTGCCGCAGAAACCGCCCCTGTAAAGGTCGTCCGCGTTGGTTCGTTTGAGGATACCTTCAACTATGTCAACGAGAAGGGCATAAGAAAGGGCTACGGCTACGAATTGCTGCAGACCTTATCCGGCTATACAGGCTGGCAGCTCGAGTATGTGACCTGCGACTGGTCAGACTGCTTTGAAAAACTCAAAAACGGCGAAATCGACATTATGGGCGATATTTCCTATACGGAGGACCGCGCTGAGGAAATGCTGTTTTCGGACGAACCGATGGGGGAGGAAAAATATTACCTCTATGCCGATCTCTCGCGCGCCGATATCTCCGCTTCCGACTTCAAAACGCTGAACGGCAAAAAGATCGGCGTTCTGATGGGAACGGAACCGGAGGTCATGCTGACCGAATGGGAAGAAAAATACGACCTGAAAACGCAGCACGTCAACATCTCCAACAATGAGGATGTGAAGCAAAAGCTGGCAAACCATGAGATCGACTGCTTTGTTTCGCTGGAAGAATCCTTCTGGGCGGAGCTTGGCATCTCGACCATAACCCGTGTGGGAAAATCCGACATCTACTATGCGATCAACAAAGACCGTGCGGATATCAAGGAAGAACTGGACAATGCGATGCGCGCGTTGGAGGACGCCGATCCTTTTTATACGGCGGATCTCTATAAAAGGTATTTCTCGCTGGATTATACCCCGATCCTTACGGGAGAGGAAAAGGCGTGGCTCAAAGAGCACGGTGCGATCAGGATGGGCTTTCTGACGGGTGACAGCGGCGTCAGCACCTATGACCCTGCCACCGGGGAGATTACCGGGACAATCACGGACTATATTCAGTTTGCCAGAGATTGTCTGGGAAATCAGGAACTGGTATTCCAGATGGTCGGTTATGACAGCCAAAAAGCGGAACTCGATGCGCTGAAATCAGGCGAGATCGACATGGTATTCCATTTCGACCAGAGCCCCAATCTGGCGGAAGACTATCGCGTTGCCTGTACCAACACAACGTGGACCTCCAACATGATGGCGGTCACGAACAAACAGCACTTTAACGAAAACCAAGCGAACCGCGTTGCCGTTCCGCAAAACAAGATTTCCCTAACAAGGTACATTGCGGTTTATTATCCGCAGTGGGAGATCGTGGACTGCGCTGCACAGGAGGATGCGGCAAGGCTGGTCAAGGACGGACAGGCGGACTGCTTTGTCACAGGGGTCAGCAGCCAGGAAAACTACAGCAAGAAATACGACTTTTACAGCGTTCCGCTTCCAAACCCTGCCAAATCCTGCTTTGCGGTCAAGAGCGGAAACCGCAGCCTGCTGTCCATCCTGAACAAAA
>OGYD01001345.1_pt1 | contig 18768 bp, 12 predicted proteins | sample 1576441 | NCBI WGS metagenome assembly OGYD01 (sample SAMEA3541537, study PRJEB24748) | human gut metagenome | biome: human gut; feature: human-associated habitat; material: faeces | place: China | collected 2012 | reverse complement strand
CTCTCCTGCCGCGGCCGTGCACACGGCCTGCTCTGCTATGCTGTCCATTGGGCCTCTGTCCTTTCCACGAACCTGTAATTCGGCGATTCCAGATTCTAGGACAGGGGCCTTCCTCTTTCCCGCGGGAATCCCCTCAGGCAGTCAGGGCCTTACACCAACAATTTCGACGCGATCCCCCAGACGAACGCAAGGCAGCATGTTGCGGCAAGAAGGTGGCCCATAATGCGGGCTTCCTGCTGCTATGCTTGCCTTCGGCGTCGTCGGGATCCAGCGTGGGGCAGGGGATTGACATGGCTGCGAGGCTCACACATCAGGAAGCAGACAAGATCGTAAGCCGGTCACAGTCCTTGCTTGGCAGCTACCGCGATGCAGTGGCCCGGAATCCTGATGAGGCTGCTCTGAAAAAGGCGGCTGCAGACTGCCTCAGCCAGATGGCTGAGAGCTTCCTAGCCCAAGCATCCGAGGGTGCCCTCCAGCAAGGTGTCATCCGTTTCGGCGAGCGAGGTCTCCGTGAGCTCGTCAGCGGGAGCATCAGAATCCATCCTGTTCCTGACGCAGCAAGGCCAGGGGTCCGTAGTCTGCTTGCGGCAATCGATCGCTATCTTAAGGATGCGGAGATTGCTGCTTCAGCCGAAGCGCTCGCTCCGTTTGCAGCACATCTGTCAGGCGTGGTGGATGATGCCGCTTCTGCCATGAGGGCAGGCTGGTGGATTCTGCCTTCCAGGATGAGGGGGCGCATCTACGAGTCATGCGCGGATGCTGCCCAGCTCTTGGAAAGCAATGAAGGCAAGGCGCTCGAACATCTGGCCGATGCCGTCCATGAAATGGAAGGCGAAAGAAGCTGGGGAAGCGTCCAGGAGGATCTGCGTGCGCATCCACAGGATTTTGCCGTCATGCTGGATAAGGTTGCTCCTGGCACGCTCAGCGATGAGACGGGCATTGCTGGACTGAGCGATGTGGTGTGCAGCTCTGTGGAAGACCTGGTGCAGCGTTCGGGCCAGCTGCTCCATCAGGTACAGCTGGCACGGGCCATCAAGCCTGGCAGGCAGGACGTCCTTGCCGCACTGGATGCCTGCCTGGAGGTGCGGGCAGGCCAGATTGTCAGGCGGGCGCCAGATGCCGCACGCGAGACTGCTGTGGAGCTCTATGGGGAAGACCAGCTCACCGCTCTTGTGAAAGGGCGAATCAAGATCTGTCCTGGCAGCCTTGATGCTAGTCCATCGATGAGAAGGCTCATCACTGAAGGGGATCGCTATCGGCTTCTGCAGAAGGCAGCAGAAGAGCTTGCGTGCGAGATGCCCCTTGCCGAAGACATTGCGGCCTTGCGGCAGAAGGCAGCCGATGCCAGACAGGATCTCGCATGGCTCCTCCTTGCAGAGCATGAGAAGGCCAGCGTGCTCGAAGCTGCCTCCCTTCTTGACCAGCTGCTCAGGAGCGATGGGGGCGCTCGCCTTACGGCATGCTGCCTGGCTGTCAGGAGAGCTGATACGGCAGACTGGCTAGTCGCCAGAAGGGATATGGACAAGGAGCCGGCAGCAATCGTGTCTGCTCTCAAGGAGGTGGCGCCCCATAGCATTGCCGATGAGGACAGCATAGGCGGCCTCACTGATGCGATGGCGGAACGCGCGGCACGTGCCGTGAAAGAGGTGGGCCGCATTCTCGATGAGGTCAAGAGCGCGAAGGGCGCAAAGCCTGATGCGCGCTCCATCGAGGAGGCAGCAGACGCCTACCGGAAAGACAAGGCGGCGGAGTCCGCAGCCAGCACGCCTATCGATGCAATCAATAGAGGATCGCGTCAATTCCAGCTCAAAGGCCTCAAGGAGGCAGGCTTTGGCACGGTGGGCTCCATCCTGGATGTGCCAGGGTATCGGCTCGAGAAGATTCCCGGCATGGGCCGCGGGGTTGCGTATGAGGCACGACGAATGGCGCAAAGCTATGCCGACTACTTGGCAGATGCCGTCAGGATTCGCCTCAGCCTGGATGACGACAGCCCTGCGATGGATGGGCTCCTTGCTGCCATCGGGACCTATCGCGTTGCAAACGATGCGCAGAAGCAGCTCAAGGATGCAAAGCCGATCATCGACCAGATTGCCGACCTTCGGGATCGGGTGGGCAAATTGGTGCCCGATCTGGTATGGGCGATCATGGCCGATGAGGACAGGGAAGCCTGCATCGAAGCCTTGGATGCCCTTGAGGCGTATCTTGCGGGCTCCGAGGTGAAAGCGCTCGAGGATGCTGCCGCCTATGCTTTGGGCACCAGTGCCTTGGATGCCATGCAGGCACGGCAGGAATTCGCGCGGAATCCGGTCGGATTTGCCACGACGCTCGAGCGCATCGTCCCGGATGCCACAGGTTCAGGCAACGGCGCATATGGCCTTGCAGATGAGCTTGCCGAGAAGGCGATGGCAATAGAGTTCTCGGATGCGGATCTCAAGGTCGAGCTCAGGCCCTATCAGGTATGGGGCGTGAAATACATCCTTGCCCAGAAGCGGGTCCTGCTGGGCGACGAGATGGGACTGGGCAAGACCATCCAGGCCCTTGCCACCATGGTCGCCCTCCGCGCGATGGGCCGCTCCACGTTCATGGTGGTATGCCCGCTGAGCGTCCTTGAGAACTGGGCCCGTGAGATCAGGAACAAGAGCAATCTGGTGCCACTCAAGATCTATGGTCAGGATGCGAAACAGCAGTATCGCTTCTGGCAGAGAAGCTATGGCCGCGTAGGCATCACGACCTATGAGACGCTCGCACATCTTGCGACAGATGGACTTGCCCTCGATTTTCTGGTTGTGGATGAGGCCCATTATGCCAAGAACCCGAAGGCAAAGCGGACACAGAACGTCATGCGCTTCGTGAACGTATCGGAGTACGTCCTCTTCATGACGGGCACGGCACTCGAGAACAAGGCCAGCGAGATGGTGCAGCTCATCAGCATGCTGCAGCCTGGTGTCGCCGCCAAGGCGGCATCACTGGTAAACGAGCCCTTCGGGGATGCCTACCGCGAAGCGATAGCGCCGGTCTACTACCGGCGCAAACGCTCGGATGTCCTGGAGGAGCTTCCGGAGCTCACCGAGAGCGAGGAGTGGTGCGAGCTCTCCCGGGATGAGATACCTGCCTATGTGGAAGCCCTGAAGGAAGGCTTCGCTGCTGCCCGGCGCGTCTCATGGAATGTGAGCGATCTCTCCTGGTCGGGGAAGGCGCGCCGCCTCATGGAGATCGTGGAGCAGGCGCAGGAGGATGACCGCAAGGTGCTCATCTTCTCGTATTTCAGGAAGACCCTCTCCGATATCGCAGAGCTTCTGGGACAGCGCTGCATCGGTCCCATCAATGGCAGCATCAGCCCCAAGGAGCGGCAGCAGATGGTGGACCGATTCGAGGATGCGCCGGCAGGCACCGCGCTCGTCGCCCAGATACAGGCAGGAGGCACGGGCCTCAACATCCAGGCCGCCAGTGTCGTTGTTATCTGCGAGCCCCAGTGCAAGCCTTCCATAGAGAACCAGGCCATCTCCCGTGCCTACCGCATGGGCCAGAAGAGGAAGGTCTTCGTCTACCGGCTTCTGTGTGCTGGCACGATCGACGAGAAGATCATGGAGCTCCTTGCGGACAAGCAGATGATCTTCGATACCTTTGCCGATGCGTCAGCTGCAGCCGAGAAGGTGAACCAGACCCTGAACCAGCAGACCATGGAGGAGATCGTGCAGGAGCAGCTCCAGAAATACGATGCGGCGAGCTGACGCGCAGGCTGCTGCCTACACGACCTGGAAGGTCAGGAAGTCGAGGTAGTGGGTCTCGGGAATGCCCCAGACGATGGGGTGGTCCGGCGCCTGCTGGCGGAGCTCGATCTGCTTCAGCTGCACATTGGCCTTATGTGCTGCCTCGGCGATGGCCTCCTCCAGGAGCTCCGTGCTCATGAAATGGGAGCAGCTGCAGGTGGCAAGATAGCCGCCTCTTGGGATCAGGTGGAGTGCTGCCTCATTGATCTCCTCGTAGCCCTTCTTTGCATGGGCGATGGCCTGCCTGCTCTTCGTGAAGGCAGGGGGATCCAAGATGATGAGGTCGAAGGGGCCGCCTTCTGCCTTCAGCATCTCCCTGCTGTGGGCAAGCTGGGGCAGATAATCAACTACATCGGCGCAGGTGAATCCCATGCGCTGGCTGCCGTTCTCATCCACATCGAGCTTGTTGAGGCGGGCATTCTCTTTTGCCAGAGCCAGGGCCGTATCCGAGATATCGACGCAGCGGACGAACTCGGCGCCCCCTGCTGCCGCATTGAGGCCGAAGGGCCCGACATGGCAGAAGCAGTCGAGGACACGCTTCCCCTGGGCAAGCTCGCGGACGGCGCGGCGGTTGTACTTCTGGTCCAGGAAGAAGCCTGTCTTCTGGCTGTTCTCGATATCGAGGTCGTAGATGATGCCGTTCTCCTGCGCCATCACGCGGGCAGAGGAAGGCGTCTCCACGCTCGGCTCTGGCCACCAGCCCTTGTAGAGGTTGAGCCCCTCGAGCTTCCTCGACGGGGAATCGGCACGCTCGTAGATGCCCCGGATGGCCTGTCCATCGCTTCTGAGCACATCGAGCAGGATCGGATAGAGGACAGGCCGCAGCTGCTCCATGCCAAAGGTGCCGACCTGGGCCACGAGCACATCCTCGTAGCGGTCGACGATGAGGCCTGGGGTGCCATCAGCCTCGCTGAAGAGGACGCGGCAGCAGTTCGTGTCAGGCTCGCATCCAGGAAGCGCACGCCTTCCCATTGTCGTCTTGCGCATCTCCCAGGCCCAGAGGATCCTTCTCCTCCAGAACCCTTCGTCGATGCGGTCATTCGCATTGCGGGTCAGAAGGCGCACCCGGATCTTGCTCCTCATCGAGATGAGGCCGGCTCCCTGCCAGGTGCCCTTCTCCTCGAAGAGGTCGACGACCCCGCCGTTTTCCACCTCGTGGCCTTCCGCATCAGGCTCGAGGCGGATGACCTCCCCTTCGAAGACCCAGGGATGGCCAGCCTGGAGGGACCGGGCAGCCTTCTTCGTGATGATCGCCTTGGGATAGGGCCGTGCCTGCTTCATAAGAAGGGACTCCTTCAGGATATATGGATGGGTGCGGCGGCCATGCCGTGAGGCAGGCGCCTACACCTCGAACTTGTCGACGGTGCCGGGATGCGCATGGCGCTTGAGGTCTACCACCGTCTCGGGGATGTCCTCGAAGCGGTAGGGCGTCATCTGGTAGACCCAGTTCAGCCAGTTCCTGTAGAGGAGGTTGGCATGTGCCCTCCACGTGAAGCGCGGCTGGTAGGTCGGGTCGTCTCCCGGGAAGTAGTTCACGGGGAGCTTGATCGGCTTTCCTGCATTCGCATCGCGCCAGTACTCGCTGGCCAGGGTGTCCCTGCCATACTCAAAGTGGCCCGTCAGATAGATCTCGTGGAAGTCCTTCGTGGCAATGATGGCGGGTCCGCTCGTGATGCCCTCAGACAGCACCTGGAGCTCAGGATGGAGCCTGAGCTCTGCCTCATCGAGCATTGCATGCCTCGAATGCGGCATGTAGTGGAGCTCGTCGAAGCCGTTCGTCAGGAAGCTGTACTCGTCGCAGAGCCTCTGCGGAAAGACTCCGAAGAGCTTTTCCGGCAGGTCGATCTTGTGGATGCCGTACTTGTAGTAGAGCTTGGCCATAGCTCCCCAGCAGAGATGCATGGTCGAGAGCACATGCTCATCCGCCCAGTCGAAGATCTCGGTGAGTTCTTTCCAGTAGTCCACATCCTCGAAGGGCATCTGCTCCACAGGGGCACCTGTCACGATCAGGCCATCGTAATTGTTGGCCTTCAAGATATCGAACGTCTCGTAGAACTTCACGAGATGGTCGCGCGAATGCGTTGCCTCATGGCTCGAAACGCGCATGAAGTCAAGGCTCACCTGGAGGGGCGACTTCGAGATGAGGCGCAGGATCTGCGTCTCGGTCTCGATCTTTGTCGGCATGAGGTTCAGGAGGACGACACGAAGCGGGCGAATCTGCTGTCTGGCTGCCACTTCCTCTTCGAGGGCGAAGATGTGCTCGTCGTGCAGGATCTTCTTTGCGGGCAGGCCGTCTGGGATATTGATAGGCATGAAGGGTCTCCAGAGTCACTTTCAAAGGGATGGATATGCGCAGGCGCCAAGGCGCCCAAGAGGCTCAGAGCCCCTGCATTCGATAGGAGAGCGTCTTCGGAAAGCTTCCCATTGCGCGTATCCCTTCTGGAGTACATCTGCGTATATGCGACTAGCGTAACACGGATTGAAGGAGAAGATTGCGTTGAGGAGTGGCAAACCCATGCCATTGCTACAGCTCCGTTGCCGCTGGCCGCATCAAGCGGTGAATGACTTCCCGTATACGCTACGCTGGTGAGGTTTGGAGCTTGGCTCCTATACAAGGCTGAAACGTCCAATGGAGGGGGAGGGGCAGCCTGTGACCATCGTAGACATGCTGCGGCACAATGCCGCGGCATACCCCAATGAGACCGCACTCGTCGAGGTGAATCCGGAGATTCAGGACAACCGCCATGTCACATGGCGCGAGTACGAGCTTGTAGAGACGACAGAGGACAATCCGTATCGGCGAGAGATGACGTGGAAGGTGTTCGACGAGAAGTCGAACCGCTTCGCGAATCTCCTGCTCTCCCGTGGTGTCCGCAAGGACGACAAGGTTGCCCTTCTGCTCTACAACTGCATCGAATGGCTGCCGCTCTACTTCGGCATCCTCAAGACCGGCGCCACGGTCGTGCCGCTCAACTTCCGCTATGCAGCAGATGAGATCGAGTACTGCCTCGACAAGTCGGATGCAACGATCCTTGTCTTTGGTCCCGAGTTCATAGGCAGGGTTGAGCAGATCGTTCCCAAGATCAAGAAGGGACGTCTCCTCTTCTATGTGGGAGATGACTGCCCGACCTGGGCAGAGAGCTATCGCGAGCTTGCAGCCCTCTGTGCCTCCACAGACCCAATGATCCCGCTTTCGGAGGATGAGGATGCTGCCATCTACTACTCATCCGGAACGACCGGCTTCCCCAAGGCCATCCTCCATCATCATCGCTCGCTCACGCAGGCAGCAGAGATGGAGGCAGTCCATCACAAGACCGTGCATGAGGACGTGTTCCTCTGCATCCCGCCTCTCTACCATACCGGCGCCATGATGCACTGGCTCGGAAGCCTGCTTGTGGGCGGCAAGGGCGTGCTCCTTCGTGGCGTCTCGCCGAAGTCGATTCTCTCCACGGTCTCCTCGGAGCGCTGCACGATCGTGTGGCTCCTCGTTCCCTGGGCACAGGACATCCTCACTGCCATCGAGCAAGGGACGGTCACGCTCTCCGACTATCACCTCGACCAGTGGAGGCTTATGCATATCGGCGCCCAGCCCGTGCCGAAGAGCCTCATCAGGCGCTGGAAAGAGGTCTTCCCGAACCACCAGTACGACACGAACTACGGCCTTTCCGAGTCGACAGGACCGGGCTGCGTGCACCTGGGACTCGAGAACATCGACCATGTGGGTGCGATTGGCGTGCCGGGATATCGCTGGCAGGCAAAGATCGTCGACGAGGCAGGAAACGAAGTATCCCAGGGCACCGTCGGCGAGCTCTGCGTCAAGGGTCCCGGCCTCATGGAGTGCTACTACAAGGACCCTGCCGCCACGGCAGAGGCGCTCCGCGATGGCTGGCTCCACACTGGCGACATGGCACGCCAGGACGAGGACGGGTTCTTCTGGCTTGTGGACCGCAAGAAGGATGTCATCATCACGGGAGGCGAGAACCTCTATCCCGTGCAGATCGAGGATTTCATGTCGGGAGATCCGGATATCCAGGATGTGGCCGTGATCGGCCTTCCCGATGAGCGGCTGGGAGAGATTGCCTGCGCTGTTGTGGAGCTGAAGCCGGGCTCTCATGCAACGGAAGACGATATCAATGAGTTCTGCCTTGGGCTTCCGCGCTACAAGAGGCCCCGCAAGATCATCTTCGCCGCCGTTCCGCGCAATGCGACCGGCAAGATCGAAAAGCCGCTCCTGCGCAAGCGCTACGGCGCACAGGGGCTTGTAGACCACGAGAACCAGTCCTAGAGGGAAGACAGGAGAGGGATATATGGCAAAGCAGCTTCTTTCGGGCAACGAGGCGGCCGCCCAGGGCCTCTGGGAGGCAGGCGTCGCGGTAGGCTCTGGCTACCCCGGCACGCCTTCGACCGAGATGCTCGAGAACCTGGTCAAGAAGGATGGCCCCACCTGCGAGTGGGCGCCGAACGAGAAGGTAGCGCTCGAAGTCGCAATCGGTGCCTCCATGGGAGGCGTGCGCTCTGCCGCTGCCATGAAGCACGTAGGATTGAACGTCGCCGCAGACCCCTTCATGTCTGTTGCCAATACAGGCGTGAACGGCGGCCTCGTTCTCTTCGTGGCAGACGATCCTTCCTGCTACAGCTCGCAGAACGAGCAGGATTCGAGGAACTATGCAGCCTTCGCGCGTATTCCGTGCCTCGATCCTTCGGACTCCGAGGAGATGTATTCCTTCGCAAAGGAGGCATTCGATCTCTCCGAGAGGTTCGATACGCCTGTGATGCTCCACGAGACGATGAGGATCGCCCATACCAGGACGATGGTCGAGGTCGAAGGCGAGCGCACAGAAGTTGCTCCCCGTGCCTATGAGTCCCACCCGGAGAAGTATGTCATGATGCCGGCCTTCGCCGTGAAGCGCCGTGCCGTGACAGATGAGCGCGAGGATGCGCTCACTGCCTGGGCGGAGAAGACAGACCTCAACCGCGTCGAGATGCGCAGCACCGATATCGGCATCGTCTGTGCCGGTGCCCTCTACAACCATGTGCGGGAGGCGCTGCCGGAAGCATCCACGCTGAAACTGGGTGTCACCTGGCCGCTGCCACCGAAGAAGCTTCATGACTTCGCGGCATCTGTGAAGAAGCTCTACGTCGTCGAGGAGACCTGCACCTACTTCGCAGACCATGTGAAGGCACTGGGCATCGACGTCTCCGTCCCGCCAGAGGGTCCCCTTCCTCGCGGCGGCGAGGTCCTGCCAGCACATATCAAGGCTGCCTTCGGCGTCGGCGAGCCTCCCCATCCAGCCCCTGCCCAGGGCCTGCCCGGACGTCCTCCTGCGTTCTGCACGGGCTGCCCGCACCGTCTGGTCTATGTGGAGCTCCACAGAATGCATGCCATCGTCACGGGAGATATCGGCTGCTATACGCTCGGTGCCGTCGCCCCCTACAAGGCGGTCGATTCTGTCATCGATATGGGAGCATCACTCTCAATGGCGCACGGCATGGAGCTTGCACAGGCAGGGGAGCGCTCGAAGCGCCCGGTCGTCGGTGTCATCGGCGACTCCACGTTTGCTCACTCGGGCATCACGAGCCTTCTGGGCACGATCTATAACGGGGGCAAGGGCACGCTCTGCATCCTCGATAACAGGACGACGGCCATGACGGGAGCACAGGGAAATCCGTGCAACGGCGTCACGCTCAAGGAGCAGGCAGCGGGCGTCTCTCCGCTCTCAGTGCCTGCGGGCAAGTACCTTGACATCGAGGCGCTCTGCCGCGCCATGGGAGCAGATGAGGTCGAGACCATCGATGCCCAGGATGCCGCAAGCATCAGGAAGGCACTGAGGACGGCCGTGAAGCACGAGGACAAGCTCTCCGTGCTCGTGTTCCGCTCTCCCTGCCGACTTATCGACCGCTCCACGCACCCGCAGCCGCATATCGTCGACTGCCGCAAGTGCGGGACCTGCATCCAGATTGGCTGCCCTGCCCTTGGCAAGGCCGAGGATGGCTCAGCCGTCATCGATACGAACCAGTGCATCGGCTGCAGCCAGTGCATCCAGTCCTGCCCCTTCGGCTGCATCAAGGAAGGTGAGTAGCCATGCCGCATGCAACAGCATCCACCAAGAGCTCCTCGGTCGAGCTTACCGGACACCAGGTCGCGCTCGAAGGCACCCGTACCGTCCTTCTGGTCGGTGTCGGCGGCCAGGGCACGATCCTGGCAGGAAATATCCTGGCCATGACAGCAGCAGAGGCTGGCCTCGACGTGAAAGTCTCCGAGATCCACGGCATGAGCCAGAGAGGCGGCTCCGTCTCCACGGTCATCCGCATGGGAAGCCATGTGGACTCGATGGTCGCAGATCCGGGCTGCGCTGATGCAATCGTCGCCTTCGAGGCGATAGAGGCACTCCGTGCCCAGCAGTACCTCAAGGAGGGCGGCACCATGATCGTGAACGACGAGACGATCGTGCCGGTCTCTGTTGCCATCGGCACCTTCAAGATGCCGGACGATGTGGAAGCAAGGCTTGATGCCCTGGGGGCCAAGAAGATCAATGCCGGTGCCATCGCACGAGCTGCAGGAAGCCCCAAGTCGACGAATGTCGTCCTTGTCGGTGCCCTCTCCACGACGCTTCCCTTCGACGAGGAAGCATGGGAGTCTGCCATCAGGCGCCGCGTGCCGCCCAAGACGATCGGGGCGAACATCGAAGCCTTCCGTCGCGGCCGTGCTGCCGTAGAGGGATAGCGCGAAATAGCCCATAGAAGCATCAAGAGGCCCAGTCCGGCATGTCCGGACTGGGCCTTGTCATGCCATGCATGATTGAAGATGTCTGTATATAAGAAGAGCCCGACGCATCGGGCTCTTCCGGGTGTGGGCCGAAGCTACACGCTGCAATTCGATGTTGCATCGTAGCATCCGTTAAGGCGAAAGGTTGCCAGATGCTACGTATAAATTTGAACAGTAATCTATCAGAAAACAAACAGGGTAAAATACCAGCAGAAATGTTGAAGTAAAAATCAAAAATAGACCCTTCTAAGGATCTGAAGTTTAGGGTAGTATATAGATGGCGGCAGATATGCTGCTATCAAGCGCCGGGGGGAGTCCCCCGGCAATTTTTTTATATGGAGCTTTCCCTGGGAGGGATCTCTTCTGTGGGAGATTTGAGCGTATTCGTTGATGAATCGGGCACACAGGAAGGGATGACCGACTACTACGTCGTGACCTACGTCCTGCATGACCAATCTGATGACATTTACTCCGTCATAGCGGGCTACGAGCAGTCGCTTCGAGACAAGGGTCTTCCAGATATTCCCTTCCATGCGACTCCTCTCCTGCGTGCCCATGAAGGGTATGCCAACTACTCGATAGAGGATCGCAAGGGTTTTCTTGTCGCCTTCTCGCTTTTGGTAAGAAAGCTACCCATCCGCTACCGGTCCTTCGTCTATCGCAGCAGCGAGTTCGTCAATGAGGATAAGCTCCAATCACTCATACGACGGGATTTGGTGGATCTGCTAGTTGACCACTTGGATTACTTCCAGTCTTTCGAGCACGTGAAGATTTACTATGACCAAGGCCAGCATGCCGTGTCCCAGGCGCTCAAGTCTGCTTTTGACTACGCGCTTTCTAAAAGCGCTACCGTGCGTCGCGAGTCCGACTACCATCATTTCCGGCTCTCGCAGGTTGCCGATTACCTGTGCGCGATTGAGCTGACAGCTGAGAAGTACGAGCGCCACACAGCGACCATGACTGATGACAAGTTCTTCGGAGGAGCACGCTCATTCAAGAAGAACTGGCTCAAACAGGTCCGACATAAGCGGCTGTAGCAGGATTCCTGTGACCAGTGAAAAGGTTGCTGGATTTGGGCTTCTGGGATATGCGTTCTGGAGGCACTTGGATCATTGCCTTGTGCAGAAGATAGAGGTATCGCGATGCGGCGTGAACAACGGAGCCGCATAAGCAATAGACTGGATGTCTGTGACATTAAGCGGAGATTCAGCATTTCGCGACTCTCCGTGGCCAATGGCAGACCTGCGCGCCTTGTGCCGCGGCTGCCGGACATGCAGAAACAGGATCAGGAGCTTGGCAATGAGCGATTTCAGCAATGAACAGGACAGAACGCCGCATCATATGCGTCAGGATGCCCAGCCGTCCGGGGCAGAGCCTGCTCCGGCATCTGTTCCTTCGCCTGCGGTGTCCCCGCTTCCGGCGGATTCTGCTTCCGCGAAGCACTTCGGCCAGGCAGATGTAGAGCAGCTCACGCACCGCACGCATCCCAAGAGGCGGCTGCCTATAGCGGCACGCATCCTCCTTGTCCTGGCCGCTGTCGTCGCTGTTGCCGGCGTTGCCCTGGCAGTATGGGTAGGCCATATCAATTCTTCGATGGCGGTAGGAGGAGACGAGGGCAAGGCGCTTTCGCAGGCGCTCGAGGCTCCCAAGACCACGTCGGATCAGAAGCAGGCTCCGTTCTACATGGTGATCATCGGCTCTGACAGCCGCGACGGCGTCGCAGGATCTCGTTCGGACGTCACGATGCTTGCCCGCGTCGATCTCGAGCACACCACCGTCGACCTCATCTCCATCCCGCGCGACACTATGGTGAGCTCCCAGGATGGCACGGTCGAGAAGATCAATGCAGAGTACAACAACGGTCCTGCTGCCACGGTGGAGGCAGTCTCTGCCTTTGCAGGCGTGCCCATCACGCACTATATGGCCATGAACTTCGACGATCTGAGCGGCGTGATCGACAGCCTCGGCGGCATCACGGTCGATGTTCCCGAAGAGTTCACGTCGCGTGATGGCTACCACTTTGCCAAGGGCAAGCAGAAAATGAGCGGAGCCCAGGCGTTCAGCTACGTGCGCGACCGCTACAACGAGACTGGTGGGGATTTCGGCCGTGCACAGGCACAGCGCCAGGTGGTCGAGGCCATTGCCCACAAGGTGCTTGAGAGCAATGCCGCCCAGCTTCCGTCTGTCGTGGAAAGCCTCGCAGAGTCTGTCTCTACCGACCTCTCCGTCACGGATCTCGTAGGCTGGGCCACTGACATCAAGGGCTCCGGCATCAACCTCAAGGTCTATTCCGCCATCACGCCCAGCTACTCGTTCAGCCAGGATGGTGTCTCGTATGTGGGCACCATGTACGACGAGTGGCGTGCCATGATGCAGCGTGTGGATGCCGGCATGGATCCTAACGACACCTCCGCTACGATACCTGAAGCGCAGGCAAACGATGCCTCCCTCGGCGCTGCGACCAATGCTGCATCTCCCAGGGACTACGCAGCGCTTGCGGCAGGTGCAGGGCTTACGACTGACGATGTGGCGCAGTAGCGAATAGCTGGGGAAGGCCAGTGCCAGGCAGCGTCCTGGCTCTCCGGCCTGCTGCGTGGCACCGCAGGTACGCTGCGGCATATCCTTGAATTTGCTCCTGCTCTAGAGGGCGTGGCATGACCTGGCCTGACTACCAGATGCGTGCTGGCACTGCATAAGGCCTGTGACCTGTGGCTGCCATGCCAGGAGGCGTACCTCTCCTGTTCTGGCTGCTTCATGCGGAGCCTTTCCAGGAAGGCAAAGGCGCGGATAGCGCTGCCTTCTTGCCGCGCTCAGCGCTGCTTCAGGGGAAGCAGGATATCGATCGAGAAGCTTTCGCCCTCTGTCGCAGCGGTCGCTGTCCCGCCATGCCGCTTGACCAGGGACGAGAGCTGCTCTGCAGCTTCCTGGAGCGCTGCATCTGCCTCAGCTGTGCAGCTGCCCATGAGATGGATGGCGGCAAGGGAGCCATGGCGCTTTGCAGTGAGGCTCAGGACCTTCGTGTCTGTGACGGGAAGCGTATGTGCAGCATCTCTTCCTGCATCGATCATGAGGGAGAAGATGCCATAGACATCCTCATCGGGGATATGGCTGAACATGGACCCATCTGCCATGCAGGTGAGATCTATCCCTTCCTGCTGGCAGACGAGGCTCTTCTCTGTGAGGACGCAGTCAAGCGCGCAGCTTCCGGTATGGACCTGTGCGTCGTAGACGTTTATGCCGTGGATCACTTCCTGCGCAGCCGAGGCGCTCATGCCCACGCCTTCATCCTGCAGTGTCGCCATGACCTTGTGCCGGATATCGTGCATGCGGGCATTGATAGCCTGTACTGTGGCCGTGCTCTGGGCATACTGGCGGGAGCGCTCCTCGGAGAGCTTGCGTGCGGTCTCGAGCTCTGCTTCGAGGCGCAGCTTGTAGAGTGCTTGGTACTCCGTATAGAGGATGAAGATGCAGATGGCAAGATGCGTGACGCGAAGCGAGAGCAGGAAGGGGAGGGGGACTCCTCCCATGTGCCCCATGCCGCGTATCACGACGTCGTTTCCGATAACAAGAAGAATCACGGCTGCGGCCATGCCCAGCATGCCAGAGGAGAATCTTTTGAGCGGTGGTTCGTCCTGGACCTGCCTGATGAAGAGGGCATAGGCAAAAATAAGGATGATGGCTTCGGCTATGAGCGTGAAGGCTGCCTCGCCCCAGACGGATGGGGCAGGAGCGCCTGATGCCTCCGCCGCAATGCGGAAGGTCTCCTCTGCTCCCGAGGAGAGGTTCTGGATCGTATAGCCTGCGGTCACGGCAAAGAGCGCATTCCAGGCAGAGGTATCGAAGCAGAGGAGGACGGCTGCCGCGAAGGCAGGAATCAGGAGCGCATAGGCAATAAGATTCAGGACATAGGGTGCCATGCTGCCTGAGGGGGTCTGTGCCGTTGCAATCCAGAGGCTGATGAGACCCGTGCAGCAAAGGGCAAGCAAGCAGATGGCCAGAATGAGGCGGCGGGCGAAATGCTGTTTCCTTGGCTGATGGCAGCAGATGAGCCAGGTTGGAAGGCCAAATTCCACGAGGTGGTCTGCAACAGCAAGCACGGCACCAAGGATATTGGGAAGGGCAGGGCTCACAGGCAGCCTCCGAGATAGCGGGCAAGCGCTTGAAGGCAGCTCTTCCTGTGGCCGCGGCTCATGTAGATGGACCTGCCATCCGAAAGCTCTATCTTCGAGCCTTCGAAGCTTCTGACTGCAGCCATGTTGATGATGCAGCCAGAAGAGATCTGAAGGAAGGGCGGGGAAGGGAGCTCGGATGCTGCCTCACGCAGAGCCTTTCTCGCCAGGAGCTCAGATCCGTCCTCCAAGCAGTAGGCAATATCGTGGCCACGGGTCTCCACAAGGAAGAGGTCACGTGCCTGCACAGCATGGAGTCCCTGCTTGGACTGGATGCAGACGGTGCGCTCGCTCCGCGCTTCCATCGCCTTCACGGCGCGGTCCATCCTGAGCGTGAGGGCCGCATAGTCTACGGGCTTCACAATGAAGTCAAGGGCAGACACGGCATAGCCCTCTACTGCATACTGCGCAAGGTTCGTGACAAAGACGATCGGCACATCGAGGCCAGCGTTCCTGAGCTCGCGTGCTGCCTTCATGCCATCGGTACCTGGAAGCTCTATATCAAGGAAGACGAGATCTACTTCCCGCGCTGCCTCCAGAAGGTCGAAGGCGCTCGTCTCCCGCTGGATGGAAAAGCGCAGTTCATGCTCTTTTGCGTAGCGCTCAAGAAGGGTCTCGAGCCTCTGTGCTGCATGGTCGTCATCTTCGACGACAAGTATCCGGTACAAGGCAGATCTCCCTTTCAGCGTGCCTGCAGATTTTCCCGGCAGGGCAGCAGCTTCTGCCAAAGATGCTCTGCGATGCCCTTCCTCAGATACGGTTCAGCATAGCAAAGCTGGAAGAGCTGTGCCCAAAGGGCCAGTGAAGGTCCAGCAGAGGGAGAAGGAGAGCTTTCATGAAGCACAGAGGGAAGGGAAAGACGGGACGTCTCAGGATGAGCAACCGGAAATTCCGGGCGCTCCTGATCATTCCGATCGTCCTCGTCTGCATCATCGCGGTCGCAGCGACCGTGGTGGGCAATGTCATGTCCTCGACGCTCGATACCTATCTCGGATCGGGCACAACAAGCATCCAGAAGGCAGATGACACCAAGGACTGGGATGCCGACTACTACGATGCAGATGGCATCGATGCAGAAGAGGCTAAGGATGATGCCTACCAGGTAGCGGCACAGGTCCAGGATGAAGGCACGGTCCTTCTCAAGAACGATGGCGCGCTGCCGCTTGCCAAGGGTTCTGTGGTCATGCCGTTCGGCGATGCCTATCTCAATCCTGTCTATGGACAGAATGCATCGGGCGGCTCTGCCAAGTGGGTGAAGGATCCGGTGACGCCGGAAGAGGGACTCTCTGCCTTCACGATCGACAGCTCTGCGGTAGATGCCATGAAGGGGGCAGGAGATCCTGAAGCGCTCGAAGAGGCACCAGGAACCATGGCAGCAGGAAAGGCAGGATCGGTCCTCGGTGGCGACTGCCGCATCTACGAGTACGATCCTTCAATCTATGACGGGATAGAAGAGAACAAGGATGCCACGGGCATCGTCTTCATCACCCGCTCCGGCCAGGAGGGCCAGGACCAGAAGTACGACGCCTACTCGGATGGCACGCCGCACTATCTGGCGCTCTCCCAGAACGAGCGCGGCACGATCGCTGCTGCCAAGGCCAAGTGCGGACACGTCGTGGTCGTGCTCGTGAGCTCGGCGCCGCTTGAGGTAGGAGATCTCATGTCCGGCGACCTTGCCGTGGATGGCCTCATCTGGTATGGACATCCGGGCGAGCGTGGCTTCTCCGAGCTCTCCGACATCCTCGACGGCGATGTGAACCCGTCGGGTCGCACGGTCGATACGTGGTCTTCCGATTTCACGAAGGACCCGAGCTATGCCAATATCGGCGTCCACACCTACTCGAACCTCACGGCGCAGTCTGGCAGCATGACAGACGGCGGAGAGATCCAGCGCACGTACAACGAGTACCAGGAAGGCGTCTACATGGGCTACCGCTACTACGAGACGGCGGCAGAGGTGGATCCAACCTTTGACTACAGCCAGGCAGTCGTGTTCCCGTTCGGCTATGGCCTGTCGTATACCAGCTTCAAGGAGGAGCTCGAATCCGTCTCCCTCGATTCCGGCACCGTGATAGCGAAGGTCCGCATCACGAATACTGGCTCTGTGGCTGGCAAGGACGTGGCTGAGCTCTATTCAAGCTCCCCCTACACAGAGCTCGACCAGGAGGCAAAGATCGAGAAGCCGGCAGCTGAGCTCCGTGCCTTCGCGAAATCGAAGCTTCTGGACCCCGGCGAGAGCCAGGAGCTCACGCTCACGTTCTCCGAGGAAGACCTTGCCTCCTATTGCTACACGCATGAGAATCCGGATGGCACGACAGGCTGCTATGTCCTCGAGGCAGGCACCTACGATGTGAGCCTGCGCTCGAACAGCCACGACGTGGTGGCATCGCAGCCCATCGAGGTCGCAGATACCACGTGGTATGACGGATCGGACAATGCGCACATCCGCGAGGCGGAGAAGGCCGCACAGTCCAAGCTCGACGACAATGGCAACCCTATCATCGACAATTCCACTACCTACACGGCAGCTACGAACAAGTTCCAGCAGAGCTCTGACTATATGAATACAGACTCCCATATCCTCACCCGCAGCGACTGGGCAGGCACGCAGCCCGAGAGCACAGATGGGAAGGAGATCTCTTCCCAGTTCACGGACCGTCAAGACCTCTTCACGACATTCGACCCTCTGACCGACCCCGAATACGGCGATGTGGAAGGCTCCAAGGTCTATGCCGCAGAGCAGCCGACCTCCGGTGCCAAGAACGGCCTGACCGTGAGCGATATGCGCGGCCTTGACTACGACGACCCGAAGTGGGACGAGCTGCTGGATCAGATCGACTGGAATGCAGACAAGAAGGACATCATCAGGAACTTCTCCGGCGATGCCTATATCACGGCTCCGATCTCTTCCATCGGCCTTCCGAAGACCGTGGACGAGGATGGTGCCAACGGCCTCAAGGTCCAGGGCAATGATGCAGGATACGATATGACCAAGAGCTCGAGCTTCGGCTTCGCGCCGCTCATGAGCTCCACGTGGAACAGGGACCTCCTCTACGAGGTGGGCTCTGCCTTCGGACGCGAGTCTCTGGCCCACGGCATCAACGGCTGGTATGCACCTGCCGTGAACCTCCACCGCTCTCCCTTCTCTGGCCGCGTCTTCGAGTATTACTCCGAAGATCCGCTTCTTTCCGGCAAGATGGCAGCATCTGTCATCAGCGGTGCCGGAGACCAGGGCATGTACTGCTATCTCAAGCACTATGCCATGAACGATACGGAGTCCGGCCGCTCGAAGCTCGTCTGCACGTGGGCAGACGAGCAGACGATGCGCGAGCTCTATCTCAAGCCCTTCGAGATCGCGCTCGAAGAGAGCCGCATGACCGTCAAGTACTCAGGCGACAACGGCGAGATGAAGTCCCGTGTCATGAGGGCAGGAACGGCAGTCATGGCAACACAGACGTGCGTGGGAACACAGCTGGGTCATACGAACGCAGCGCTTCTCCAGGATGTGCTTCGTGGCGAGTGGGGCTTCGAAGGCATGGTGATCTCCGACTACTGGGTGTGGACCGGAGACAACCTGCGCGACCTCTGCGTGAGGACCGGCTGCGATACCTACCTCAGCATGGACATGCCCATCATGTGGAGCGTGAGCGACTATGACTCTGCTACCTCGAGGGCATGCATGAGGAAAGCGATACATAACATCGCGTATGCAGTCGCCAACTCCAATGCGATGGAAGGCATGGCGCCAGGAGCTGTGCAGAAGATCGGCATGTCTCCCTGGGTCTGGCTCATCGTGGGCATCGATGCCATAGCCATCGTCTTCCTTGCGGGCGGCATCTATCTCATGAGGAGAAGGGCAAAGGCAGAGCTTGCCAATCCTTCTGCCTACCGTCGCGGCAGGCGTGCTGAGGCAAAGCTCCAGAAGAAGCTTGCCAAGATGCAGAAGCCTGAGGATCAAGAGCAGGCTAAGAAGCAGTAGCTCAATCTACTCCACCAAGTAGTCCTCTACTAGACGATATGTAGAGTGATCGGGACCTCACTCTGTGAAGCAGTGGCCATCGAG
>OGYD01001342.1_pt1 | contig 18803 bp, 9 predicted proteins | sample 1576441 | NCBI WGS metagenome assembly OGYD01 (sample SAMEA3541537, study PRJEB24748) | human gut metagenome | biome: human gut; feature: human-associated habitat; material: faeces | place: China | collected 2012 | reverse complement strand
CCATGCATTGGTTCCTTTCTTTTATTATACTGGACTTGTGGGATTGTCGACAAGCATTTCAATGGATTTTCTAAAATTTTTTCAAGTCTTTTGGGATTTCAAACAGGTTATAAACGAGGTCTGAACGAATATAGAACAACATTTCAGAAGCCACAGTAAATTCCAAAAAACATGATAAAAAATACAGACGAAATCTAAAAAACCTAGATTTCAACAATTAATCAGATTTTAAACACGTAATAATTCATGTAAACCGTGCTTAAACCGAGATTTAGAATATATTCTATTAGTAAAATAACATACTATAATTTATTTTGCAATAGTAATTTAATATATTTCTAACTAATATTTTTGGCATAAAAATCTCCTTTTCCCAGAAATAAAAAAGACATAAAATATCAGTGGATGGCCACCAGACAAAAGCCATACCGATATTTTATGTCGTTCTTTTATTTTAATATTAAATTGATGTTGGGGGCAACCCCCTTATTCCTGCTTGTTCAGCCGCCGCTGTCTGCGGTGTTCGCGCTCCTGAATCTGGCGGTCATGCAGTTTTTCAGCACCCGCTTCATTAGTCTGTTTTAAAATTTTTACGGCATAATACTGTTCATCATCTGTATGCTTAATTTTAAAACGGCCTTTAATCAGACCATGTTCTTCGCAGAAAAATAAACCGTAGTATGTCTTTGCGTTGGTTGCAAACCATTTGATTTTCCGTTCCATCGGTTTTCCGCATAAAAAGCAGTTGCAGGAACGCACGCGCCGGTCATTTGCCGCCTTTTCCCGTGTATCAAATGCCCTTGAAATATATTTGCTGTAATTGCCAAAATTCATGCAGATTTCTTCCTTACGCCGCTGCGGCACCCGATAGGTATCAATACTGTAAAATGCTTTTACCTTTTTAAAGTCCAGCCGTTTCATAATCTGCGCCGTATAGCGTGCATCGGATAATGCCATGTGGTATTGCTCGTTTTCTGCCATGTGAAGCTGCTCAATGGATGCCTGCAGTGACAGCCGTTCCTTTCCGTTTAAAAAGCACAAGCTGTATAATTTCTGGACATCGTAGAATAAAAATGGCATCGGAAAATCCGGCTCAATGGCATAGTGATTCAGATTTCTCTGGAGTTCCACCAAATCCATACTGCCCCATGTGCAGAAGATATAATCCTGCCCGCACCAGGCAAGAAAATCCAGTGCGGTATCCACAAAATGCTCTCCATCGGCAAGCATTTCCTGTGTAATCCCAGTCACTTCCCCGCAAATGGAATGGAGTACCGGATACACTTGCGGACACACCAGCCGGTCAAATTCATCTATGACTTCAAATTGCTCATTGAGTTTTACTGCACCCATCTGGATAATTTCAAACGGCATACCCGGCAGCGCATATTTTTTTCCCTTTGCGCTCTGATTCCACTCTAAATCTAATACAATATAATTCATCGTTATCACCAATCCGCTGTTTTTTCAGCTGCTTTTGTTCTTTGATTATATCAGAGTTTTATTTATCTGCAAAGTATCTGTTCACGTTTGTTCACTTTAAAACAAATCCAGCATATTATCCAGATACACAGCCTCCCGCACATGAATCTGATATTCGGGTTTTGTCATATAATATAGAAGAAATTCTAAAATCAGTGCGCTTCCCAGACCTCTGCCTTCAATTTTAAAGTTGGAAAATCCCATTGGCAGATAAATATTTTGAATATCATCAATCCCGATAAAACCGGGATTTGTCATGGCTTTGGAAAAACGGTAGCCAGTCTTTGCATCCGGTGCATTACAGCGGTGGTCAGGACAGTCTTTGCCGAGATTGTTAAGGCTCACGGCTTCATAACAGCGTTTTCTGTCCATACAGCCAAAGAAACAGCATTCGTTGCACAAAAATTCCACCTTGTTTTTTTGCAAATCCGGCAAAGTATTGAGCCTGTCAAATGCCTTGTTCAATCGGAAGTCCGGTACAACATACAGAAAATCATCATTTTTTACTTCATTTAAAAAGTCCGCAAAATCTGTCAGAACCTTGGTTGTCGATGATACAAAATATAGGTCTGGATAGTGTGATTTTAAGTAGTCCAGTAATAAATCCGAGTGAATAATCACACCGTTTTGTACACGGTCATTTTCCGAGAGCAGGGCACACAGCGCATTGCATTTTTTATCAGCAAGGTGTACGGGTTCTAACTGCGAGTTGCTAAAGGTAAGCCGTGCGGAAATGCCGTATTCCCGCATGAGTGCAAAAACTTCCCGTGGATCCCGGTTTCCCGATTCAACACGTCCGCCGCCCCAGATACAGTCGGACGGGGCGCCATAGACGGAGCCGATATCACACCAGTCATAAAAATATTCCCGGTGGCTGTAAAACAGCGGCAGAAAGACACTGTATAAATCGTAAAATTCAAACAGGCCAGGAAGGTGGTAATATGCGGTTTTTGTGGTTGAGTGTTTCATAAATGCCTACAAAATCGCGTAAATAACAGCCAGTCCGATGACAATCTGGATAATCGCAAAACGAAAGACAACCTGAGCGTCAGACCATTCTTTGTTCTTGCGCATATGGTCATGAATCGGTGTGCGGATATTTTTCATCAGATTAATATGAAGGAAACGCATAAACGAAACCTTAATCAGTCCGAGACCGCCGTCTAAAATCAGCATAATCGCCACCGGAATGTATAAAAGCGGGTGGTGCAGCTTTAAGAATACAAATGCAATAAAAATACCGATTGCACGGGAACCGGCATCGCCCATTAACAATTTACTCGGTGAAGCGTTAAACCACAGATAGCCTAAAATACATACAATCATTAAAAGCACTGCATGACGGAAATACGGTTCAATGTCAAATACACGGAACAGCACGTAAGCAGTAGAAAGCGTTACGGCAGAAAGTGTGCCGCACAGTCCGTCCACGCCGTCAGAGCAGTTGGTCACATTAATACTTACCCAGATTAAAACGACAATTAAAAATCCGTAAATCAGCGGATGCAGTGTTACGGTTTTTGAAAAGAATGCCAGTTCAAAGGTATTCGGGTTGTAATGCAGATAAGTAAATGCAGCCATTAAGGCAATGACAAAATCAATCAGTCCTTTTTTTAATTCGCCCCACGGAGAAGAAGAACTGTCATCTAAGTAGCCGCTTAACATTGCCGCAAGCGTTAAAATCAGATAAATGATAATTTCCGCATCCAGTTTGATAAATAACACGCAGGAAAGTGTGAAAGTCAGTATAAAGATAATTCCGGCACCACGTGGCTTGCCAACGGATTTGGAACCGTTGATGGCATAGGCACGTCCGGCATCGCGCGGAAGGATATTCTTGCCTAAAGCAATGGCTGCGCAGGTCAAAATAAATGCAAACAGCACACTGATAAAAGTAACTTCTTTTATCAAATCAGAACTGATTAAATTGTAAATCATTGTAATACGTACTCCTTTTTTGTATACATCATTATATATGTTTTTCCCAAAGTATAGCACACTTAGTTTTAGTTTTGTACAAAAAAGCAAAAAAAATATAAATAGTATTTATCTGTAGAGTATGGTACAATTAATAATCATAAACGTGCAGACAGCAGAATAAAATTTGTAAAGGCGGAGGCGGAATATTTATGGCTAAAAAAGACTCAACAGATGTATTTATGACAGAACTGGATGCGTATCTTTTTGGGGAAGGTACGCATTATGAGATTTACAACAAGATGGGCGCACATAAGGCAGTAAAGGACGGACAGGAAGGGGTCTATTTTGCGGTGTGGGCACCTCATGCAAAGGATATTTTTGTAGTCGGTGATTTTAATGACTGGAAAGCCTACGGATACGATATGAAACCGGTATCAGACGGCGGCATATACGAATTGTTTATACCGGGTGCAAAGGTTGGTCAGATGTACAAGTTCTTAATTGTGACACCGCAGGGAGAAGCAATTTATAAAGCAGACCCGTATGCCAACGAAGCCCAGCTTCGCCCGGACAATGCATCTATTATTACGGATTTGACAGGTTTTCACTGGACCGATAAAAGCTGGGTTGAAAAGAAGAAAAAGGAAAATCATTTAGAAAGTCCGATGGCAATTTACGAATGTCATCTCGGCTCATGGAAAAAGAAAGAGGACGGCACCGAAGACGGTTTTATGAATTACCGTGAGATTGCGCCGGAGCTGGCAGACTATGTAAAGGATATGGGCTATACACACGTGGAACTGATGGGTATTGCAGAATATCCGTTTGACGGTTCATGGGGCTATCAGGTAACAGGTTATTATGCGCCAACCAAACGATACGGAACGCCAAAGGATTTTATGTATTTTGTGGATTACATGCACTCGAAGGGAATCGGGGTTATTTTAGACTGGGTACCGGCACATTTTCCAAAAGATGCATTCGGACTGGCGGAATTTGACGGACAGTGCCTGTATGAATATGCGGATTCCAGAAAGGGTGAGCATCCGGACTGGGGAACGAAAGTTTTTGATTACAGTAAAAATGAAGTATCCAATTTCCTGATTGCAAACGGCATGTACTGGGTGGATAAGTTCCACGTAGACGGTCTGAGGGTCGATGCGGTGGCATCCATGCTGTATCTGGATTACGGAAGGACAGAAGGTAACTGGATTCCGAATAAATACGGCGGCAACGGCAATCTTGAAGCGATGAGCTTTTTAAAGCATTTTAACAGTATGATGCGCAAGCGTTTTCCGCAGGCAGTTACGATTGCCGAGGAATCAACGGCATGGCCGATGGTCAGCGGTGACCCGGACAACGGAGAATGCCTTGGATTTACATTTAAGTGGAACATGGGCTGGATGCACGATTTCCTTGAATATATGAAGCTTGACCCGTATTTTAGAAAGTTTAACCACAGCAAGATGACGTTTAGTTTAATGTATGCGTACAGTGAACATTTTGTGCTGGTGCTTTCGCATGATGAGGTTGTTCATCTGAAATGTTCAATGCTTGGTAAAATGCCGGGCGACCGGGAGAGCAAGTTTGCCAACTTAAAGCTTGCATATGCCTATATGTGCGGACATCCGGGCAAGAAGCTGTTATTTATGGGGCAGGAATTTGCCCAGTGGAACGAGTGGAGCGAAGAACGTGCATTAGACTGGTATCTGTTAGATGATCCGTCCCACAAGGAAATGCAGCAGTTTACGAAAAAGTGCATGAAGCTCTACAGCAGTTATCCGTGCCTGTATGCGACGGATTATAAGCCGGAAGGTTTTGCATGGATTAATGCCAATGATGTGGACAACAGTGTGTATTCGTTTATCCGCATCAGTCCGGATGGCAAAAAAAACCTGTTGTTTGTACTAAACTTTACGCCGGTGGAAAGAAAACAGTTCCGTGTCGGTGTTCCGGCAGACTGCAAGTACCGTCTGGTGCTGGGCAGCCACGAAAAGACACAGGCAAAGCAGCTGACTGTGGGTAAAGGGGACTGCGACGGATATTCCCATTCCGTACTGGTTGATCTGCCGGAATATGGAATTGCGGTTTATGAATTTACGGCAAAGCAGCTTGAGAATAAAACACGGATCTAATAGGATATCAGGGTGGAAAGGAGCATACACATGAAAAAAATTGGATTTATCGGTGTCGGCATTATGGGAAAATCTATGGTCAGAAACCTTATGAAAGCAGGATTTGAAGTGTCCATTTATGCGCGAACCAAGGCAAAGGTTGAAGATGTATTGCAGGAGGGTGCGTTGTGGTGTAATTCTATCGGAAGCTGTGCGGCAGGAAAAGATGCCGTGATTACGATTGTCGGTTTTCCGAAGGATGTGGAAGAAGTATATTTTGCGGAAGGAAATATACTTGACAGTGCCGCCGCCGGTACATACCTTATTGATATGACGACCACCAGTCCACAGCTTGCAATAAGAATCTATGAAAAAGCAAAGAAAAACGGACAGCACGCGCTGGATGCGCCGGTTACGGGTGGAGATACAGGTGCAAAAAACGGAACACTCTCGATTCTAGCAGGCGGTGAGGAGCAGGATTTTCATGTCTGTATGCCGCTTTTTGAAGCCATGGGGAAAACGATTGTATACGAAGGCAGCGCAGGCTGCGGACAGCACACAAAAATGGCAAATCAGATTATGATTGCGGGTGCATTGTCCGGCGTGTGCGAAGCATTTGCTTATGCGCAGAAGGCAGGACTTGATATGGATAAGCTGTACGCTTCCGTAAAGGACGGTGCGGCGGCGAGCTTTCAGCTTAGTTCCCTTGGCGCAAAGATTTTAAAGGACGATTACGCACCGGGATTTTTCTTGAAGCATTTTATCAAGGACATGAAGATTGCTGCGCAGGAAGCCAAAGACCGTGATGTCAATCTGGAAGTTTTAAATACGGTGCTTGAAATGTATGAAACGCTGGAAGACAAAGGCATGGGTGATTTAGGCACACAGGGACTGATGAAGTATTATGAGGAATCCTAAATTGGACTAAATGAAATGTAAAAATGTGACGAAATACTATCTATAAGACGGTGTGTCTATAGATAGTATTTTTTTGAGGTGAAAAGAATGGATTTAACAATTGCAGCATCAGAGCTGGCAAAAGGCACCGACAAAAGTCAGGGTGCATCAATTAATATAAAAAACAATACACAGACAGAGGGAAGCACAAAGGCAGCAGACTTTGCCAATGTGCTGATATCCGGTATGCAGGTGAATCAGAAGGAATTAGACCAGAACACATATCATTCTTTATTAAAGGAAACCGATGATGTCAAAGAACAGCTTATGCAGAGCGCGACCAATGCCAAAGCCAATTTAAAGGCACTGTTCCAGCGCCTTTCCGGTGCAGATGCCGTAAAGATTGACGAGGACGGATTTAACCTGAATGATTTGTCACAGGAAGAAATGGTCGGTATCGTGGACCGCATTAAGATTGAACTGGCATCACACGGTAAGAAAGTTTATTTTGCGGGAGAGGGATTAAGCACTGATGAGATTGAACAGGTTGTCGGCAGTACGGGCATGGCAGAGGAAATCTCCAATCAGATGAGCGCAGGCAATCTTCCGGCAACACAGGAAAATGTGGAAGAACTTGCAGGCGCGGTGGATAAGGTTTCACAGATTTCCGATTTAAGTGGAGAAGCGAAAAATTATCTGGTGAAAAACCGGCTTGCACCGACAATTGATAATGTATACAAGGCAGAGTATATGCAGTCACAGGGCAGTCAGGGACAGCAGAACGCAAAGGTGACGGTAACGGAAGATGAATGGCAGCAGTTAATGCCGCAGGCGGCGGCGGTTATCGGACGCGCCGGTCTTGAAGCCAATGGGGCAACACTGTCAACCGCACGGAATCTACTGGAAAATGACATTCCAATCACCAAAGAAAATATTTTATATAAAGTACAGTTAGACAGCTTAAATATTTCGGATTTACAGTCCGGGGACGGCTTAAAACAGCTGATTGGCAGTATTGTAAACGGTATGGCACAGGGAGAGAATGCATCGGATACGCTGTTAATTAACAGTACGGGAACGTATCAGACGGTTGCCGATGCAATCAGTACCGTATATAATGCGGACATCCGCCATGTGGCCTATGTAACGGAAAATGATGAAACATTTAATATTGAAAATTTAAGAAATGCAATGAACAGTGTCGATGCGGCTTCTTACCGTTTTCAGTTTGAGATTGGAAGCAAAGAAAGCACCATGGATTTTGTGCAGGAGAATGTACAGGATTATCAAAATGAGCAGGTTTATGACCGCTACGAGCAGTTACAGCAGATTCGTATTTTAATGACTGCCGATGCCGGACTGTTTCTTGCAAAACAGGGGGTCAATTTAAATGCCGAGCCGATTGCAAGTCTTATTGAACAGCTTGATGCGTATCATCAGGCGGTGGCACTCTACGCTGAGGATTCACAGGCACAGCAGAATACGGCAGGGGGTACGGCACAGCAGACAGCCGGAACGGCAGGCGCAGCACAGAACAGCCTTGAAGGTCAGACACAGGCCGCAGTGGCAGGACTTTCCGGAACAGACAGCACAATGAATATGATTGTATCGTCTTACCAGACGGTAATGCAGGTCAAGCGCGCGCTGCATGATATTAAATATGCACCGGATGTATCAATGGGAGCGGTTGTCAAAGAAAAAGCCGAAAATGAAGTGATGACGATTGCCGACTTTGCGCAGAAGGGAAGTGCGTTCAGACAGCAGTTTGAGCAGGCGGGACAGGAATACAGGGCAGTCGGAACAGAAGTGCGTAAGGACCTTGGCGATTCGCTCAAAAAAGCCGTAGATACCAGCACGGAAGACATTTTAAAGGAACTGAATCTTGAAAATACACAGGCAAACCGTGATGCAGTCCGTATTTTTGCGGAAAATCAGATGGAGATTACAAAAGAAGGTGTTGAAAATATCAAGGAAATCCACAGCACCCTTCAAAATCTGATTCGGAATATGAAACCGGAAACGGCACTTGCGATGATCCGTGAAAATATCAATCCGATGACAGAAGACATTCATACGGTCAATGCATACCTGACGGAAATGAATGCACAGCAGGATAACGATAAAGAGGAAAAATACAGCCGCTTTTTATATAAGTTAGATCAGACTGACGGAATTAGTGAGCAGGAGAGAAACCAGTTTATCGGCATTTACAAGATGATGAACATTTTTACAAAGGATGCCGGAGCGGCAATCGGAACACTGGTCAAGCAGAATGAAGAAATCACCATGGAAAATCTGTGCAAGGCATATAACAGCAGACGTGCCGCAGGCATGGATTATACGATAGATGATGAGGCAGCAATTCCACAGATTCAGGAAAAGGTGAATTATTTCGGTAATTTATTTGAAACAACAGGGGAGCATGTGACACCGCTGTCGTTAAAGACAGTACAGCAGGAACAGCCGATTGACGAACATTCGGTTGAAGCCTTCTGCGAGGATATTGAGGCAGCTTATGATGAAGATGCAGAAGCGGCTTATTATGATGAATACTTAAATACACTGCGTAGTTCATCTGCCATGGAAGAGGCGGTTATCAAAGAACTGACAGACAATGAACAGCCGGTAACGGTCAATCAGGTGCTTGCAATGGAACACATTATGCAGTCAGGCTATTATAACAGTGTATTTGGTGAAGATAAAAAAGACACTGCAAAGGCAGAGACATTTTTAGAAAAGTCAGGTGACAGACAGGCACTCGAAGCAGCATATGATGATCTGGAAGAGGATGCCGCAAAAGACCTTGAAACGGCAGTTGCCGCAGATGACAACCAGGATTACGAAACAATCCGCGATTTGAGAATGCGTTACAGGGAAATCGGGTTAATCCGCAATTTAAGCCAAAGACATGATTACCGGATTCCAATGGTGACAGAGGAAGGTGTCGGCATGATTCACCTGACACTGGTACAGGATGCCAAAGAAAAGGGAAGAATTTCAGTTCACTTAAATACGCAGGAGCTTGGAACCGTTTCCGTAGAAGCAAAGGTTGGCAGTGACAGCGCCGAATTATATGGCATTTCCGATACGAGCGCCGATAAGCTTTCCGAAAAACTGGAGCAGGCGGCAGAAGAACTAAAGGAAAACAACGGATTCAAAGAGGTGGAAGTCCACTGTCAGGATATCCGTACCGTACGCCGTGTAACGTATGATAAAGCGGCAGAAAGCGTGGCATCCGATAAACTGTACAAGGCGGCAAAGACGATAGTATATGCTTTGGCGGGAAAGACAGAAAACGCATAAGCGTAAACCGGCAAATGTGAAATTTTATGGAACAGGCTTATGGTTTCTTAGAAATAAACCGATATAATCAACAGATGTTTTATTCAGACAACAGAAAGGACGTATAGACAATGAGAATAGCTACAAATGTTTCTGCGATTGTTTCCAACAATGCCCTGCAGAAGTCACAGGACAGATTAACAAAGTCGATTGCAAGACTTTCATCAGGATATAAAATTAACAGTTCATCAGATGATGCCGCAGGATATGCAATTTCCGAAAAAATGAGATTACAGCTGCGTGGTTTAAATCAGGCGGATAACAATGCGGCAGACGGTGTATCCGTACTGCATACGGCAGAAGGTGCGATGGAAGAAATCCAGAGCATGCTTGCCAGAATGAAGGAGCTGTCTGTACAGGCAGCCAACGGAACAAACTCCGTTGATGAACGCAGTGCGATCCAGAGCGAAATTGACAGCTTAAATTCAGAAATCGACAGAATTTCAAGCAACACAGAATTTAATTCACAGACTTTAATCAGTGGTAATCTTTCAAGACGTGTTTATTCTAATTATGAAGGTGTCAATCAGATTGAAGTATCGGATAATTTTGTGGCCGGAAATTATGGCATTACCATTACACAGGATGCAAGACAGGCAATTGTGGTTGGTAACGGTGCGGTTACCATGAGTGATACTGCAACGGTTACAAAGGAGCAGGCAGGAACAATCAGCATGAACGGCTATGGGATTGAAATTTCCGAGGGAGATACACTCGCAGGCATTATGGGTAAGCTGGTTGACGGTGCGGATAAGATTGGCGGACGTGTTTTTGCAATTACGGCAGGTGCCACAAACGATACAAAGGTAAACGGCACAGATTATGCAGGCTATGAACCGCAGACAAGCTATGCCGGTAATAATATTGTATTTATGACAAAAGAAAGCGGCAGTTCAAAAACCATGAATATCACATGCAGTAATGCAGAGTTAGCAAATATGCTTGGAATTGCCACAGCAGCAACAAATGGTGGCATGTATGCAGAAGGCAGTGACGTACAGGCCGAATTTACTCTGGACAATGACGGCAAGCGTGTGGGATTTGCAGACAGCGCAGTTATTTCAACAAGCGGCACAAGAGTAACGGTAAAGGATGTCAACAACAGAACATTTGTAACGGATGTACCGTCAAATGTGGCAGGTACACAGTTTTCTGATACAGCAAAAGCAGATGATAAGTCTACGGCAACAAGCACACAGACTGCAAAGGTTACACAGGAAGTAACAGATGTGGGAACGATGAGCGTTCATGTCGGTGCCAATGAAAATCAGGTGATTCTGATAGACATTCCGGCAGTTACAAGTTATACGCTCGGAACAGAAAATTTAAATGTCATGACATCGGTTACGGCAAGTGAAGCCATTGATACCATTGATACGGCTGTTGCTTATGCAAACCGTGTCCGTTCCCAGATGGGTGCTTACGAAAACCGTTTTGAGCATACAACCAACAACTTAGGAACAGCGTCTGAAAATCTGACATCAGCCATTTCAACCATGACCGATACAGATATGGCAGAAGAAATGACAGAATACACTTCATTAAATGTTATGACACAGGCGGCAACTTCTATTCTGGCCCAGGCCAATGAAAGACCGTCAACCGTACTTCAGATTCTTCAGTAAGAAGGGTTCAGATTATGAAAAGTGATTCGATTAAAACGTATTCTTATCGGGTGTCACAGGCATCAAAGTCGGATTTGATTGTTATTTTATATGATATTGCAATGGAGTCGGTGCAGGATGCGCAGGCGGCGTACCGGGAGAAAAACGATGATGAATATCATGCGTCCTTAAAGCGGGCGAAGCGTGTCGTAGATGAGCTGGAAAGCAGTTTGGATATGCAATATGATATTTCAAAGGAATTGTTTAAAATATATGTTTCCATGATGCGTTTTCTTGTAAAGGCAGATGCAGGGCATGATGTGACGGTACTGGATACAGTGCTTTCTATGCTTTCAAAGCTTCGAAAGTCATTTTATGAGGTCAGCAGACAGGATACAACCGGTCCGGTCATGCGCAATGCCGAACAGGTCTATGCGGGACTGACGTATTCTAATATGGGTACTTCAACCGAAATCGCTGAAAACACATCGGGAAACAGAGGATATACCGTATAGCGGATACAGTATACGAAATACGATATACAACAGGACAAATACAAGATAAATCCAATAAGATATTTGCGGAATGCAAAAGTATATCGGAAAAACCAAAAAACTCCTTACAGGCTAAGCACCCTGTAAGGAGTTTTTTGGTTTAATAAAGCTGGTTGAATATTTTTTTACAGCTGTTACCGGCGGCGTCTGTGGTGTCTGCGTGCGTGCAGGCTGCGGCGTCTGGACATCTGATAATCCCTAATGAAGCAGATAAGAATGACAACGGCGGCAAAGACTGCCACAATTACCCAGATGCTGATAGAAAAGCACCAGCGCGGCTGAACCGTTTCAGTATCAGCATCCTGTGAAAGATACGGTAGGCGGTTATCCGTGTGTGCCGTGCCTTTACTGAATGTCAGTAAAGAAGCGGCAACCGTGTTATCGCCGTATTTAAAGCGGATACCTGTTGTATAGGCATTGTCAATTTCTTCCGGCGTGTAATTTTCATTGACCGCCAGCGAGGTGCCGTCAAACGCCGAGATTGTGTTCGACCGCGCCACCATTCCTGGCATCGACGCCAGCAATCCGCTGGCCGTCAAGACCGACTCCGTCACCACCGACAAGGGCATTGTGCAACGCTTCAGCTATGTGGCATCGCTCAACTTGGCCCACCGCGTGGAGCCGACATTCGATGTCAAGCAGAAGGGCACTCCGGCCTTTGGCGACGCCACCTTCAAGTACGTGACACTCAGCGACCCCAAGGGCCAGGAAGTGCCGCTCTACACCACCGACGAGCAGGGCACAGTGACCTATGCCATGGGTGCCCCGGTGTTCACCCAGTTGCGCCGCTACACCTTCACCCTCGACGGCTACGAGCAGTACGTCAACCAGGACGATGCCCAAAATCCCGTCACCGACCGTGTACCGTTGCAGAAGTCAACTGTTACCATCACCAACCAGTTTGCTGCCGGACAGGTGGTGAACTTTGAAGGTGCCGACGACGGCAAGTTTAAGGACGAGAACAACTTGGCCACCAACCAGCTGCAGCTCGACTCGCTCGGCCATGCCGAATACACCTTTATGGCAGGTTTCCCCAACATCACAGAACCGTACACTCTGGGGCTTAACATGGTGTTCGACGTGAATGGCGCACAAAAGCAGTGGAGCGGCAACGGCACCTTCAAGGCCATTGTGCTTGGCGAATTGCCGTCGGGCAACAACTTTGTGACATCAGGCCCCGACAAGGTGCTCATGGTGCTGCGCGACCCCCCGGGTTCAAACTCAAACGCCTATTATGAGACAGCCACCTCTGTGACCGAAAGCACCTCGTACGCCGGTTCGTTTGTAACCAATAACGAGGTGAGCACCCTCACCAAGCTCGGTTTCCAGGCCGCCACTTGGGTGGGCGTGGGTGCAGGTGTCATAACCGAAGCATCGACCAAGGCCGACCTTGAAGTGGGTGCCGAGGTCAACCTCGACATTACCGACAGTCAGGCAAGCTCTACCACCACCACTACGACCAACCGCGTGAGCACGTCTGACGAGGAGGACTATGTGGGCGCCAACGGCGACGTGTTTATAGGTACCGCCACCAACATTTTGTTTGGCAATGCCCGCAGCGTGGACATACGTCCCGACGGCAAGGGCGGCTTTGGCGTGACCCGCGAGAACGTTATATCAACCGGTATGGAGTTTGGCACAGGGTTCAACTACTCGCAGAACTATGTGGAGAACACCCTGCTGCCCAACCTCGAGAGCGTGCGCAACAGTTTGCTGCACGACCCCTCAGAGGGCATTACCAGCAACCCGACCAACGAGGTGGTGTATGTGTCGAAGGTGAGCAAGGACGACCCGCGCTTTGGTTCGAACAACAACGACAAGGACGTGTGGGGCGCTGCCGCCGTGTCGGGCGACAAGCTTGACGGTCCGAGCTACACCATGATGCTCCCCGCCAAGACCACCGACAGCAATGGCAAGCCCATAGCCTTTGAGGACAAGGTGAAGTGGTACAATTCGCAGATGGCGCTTTGGACACAGACCCTGGCCAACAACGAGAAGGCCAAAATTGAGGCCAAGAGCAGCCGCACAGAGAACCTCATAGGCAACTACTCGTTCGACGCCGGTGCTACCATCGAGAACTCGGTAGGCACCATCGAGGCCAAGAGCCACGAAACCAGCGAGGAGTTTGAGGTGATGATAGTGGGCGGTGTGACTACCGGATTTGAGATAAACGGCACAGGTGTCGACCTCACGGTGAAGACCACCACAGGCACCCGCAACACCTTTGTGCAAGGCTCAAGCTCGGAGAACGCCAAGACCATTGGCTATACGCTCAAGGAGAATGGCGACGACGATGCCCTGTCGGTAGACGTGTTCAAGGCCCCCGACGGTTTCGGCCCCATCTTCATAACCCGTGGCGGACAAACCTGCTGCCCCTATGAGGACAAGTATGTGAGCAAGTACTATGAGCCAGGCACCGAGATATCGGCCGCTACCATGCAGATAGAAGTGCCCAAACTCAATGTGGAGAATAACTATGCCACCGATGTGCCCTCAGGCGGTACTGCCAACTTTACCCTGCTCATGCAGAACGACAGCGAGACGGGTGAGGACGTGTGGTTCCAGCTCTCTATGCTCGACGAAACCAACCCCAATGGCGCCAAACTCAGCATCGATGGCCAGGCACTGACCGACGGCCGCGTGTTCCTGGTGCCGGCTGGCAACACCCTGCGCAAGCAGCTGCAACTCACACAAACCGACCAGAGCGTGCTGGAGTACAACGACATCAAGCTCGCCCTGCGCTCGCAGTGTCAGAGCGACCCCACAGGGTCATTCCCGGTAATAGCCGACACCGTGGCCATTTCGGCCCAGTTTGTGCCCAGCTGTTCCGACATCATGCTCAGCGTGCCCGACCGCGTGGTGAACCACAACACCGGCAGCCAGCTCAAGATGGTGGTAAGCCGCTACGACCGCAACTTCCGCTCGTTCAAGGGCTTCCGCATTCAGTACAAGGGTGCCCGCGATGTAGACTGGCAGTTGGCCAAGGAGTTTGTCAACAATGAGGCCGACCTTACCGACAACAACCAGCTTATCAGCGGTGCATCGACCACCTATGTGCTCGATATGGGCAACAACGCACTCTTCCCCGATCAGACCTACGAACTGCGCGCCATCACCATGTGCGACTTTGGCAGTGGCGAGGTGAACAATGAGAGTGAGACCATTGAAGTGGTGAAAGACGTGGCGCGCCCGAAACTGTTGGGCAACCCGTCGCCCGCCAACGGTGTGCTCACCCCCGACGGTGAAGTGTCAATCACCTTTAACGAGGACATCAAGGCATCAAGCCTTATCAGAACCGAAAACTTTGTGGTGACCAGCAAGCTCAACGGCTCGAAGGTTGACCACGATGTGGCCCTGCAACTCACAGGTGCCGAGGGTGCACAAACCGAGGCCGACATCGACTTGGCCGCACGTCCGTTCGCCCTTAACATGTGGCTCAACTACACTGGCGCCGGCCAGATACTGAGCCATGGCGCAGCAGCTACCAAGTTTACCCTGTCGGTTGACGACGAGGGTCACCTCACGGCCGATGTGGCCGGCACCAAGGTGACGTCGGAAGGCACACTGCCCAAGGACAAGTGGACGTACCTCGCACTCAGCTATGCGCCCGCCAGCCAGGGCGGCACACTCACTGCCGACTGTGCTTACGATGACACCGACGCCAGTCTGTTTGCATCGCAGCCCGTGCCCGCCTACAACGGCAATGGCCCGCTGCGCATAGGTGGCGGAATGAAGGGCGCCATGCAGGAACTCACCCTGTGGAACGCTGCCCGCTCATACGCCGAGGCCAAGGCCGACATGTACACTACCAAGCAGGCCAACACTGCCGACATTGCCGGCTACTGGCCGCTCAACGAGGGTACTGGCACTACTGCCAACGATGTGGCCCGCTCGCGCCACATCACGCTGCCTGCCGCCTCGTGGTATATGGCTACGCCCAACAAGGCTGTCAGCCTGAATGGTACAACCGATTATGCTGCCATTGACCTGACCTCATGCTCACCCGCCACCGACGAGGATTATGCCCTCGAACTGTGGTTTAAGGGCAGCAAGCCCGAGGCAGGCAAGCAGGCCACGCTCTTCAGCACCCATGCCGATGGCGTGATGGCTGCTTTCAATGCCCAAGGCCAGCTGCAACTGAGCCAGAACGACCAGATGCTGGCCACTGGCACAGCCGACTGCCTTGACAACCAATGGCACCACTTTGCACTGAACGTGCTGCACGATGGCACGGCAGCTGTCTACGTTGACGGTAACAATGTGGCACAGTTTACACCCAGTGCCCCGCTTCGCTTGCAGAGCGACAGCCTGATGCTTGGCGTGATGCGCCGCGCACAGACTGCGGGGGCTGCCGACTTTGTGTACAGCAATTACTTCAACGGTCAGCTTGACGAGTTGCGCCTGTGGAATGCCCGCCTTACTGCCGATGTGCTGCGCGCCGCACGCTTGCAGCGCCTCGAAGGCACCGAGAGCGGACTGGTGGCCTACTATCCATTTGAGAAGATACAGCTCAACCAGTACAGCCAGGCTGAAGTGGTGGCCGACATGGCCGACCATGCCACCACCACGCTGCCCAAGCCGCACGAGGCCAAGCTCTATGGCTCGGCTGCCATTGGCGATGAGGCTCCCGGCCTGAAGGCTGCTCCCAAGCTCAGCAATGTGGCATTCAACTTTACCGCATCGGAGCGCAAGGTGGTCATCACCCTTAACGAATCGGCTGCTGCGCTCGAGGGTTGCACTGTCAACTTTACGCTGCGTGGCATACGCGATGTGAACAACAACTTGGCCGACCCCATCAGCTGGACGGCTTATGTGCAGCAGAACCAGTTGCTCTGGGGCGACAGCCAGCTGACGCTTGCCAAGCAACAGGCCGACAAGCTCACCACCGAGGTTGAGATTGTGAACAACAGCAGTGCCGCCGAGGCATGGACTATCAGCGGATTGCCCTCATGGCTCACGCTCAATACCGAGAGCGGACAGCTCAAGCCCCTTGGCACAGCCAAGTTGCGCCTGACAGTGCCCGCGTCGGTGGCAGCAGGCCGCTATGAGGCGACGCTCTACCTCACTGGCAACCAGGGTGTGGCACAGCCGCTGCACGTGCAGCTCACTGTGACAGGACAGCAGCCCGACTGGCGTGTTGATGCTGCTAAGTATGACATGAACATGAGCATGGTGGCCCAGTTGCAATTCAACGGTGTGCCGTCGGAGAATGGTGCCGACCTTGTGGCAGCATTCAATGCCAAGGGCACTTGTGTGGGTGTGGCTTCGCCCGTCTACAACAAGCGCTACGACTGCTACTTTGCCATGCTTACCATCTATGGCAATTCCGACGAGCCAGGCTCGCCTGTGAGCTTCAAGGCATGGCATGCCGCCACGGGCAAGGTACACCCGGTGGTTGCAACCGCTGACAAGGTGACCTTCAGCGCCAATGCCGTGTACGGCAGTGTGACGAAGCCGTATGTGCTTAATGCTACCAACGCCGTAGAGCAGCAGTTCAGTCTGCATCAGGGCTGGCAGTGGCTGTCGTTCAGCGTGACGCCAGTTGATGCCACCGTGGCCGGCACTTTTGCCCCTGTGGCCGCAACAGCCCGCATGCTCAAGAACCAGACGCAGTTTGCAGTGCCCGCTGCCGACAGTCTGGCCTGGACGGGTGGCCTTGACAAGCTCAATGTGAAGGAAATGTACATGCTCTATATGGAGCAGCCCGCTGACTTCAGCGTGAAGGGCGAGCAGGTGAATACTGCCACCACGCCTGTTACACTGAACAAGGGCTGGACATGGCTCGGCTACACGCCCATTTACGCCGCATCGCCGCTCTATGCCCTGGCACCTGCGGCACCCGTTACGGGTGATATTGTGAAGGGCCAGAACGGATTTGCCATGTATCAGGACTATGAGTGGATAGGTTCGCTCGAGGTTATGGAACCCGGACAGGGCTACATATACTTCAGCGCAGCTGATGACAGCCGCCAGTTTGGTTATCCTACTGCCGCTCCTGCCAGCAAGGCGCGCCGCAAGGTGGCCAATGATGGCGAGGTGTACGGTGGCAAGGCTGCCAATAGTGATGAGGTGCAGTCGGCCTTCCCGCCTGTTGACCGCCATGCTTATCCCAACAACATGACGGTGATAGCACGCATCACGCAAGGCGGCCAACCCGTAAGTGGTGCCGAGATAGGCGTGTTTGCTGACGACGAGTGCCGTGGTACATCGGTCGAAATTGATGGTCTGTATTTCATAACCATCAGTGGCGATGGCAATGGACCGCAACTTGATGTGCGTGTGGCACACAATGGTCAGGTGCGTTCAACCAACGCTGCTCTGACTTATGTTGACAATGCCATGATTGGTACGCTCAACGAGCCGTTTGCCATAGAGCTGCTCACTGCGACAGGTGTGACAGATGCTGAGGCTCCTCAGGTGAACATTATGCCACGTCGCGTCAAGACGCACGTGACAGCAAGCACCAATGGTCCGGCCATGCGTCTTATCACCATTCACGCCACCAATGGCCAGCTGTTGTACATCAACCAGAACCCCGCACCCGACACGGAGCGCATTGACATGTCGCGCTATGCCGAGGGTGTGTACTACATCACCGTACAGACGGCAGACGGCAAGAGCCATACTGCCAAGTTGATGAAGTAGGAACGACATATTGATTAACCTGTTGACGGGTTGACGCGTAAGTATGCTATATTGGCAAACTTACCCGTTAACCCGTCAATTTGTTTGCTAATTCCACCAATGCGTGCAGTAATCTGAATTATTGCTGTATGGTGAAGGGGGCAAAAGTGCACGTTTAATGCTTTTGCCCTTACAGGGCGCGACTGTTCCAACACGTGATACCCAGGGTGTCGCTTCGCTTGCCCTGGGCTGAGTGCTCCATTGGC
>OGYD01001341.1_pt1 | contig 18810 bp, 18 predicted proteins | sample 1576441 | NCBI WGS metagenome assembly OGYD01 (sample SAMEA3541537, study PRJEB24748) | human gut metagenome | biome: human gut; feature: human-associated habitat; material: faeces | place: China | collected 2012 | reverse complement strand
GCTCGACCCGGGCCTCATTGACCGACAGATTGTCCACTACGGCAATTACGAACCGTTTATGGAGTTTGATATTCAGCTCAGCCAGATATTGCCGTCGATGGGCTACCGTACGCTGTTTATCGAACCTAACGTGGCCGGGAAGGTGCTCTCTCCGGGGGAAAATACCGCCTCCCTACTTGAAAACGCCTTCTGGCAGATTGACGTAAATGACGACGGTTCGCTGCGCCTGCGCGACAAAGAAACCGGGCTTATTTATGACCGCGTGCTGGAAATCGAAGAGAGCTCGGATGATGGCGATGAGTACGACTACTCGCCTTCGCGGGAAGAGTGGAGACTCACTTCCGCGCAGGGCGAGCATGAATTTGAGGTTACGCATGAAGGCTGGCAGAGCAGGGCAGTTATCCGCCATCGAATCGCCGTTCCGGCGAACCTGGCGGAACGCGCGGCGCGCCAGCGAAACGGCTACCTCGACGCTGAATTTGAAATTACGCTAAGCCGCAACAGCAGACGCATTGACGTGGCGGTGCGCCTGGATAATCAGGCCGACGACCACCGCGTTCGCGTGCTCATCCCAACGCCGTTTGCGACCCGGGAGGTGTTAGCGGATACGCAGTTTGGCACGATCTCTCGTCCGGCACATCGACTTTACTGTACGCAAACCGCTGGAATGCCTTAATAATTTCCGCGCGGTCGCCTACATATGTTACCGCAACATCACACGTCCGCTGATATACTTTTACAGATGTAATATACTTGTTTGTACTCAGATAGTATTGCAGCGTATCTGCTTCCTCAAACGTCATGCGTTTTTGTATCAGATGAACATGCAGTCTGCCGCGGATTTCATGTTTGATGACAAACTTCATACTTTTCTCCATTCCGCAGGCATTTTTATTGCCTTCTAAAAACTATTCTGCATCCTCGGCTTCTGCTGCTTCTTCTGTGTCCTCTACGAAATCTGATTCGTCATCAATAACAGCTTCCTTTGCGGCTCTGTCTTCGTTAATCTGCTGTGCTTCTGCATAGATGTCCTCTGCGTGTTCCTGAATGTTTGTAGCAGTCTTCATGACACATTCCTTGGCACGAAGTACGGCTGCTGTACAGTTTGCATACAGTTTTCTTGCATCTTCACTTGCTAAAATCTTAATTCCCGCAGTACCGAATAATACGCCTGCTGCAAATAATCCTGTGTGCTTTGTGTCAAATTTCTTGAAGTTCTTTAACATAATAAAATCCTCCTGTTTTTGCCGTTTTTTGTTTATCAGCTATTTTAATGCCGTTAAGATAAAATTTCCACTACTTTTTGCCTTATTGAGAAATCTTATCATTATCTCATTCATCAAGCCTCCATCTACTCAATGCCGGCAACTGTAAATCCGGCTCTTGCTACGGCAGTTCTTAAATCTGTATCCTCAACCGGTCTGTCTAACTGCACAACCGCAATATTCTTTTTCAAATTCACCTGTGCCGATGCACCATCAATCTGATTGATATACTTTTCTACGGTATTTTTACAGTTTTCACAGTGCATGCCTTCAATACTGATAATCTTGGTGGCAATGACTTCACCAGCCAGCTTTTTCTTTTTTTGCTTTGGCTCACTGCCGCCACCGCCACAGCAGCCGCCTTCGCCCTTAAAGTGTGCAAAGCTTCCGCGAAATGCAAATAAAACAAGTACCACCAGTACTGCAATAATTATAATTGTTCCCATCTTTTTTCTTCCTCTCTGTCACCCGGCTGACCGGCTACTACACATTTTACTTTCTGTCCCTGTGTATAGCCGCATGCTTCCAGCCCGCACTGGACAATCTGATTCCACGTTGCCATCGACACGGTAATGGTGCTGTTATCTTCTAATTCCACCAGACATACCCCGTCCTGCGCCGGAAGTCCCGACACCTTGTACGTTCCGCGCCGACTGACAGCACCGATTTCCTCAAGCATATTCATCATGCGGTAAACGGTTGCCATTCCGATTTTACTGTCGCGCCGGGCTGCTTTGTAATAAATCTCCTTACAACAGGAACATTCCTCTTTTAAAATAACATCCAGCAGAATCTGCCGCTGCTTTGTAATCCGGCAGCCGCGCTCCCGCAGCTTTTCAATAATATTTTCTTTCCTCATCTGTGTCCGCTGATAGTGTTCCAGACTGTTCTGATTACTCTCCATAAATACCAGCCCTCTTATTGATAATTTTTTTCAATCCTCTATGGGTTAGTATACTCTTATTTGTGTTAGTTGTTAATAACTTTTATTGATTTTTTTTATCAATAATGTTCTTTATTTCGTGCAGTACCGCCTCTGCAAGCCGCTGATGTCCTTCCTCGTCCAGATGCTCTCTGTCGGCGGCTCCCGGCTGTGCATAATCCGCGGCATTTAAAAATGCCAGCCCGTATTTTTCACTGACTTTACGATACTCCTCTGCCAGTCCCTTTGAAACGGCAACAGAATTTTCATTAAACTCCGTATCAAAGCCTTTTTCCCAGACACCCTCTCCCAGATGAATCGGTGAAATCAGTAAAATGGGCGTATCTTTTGCAAACCGCTGTGCCTGCTCTATCAGTTTTTCAACACCTTTTGCTATCACACCGGCAGATGCGCCGTAAACTGTCTTGCAGTCATTTGTGCCGAGCATAATCACAATGCAGTCCAGCAGACGATGGGTTTCAAGCAGTGTCGGAAACAACTGTGTTCCCCGTCTGCCTTCGCGGAACGGGTCGTCAAATACCGTTGTCCTGCCGCCAAGTCCTTCCTCTATCACACGGTATTCCTGCAATCCCAGTTTTTCATTTATAATGCTTGTCCAGCGCACACCCCAGCCGTAGCGGTCTGTTGTCGCTGGAACCAGTCCATACGTATTTGAATCTCCAAAACATAAAATCTGCTTCATCGTGCCACCTCTCTTTCCTGCATTTCTCCTGCACTTTTTTTTGCCGCATGTCTTATGTAAAATCGGTTCGTTCCCATTTTCCGGAAAATGTTGTCCTGTCACTGCCTGCACACAGGTCTTTGACAACTTCGCCTGCAATAATCAGTCCCGCAACGGACGGAACAAATGCTACACTTCCCGGAATGTCCCTGCGCTCCGTACATTTATGTTTTGCCCCCGGCGGGCAGATACAGTTTGTACGGCAGCTGATGGACATATCTTCAATCGGCCTTGTCGGTTTTTCTTCTGAATAGACAACTTTAAGCTTTTTTACACCACGCTTTTTTAACTCGCGGCGCATGACTTTTGCCAGCGGACAGACCTTTGTCTTATAAATATCTGCCACTTTAAACTGGCTGCCGTCTAACTTGTTGCCCGCACCCATGCTGCTGATAATCGGAATTTGCATTTCCTGTGCCTTCATTACAAGCGCGATTTTTGCCGTCACCGTATCCACGGCATCGACAATGTAATCATATTCATCAAATGGAAATTCCTCTGCATTTTCAGGCAGGAAAAAACACTTGTGAATTCTTACGTCCGCCTGCGGATTAATCTCTGCGATTCTTTCTGCCATCACTTCTGCCTTATATTTTCCGACTGTTTTTCTGGTTGCTATAATCTGTCTGTTTAAATTCGTCAGGCATACTTTATCATCATCAATCAGGTCAAATGCACCGACACCGCTTCGTACAAGTGCTTCGACCACATAACCGCCTACGCCTCCGACACCAAACACGGCAACCCGTGACTGTGCCAGCCGCTCCATTGCTTCTTTTCCAAGCAAAAGCTCTGTTCTTGAAAATTGCGTGAGCATCTGTTTATTCTCCTTTATCCTAGTAATCCGATAGGATAAATTCTATAACAGTTTTCCGCTTTTGTCAATTCATTTCGATAACCGTATCGGCAATCGCCATGGTTGACTTTCTGTGGGACACCAAAAGAATCTGCTTTCCCTGTTTTTCCGTATACAGACTCTTTAAAATAATGCTTTCGTTCAGACTGTCGATATTGCTGGTCGGCTCGTCTAAGAAGATGACCGGACAGTCATGTAAAAACGCACGCGCAATGCCAATTCGCTGGCGTTCCCCGCCGGAGAGTGAATCGCCAAGTTCTGAAAGCTTTGTGTCATATCCGTTTGGCAGGGATTTGATAAATTCGTGAATCGCTGCCTTTTTCGCCGCCGCACACACTTCCTCCCTTGTCGCATCTGCCTTTGCCACTTTGATATTATTTTCAATCGTATCCTGAAATAAAAACGTTTCCTGTGTGACATAGGAAATGTGTCTGCGCAGTGCTTCCGTATTGATTTCATTGACATTTTTACCGCCATACGTAATTGCACCGCCGTCTGTTTCGTAAAAACGCATCATCAGCTTTAACAGGGTGGACTTTCCACAGCCGCTCTTTCCTAAAATACCGTAAATACGGTCCGGCTTAAATTCTGCCGAAAAATCCGAAAAGACATGGCGTGTACTGCCGTCCGTTTCGCTGTAAGTAAAGTCGAGATGCTCTGCCGCAATCACACCGTCTGCCGCAGCCGCACCGTCGGTCACATCTTCCACAACCGGTTCTTCCTCTAAAAGATTTAATACACGGTTTCCGCTTGCAAGTGTCTGTGTCAGATTGTTTGAAAGTGCGGATAATGCCGATACCGGTCCGAAGGAACCAAGCATTGCAACCGTACAAATCAGTACCGCGTTAAAGGACACTGTTCCGTCCCAGTAAAGGTTCATACTGACTGCAAGCATAGATGCTCCCGCAAGTAAAATCACGGCATCGGTTACAATCCGCTGTACCGCTTCGTTGCTCTTTAAACGGCTGTTGACCTTTTCAAGGGAATCGGTATAGCCCTCAATATTTTTCAGACGTTTTTCCTTTGCCTGATACTGGATAATTTCTTCCATGCCGTAGAGATTGTCAAGCACCGCCGTATTTAATCCGCCATACTGCTTCCGGTACTGTCCGCCCAGCGCACTGCCGAGTTTTCCGTTTACCAGTGGGATACCCGCACCCACGATAACATAAAATACAAAAGCAAGAAGTCCAAGCCGCACGTCAAACCGTCCGATAAAAATGCTCATAAACAGCGATGTAATAATTGCTATCGCAATAGGAGAAATGGTATGCGCATAAAATACTTCAAGTAACTCGATATCGGTTGTGATAATGGAAATCAGATTTCCCTTGTCACTGCCGTCTAACTTTGCCGGTGCGAGCTTTCGCAGTGCCGCAAATACCTGATGACGGATTTCTGCAAGCAGTTTAAATGCAATGTAGTGGTTGCTTGCCTGCTCCGCATACCGCAGGATACCGCGCAGTACCGAAAATACCGCAAGGAGTGTAAATATCACCGAAAGCTTTAATCCGCCGGTCAGTCCAAGCAAGGTTGTCAGTCCGTATGCACCTAAGACGGTGATAAATGTCGCCATCAGATTGCCCACACAGCCCATTAATACTGCGAGACACATTTTAGAAAGCAGGGGACGGATCATGCCAATCAGTCCTGCCATTACCTGTATACCGCTTCTTGATTTCATTTATACCGCCTCCTCTCTGAAATGCTCTAATTCCTGCTGTTTGTTAAACAGCGCCGCATAGGCTTTATTCTGTGCCATAAGCTGTTCGTGGGTTCCGCTTTCTGCGATTTTTCCCTGTTCCATATATAAAATTTTATCTGCTGCGGTCACATTTGCCAGTCTGTGTGAAATCAGAATAACAGACTTTTCACGTGCCAGATCCTGCACAATTTCCATGATTTTATTTTCACTTTCCACATCGACGTTGGAAGTGGCTTCATCAAAAATGTAAACCGGACTGTCATGCAGTAAGGCGCGGGCCAGTGCCAGACGCTGTTTCTGTCCGCCGGAAAGATTCGCACCCTTTTCCAGAATTTCCATATCCAGTCCGCCGTTTTCTTCAACAAAGCCAAGCAGGTCGACCTGTCCGAGTGCTTCCCGCATTTCCGGTTCAGAAGCGGTTTCACAGCCCATTGCCAGATTTTCGCGCACCGTGCCTTTAAAAATATAGCTGTCATGCGTGATTCTTGTAATCTTTTTCATCAGCCCTTCTGTCGTAAAATCAGACAACACTTCGCCGCCTAAGGTAATCACGCCGGACTGCGGTCTGTTTTCCTTCATTAACAGGGATGTGATTGTACTTTTTCCACAGCCGGAAGTACCGACCAGTGCCGTTATCCCCCGTTCTTTGGTTGAAAAGCTGACTTCTTTTAATACCTGTTTTTCCGGTGTATATGAAAAACTGATATTTTCAAAACAAATGGTCTGTCCTTGTGTTTCTTTAATACTGCCTTCTTCCGGTTCTTTGGTATCGAGTAGTTTAAAAATCTTATCCGCCGCCGCATTGCCATTCATCGCAATATGGAAGAATGAACCCAGCATACGAAGCGGCAGGAAAAATTCTGCCGAAATCATAATAATAAAGAAGCACTCTGTCAGCGTAACTGCACCGCTTTTTAATTTTAAAAGACTGAGCGCAATGCCGAGTGCCGCGCCACCATAAGCCACTAAATCCATGATGCTGATAGAATTTAACTGCATAATCAGCACACGCATTGTCACCTTTCTGAACTTTTCAGCTTCCTCGTCCATTTTCTTTGCGTAACGCTTATCTGCACCGTATATTTTTAATGTTGTGAGTCCCTGAAGGCTCTCTAAAAAGGAGTCGCCAAGCTCTGTGTATGTTCCCCAGTATTTTGCCAGCATTTTCTTTGCAAATTTCTGCACGGCAATAATAGATACCGGAATCAGCGGTACACAGATTAATAAAACTACTGCAACCGTCCAGTTCATCATGCCGACAATAACAAAAAGTGTCAGCGGTGCTAACATACTGTAGAAAAACTGCGGCACATATTTACCGAAATAAATCTCTAACTGTTCCACTCCCTCCGTGCTAATCTGCACTGCTTCCGCGCTGGAGAGGTGTTCTCTGTATGAACCCGAAAAACGCATGAGTTTTTCATAGACCATTTTACGGATTCTGGATTTCACATTGCAGGAAGCCGCAAAGGAAAGCCTGCTGTTGACATAAGTACTTACTGCACGCACTGCGATAACACATGCCAGCACAATAAAAATCTTCTGCAAATCTGCTGTCTTTGCCGTGCCGCCTGCCGCACCGCTGATGAATCCGGCAAGCGTATACATAAAAAATACATTTGCAATCAGCATGAGCCACTGTGTTGCAACCATGCCCGCAACGTATTTCATGTTATCACGAAATTCCTGCATGAGCCGTTTATGAAACATTTTTCTTTTTCCTCTTTTCTTTTATGGTCGTCCGTATGTGCTTTAATGCAAGTACCGGGTGAGAAAATATCATCCGCGGTCCTGCATAACGCATGACTGCACGAATCTGTTCCCGCTGTTCTTTTGCATAACAGTGAACCTTACAGGCACTGCAAAAAGTCTTTGTTTCCATAAATGGGCATTTTTCTGTCCTGAAAAGCGCATATTCCTCCAGTTTTTTGCAGGAATCGCACAATTCTTTTTTATTCCCATCATTGCCGCCGTGATTACCACGGCAGTATATTCCTATCATAACGGACAAAAGCTTTTTTTCTTCTGCCCGTTTCTTTTCCACATCTATTTTATTCGCACTCATTTTCAAGCTCCATGCTATCCTGTTCGTCTACTGTTTTAATCCGGAACAGGAAGTAGTAAAAGTGTCCCGCCGCTACAATCAAAATAATTATTTTTGCAAACAGCGGCGAAAAGTATAAACCAATGGCAAAAATAATCCCCAGTGTTACCAGCAGATTCCGCTTTGCTTTTTTTGTCATCTGCTTTTTATGTACCGCATCCCCGATATACCGCTGATACAGCTTTGTGGACAGCAGCCATGTGTGAAAGCGTTCCGAGCTTTTTGCAAACAGCGCTGCCGAAAGAATGAAAAACGGCGTTGTGGGCAGTACCGGAAGGACTGCACCAACAATGCCGAGTGCAAGGGATAAAAATCCCAGACAAATACAGATTCCATTTACTATTTTTTTCATCTAAGCCTCTTTTCTTTTTAGTTTTCGTTTAATGACAGTGTCCGCCACAACGGCTGCAATCCCCGCCGCACTGCGATTTTCCGTTTTTCTTGTCACGGTGCAGGCTGTATGCCGCACCGCCTGCGATTGCAAGTACAATGATTCCAACAATAACTGTTCCCATAATACACCAATCCTTTCTAATACAAATATAAATTTTTCCATTTGACAAAAAGGGTCTGCATCAGCAGATTGTTGATACAGACCCTTTTCCCTATTCATACATTATTTTGCAAATGCTTTCTTTTTCATATCGACTTTTAATGTATCGCTTTCCTTGTAAGGTCTTACTAACAGATAGATAAAACCGGCTACAAAAAGAAGTGCGATAATCAATCCAACTACGTGGATATTTCCCGTAAATACAGAACCAATCTGATAGATACAGAATGCTACAATATATGCAAGAACTGTCTGATATCCGATTGCAAACCAGAACCACTTTGTGTTGTTCATTTCTCTCTTAATCGCACCCATCGCTGCGAAGCAAGGAGCACAAAGAAGATTGAATACTAAGAAACCGTAAGCGGCAATCGGTACGATACTTGCACCGAGCTGTCCCCAGATTTCTGCACCGTCTTCTGCAACTTCTGCAAAACCAAAGAGGATACCAAATGTTGCTACTACATTTTCCTTTGCAATCAGACCTGTAATAGCTGCTACTGCCATCTTCCAGTTGCCCCATCCAAGTGGTGCAAAGATTGGTGCAATAACACTACCGATTGCTGCAAGGATACTGCTGTCAAGCTGTTCAGCTTCAAGCATACCGAATGAGCCGTCTGCCCATCCAAAGTTCATTAAGAACCATAACACGATTGTTGAAAGAAGAATAATTGTACCTGCCTTCTTGATGAATGACCATCCTCTTTCCCACATGCTGCGCAGTACATTTTCAACAGTCGGCATATGATATGCCGGTAATTCCATAACGAATGGTGCCGGATCTCCTGCAAACATCTTCGTCTTCTTTAAAATGATACCTGAGCAGATGATTGCGGCAATACCTACAAAGTATGCGCTCCATGCTACCCAGCCTGCATTGTCAAAGAACGCACCTGCAATTAAAGCAATGATTGGAAGCTTTGCACCGCAAGGAATAAATGTTGTTGTCATAATGGTCATCTTACGGTCTCTGTCGTTTTCAATAGTTCTTGAAGCCATGACACCCGGAACACCGCAGCCGCTGCCGATCAACATTGGAATGAAGGACTTTCCTGAAAGACCAAACTTACGGAAAATTCTATCCATGATAAAGGCAACACGTGCCATATAGCCGCATGATTCCAGAAATGCAAGGAAAATAAATAATACAAGCATCTGTGGTACGAAACCTAATACCGCACCGACACCGGCTACAATACCGTCAAGGATTAATCCTGAAAGCCAGTCAGCACAGCCGATTGCATCCAGTCCGTTACCGATTAATACCGGAATACCAGGTACCCATACACCATAGTCAGCCGGGTCCGGTTCTTCCTGCTCCAAAGCTGTTTCAAATGTTGCTACATTCACATTTACGAGTTCTTCGTCCTCGTCTTCTCCTGCAATGTTAACCTCTGTTGTAAGAGATTTGATTGCACTGTTTGATGTAAATGCCTTGATTGCTGCATCGACATCTGCTTCCTGCGCATCTTCGTCATCATAAACTTCTGTAAATTCTTTTGTGACATCCGGTGCTTTTTCTTCTGCTGCTTCTAAGAAGCCCTTGATTTCAGCATCGTATGGAGCATATTCATCAGCTGCATCGTTGTAAGCAGATGTACCGATTCCGAATAAATGCCAGCCATCGCCGAACACACCGTCATTTGCCCAGTCTGTAGCCCATGAACCGACTGTTGTTACAGAAATATAGTAAACAAGGAACATTACCGCTGCAAAGATTGGAAGGGCTGCCCATCTGTTTGTTACAACCTTATCAATCTTATCGGATACAGAGCCGCCTTCTGATTTCTTGCTCTTTGTACAGCAGTCATGAATGATGGATGAAATGTACTGGTATCTTTCATTGGTAATGATACTTTCCGTATCATCATCAAATTCATCCTCTAACTTCTGTACCTCTGCGGATACATCCGGTACGGACTTCATCATATCTTTAATCTTATCATCTTTTTCGATTAACTTAATGGCAAAGAAACGCTTCTGTTCGTCTGCCACATCGCTTCCGATTTTTGCTTCCACTGCTGAAATCACTGCTTCTACGCTGTCTGCAAATGAATGTGCAATTGTTACAGTTGCTGCTTTCTTTGCTAAATCAACAGCTTTGTCTGCTGCTTCCTTAATGCCTGTTCCCTTTAACGCTGAAATTGCTACAACCGGGCAGCCAAGCTTTTCTGAAAGCTTATCTAAATGAATCTTATCCCCGTTCTTTTCAAGAATATCCATCATGTTGACAGCCATGATGACCGGGATTCCCAGTTCCATTAACTGTGTGGAAAGATACAGGTTTCTTTCAATATTCGTACCATCTACGATATTTAAGATGGCATCCGGTCTTTCCCCAACCAGATAATTTCTTGCCACAACTTCTTCCAGTGTGTATGGAGATAATGAGTAAATACCCGGTAAATCCATGATGGTTACATCGCTGTGTCCCTTTAGTTTTCCTTCTTTTTTCTCTACTGTAACACCAGGCCAGTTACCTACAAACTGATTCGAACCGGTCAGTGCATTAAACAGTGTCGTCTTACCGCAGTTTGGGTTACCTGCAAGTGCAATTTTAATCGACATTTCAATGCTTCCTTTCATATAACTTATTTTTGTTAGCGTTTTCTAACCCCTATGTAAAAAAAAATTTCTGTCTATCACCCCGCAAGAAAATTATGCTTCCACTTCAATCATTTCCGCATCGGCTTTTCTTAACGATAGCTCATATCCTCTTACTGTTACTTCTACAGGATCTCCTAAAGGTGCAACCTTGCGTACATACACATCGACACCTTTTGTAATGCCCATATCCATAATCCGTCTTTTTACAGGGCCTTCACCGTGAAGTCTTTTCACCTTCACCGTCTGGCCGCAAGCTGTTTCCTTCAGCGTTTTCATAACTCTGTTCCTTCTTTCCTCATGAAATGTTTTCTATATAAGCATGACTAAACCATAATTTTGTTTGCCATGTCCTTACCGATTGCAACTCTGGAATCTTTTACATTGACTATCATATTGCCATTTATCTCAGATACTACAGTAACTTCCCCACCGGTCACAAATCCAAGATTTTCCAAAAACTTGCGGACTTCTTCCTTTCCGCCAATCTTTCTGATAATATTTGTTTCCCCCGCTTTAACCATTGATAACGGCATCATTGCAGCTCCTTTCTTGTGTATCATAAATAACTTTTGATAGTTCTTTCCTACTTTCGTTAGTATATGCTAACGTTCATTAGAAGTCAAGAACTTTTTGAGAAATTTTCTTAATTACTTGTCCATCGTTTTTATGATTCCGGGATATCTTCCAGCCGCACAGCACTGTATAAGACGACGGCATCGGTAAATTTACGCGGATTGTAGCCGGTCAGTCATACGATGCCGCTCCTGCCATGACCGTGCTGACACTGCCGACACCGATACACAATACCTTTTCATATGTATCTGCCAGTCTTTTTAAAATATGCCTGTTTTTCTCCAGCCGTTCCTTTTCAATAATTAAAATATACTCATTGGGATAATTGTATCTGTAAAAGCTGCAGTTCATCTGTGCAAATGCCTGTGTAATCGCCGACTGTATCATAAACAGATTATTCGGATTATAGCGCACATTCAGGCGTACAATTACCACCCGGCACAGCGTATCCTCTGATAAGCCGTTTTCTTTAAGCGTATCCGACAAATAGGCTGTATTCATATTTTCCCGGTTTATTAAACAGCGGATTACATAATTCAAACGGTTTTTCTTCTGCGCTCCCAGCGATTCCAGTTCCCGCTCTTTAAGCAAAATATCCGTGATTTTCTGTGCCAGATAGGCATACTTTCTCACTTCCTCAACGGCTCCGCTGATTCCGATAACCACAATGATTTTTCCGTTATATGTAATCGGGATATTGATGCCCCTTTTTGTGCCGAAAAAGCTGTCATCATCTGTTACTTCGATGGTTTCTCCGGCTTTTATATAACCGGTATTGGTCCGTCTGATTTTTCTAATTTTTTACAAATGCAGTGATTCCTAGTCACATTTTAAATGCAGATTTTTTTTATATTCTCTTTAATATTGTTTAGTATGACATAAATTTATATCATTTTATATTTCTTTTTGTTCTATATAACATATCATTTTAAAAAATGCCCTGTTATAATAACATCATCAAAAACACGCGTGATACAAAACACTATGAACAGATGATTCCAAACCAAATGATAAATAAGTTGAAAGATTGTGAGGTTGATTTTATGAAAGCAGTAATTGCAATTGACTCTTTTAAAGGAAGCTTATCTTCCTTTGAAGCGGGAAACAGCGCCGCAGAAGGTATCCGGCGCGTCTATCCCGATGCGCAGATTGAAGTCCGTCCGCTCGCAGACGGCGGCGAGGGAACGGTTGAAGCACTGACACTCGGCTGTGCCGGACAGCTTACAACCGTTACCGTCACCGGACCGCTCGGCAAGCCGGTATCCTGCCAGTACGGCATTGTTGACAGCACCAGGACTGCCATTATTGAAATGTCCGGTGCTGCCGGTATTACACTTGTTTCCGACACGGAGCGCAACCCGCTCTATACAACGACCTACGGTGTCGGCGAAGTCATCCGCGATGCGATTACAAAAGGCTGCCGCCACTTTATTGTGGGTATCGGCGGCAGTGCCACCAATGACGGCGGTGCCGGTATGTTACAGGCCCTCGGTTTCGGACTGCTTGACAAAAACGGCAATCCGGTTCCTTTCGGCGCTATGGGTCTTGAAGTCCTTGATAAAATTACCACCGACAATGTCCTGCCGGAATTAAAAGACTGTACGTTCCGTATTGCCTGTGATGTAACCAATACTCTGTGCGGTGAGCAGGGATGCAGTGCTATTTTCGGTCCGCAGAAAGGCGCTACGCCGGCCATGATTCTGCAAATGGATAAATGGCTGGCTTACTATGCCACACTGGCACGGGAAATTTTCCCGCACGCCAATCCGAAAGCGGCAGGAAGCGGTGCCGCAGGCGGTCTCGGTTTTGCTTTTATGACCTTTTTAAACGGCACGCTTGAATCCGGGATTAAGATTGTTCTTGAAGAAACCCGGTTAAGTGATTATATCAAAGATGCAGATATTGTCGTAACCGGAGAAGGCCGGTTAGACGGTCAGACGGTTATGGGAAAAGCCCCGATTGGTGTCGCAAAGATTGCCAAGCAGTTTGACAAACCGGTACTTGCGTTCTCAGGCTGTGTCACAAAAGATGCCACTGCCTGCAACCGCGAGGGCATTGATGCCTTTTTCCCGGTTTTAAGAAATGTTGTTTCTTTAGAAGATGCCATGAATCCTGCCAACGCCCGTCAGAATATGGCGGACACCGCAGAGCAGGTATTCCGCACAATACGGACATTTTCATCATTATAGAGAAAAATTGGAGCTTTGATTGGGCTCGTGATTGCAATTATTTTAATTATTAAAAAAGTCCACCCTGCATATAGTCTTATTCTCGGTGCGTTAATCGGCGGATTCATCGGCGGTGGCGGACTGACAAGTACGGTTGTATCTATTCTTGTTTACATTTTATAGTTGTAATAAGCACAACACTATGGGCTTCCGTTCAAGCCCCCGCATAAAGATAGCTGAAATACCAAAAGCCGCAGAAGCATATGCCCCTGCGGCTTTCATCTATACAGAACTGTTTATTCTGTCTATACTTTTGCGCCAGATAATTTACTAAATCTGTATTTTTAATCGTTAAAATGTTCTTCCAGTTTCTGGGAAGCTTCCTTTAAACTGCCAATTGAATCTGAAAGCTTCATGACATAATCTGTCTGATTGACAATATTATTGCCGATTTCCGCAACCATTGAGGCATTTTCTTCTGAAGTTGCAGCTACGGTATCCAGTTCTTCCTGAATATCGTCAAACTGTCTTTTGACCTCACCGATAACATCGTATTCTTCTTTGACAACTACTGTTGCAGATTCTGCGGAGTTGTTAACCGTATCGAGCTTACCGATTAAATCTTCAATCTGTACGGAACTGTTCTTTGCCGCATCAGCACCTGCTGAAATCTTGTCTACCACACCATTGACGGTTTCTGTCAGTGTCAGAATAATTTCTTTGATACTGTCTGCCGATTTTCTACTGTCTTCTGAAAGAACACGGATCTGGTCTGCAACCACCGCAAATCCTTTTCCATGTTCACCGGCTCTGGCGGCTTCGATTGAAGCATTTAAGGACAGGAGATTTGTCTGTCCGGCAATTGCATTAATATCATTTAAAATGCCTGTAATCGTATTCATCTGTTCTAACAACCCTGCCGTGGCATCACTTGCCTGACCGACCGTTTCAGACATTTCAAGCATAGATTTCTGAACTGTCTTTGCTTCTTTATTACCGTCATTGACTGCCTGTGTCACTTCTGCAAAGCTCTGCTCCAGCTGCTGTGCATAGTCATAATTTTTATCAATCTGTTCTTTGGCTGTATTGAGTTTCTCACTAACTGTCTGAATCGCACGGCTGGATTCATCCACAACCTGTTCCATCTGCTCTGCGGAGGTCTTAACAGACTGTGCATGGGAAGTCACTTCTTCTACCTGTGTGCCACATTCAACAATTTCCCTGTTCAGATTAAAAGCAATCCGGTTGGCAACTGCTGTATTTTCCTGCACCTGGCAGAGTGCCGCTTCTGCCTGCCTTGTCTTTTTCTCCCCAAATTTCGTCCCAAGATATAAAAGCACTGCACTTATTGCAAATAAACAAATTTTTGAAATTGCACCAACAAATGCCTGATCAATAATCTTAACATTAATAAACAGACATACAACACATGTCGCCGTAAACGGAATCGCATAATACTTGATAATTTTCTTATCAAAATACCGGACTGCCATACATAATGTGATGAAATTTGCCAGAAATGCAATACTGTTGCCATTCACCAAGCCTGAATAAATTAATACTGCATAAGACGGGCATAAAACAATGACCAATGCTTTGGCAAAATCGCTGATTTTCAAAAAATTCGCAACAGCTACAATGACCAGCGTTGCTACCAACACACCACAGCCCTTAATAGACTTTGCCGACATTCCATAAGACATAATCGTTGTTACTGACAATGCTAAAACACATGCCAGAATCACCAGCAGATTCGCCTTGTGTACTCTTTCCATAACCTTCTCCTACCTTTCGTATTTTAATTTTAAATTTTAATCCGGTCACACTATTTAAGTAATTTTGATTATACCACATTACCGTGTAAAAGTAAATAATATCAGCAATTGTTCCTGTTTTTATTCCAAAACAACGGACTGCCCGTCCCTTACATTCCGCTTCTGTCTCTTCGTTCTTTTAAAATTCGTGCATTCTCTTCCACCTTAGTCTTTCCAAGCGGATATAAAAACCATAAGGACAGTGCAAGTAAAACAAATCCTGCTGCCGGTATAATACACGTAATCGTATAAATGCCGTTTACAACCTTTTCGTCATATGCCGTTGCCGTATTATAGCCAATCACTGACAGCAAAACACCGACAAGCCCTGATGATGCCGCCTGTCCCAACTTTCTTGCAAAGGAGTACACCGCATAAATTGTTCCGTCCTGGCGCTGTCCGGTACGCACCTGTGTATCGTCAATGACATCTGTAATCATCGCCCAGCACACCAGATTAAACATTGCCAGTCCGATATAGGAAATGCCGTAAAAAATAAGCCACACATACACATTTTTTGTATGCACAAAATATACCGCTATCAATGCCGCCGCACCGATAATCGATCCGGCCGCCGACATTTCCCTTTTCCCGACCCGCTCAGCCAGCCGCACCGTAAAGGCAGACAGCACCAGCGTGACCGCTGTTCCGATCAGTGAAGCCAGCGAAAGTCCTTTGACATCACCGAAATAATTCGGATAAATGTATGCACCCATATTGGATAACGACAACTGGGAAAGCAGTAACAGCAATGCACTTACCACAATTCCGATGAGCGCACGATTCTGAATCAGACTGCCAATCAGTCCCATAAATGAGAATTTCTGCTTTGTTGTTTCTGCTTTTACGCGCTCCGTTACCATAAAATAACACAACAGATAACAGATAACTGAACCTACAGAACACCAGAACGCTGCAATGCTCATACGCGTACCGGAAAGCACGGCATTCCCGTTTTCATCGGTGTAATAAACCACTAACGGCAGTACAACACCAATAACCGTTGCCGCAAGCGTAGCGCCGATTGTCCTCCAGTTCGATAGCGCCGTTCTGTCTTTTGGCTCTGCCGAAATTGCCGATGCCATCGAACCATATGGAATATTAATTGCCGTATAAAACACACTGCCCCAGAGCAGATACGTAAAAAACATCCAGATAATCTTAAATGTCATCGGCATTTCTGCAAACCACGAAGCATACATTAAAAATGAAGATACTGCCACCGGTCCGCACATTCTTAATAGCCACGGTGCAAATTTGCCTTTTTTATTTCCGCGGCTTCTATCCGCAATCTGCCCCATCGTCACATCCGTGAACGCATCAAGCAGCCGCGCTGCCATCATCATCGTACCAACGACTACCGCCGATACGCCCATCACATCCGTATAAAATTTTAACAAAAACATAGACGATAATATAAATGCAAAGTCATTGCCAAAATCGCCAAACATATACCCAAGCTTATCCGCCATACCAAATTTTCTTTTCATAAAGCTCCTCCATTTTAACATCACAATTTCAGTATGGCGGATTCTTAAAAAAATATACAAAAAAGCTGTCAGAGAAAATGTTTGACACATCTGCTTTTTGCATAAAAACGCCTCACCGTTGTCACTTGACTTCGGCTTATTTTATGCAAAAAGCAGATAATATACATTTCTGTATCTGACAGCTTTCTATTCTATATTTTTGTATTCCTAAATTGTGCGTGTTAAAGCGCCGTTTTTGCCCCATTTGCAGCCTTCCGTACAGGTAAAGTCCGCAAATCCACAGCGGGCGCATGGTTTCCCGCTTTCTGTGATGTCTTTTAAACGTTTCTTATTGGCAGTGGACAGATTATCTGCATTCTCAACAAATTTCTGTGTGAGCTGTTCTGTAATGCGCATAATTTCAAGCTGCGCCCTGCCGCACATTCTCTCTTTGCTTTTTAATACAAAATCTTCAAACAAGCCCTGTTCCGTAACGGATACAAGTGTTCCCTGCGGATATATTTCCTTAATGCTTCGCATATCCGAAAGCCACTGTTCCTCTAACGGTGTTCCCCGAAGAATTTCCGGTACGTAAAAACCATATTCTTCTGCATCGTCCCCGCTGAAATGAATTTTTACGCGCAGAGTTCTGTGGCGCTGTTCCTGTGCTACCTGTGCAAAGGAAGCAAGGAATTTTGCCGTATAGACATCACCAAAATATTCACGGTTGTCGTTATCGTCCTCCCCGTAAGCCTGTACCGGCATAAAGCGGAAGGCTTCATTTTTATTGTCATGGAAATTCTGTTTTCCGCCGACAACTAAAAGTAACTGCTCCTCTAAGGATTCCAGTTCGTCATGCAGTCTTTTATTAAAGCCGCCGGATAATTTCTCCAGATTTTTCTTCATCTGCTCTGTCCAGTCCAGCACATAGAAAATGTTACGGAACGGCAGGGAATAGACCATTGCAGTCGGACAAAAAACAGAAATCATATATCTTGCATTTTCATAGGCAAGCTTGTCCACTTCCTTTTCATCAAATTTTCCCGGATACACCTCACAAATCCGTTCTAATACCAGTGTATGCCACTTTTCATAGAACTCCCGTTCTTTTTCGGTCTGCGGCTGCATTTTGGTGTATCTTGCACTTTTTTCTGATGTATTGGATACACCGATAGAATTTAACAACATGGCAATGATTTTCGGACATTGGATTTCCATTGTCACCATGCAGTGCTGGAATACCGAATGATGTCCGCGTTCCGCCGTGCCTTCTGCTCTCTTTACCGCACGTTCCACCGGCTGGGTACGAATCGTCTGGTACCCTTCCTTTGCATAGCACGTACCGGCAAACTTGCCGCTTAAAATTGTCAGTTCTGTATTCATCTGCTCAGGAATTACATCATTACATTCCGTCGTTGCAGCAATCGTCTGAATTGTTGTCATATTTTTCTCCTTTTCTTGCGCCCTTTTATCGCAATCCAGCGATGAGCAATTCGCACGGGCGATTTCTCATCTGAATTCATTCAGTTCTGCGATAAAAGCATTTTGTGATGCCCGCAGCACAAAATGCCATGTGAAGCGCCTTAAATTTAAGGGTGCTTCACATTGCTCCATTCTTGAAATTTAAAAAATCTTTCTCTATAATAATACTGAAATCATTCTCATCTGTCATGTATTTTTTATAAATACATACTTATTTTAAAATATTTGGAGGCAGTTATCTATGGAAAATTTTACTTATTATACACCGACAAAGGTTGTTTTCGGCAAAGGCACTGAAAATCAGACCGGTGCGCTGGTTAAAGAACAGCACTGCAAAAAGGTTTTAATTCACTACGGAAGCGGCAGTGTTGTCCGCTCCGGTCTGCTCGACCGCATTAAGACATCCCTTGACGAAGCAGCGGTTTCTTACGTAGAACTGGGCGGCGTTGTTCCAAATCCGCGCCTTTCCCTTGTTTATGAAGGTATTGAACTCTGTAAAAAAGAAAATGTAGATTTTATTCTTGCTGTCGGCGGCGGCAGTGTCATTGAC
>OGYD01001340.1_pt1 | contig 18837 bp, 19 predicted proteins | sample 1576441 | NCBI WGS metagenome assembly OGYD01 (sample SAMEA3541537, study PRJEB24748) | human gut metagenome | biome: human gut; feature: human-associated habitat; material: faeces | place: China | collected 2012 | reverse complement strand
CACTGTAGATTCAATTGGTCAACGCAACAGTCATGTGAAAACATGTAGTTGCGGAGGATTGTTGGATGAGACGGACATTTACAGCAAAGGAAAAAACATCTGTTTTTGAACTGTGGAAGAACGGAAAAGGCTTCAGTGAGATAGCTAATATCCTGGGCTCGAAACCAGGAACCATCTTCACGATGTTAAGAGATACTGGCGGCATAAAACCCAATGAGCGCAAGCGAGCTGTTGCTCACCTGACGCTGTCTGAGCGCGAGGAAATACGAGCCGGTCTGTCAGCTAAAATGAGCATTCGAGCCATCGCTACAATGCTGAATCGTAGCCCTTCGACAATCTCACGTGAAGTTCAGCGTAATCGTGGCAGGCGCTATTACAAAGCCGTTGATGCGAATAACCGGGCCAACAGAATGGCTAAAAGACCAAAACCATGCTTACTGGATCAGAATATGCCGTTGCGAGAGCTTGTTCTGGAAAAGCTTGAGATGAAGTGGTCCCCAGAGCAAATATCAGGATGGTTAAGGCGAGCGAAGCCGCGTCAAAAAACACTACGAATATCACCTGAGACAATTTATAAGACGCTTTACTTTCGTAGTCGTGAAGCGCTACACCACCTGAACGTACAGCATCTGCGCCGATCGCACAGCCTCCGTCATGGCAGGCGCCATACTCGCAAAGGTGAAAGAGGCACTATCAACATAGTGAACGGAACGCCAATCCACGAACGTTCCCGGCATATCGATAACAGACGCTCTCTGGGACACTGGGAAGGTGATTTAGTCTCGGGTACAAAAAACTCCCATATAGCCACACTTGTAGACCGAAAATCACGTTATACGATCATCCTGAGACTCAGGGGCAAAGACGCTTTATCAGTGAATCAGGCTCTTACAGATAAATTCCTGAGCTTACCACCTGAACTCCGGCGAACACTGACATGGGACAGAGGAATGGAGCTGGCCAGACATCTGGAATTTACTGGCAGCACAGGAGTTAAAGTTTACTTCTGCGATCCTCAGAGCCCCTGGCAGCGGGGAACAAACGAGAACACTAATGGGCTAATCCGACAGTACTTTCCCAAAAAGACATGCCTTGCCCAATATACTCAACATGAGCTGGATCAGGTTGCAGCTCAGCTAAACAACAGACCGAGAAAGACACTGAAGTTCAAAACACCTAAAGAGATAATTGAAAGGGGTGTTGCGTTGACAGATTGAATCTACAGCAGCTTTTTTTAATATGTCCCGTTCGTCGGTAACCCGTTTCAGCTCTTTCTGGAGACGGCGGATCTCGGCCTGAGCATCTGACTGTTCTTTATTAGTGGAAGAATCCGGACCGTACTTCTTTATCCAGGCATAAAGGCTGTGGGTGGTGATATCGAGACGTGTTGCAACGCTGGCAACAGAATAACCGCGATCAACAACCTGTTTGACTGCTTCAGTTTTAAACTCTTCGGGATAACGCTTACCGCTCATGGGCACCTCTCTTTAAGTCATCTTAAATGACTCTGAGGTGTCTGTTAAACCCGTGGCGATTCAGAATTTCTAAGCCATATGTCGTGCGTCATCAGGGAAGAGAGGAAATATTTATTCGCGTAGGATCGACTTCCCGGTTAGCTACTCGTGAGCAGCAAATGCGTTTGTTTGAAATTGGCGGTATGTTACATACAGAGGTGATGCCTGTCCCTAGAACAGATATTAGCAGCTTGGATGAAGCACGTTTACTGAATTATCTGCGTGATATTTTGCGTGATCCTGATATTCCTGAGACTCAGGAACAATGGCAACAACGGTTGTTAGGATTAAGTTTTCTGACACAAGCGGGTGAAAATGTCTGTTGTACAATTGCCGGGTTGGTGCTCTTCGGTAAACATCCACGCCAGTATTTACGTCAATCAGGTATCCGAGTCTTTGCGTTTGCCAGCGAGGATAAGGAGTACCAACCGTTACTCGATGATATTCTGGATGGTCCAATGGTTGGGCGTTTTGATACTGAGGAAGCCGGAAAGGCTTTGATCGATGGTGGATTGATTGAGCGTTTGATGTCAACTATCATGCCCTTTATCACTTCAGAGGCTCCTCTACCCGATACGCATCTACGTCGTGAAACAACCTGGTACTATCCACTGGAAGCTATTCGCGAAACTGTTGTAAATGCACTGGCTCATCGTGACTGGACACGCTTTGTTGAGATAGAGATTGGCTTGTATAGCAATCGATTTGAAGTTATTAGCCCAGGGGGCACTGAATAATTCGATGTCGGTTGAAAAGATGGTTGCAGGTCAGCGTTCACCACGTAATACGATTATTATGGAAGTCTTACGTGATTATGGTTACGTTGATTTCAGGGGGATGGGAGTCAGGACAAAGATTATTCCACTAACACAGGCCATGAGTGGCCAACTCCCTGAGTTTACTGCAACAGATGATTACTTGAAAACAATACTTTATCGCTCACCATCGTCTTGATATATAAGGTCTGGCCTTTCCATCTATAAGAAAGGCCATTGCTGTAAAAAATAAATTAACCGCGACTGCAGCCGAAGCTACGGTCGCCATCTCCATATGCTTTTGTATCGAGTTTAGCTAGGTAGTCGAAGCGATTCAGTAATTTATTGTATTCTCCTTCAAAGTTAAAATCATTGACGTCTAATATATAACGACAATTTTCAGGGTAGTGAACTAATCCCGGATAATCATCCAGTTCCAACCCCAGGGCACTGTACCATGCCCTTACAATCATCATCCGTAAATTGCTTTCAGCCTCATAATCACCTAAATGGTAATAAGCATCTTTGTTAAAAAAAAGACCAAGATGAAAATGACATTTCCCCTCTTCGGAAAACTCCCTTACCCAAACATGACGAACACGATTTGAATATATTCTTTTACCGTTGGCGGCTCTGGCTCTCTCATTGGCCTCCAACATGGCATTTAATGCATTACGGAAACGGGATATGGCACCAGGCTCTAGATTAGGAAAACAGCAAACAGTATCACCTCTGTCTAGAATGGGGGGGTAATGTACATCAACACGTAATGCCATTGTTCTGGGGAATTCACTGAGTGCATCATTGACGACTCGTTCAATATTTTTTTTATAGGCGAGCACATGCTCACCATGTGAACCATGATATAATTCCATGTTTCGATCCTGTAGCTAGTCCTACGGCTTTCGATAGCCGTATACAGTAAAATGATCAGACATAGCTGAATGTCTGTGGTTAGTTATATTAATTAACTATTAATAGTAATGACTGTTATATAATACCTTTCCAACAATAAAACTTGTTATCAACCCATTACCCATGCAGTAAAATACTTAAAAAGCAACTCTGCAATTATAATCACCCAAAGATGCCGTTATCCCAGTGTCTTTTTACCGTGGAAATACTTATTCCTAAGATCTTTGCCACCTTGGATTGAGAGTAATGCTTAGCCTTCTCACTCTGAATTAAATGGTAATATTTACTTCCTTCAGGCCTTCCTAGAATTTTCTTTGATTTTGCTTTGTTAGTAGGCATCTTTTACCCTCATCAAGCTATTAGGTACTAACTCCATACTGTCGAGATGTATGCAACTAAGTGGTTATGCTTAACATTGGTATCAGAAAGTATGGTTTACTTCACCGTTAAAGGGGTTAATAATGATGGCATCTCCTCCTTTCATCGCCTTTTGAGGTGTATCGCCTTCGGCAATCACCGGGACCATTACCGCTAGATCATTTGTGTAATAAATTGGTATCCAGCAATAGCATGATTGTTTATGGTGGATTTTATTTCTTTTCAATACCTCTTCAATTCCAAATGTAATAAGTTCAAAGATTGGCATAATCACAATGCTGCTCAAATCAAAAAAACAACCATCGTAAACTGTTTCCTTTATCAGTATGATATTTGACAACCCTCCTGCAATTAGATGTTTGTGGTTCACGCGCCGATCTGTGTAAATAAAAATTGCTTTTTTTACATTGAAGCTTTTTATAATGTATGTGAGCTTTTCATGAATTAATTTTTTTTCACTCTTCCCCATCTTATCATGAGATATTTTGTGTGCATAAAAATTCTGGTCGATAACCTCGTTCCGGTGTCGAATGTGAGTGTTCCAGACGGAATGAAAAAACTCTTCGTAAGTTAATTTTGGCTCCCCCCGTGCTATTGACGGGGCCTTCTCTTCAAAAATACAGCCTAATGTTGACTCCAAAGTTTGAGCTATATGATATTGCGATGTTATTTTATTCAATGCTGGGACTGTGGCGTTTAATAAAAATGATATCACCTCTGACCTGGAGTATCCTTTTGCATTGCTATAGTCGTCAATTGCATCAATAGTAGAACTATTGTTTACGCTGAAAGTGATGCGTTTTTTCATATGTGACCTTGAATTTTGTTAATGTGAGATGTGATAAATAGTATTAATCTCCCCCCATTGTTAATGGAAGGTTTGTATTAACTAACCCGGCTATTCTTTAGAATAGCCGGGGGAGGCCTCTATTAGTTACTATATACTGAGAAGGTTAATAGGTATCTATCAATGTCTTTACGTGACCAATAATGTCGGTTTTTAATTTTCTTCGGTCGCGGTAAACCATTAGGCAGTTTGTCTTTGCAAAGCCAAGCTCGAATAGTTTGTACTTCATAGCCAATAATATTAGCTAACTCGCGGGTAGAAATTAGTTGTGACTGAGAGGGTTTTTGATGTTTGATATCGCTCATTTCATCACCCCAACATTTGATATGTGGGCAAATAAGACGATCATTGTTTTTAACAGAGATGAAAGAATGAAATGAAAAGGGGTGAATATGGGGTCTCTATCGGGATCGGGGTCGCTACTACTACCATCCGATGAAGATGATGATGAGTTTTTTGATGACGTTGTTGAACTTCGGCGTGAGCGGGAAGTATTCCCCTTTGGTGGAAAAGGGCATGTTATAGTATTGACTACATTCCTAATAGCAACTAAAAGTTTTGAAACACGGTGCCAAAGAGGTAGTATTCGGTCAGTACTACTATTATTAAAACGCTGAATTGTTGTTTCCCAAAAATTAGAACTTTTGTTTTTAGTCGGATGTAAACCCCATCTCGCTCTGATTTCCGCACTTCGGTCTTCTCTTGATACAGTTATTGGGTTAGTCACTGTAGTTAATCTCCTGCTTAGTGAGTGAATGTAGTTAGCAGTAATAAAAGATAACTGAAAAAAATTTCTGTCAACACATGTGATTTTATGTAAGTTGTTGATATTTGATAAAATCAACGCTTATCAACGTTGTTTTTTATTTTTGCTTCTTCTAAGATCCATAATTCAACTTTTTCATGCCATTTTCTTAGCAAATCTAATGGACGGCGGCGATAGTGCTTTTCAGCAAGAGCGCTAGGCTTATGGCCCATAATCTGCGCAACAATACCTGTTGGTACTTCGACCCATTCAGCGAGGGTCCCAAAACTACGGCGCAATCCGTGCAAGCTGATATGTGGTAACTCCGCGCGAGTTAATGCTCTATTATGTGCTGAACGCGGTTCAATAATTTTGCCACTTTTGCTGTTACTTCTGAAAACCCAATTCTCCTCGTTTGTACCACGATTGGGGATCTCCATCAGTGAGCGTAACAAGTCAGAAACATAGGGAGTGAGGGGGATAATTCGCTCGCCTTCGATCTTGTCTTTAATTCGCATGCTTGACCATTTGAAATCTATGTCAGACCAGCGAAGTGAGGAAATTTCTTCACGCCGTGCACCGGTGAGCAAAAGCACTTGGAGATAGGCTGATGCAATGGGATTATTGAGGCTACGCACGGCACTGAACCAGCTTTTGAGCTGTTCTTTTTGTAAGCAATCTCCCGCTTTGCTCGCTGATATTGGAACCATTTTTCTCACGTTATGATCTTGTGCAAGATCGCCATCGATTATTCCCTGATATTTTTTCTGGTAATTAGCCCATTTGATGAATGCACGCAACAGACGGTAGGCATGAGCAGTGACGGTAGGCCGATTTTGTCTCTCTGTACTTAGCCATTCGGCAATGTTCTCTGGTGTTAGTTCTGATAATGGTCGGTCGAGCAGGCTAGCCAGTGGCCCAGGTGAGGTTGGGCCCCGGCCTCTTTTTTTACTTTCGCCTCCACGACTGGACAAGTTAACGTGATCGGCAATGTAGCGTGCAGAGTAGGGGCGTTTAGTTTTTGCGCTGATTCCGGTTCTCAATTCATCAAGATAATCTTCCCAAGCGCTTGAAAAGGTTGCCTTCGTTTTACGAGATTCAGCCTGCTGTGATTCCGCTTCAGCAATTTTTTCCGCCTTAGCTATACGCGGATCTATCCCAGTATCGATTAATGTTTGCAGTCGCCTGGCTTCGGCCCTCGCATCATCAATCCTCCAATCGTTAATGTTGCCAATGGTCATGCGAAGGGTTTTTCCCGCATACAGGCTTTGGAATACAAAGGCTTTTGCTCCACGAGTTGCTCGACATGCCAAGCTTGTTACGTCCGTATCCCAAAGGAAAACTTGGTTTTTCCCTTCAGGTAAAGTAAATCTTCGAATTCGTTCGAAGGTTAGTTTTTGTCTTGAAAGCGCCATTTTTAGGGTTCCTGTTGGGGATTACGGTTTACAGTAATGTAACGGCTGGTGTAAGTAAATTGAAAGGATAAACATCAACACTCATCAATTTACATCAACAGGTTTTTTGTTTTAACATTATGATTTAAAATGATAAATTTGTGATTTCTGATGGTTGTTCAAGCAGTTAAAATATAAAAACTTCGCATTCGTAATGCGAAGGTCGTAGGTTCGACTCCTATTATCGGCACCAGTCATATCAAGTAATTACACAGCACTCCTACCTTCTTTACTTTTCTGTGGAACAAATTTAGGACAGAAAATTTGGAAATCGAGTCAATTTGCAGTGTATGTTTGGTCAGATGTTATGGGGATAAATGGACCGATCTAAGAAATATTTAGATAGTCTCTCAAACATCCATTTTGTTATAACGAAAAAGCTATCCCAACCTGAAAAGCCAACTATCCCCTATATATTTGAGGTCTTGGAACCTGAATCTTCGCCTCCTGCTGGTGTGAATACGGCTAAGAGCCAAGCACAACTTCACTCCCTTTAAGATTCATTTCTTGTTAGAAATGCTTAATCGATAATTATTTTCAATTCAATCAATGCTTTAATTTTTGACGCATTTTGTTTTTAACCCATGCGATTTAGATGTGTTATTTTAAGACTAATCCTCTTGCCATATTTTTCATAAACATCGGCCCGGTATATGTGAAAAGTTATTTTAAGGTTGCTTCTCATGGAGTTATGGATATTTTTAGCGGCGATTTATGTTGTTTATTTGTTGTTTTTCAAAAAGAAAAAGCATAGATCCACCGAGTCTCTTGTTTCAAGGACCGTCAAAGCACCGCCTAAAGAATGGATTGCTGACATCAAGAAAAAGGAGGCGGTTGTGCGAAACGATGATAGTGAAGACGATAACCTTGCAACTTTTACATTGAGCGGTGGCCGGGGTCTTGAACTTCAGGTGACAACCAATCATTACAGGAATACCTCAAAGTCAGCAGGTGCACTAGCTCGATGGGTACTTCCGGGTGAGATGATAACTGTAGCTGGTGTAGCAATTAGCGGTGGCCACATTTACGTGGGGCAACGTATGAAGCCCTCCGGTCAGGAATCAGGCGGCTATTATGACGATGGAAGTGAGGCATCATTAATTGATGACACATGTAAGATAAAACCTACTTCTTATCTTTACGAGGACAGTTCATTAGGATACTGGCCCAGTTTTTCCTCTCTTTCCCCAGAAGCACGCGGTGCGTATGTCAGTTGGCTTGCCAGCGATAGGTCTGATCCATCGTGTCCTATCGGCTATGTTTTTATCTACCTCTACGGCCTGGAAAGAAAAGCGCTCGTAGATTCAACTGACCCAAAATTCCCTGATGCTGAGTTCCGTAATCTGTTCAATGAAGTCGCTCGGTTAAGATCGGTATTCATTGAGAACCGCTCCTTCCGTGGATATTCGACCCAATTACTCGAAGCCATGTCTATTCTGCGCCCGAACATGGGCTTAGCCACTGAGCTCGATAGCAATTCAGGTTTCAGCAACAGCATGCAATTTAAGCTGGCTCTGGCAAAAACTGTACATGAAGGAGTTCCTGTATCAGCTGAACTGGCGTTGAACTGGGTAATAAACCACACCGAGTATTCGCTGCGTACCCCGGCTCGCCGCTGTGCTAAAGAGTTTGCTGCGCTTTTCAAACGGCGTTACACCCTCAAATATGGTGAAGGGATGGTCGTTAAGGCGAATAAAACGCGCCTAAGGTTAGATTACACACCAGCAAGTCCTAGTTTGCGAGGTGTTCGACTTCCTGTTCCCGACCTGCCTGATCCAAGAGCGTTGAAGAGCCCTGTCCAGAAAATTATGGCTCTTGCCGACATATGTACGGATGAACTTGATGCTTATAGTCGCTACCTTGGTAGGAAAGGTACGTCAGTCAATGATACGGCTGCAATTATGTTGCTCCCTTCAGAGATCATTAATGAAAGCGCAGAAAAAATATTAAGCTCATTCAAACGCTGGGCTGATGAGGCGATCCTCGTCAAGGAGGGGTTAGTCTCAGTTGCTGACTTTTGGGCACATATGAATGCCAGTTGCCCCAATAAGATCAATAAAAAAGAGGCCGATTTGATGCAGGCCTTTGCTCTGAAGATGGGTTACGGTCTGGCACCTGACCCGTATTATCACCATGTGAAGGCGGATGTTGATGGGACACTTGTTCTATTCCCTGCCGCCGAAGGTGGACGCTTCTCACCTTCTCCTGAATTTATCTCAGCCGTAATGACGCTCAGATTAGGGGCGATGGTCGCCTTGATTGACGATTCTCTTGATCAAGCTGAACAGAAAGTGCTTGAGAATACCATCAACAACAATCCTGGCTTCACCGATGATGAAAAACGCTCTCTACATGCGTATTTAACGTGGCAACTTCATCCCCCAGCCAATATGACAGGAATGAAAAGCAGGATTGAGTTGATGGGGGCCGCGGAAAAAGCTGCTGTGGGTAAGGTTATCGTTAGTGTTGCCTGTTCGGATGGGAAAATAGCGCCTGCCGAAATCAAACAGCTTGAGAAGATTTATTCAAGTTTGGGGCTGGATCCCTCATCTGTCTCGAACAATATCCATCAGCATTCCGCAACTGAACATGATCTCGTCTCGTCTGTACCAACTGATCAGCCAGCAGCAGGGTTCACACTGGATGCTAATGTACTTGCCCGCCACGAATCTGCCACGGATGATGTTCGTAAATTGCTGAACACAATTTTCATCGAAGAAGAACCGGAAGAGCTAGAAAGCGCTCCAGCCTCATTAACGGAAACGGGGGGGCTTGACTCCGCACATAGCCAGCTTTATCGCAGTTTGCTGGAGAAAGAACAGTGGTCCCGAAAAGAGGCGACAGAATTGTGCGGAAATTTGAATTTGATGCTCGGCGGTGCGCTTGAGGTGATCAATGACTGGTCCTATGCGGTGGTTGATGCTCCGGTGCTGGACGATGCCGATGATGATATCTGGGTTGACCTGGAAATTGCCAAAGAATTAGAGGGATAGTGAATGTCTGTAACACGTATAAGAGTGAAAGAACGTGACGCTATTATTCAGTCACTTAAGTCAGGTGTAACGCCAAGGATAGGCATTCAGCATATCCAGGTTGGCCGCGTGAATGAAATCACTGCTCTCCACCAGGATATTGAGAGGATTGCTGACGGTGGTGCAAGCTTCAGACTTATCATCGGTGAATATGGTTCTGGTAAAACGTTCTTTCTGAGTGTTGTGCGCTCTATTGGGCTAGAGAAGAAGCTGGTGTCAGTCAGTGCAGACCTTTCTCCTGACAGACGCATTCACTCATCGGGAGGTCAGGCTCGTAATCTCTACTCAGAGCTTATGAAAAACATGTCCACCAGAAACAAGCCGGATGGTAATGCGTTACTTAGCGTTGTTGAAAGGTTCGTTACGGAGGCAAGAAAGGAAGCTGACACGGACGGCTCCGAGGTTTCATCAGTTATTCATAAGCGCCTGGCTGCCCTGTCAGATATGGTGGGCGGATATGACTTTGCGAAGGTCATTGATGCATTCTGGCGGGGGCACGAACAGGATAATGAAACGCTAAAATCCAATGCCATTCGCTGGTTGCGGGGAGAGTACACCACTAAAACTGATGCCCGTAACGATCTCGACGTTCGGACTATTATCACAGACGCTTCATTCTATGATTCTTTAAAGTTGATGAGCCTTTTTGTCCGCCAGGCAGGCTATGCCGGTCTTTTGGTCAGCCTCGACGAAATGGTGAACCTCTTTAAGCTGAATAATACGCAAGCAAGAACAGCGAACTACGAACAGATTTTGCGGATTCTGAATGACTGTCTGCAAGGCTCAGCCGAGAACATTGGTTTTATCCTCGGGGGGACGCCAGAGTTTCTTTTCGATCCGCGTAAAGGTCTTTACAGCTATGAGGCTCTCCAGTCGCGTCTGGCGGAAAACCGGTTCGCGCAAAAAGCAGGAGTGATTGACTACTCATCCCCCACTTTGCATCTTGCCAGCCTCACCCCTGAGGAACTGTATATTTTACTGAGAAATCTTCGTCATGTTTATGCAGGCGGAGATCCAGAGAATTATCTGGTTCCAGATGAGGCACTGACTGGATTTCTGCATCACTGTAGTAAAACCATTGGAGACGCTTACTTCCGTACCCCCCGTAATACCATAAAAGGTTTCCTGGACATGCTGGCCGTGCTGGAACAAAACAGAACGATGAACTGGCAAACACTAATCGAGGGTGTGGCGATTGAAGAGGACAGGCCCAGCGAAATGGATGACGCCATTATAGAGGAAAGCGATGACGATGACGGACTGGCGAACTTCAAATTATGAGCAGTGCCTATGATAGTCTCGATCCCCGCGTCCGTAAGTGGATTTACAAGCAGGGGTGGTCAACATTAAGGCCCTTGCAGGAGAGTTCTATCCCGGCAATTTTAGCCCGTGATCGAGACGTGCTAATCAGTGCAGGCACAGCAGCGGGTAAAACAGAGGCTTTTTTTCTTCCTGCCTGTTCGGCAGTTGCAGATCTCACTAATGGATTTAGCATCGTCTATATCAGCCCGTTGAAGGCATTGATTAACGATCAGTACCGTCGTCTTGAGAGCCTTGGAGATGCATTGGAAATGCCAGTGACTCCTTGGCACGGGGATGTACCACTAAGCAAAAAGAAGAAGGCTCGGACAAACCCTGCTGGCATTTTACTGATTACACCTGAGTCACTTGAGTCTTTGCTCATAAATTCAATGGGCTGGCTCAAACAGGCGTTTTCGTCAGTCGCATACATCGTTATTGATGAGTTTCATGCTTTTATTGGCTCAGAGCGTGGTGTACAGCTGCTTTCTCTGCTCAATAGAATTGACCATGTGCTAGGACGCCAGGTAAATCCAATTCCCCGCGTTGCGTTGAGTGCCACGCTGGGGGAACTGGAGAAAGTGCCCGAACTTTTGCGCCCGGACAAACGACTACCCTGCGTAACTGTTACAGATATTAAGAGCGAGGCCACTCTTCAGGTACAGGTCAAAGGTTATCTGGAGCGAGTGCCCCAAAAAGAAGAAGAACTTCAGAGTTCAGCTGAACATGACGTTTGCGCTGACATTTTTAGACTTTGCCGTGGCGATTCTCATTTGGTCTTTGCAAACAGTCGAAAGCGGACTGAAAGCATTGCTGCCACGCTGAGCGACATGTGTGAGGAACATATTGTTCCCAATGAATTCTTTCCCCACCATGGTTCCCTTGCCAAGGAATTGCGGGAAGCGCTTGAAACTCGTCTTCAGAAAGGAAATTTGCCCACAACAGCTGTTTGTACAATGACGCTTGAGTTGGGAATTGATATCGGTAAGGTTAAGTCGGTTATCCAAGTTACGCCTCCGCATACTGTTTCCAGTCTGCGTCAGCGTATGGGACGTTCTGGGCGACGCGACTCCCCATCAGTTCTAAGAATGCTAATTACAGAAAATGAGCTCACTGTGACTAGCAGTATCGTTGACCACCTACGGCTGCATTTGGTCCAGTCGATGGCAATGATCAGATTGATGATCTCTAAACAATGGTTTGAGCCTGCCGATTCCCAGCAGATGCATTACTCCACGCTGCTACACCAGATTCTTGCAATTACCGCGCAATGGGGCGGAGTTCGTGCCGATCAACTCTGGTCACAGCTATGTCAAACAGGCCCGTTCCGTAATGTGGATATAGGCGATTTCAAAAGCCTGCTTAAACATATGGGGGCATGTGGCCTGCTCACTCAACTCGCTAGTGGAGAAATGGTTGTTGGGGCAGAGGGGGAGAAACTGACTAACCATCACACGTTCTATGCCGTGTTCAACACACCAGAAGAGTTCCGCATTGTCACCGGAAACAGAACCCTTGGAACAGTGCCTGTGGACTCCCCACTGCTACCAGATCAACACATCATCTTCGGTGGACGGCGCTGGAGAGTGACAGAGATCGAGACAGAGAAAAAAGTTATCTATGTAGAGACGACCAAAGGCGGTCAGCCACCACAATTTAGTGGGGGGGGAATGTCTGTTCATGATGCCGTTCGTCAGGAAATGCTCGCTATCTATAGGGAAGGTGATTACCGCATAGCAATAGGTAGCAAGAGAGTAGATTATGCCGATTCTGCCGCCAGAAGCCTATTTGCGGAAGGCTATCGTAACTTCCAGAGTTATAACCTGCAAAATGAGTATTTTCTTACGAGCGGCCAATACTGTTACATCCTCCCATGGATGGGAGATAAGGTTGTCAATACGATTACAGCCTTGCTCATACGTTGTGGCTTTAACGCTAATTCATTGGCTGGAATTATAGAAATTGACGGCTCAAGTATCACTTCTGTTCAACAGGCCCTTAAAGGCCTGCTGCTGTCAGGCCTGCCCTCAGCGTTTGATCTTGCTGTAAATGTTCCAGATAAGTACTTAGATAAATATGATGAATATTTACCAGAGTTTCTGCTTGCGAAAGGATTTGGGGAAAAAGCGTATGACATTGAAGGCGCGTGTACCTGGCTGAAAGAACATCTTCAGTAAACTGGTTACATAAAAAGGGGGAGATGTTCCCCTTAAGCTTGAGGCCGATTGATGATATCAATATTTGCTCTTGGCTCGGATCTGCCAGAAATCGAGGTCATAAGGTCTGCTTTGAGCGAGGAGCGGAAGTTCGTCGTTCTTTGCTAGAAACTTTCAGGCTTCACTGACATAGCCCGATACTTTAGTTACTAACAGAGCAGATTCTTATTCTTCTACCTTCATTGTCAGTTCGATGCCCAGTTCTTTTAAGTAATCAGTGACATGATTTAGAAATGGATTTGCTCGAGATGGCGGTTGATGTTTAAAAAAAATTTCAATGACTTTTTTTGTCGTTTGAGTAGCAGGAGGAAAACTTTGATAGATTTCTCCCGACTCGATAAAACCCAGGTATGTGTTTATTTTTTCCTGAAGCATATACAGATGCTCATCAAAAGAGACATCCCAGTCAAGATGATCAGAAATCCCTAGGTTCACCTCATGAGCAGCGTCTATCGGTATACCAATACAGTCAATCGTTTTGAGGTCTTCTACTGACATAACTTACCTGCTTATCCCCGGATTTGATGATTAATTATCGCAGTAAAAATAACATAGAATCCCCTCGCATAGACCACTGCCATTAGGTCTGTTACGAGCGAGAAGCGGGCCTTTCGACAACCATATTTAGATGAATAGTGGGCTAGGAATACTTTAGCAATTACATTGCTAATATCAATATAAGTAGTAGATTTAAAAAATAAGCCACCTAAAAAGCATGGCTTAATTGCAAATAAATTACATTTTATCAATTTCAGAAATGATCCTATCAATTTCATCAATGCTTGCTTGAATTGTTAGATTATTTTTTATTATCTCAAGTAATTCTATTGCTCTTCTTTTGGGCCTTGGTGACACCAGTTCTGAATTTGCTCTTTCATTCTCCACGAACAACCGTGAGAGAGCCATCAATTGATTACTATTTAACACATCTAAAAATGGTTGAAGTACTAAATGTGCATCAGATCTTCCCCAGTAATTCCCCACCCAAACAGTAAGTATTTCTTGATATACATCTTCAAAAGCAATAGATGGAACATGAGGTCCAAATTGTATAAGTGCCTTGGCTGCTCTTTCTTCATCATTCCAGCCGTAAGATGTATCCTTAGCTTTAGCTAGCTGTTTAACCGCATGTCTGTATAAACTTGCCCTAGCAGCATCAGGTATAAATTTCACACCATTAACTTTTACTAAAGTCTCTAAAATTCTTATTTTTGCTCCTTTATCCTCACTTGTATCCGATTCGGGCTCCAGCATAAATGAGTGATATCTTTCCCCCGCTGTTTTTTTAAGATCATCATTAGATCTTTCCCATGTTTGTTCAAACAACTTGCTAGCATTAACATAAGCAGGATTTTCCCCCTTAGTTATTAAATCCAATAAAAATCCAAATGTTATTCTTATATCAGCTTGCTTAAATGCTCTTATTTGATCTTTAAGTAAGTCTATGCTCTCAATTGATAGTTCAGATTTTTTTATGGGTTCAAATAATCCAGATGGCGAATGTCCAGGGTCTGGCATATCAGATTCGAATAAATTCTTCTGGAGCATAAGAGCCAAAGCAAACACATCCTCAGACTCTACTTTACTATCACTTGCATGGGCTGGAGAGGCATGGTTTCTCATCCAATTGATCATTTCTAGTGATTTTCCAGCTTTCTTATGCAGAACCCCTAATTTGGTTGCTCCACTTATTAGCACTAAATCATCTACACCTGACCATCTCTCGTTTATTGTTTCACCATCTTTATCATATTTTTTACGACCACTATCATCCTTTATTGCGGAAAGGAATAAGTCTAAACCATAAGCCTCAATTCGCCGCCTAAGATTATGAATGGATGCATTCCATATATCTAAAAGAGCATGATCAGGGAAGCCAGAATCTAACAACTTTCTAGCTTGCGAAAGGAATTCTATTTCAGTATTAACTGTTGCAGGAAAATTAGTTGTTGATGGCGAGCTTAATAAAACCGGGAGATTTTTTGACATTGAATTTCCTTTAAGTAAAAATTATAATCTATGTCTTTGTGAAAAAATTTACACGATATTGTAACCTTGCAGGAGCTAGAAGTAGTGTTCAAATAAATACTTGAAGAGAAAAAATCCGCCATGACAAAGCTATACACTATTCCCAATTATTAAAAAATTCAATATGTTTAAAAAATTAATTTTCAAAACTAGCATCCTAATACTCTAAACACACCTATATACAACTAAGGATATGCACAGTATCCTTTTATAAAAGGAGTCTGATCCCTACAGATTTAGAGATTTTAATGTTTGTTAACTTCCGCCTACGACACAGAGGTGCTGTTGCAGCCCTAAAAACCTTATGTTTTGTTCGAGTCAGAGCTATCCGACGCATCGTCGAATTCAATGCCCAAGCAACGGATTGTGCTTGCCAGTTTCTTATGACCCAACAGAAGTTGGATCACCCTGAGATTCTTGGTTTTCTTGTAGATCAGGTAAGGTTTTGTTCTTCTCATGGAATGTGTGCTGTAAAGTGAATCTTCGAGACCAAGCTTTTCTATCCACCCATGAAAGATTCGGTTGTATTGCCGGGTTGAAATGTGCTGGTTAGTTCCGATCCTAGACCGAAACAAGAAGTCTTTACTGTGCAAATTGCCAAGCTTTATCAATGCAGCAACAGCTTCTCTTGTCCCTTTGGTTATCTCAAACTGCACAGGGCTACCGGTTTTCTGTTGCAACACCGTAGCTCTGCTTGAAACAGAGCTACCATATGCAACATCAGATACTTTGAGTTTGACCAGATCACAGCCTCGTAGCTTACTGTCCAAGGCCATATTGAATAGAGCTAAATCGCGCGTTTTACCTTCCAGTTCAAGCCGGATTCGGATCCCCCAGATATGAGATATCTGAAGTGGTCTTTTTTGGCCTATGATACGGTCTTTGTTCCACGGTGACGTGTTCATACCCAAATCTCCTGCAATGTGGGAGATTTGAGTATGGTTGTCCCTTATGAGCGAAATGCCGTCTACCAATGTGGAGCGGCATGACGAATCACCCGATAGAAGGTCTACTCAAGTTAACAATCGGCTGGTAAAAAATCGCAGATAAAATTAAAGCCACTAAAGTGGCTTCATTCATCTGCTTTTACAAAGCGATTAGTCTCTCGAAAAGACACTGAAGGACTGACTGTCGCTTGCCAAGAATGACATGGGCAGTTAGTTCCTCCTGTTCTGTATCGTAGGAGTAAAGGATGCGATAACCATCCCTGGTAATACATTCACGATAACGGTCACAGCCTAATTCAAGCAAGTCAGGTGAAAACTGACAGCTCTCAGGGAAAACATCAACTTTCTTTTCAAACTCATCGAGTTGTTTATTAAGTACTTCTTTTGGCTCTTCAACACTGGTCGAAAGAAAATTCAAAAGATTGCGAGCAGTGATTTTGAACGTTTCGGTGTAAATAACACCTTTTTTTGTGTTGCTTTTAGGCATGTGCCCTCCAGTCATAGCAAGTATTAAAGACTTGCCATTAACTGGTCACGACTATACGTGCGTCCCTCGCTTTTGTCCTTTTCAGAGATAGTTAAGAGTTTCAGCAATGCGATTGCATTATCTCTTTTCAAGCGCTCTTCATACGACTCAACAACATAAGCGGGCACACCGTTTTGTGTGACCAATAATGGCTCTGCAAGATCAAGCACCGCGGCGTGCTTTTTCAGATAACTAATGGTTTCGACTCTCATAGTCTTTCCTCTTAATAAACCTCTATTTAACGAAGCAACTCATTTCATTTGAGTATCATTTAACTCCGTGCTGACGCTAAGTGGTCAACAAATCATCGGCACTTAAGCCGCTTTTAGTTTAATCATCACATTGTGACCCCATCCGCATGGGGTTACCCGAAGGTGGTCTTAATTTAGACCTAATTAAGACCAATGTCAACCACTTAGCATGTTTTATTTTAGTGGGCAAGTTTTTTATGGTTTTACGAAACCAAAATGTGGGGCATTCACCTTCACTACTACGAAGGTTATCAGTTAACATCTGCACGTTTTAACATCCACCTCACACTGGTGAGGATGTGGGTAGATGCCTATGATTCCTATGACGATGAAGGGCTAAGCCCCAAATATAAAGGACCTCAATGAGCGAACTGCGGAAGTTCGCAGATGTTGTTACATCTGATGAAGGCATTACTCAAAGGAGGGGATGGTAGTCAACGGGGAGCAGGTCAGGTTAGTATCTTTATACAATTCGACTAAGGGAAAAACGATGAGGCTTTACATAATAGGAAATGGATTTGACATTCGACATGGCTTACCAACAGGATACAAGCACTTTAAGTCGTATGTAGCAAAAAATGACCAAGAACTATATGACGCGATAGAAGAATACATGCCTGCTGGGGACGAGTGGAATGAGTTAGAAAGTGCTTTAGGTGAAATTGATTATGAGCTTATCCTTCAAAACAGTGAGATGTTTTTGGCTTCATACAATACCGATGATTGGAGCGATGCCTATCATCACGATTACCAATATGAAGTAGATAAAATCACACGGATGCTGTCAGCTCGCTTGAAGGAGCAATTCACTGATTGGGTTAAAGGGATTAACATAGCCGATGCTTACAATTCTGAGCAATACATCCCGCCCATACCAAGAGAAAGTCTCTATTTTTCATTTAATTATACAAATACCTTGCAGCAGATCTATGCCGTTCCAGACGTGCAAATCATACATATTCACGGCAATTGTAGTTACGATGACGATCTCATACTTGGTCACAGTTTTAGGGTGGAAAAGCCACTAAATCCATATATAGGACCGGATCAAGATACAAGAATAGCAGAGGCATACGACAGCATAAACGAATACTTCGGTAATACATTCAAGCCCAGCGAAGACATAATTAAAGAAGAAAGCGTTTTTTTCTCGTCGCTTAATAATGTGGATGAGGTCATCGTTTTAGGCCATTCGCTTGCCGAAGTTGACGGTGAATACTTCGCTAAAATAAATAAAAGTATCCAAGAAAATGCTCGATGGATAGTTGCTTTATATAGAGGTGAGGAAAAATCAGGCAGCTTAGAAGATTATGATGTCAGAAACTCAAATATTTCTTACATGCAGTATGAAGATATATGAATGAGACTTCACATTATAACTATAATTATGTAAAAAAGGCTGGTAGTTTGTACCTTGAGGAAAATAGATAAGAGGCATGAGGTTTAGTTATGATAAATTATACTGATGAGTCAACTTTTCTTGAAAAGCACAAACCGTTTAGGAAGTTTTGGACAATTTTATCACCTCATTATGTATCTTTACTGCATGCACTTGCCAAAATGATAAGGGGAGGGAACCCAACTCAAGAACTACCTTCCAATGATGAGGATTTTCTTGCAGGGTATGAAACCTGTCTCAAAAATTGGAAAGACACACAAAAAATCATATCTTTTGAGATTATTATTCGGCTGAGAGATATAAAAAGATTGGAAGTTGAAAAAAAAGAACATCATCGAAACAAGGATAAAGAAAAGAAAGAAAAGTGTATTGATGAAATAAATTTAAAAAAATTTGAAATTCTTATTCTTCGCCGTTGTATTGACTCAATAATTTGGAGCATACTTGATGAAGATCACTCGAGTTTGCGGCGTTTGCCTATTAATGCAGGCAATGACAATCTATCAGAAGATAACATAATTGATTCTATGG
>OGYD01001328.1_pt1 | contig 18945 bp, 16 predicted proteins | sample 1576441 | NCBI WGS metagenome assembly OGYD01 (sample SAMEA3541537, study PRJEB24748) | human gut metagenome | biome: human gut; feature: human-associated habitat; material: faeces | place: China | collected 2012 | reverse complement strand
CGCTCGGCGTGAACATGAATCCGCTCGACGGCAAGCACTGCACGTTCGACTGCATCTACTGCGAGCTTGGCACGAACGAGCTGAGGCATACGGCAACGCCCTTCCCGAAGGCAGAAGAGATTGCGCGCGCCTTGGAGGAGCGCCTCGCCGAGCTTGCCTGTGACGGCACCGTGCCCGATGCAATCACGCTTGCCGGAAACGGCGAGCCGACGGAGAACCCCGAGTTCCCGGAGATGGCGGAGCGTGCGCGTGCGCTTCGCGACCGCTTCTGCCCGAAGGCAAAGATTGCCGTCCTCTCGAATGCGACGTTTGCTGCGGTGCCGAAGGTGCATGAGGCGCTCGAGCAGGTGGACATGAATATCTTGAAGCTCGACTCGGTCGACCCCGAGTTCATCCGCCTCGTCGACAGGCCGCACATCCCTTACGACGCGGAGGCTGTGATCGATGCGATCGCTTCCTTCAAAGGCCATGCAATCGTGCAGACGATTTTCCTCACGGGCGATGTCGAAGGCGTGCATATCGATGATACCGTGCCCGAGCTCGTGGATCCGTGGCTCGACGCGCTTGCCCGCATCAAGCCAGAGGAGGCCATGATCTACACGATTGCCCGCGAGACGGCGCTTCCAGGCCTTCAGAAGGCAGCGCCCGAGGTCCTCGATGCTATCGCTGCCAAGGTCGAGAAGCTTGGCATCCCCTGCGAAGTCGCGTACTAGAAGGCAGGACAGACAGAAAAGAGGGGAGCCCGGACCTGCGCGTCCGGGCTCCCCTCAGCATGTCTGGAGCTTCTTGCTTATGCGCGGTCGGCGACAGCCTTTGCGACGACATCTGCAACGCTCTTGTCGAGCGCAGACGGGATGATGTAGTCGGGAGCGAGCTTGTCCTCCGGCACAAGTCCTGCGATAGCCTCGGCAGCGGCGACCTCCATGTCCTCCGTGATCTGGGAGGCGCGGGCCTTGAGAGCGCCCTTGAAGATGCCCGGGAAGACGAGGACGTTGTTGATCTGGTTCGGGAAGTCGGAGCGGCCGGTTGCGACGACCTTGGCGCCGGCTGCGAGCGCCTCGTCCGGCATGATCTCAGGCGTCGGGTTCGCGCAGGCAAACACGATGCCATTGTTCATGGAAGCGACCATGTCCTTCGTGAGAAGGCCCGGCTTCGAGACGCCGATGAAGATGTCGGCACCCTTGATGACATCAGCGAGCGTGCCCTCTTCATGATTCTTGTTCGAGATCTTGGCAATCTCTTCCTTGACGGGGTTCAGGTTGTCCCTGCCTTCATAGATGGCGCCATGGCGGTCGGTCAGGATAACGTCGCCGAAGCCCATGTGGATGAGGAGCGTGGCGATAGCGATGCCTGCTGCGCCTGCACCGGACATGACAATCTTGAGGCTGCCCTTCTGCTTGCCCGTGACCTTGAGGGCGTTGATGAGGCCGGCGGCCGTAACGATGGCGGTGCCGTGCTGGTCATCATGGAAGACGGGGATGTCGCACATCTCCTTCAAGCGCTTCTCGATCTCGAAGCAGCGCGGTGCGGCAATGTCTTCGAGGTTGATGCCGCCGAAGGACTTGGAGATCAGATAGACGGTCTCGACGAACTTGTCCACATCGTGGGTATCGACGCACAGAGGAATGGCATCGACATCGCCGAACTCCTTGAAGAGGAGGCACTTGCCCTCCATGACGGGCATGCCGGCGGCAGGTCCGATGTCACCCAAGCCCAGCACTGCCGTGCCGTCGGTGATGACGGCGACGAGGTTGCCGCGGCGCGTGAGCTCCCACGACTTCTGGTAGTCTGCCTGGATCTGGCGGCAGGGCTCAGCGACACCCGGCGTATAGAGCAGCGCCAGATCCTCGTTGGTCTCAGCCTTGGCGCGGGCAACGACCTCGATCTTGCCATGGAGCTTCTCGTGGAGCTCCAGGCTCTTCCTGCTGGTTTCGTCCATGGTGCTAAACCATCTCCTCAGGTCTCATGACCTTGTCGAATTCCTCCGCCGTGAGATAGCCAAGCGCAAGGCAGGCATCCTTCAGCGAAGTCCCTTCTGCATACGCCTTGTGGGCCACTTTCGCAGCCCGCTCATATCCAATATAAGGGTTCAGGCACGTCACGAGCATCAGGGAATTATGCAAATTGCTCTGCATCTTGTCCCTGTTTGCAGCTATGCCTGAGACGCAGTGGATATCGAACGAATGGATTGCATCGGCCAGGAGCCTCACCGACTGGAGGTAGTTGTAGGCGATGACGGGCATGAAGACATTGAGCTCGAAATTGCCCTGGGAGGCCGCAAAGCCGATAGCGGCATCGTTGCCCATGACCTGGACGGCGACCATCGTGACTGCCTCGCACTGGGTCGGGTTCACCTTGCCAGGCATGATGGAGCTGCCAGGCTCGTTCGCAGGGATCGTGATTTCGCCCAAGCCAAGCCTGGGGCCCGAGGCAAGCCAGCGCACGTCGTTTGCGATCTTCATGAGGTTCGCAGCCAGAGCCTTCACGGCGCCGTGGCTGAAGACGATGGCATCCTTGCCGGTCAGGGCATGGAACTTGTTCGGGTCGGTCACGAAGGGCTGGCCGGTCAGCGCTGCCACCTTCGAGGCAACGAGCTTGTCGAAGCCTTCTGGGGCATTGAGTCCGGTACCCACGGCGGTGCCGCCGAGCGCGAGCTTCAGAAGTCCTGGAAGCGAGGCCTCGATGTCCTCGATGCCTGCCTCGACCAGGCCGCGCCAGCCCGAGATCTCCTGGCTGAAGGCGATGGGCACGGCATCCTGGAGATGCGTACGTCCGCTCTTCACGATGCCTTCGTTCTCCTTCTCGAGGCGCTTCAAGGTCTCGACGAGGTTTCTGGCCTCGGGCAGGAGCTCCTCTTCGAGTGCCAGGACCGCAGCGATATGGAGTGCTGTCGGGAAGGTGTCGTTCGAGGACTGCGAGCGGTTCACGGAATCGTTCGGGTGGAGCACCTTCATGCCGGCAATCTGGTTGCCACGGTTTGCAAGCACCTCGTTCATGTTCATGTTGCTCTGGGTGCCAGAGCCTGTCTGCCAGACCTTGAGCGGGAACATGTCGTCGCGCTGGCCGGCCAGGACTTCATCTGCTGCCTGGCCGATGAGCGTGGCCTGCTCTTCTGTGAGGCAGCCGAGCTCGGCATTTGCCTGGGCTGCCGCTTTCTTGAGGAGGGCGAAGGCACGGATGATGCCCTTGGGCATCGTCTCCGTCCCGATTCTGAAGTTCTCGTAGGAGCGCTCGGTCTGCGCTCCCCAGAGGGCCCAGGCGGGAACCTCGACCTCTCCCATGGAATCGTGCTCGATGCGCGTGGCGCCGTCCATAGCTGCCTCCTTATGTAGGGAAACTCCTGCTACCTTAGCACGTAAGCGGTCTTCTGATGGGTGCATCCGGACAAGCAGATGGTGCCTGTTCTGTCTGCACTCTGCTTCAGGTCTCAAGAATGCATCGCTGCGCTGCAGCAGAATGGAGCTATGGGAACTTCTGCATCCGGAAGGCGGCTGCCACAGAACATGGAAAGGACGAAAGTGAAGGCCAGAGAATGAAGGTGCAGCTGCCTCCCGCACCGCGAGATATCGACTGCAGCAGGATGGGCGCAGAGGAGTTCCATGTACATATATGCCGTGGCTATGAGGACTATCTTGCAGGAAGGGTCCGGCCTGCGAAGAGGCCTTCGCAGAGTTCCGCGAACGCCTGAAGCGGAGGGGTGTCGGGCCGGCTTGCCAGCAGGAGCAGTGCCATCAAAAATGAGATGATTTCCGTGCCGATTATGAGCATGTTTCGCGTGCTCTGACGCTTCTGTGGAGACAAGTCCTGTTTGCTAGGATAGGTCCGTCCAATGCAAGGAGGCATGCACATTGAAACCGATCGTCTGCATCACACCGTCGCTCTTCCAGGGTCCCGACAAGGGCCATCAGCTCATCAACATGAAGTACGCGAAGATGGTGCGGCGCGCCGGTGCGCTTCCTGTCATGTGCGACTATCCAACGGATCCTGCTGAGGTGTCAGAGCTCCTTGACGGGTGCCAGGGACTGCTCCTTACCGGCGGCTACGATATCGATCCTGCCCGCTACGGCGAAGAGCGCCTCGAGTGCACGAATGAGCCGCATAAGGACCGCGATGACTCCGAGTTCGAGCTTGTACGCCAGGCTGTCGAACGCGACATGCCGATCTTCGCTATCTGCCGTGGCATCCAGGTGCTCAATGTCGCCTTCGGCGGCATGCTCTGGCAGGATGTGAAAGTCCAGGGTGCGACCGATTTCAACCATGCCCAGTTCGAGACGCCGGAGAAGCTTGTCCACAGCGTGAAGCTCGTGGAGGGGACGCCAATCCAGGCTGCGATGGGGAAGACGGAGATTGAGGTCAACTCCTGCCACCATCAGGCCATCAAGGAGCTTGCCCCTGCCTTCGAGGTTGCTGGCACCTCGCCTGATGGCATCATCGAGGCGGCATGGATGCCGGAAAAGCGTTTCGTCTGGGGCGTGCAGTGGCATCCCGAGTCGCTCTTCTGCACCTATCCGGAAGAAATGGCGCTCTCTGACGCCTTCGTGGCAGCCTGCCAGAAGTAGACAGGCTCCCTTCTCAGAACAGCATAGATTCCCTCAGGCAGCCTGTCTTTTGTGCGGCAGGCTCTGTGCAGCTGATGTCTCAGCGTGCAGGATGGTTCAATTTGCGATAGGCTTTGCAGGGTATGAATGCACTTCTATGTGTCTTCGGGATAACGTCCCGGAGCCCTGAGGAGGATTTCCGTTGAACCGTACGAAGATCGCCCAGCTCTACAAGGAGCCGGACACATTCGGTGGCAGCTCTGTCACCTGCGCAGGCTGGGTCCGTTCCATCCGCGACATGAAGAACTTCGGCTTCGTCGTCCTGAACGACGGCAGCTGCTTCAAGGACCTGCAGGTCGTCCTCAACAAGGACACACTCGGCGAGGATGTCTATCAGAACATCGTGTCCCAGAATGTGGGAGCAGCGCTTATCGTCACCGGCACGCTCGCGCTCACGCCAGACCGTCCGCAGCCCTTCGAGCTCCAGGCTGCCGAGATCTCTGTCGAGGGCACGTCTGCTCCTGACTACCCGATGCAGAAGAAGCGTGCGACGCGCGAGTTCCTGCGCACGCAGCAGCACCTCCGTTCCCGCACGAACCTCTTCCGTGCCGTCTTCCGCGTCCGCTCTGTCGCAGCCTATGCTATCCACACGTTCTTCCAGGAGCGCGGCTTCGTCTATGTGAACACGCCGATCATCACGGCATCCGATGCAGAGGGTGCCGGCGAGATGTTCCGTGTCACGACGCTCGACCTCGCGAATGTTCCGAAGAACCCTGATGGCACGGTCGACTGGTCGAAGGACTTCTTCGGCAAGCCGACGAACCTCACGGTCTCCGGCCAGCTCCAGGCAGAGAACTTCGCAATGAGCTTCGGCGATGTCTACACGTTCGGACCGACGTTCCGTGCCGAGAACTCGAATACGAGAAGGCATGCTGCCGAGTTCTGGATGGTCGAGCCGGAGATGGCATTCTGCGACCTCGAGGGCGACATGGAGTGCGCCGAGGCCATGCTCAAGTTCGTGATCCGTACGGTCATGGACCAATGCCCGGATGAGCTCGACATGTTCAACCGCTTCGTCGACAAGGGTCTCAAAGACCGTCTCGAGCATGTTGCCAGCTCCGACTTTGCCCGCGTGAGCTACACCGACGCAATCAAGATCCTCGAGGATGCCGTGAAGGAGGGCCACAAGTTCGAGTACCCCGTAAGCTGGGGCATCGACCTCCAGACCGAGCACGAGCGCTACCTCACGGAGCAGCACTTCAAGCGCCCGACCTTCGTCACGGACTACCCGAAGGAGATCAAGGCCTTCTACATGCGCGCAAACGACGATGGCAAGACCGTCGCTGCGGTCGACTGCCTCGTGCCGGGCATCGGCGAGATCATCGGCGGCTCCCAGCGCGAGGAGCGCTACGACCTGCTCCGTGCGCGCATCGAGGAGCTTGGCATGGACGAGAGCCAGTACCGCTACTACCTCGACCTCAGGAAGTATGGCGGATGCCGCCACGCCGGCTTCGGCCTCGGCTTCGAGCGTCTCGTGATGTACCTCACGGGTGTCGACAACATCCGCGACGTGCTTCCGCACCCGCGCACTGTGGGCAACGCAGACTTCTGATCCAGAACCTTCGATAGCTGCAGAAGGGGACGCAGTTCACTTGGAGCTGCGTCCCCTTCGTCTGTCTGGATGAATTGCTTCTAGTAGAGCGGAAGCTTCCCTGTGAGCGGATCGATCTCTTCGGCTGAGAGCGGCTCGAAGGCAAGGCAGGTATAGGTCGGCTCGCCGTGGAACTCCGTGAAGCCGGCATCCCTGATGAGGGCGACGATGAAGCCAAGCTCGCGTCCCTTGGCGGCAAGGTCCAGGAGCTCTTCTTCTGAGTCCACATAGACGCAGACCTTCGCGACACCGGCGTCGAACCAGTCGGAAAGCGGTGTATGGTCGCTCTCCGGATGGTCGAGCGCCACCCAGGAGGGGGCGCCGTCCTCATCTCTCAGCACGCGCACCTCATCGAGCCTGCCTTCGCGTGCCAGCGCCATGAGCGTGGCCTCGACGCAGGCATGCCCTGCCTGCGCAGCGATCTTTCCCTTGCGCATCTTGAGGTCGCGGCGCATCACGATCATCTGCTTTGCCTTGTAGGACGAGCTTCCCATGGATGGACTCCTTCTGCTGGTTTCTATTGGCGGGCCGATACGTAGCTGTGGTCGACGGTGATCTTTGGCACCGCATCCTTCTTGTGGGACTTGACGATAGCGGAGATCTCGCGCTTGAGCTCTTCGTCAGACATCTCGAGCGAGAACGGCTTCACGACGTCGAAGATCACGTTCGTGTGGGTGGGGCCGGGGACGCATCTCAGGTCGTGGACCGTGATGGCAGGATCGATCGTTTTCACGTGCTCGGCAATCCAGTTCCTCAGGTTCTTGACCTCAGGGTCGTCGGTCACGATCGGGTCGAGGTGGAGGGAGATGATGAGGCCCTCCTTGTCCTTGAAGTCCTGCTCGATGTTGTCGAGCGTGTCGTGGCTCTCCATGACAGACTCTTCTGCTGGCATCTCGACATGGGCGCTGGCAAACTGCCTGCCCGGGCCGTAGTCGTGGACCATCAGGTCATGCGTTCCCAGGACCCCCGGATAGCTCATGATCGTGTCGTGGATGTGCTGGACGTACTCGGCCGAAGGAGCCTGGCCCAGAAGCGGGCTGATCGTATCTTTCACAAGCTGGGCGCCGGAGACGAGGATGAAGACGCCGACAGCGCAGCCGCATATGCCATCCAGGTCCACATCCCAGAGGTAGGAGATGAGAGAGGTTGCAAGGACGGCAGATGTCGTTATCACGTCGTTTCTGGCGTCGACAGAGGTTGCCTGCAGGGTCTCTGAGTCGATCTTTCTGCCGACGAGCTTGTTGAAGTATGCCATCCAGAGCTTCACGGCAATCGATCCCAGAAGCACGACGACAATGGCCCAGCCGAACTCGACAGGCTCGGGGTCCAGGATCTTCCTCACCGAGGAATTGATGAGCTCGAGGCCGACGGCGCAGACCATGACAGCGACGACAAGGCCCGCAAGGTACTCGAAGCGGCCATGGCCATAGGGGTGGCCTTCATCTGCCGGCCTGCTTGCAAGCTTGAAGCCGATCAAGGACACGATGCTGCTTGCCGCATCGGAGAGGTTGTTCACGGAGTCGGCGACGATGGAGACAGAGCCTGCGATGAAGCCGACCGTGCCCTTGCCGAGAGCAAGCAGGATGTTGAGGACGATGCCTATGAGCGAGGCAGTGTTTCCGGCATGCGTCCTTTCCTCTGGTGTGGGATTCTCAGGAATGGATGCTGCGATATGGGAAGCAATGAAGGGTGTCATTGCCATTTTCTCCTTTCAGGGACTCGACGTCCGAAGAGTTGACTATAGGGCCTTTGGTCACCTCTTTGTCACACAAGTGCAGATAATTGGCGAAATATGCATCCGGCATGCAGAAAGGGCAGGAGCGGCACGTCCGCTCCTGCCCTTCCAGACACTCGCGCTGCAGTTTCCTGTCAGAGCTCTATCTCCTCGCCAGGCTTCAGGAGCAGGGCGCTCGAGACGAGCTTCGCAAAGCGCAAAGCAAGCTCTTCTGAGTAGAGCTTGCCAGGATTCAGATGAATCGGCGTCACATGGCGGGCCTTCAGGATATTGGCGCAGCGTGCTGCCTCGTCGATGTTCATGTTGAAGATGCCATCGCCGGGAAGGAAGGCATAGTCGATATGCATCTTCGAGAGCTCATCCTTCATCTGGTCTGTGTAGGAGGTATCGCCCGAGAACCAGAGCGTCTTGCCATCGACCTTCACGAGGAAGCCGACACACTCATCCTTCGGATGGTTCGCATTCTCGGCGATGGTGGCTTCGACCGTGAAGGGGCCGAAGGTCTTCGCAACATAGGTATCAGGGTCGGGGTGGGCATCCATGTTCTGCCAGACGGCGCATCCCGGCTTTCTGGCGGGAAGATCGAGCGCGTTGTGGTCATAGTGCTGATGCGTTACGAGGATGAGGTCTGCCGGCTTGTCGTAGCCCTCTCCGGCATAGGGGTCGATATAGCAGACGGCCCCCGAATCCGAGGTGAGCCTCAGGCTTCCGTGTCCCTGATACAGCAGCTTTCCCATACGTGCCCCTTTCTGCGATGCCTCACTGAACTCGTATGTACCAACATTTCAGCACATTCATTCTTCAAGGCTACTTTTGGCATTTGGCCTGAAGAGGCAGGAAGCGCTTGCGCTACAGACTACAATTGGAACGTCTTGCATTTTCGGGGGGTAGCACCCTCTCATGTGTGCCTGCTTGACAGGCAATTCCTGGAGGATAAGTGTCTCAACAGATGAAGCCAGCTGCTGCTCAGACAGGTGCCGGCAGAGCTTCTGCCTCTAAGAAGCCCTATGTCGCCTCGCTCGATGGTCTCAGGGCCCTCTGCGCCCTGGGCGTCGTCTTCTACCATATGGGCCTTGGCTGGTGCCAGGGCGGCCTTCTCGGCGTCACGGTGCTCTTCGTGCTCTCAGGCTATCTTGCGATGGGCGGCCTTCTCCATGAGTTCGAGAAGACCGGCACGATTGCATCGGGCAAGTACTATCTCAAGAGGATCAAGCGCCTCTTGCCGACGTCTGTCGTCTACGTCGTCGTGTGTGCAGCTGCCTGCACGCTCCTGTCCCATCAGCTCCTGACAAAGATGCGGCCCGATATCGTGCCGTCGCTTCTCATGGTGCTCAACTGGTACAAGATTTTCTCGAACCAGTCCTACTTCGCAGCTGCAGGAGCGCCGTCGCCCCTGACGCACTTCTGGTCGCTTGCGATCGAGTTCCAGTTCTATCTCATCCTGCCGCCTGTGCTCTGCCTTCTTCTCAAGAAGAAGGCCCAGAAGAAGCACCTTGCCATCGGCTTGGGCGTCCTCACCGTCGCCTCTGCTGTCGCAATGGCGCTTCTCTTCGTGCCAGGCGCAGACCCCTCGCGTGCCTACTACGGCACGGATACGAGGGCGCAGAGCCTCCTTCTCGGCTGCCTTCTTGCCATCATCTGGCCCTTCGACAAGATGAGCGCCAAGGCGGCGGGCGACTTCGGCCAGAAGAAGCGCCTCGGCCTCGAGCTGGCAGGTGCGGCCTCCGTCGTCGCCCTTCTCCTTATGATGCGCTTCACGGAGGGCTATACGTCCTTCACCTACTACGGCGGCACGCTCCTGATCTCTGCCATTGCCGCCGTCGCGATTGCTGCCTTGACGCCTTCCGGGACTGCAGCCGCCAAGGTCCTCTCGTGGGGACCTCTTGCCTGGATCGGCAAGAGGAGCTTTGCCATCTATGTCTGGCACTACCTGATCGTGCAGCTCATGGCCTCGCATAATGCGGCCCTGTCGCTTCCGTGGTGGCAGGTCGTGGTCGAGCTTCTGCTCACGTTCATTGCAGCAGAGCTCTCCTATGCGCTTGTCGAGATGCCGCTCAGACGCCATACGCTCCGCGCGGTCATCCGCCGCGATTTTGTCCGCAGGAAGAAGGACCGCGAGCGCGCCGTGCGAGAGCAGAAGCCCTGCCGTGGCGTGTCGCGCAAGGTCCACGCTGCGCTCCTCAAGAGTCCCGTGAAGGTGCCGCAGACCATCTGCGCCGCTGCTGTCATCGCAATTGCCGTCTTCGGCCTCATCCTCGTCCCGCCCGAGAATGCGATGGGCGGCACGAATGGCGCCCAGCAGGTGAGCGCTGCGACCCTGAAGAAGCCGCTTGTCGACGGCGTCTACGATGTCGTCTTCATAGGAGATTCGGTCTCGCTTGGTGCCTCGACGGAGCTCAATGCCTCCTTCCCGCACGGCGTGGTCGACTCTGCCGTGGGCAGGCAGGCATCGGAAGCCCTCGATGTCTATAACAGCTATGCCAGCACCGGTGTTGTCGGGAATACCGTGATCTTCTCGATCGGCTCGAACGGCTACCTCGATGAGGATACGCTCGAGGCAATCTATGAGGCGGTGGGCACTGACAAGGAGCTCTGGTTCGTGAACGACAGGACGCCGCGCGACTGGTGCACAGCAAACAACGACCTCCTTGCCTCCTTTGCAGCCGAGCACGAGAACGTCGGCGTGATCGACTGGTACGGCACCTCTGCCAACGAGTCTGGCTGGTTCTGGGATGATGGCACGCACCTTCGCCCGGAAGCTGCCCAGAACTTTGCAGACCTCGTCGTCAGCACGATCGGCTATGAGATTCCGACAGAAGAGAACACGACCTATTCCGTGCTCTTCCTCGGCGACGCCACAAGCATGCAGGCAGCAGACAAGCTTGCCGCCGCCTGGCCGCAGGGCATGGTTGACTGTGCTGCAGGCAGGACCGTCGATGCGCTGAAGGGCGACTGGGAAGGCTATGTGGGTGCCGGTACCGCAGGAAGCAGGGTCGTCGTGGCGCTGCCGACCGATGTGCCTCTCACGAAAGAGGGAGTGGATGCACTCCTTGACAGCATCGGACCTGAGCGTCAGGTCTGGCTCGTGAACGGCAGGAGCAATGCTGCCTTCTGCGACTCGAACAACCAGATCATCGCCGATGAAGCTTCCTCTCGTTCCAATGTCCAGCTCATCGACTGGTACAGCGCATCCGAAGGCCAGAGCGGCTGGTTCACGTCAGACGGCGCAAGCCTCACGGATGAAGGGGTCGCTGCCTATGCCCAGACCGTTATCGACACTGTGGGCGATGTCTCAGGCACGGATGAGGCGGCAGATGCCGCCAAGACCGGTACTGAGGGGACAGATGCCACATCAGCGGGCGCAGCTGCCTAGACGGAGGTCCTGATAGCTACAAGAATGCGGCCGCACCGGGTGTCCGGTACGGCCGCATCTGCTATCTGAATGAGCTGCTCTACTCAGCGCTCAGGAGCGTGATCTCGAAGTTCAGGGCCTTGCCTGCCATCTCGTGGTTCAAGTCCACGAAGATCGAGCTCGGCGTGACCTTGGAGACGACAGCCGGGATAGGCTGGCCCATCGGGCCCTGGAGCATCACATGCTCGCCGACCTTGAGGGAGCGCATGTCCTCGGGTACCTGCTCCATCGGGAACTCGTAGATGAGGTCCTCGCGGCGCTCGCCGTAGGCCTCGGAGGGCTCGAGATGGATGTTCACGGTCTGGCCGACCTCCATGTCGCGCACAGCCTCGTCGAAGCCCTTGATCATCTGGCCTGCCATGCAGGTGAACTCGAGCGGCTGGTTCCTGTCATAGGAGGAGTCGAACTTCGTTCCGTCATCAAGCGTGCCGGTGTAGTGGACGCTGACCTTCTTGCCTTCATTGCTCATGTGGGTATATCCAATCCCTCTCCGGTGAATACATGGGTCTAAGTGTACCCGGCTCTCGGCGCCACATGCCATCTCCATAGGAGAGGGGGGCGGCAGATGAAAAGAGCCAGCCTTGCGGCTGGCTCTGGGTTTCGTGCTCCTTGGGGTATCTGGATCAGAAGATGCCGAGGAAGAAGTGGACGAAGAGGGCTGCGATGGCAGCGCCGACGAAGGGGGCGATGCCCGGAACGGTCAGGCCGTACTTCCAGTTGTTGTCGCACTTGTCCTTGATCGGGAGCAGCTGATAGGCCATGCGGGGACCGAGGTCGCGGGCCTGGTTCATTGCGAAGCCCGTGATGCCGCCCATGCCCATGCCGATGGCCCAGACAAGGAGGCCGACGCAGATGGCAAGCAGGAGCAGATTGTCGCCTGCATAGTGGGCAATAGCGAGGATGCCGGTGATGAAGAAGAAGGTGCAGAAGGCCTCGCAGAAGAAGTCATGGGAGAGGTTGTTGCGCGTCGGGTTCGTAGAGAAGATGTTGCGCTGGGCAATAGGATCGACCTTGCCGACAGACTCCTCGAACTCATCCTTGTACATGAACCAGGCAGCGACAGCGCCGACGAAGCCGCCAAGCATCTCGGCAATGACATAGGGGATGAACATGGACCAGGGCACGAGGCCGAGGATGCACTGTGCCAGTGCCATGGCGGGGTTCATGCAGATGGAGCCGCCGAAGATGAAGAGGCACACAGAGATGCCGAAAGACCAGGTCGTGATTGCGAACATATGGCCAGAACCCTGATACTTCGTGCCTTTGAGCACCGTATCGCAGTGCACGCCGACACCGAAGATGATCATGAGGGCCGTGCTGCCGAACTCCGCCAGAATGTTATAGGGCATCTTTTCTCCTTGGTCTCGTAGCCCACCCAATGACTCTCGCGGGCAATATACTACCGTTCACAGAAAATCATCGAATTGTGAAATACACAAACACATTGATGTTCCACTGAAACGTGCATGAATGCGACTCTGACCTGCCATGACAGCATGAATGCGGCATCTCTTGAAATGGATGGCAGAGTGTTGCCCATCGGTCTGAATGGAGCGAGGGGGGCGCCATCCTCATGTGAGAGCAGGAAGGCGAGGCGTGACAGGAGATATGGGCGGATGGGCGCGGGTCTTCTGCCTGGCAGCACAGGATCGTCCTGGGAAAAGATACGGCGGATAGAGAGGCCTGGCCAAGACAGCAGCATCAGGCATCGAACGAAAAAGGCGGGGATGCCATCAGAAAAAACAGCCAGAACTGCTATTGTAGTCCCGCCTTGCGAGGCCCAAAGGCTTTGCTGCCCGAACTATAGCGGCCAGAACCACGAACATGAAGGCCGCCAGGGAATCTGGAAGAGACTGGCGAAAACCAAGAGGGCACCAGAGCGGTCTGTGCTGCCCTGAAGCAACAGGCTGGGCAGACACAAGCCCGTTATCCTTTCAGCTCCAGCCTGCATGTCATGCAGCTGGCAGGCCGATTGCATTCCTCCGACAGGGGGGAAGGCCGTGCGCATGTCCGCCATGCATGCTGCTTCTCCGCTGCTTCCGCTGAGAGCCGCATTTCGGCTGCTGGCCGAGCGCACTTTTTTCGGCAGAGCAGATCCTGCGTCGATTAATAGAAACAATGATGCAGAAACTAGTGAATGTAAAAGTTTATGTAATTCATCATAGCGGAAGGAGGTCCATATGCAGGAGGCAATCACAAGACGCGGATTCATCTGGGGTGCCGGCATGGCTGGCATAGCTGCTGCTGCAGTTCTGACAGGCTGCTCTGCCGGCAGCGGAAGCGGATAGTCTCAAGAGTCGGATGCCAGCACGGATGTGACCCAAGCCACGCTCGATGATGCAAAGCTCACGGCAGACGATCTCTGTGCAGCAGCCATCCAGTTCAAGACGCTGAGCGAAGCAGGCACGTCGGATGAATATGAGCGCGAATACCGCTTTGCGCTGGCGGCCAGTGCTCTTGGGAATGCCGATGCGATGCTCTATCTCGGAGAGATGCATCAGGGAAGCCATATCGAAGCAGCCAGAAGCTCTGACGATCCTGTCCAGGATGCTGTGAGCTGGTGGAACAAGGCAGCGGAGTCGGGTGTTGCCCGTGGCTACACGAACATCGGACTGCTCTATATGCACGAGACTGTTCTGGGCGGCGGCGATAGCTTCGGAAGCATTCCTTATGACCCTGCAACGGCAGTCGAATACTATGAAAAGGGAGCCGAGGGCAACGATATGAAAGCCTTCCGCTATCTGGGACTGTGCTACCAGGACGGCATAGGCGTCGATGCTGATGCAGCGAAAGCCGAAGACTTCTTCCGCCAGGCATATGAGGCAGGAGACAGCACTGGTGGCATGTACTATGCTCAATATCTGCTTGATGGCCGTGGCGGCACCCAGGATGTCGACAAAGCAATCTCGATTCTCAAAGAGCTTGTCGATGGAAAGAAGCACGACATGGCAGCCTGTGCGCTTATGCTGGGCGATATCTATAGCGAAGGAGTCTATAGCGAAGGCGTCTATAGCGAAGGCGTCTACACGGCGCCAGACGCTGCACTTGCAAAACGTTACTGCCAGATTGTGATGGACAATGCCAAGAAAGGCTCTGACGAAGCCGAGAAAGCGGCTTCAGCGCTCGAAGCTCTGGGATAGATTCCAGATAGCATTGCTGCCATCTATCTACGTATGCGTGCGGGTTCTGGCGAGCAGGCAGATATGAGGAAAGCCCATCCTATTCGGCACGACAGCTCCAAGAAACTGTCTGACAGCGGATAGCTTGCTGACACCTCGCCGCTCAGGCTGGACTGCCTTGGGTGAGCTACATTACGAAAAGAGGAGAAGATTCCCGTAAGCAGGAAACCGGCCGCCACCATGAGGTGACGGCCGGTCTGTTCGCGTAGCGTATGCCACGAGTGAGGCTTACTTGTTCAGTGCCTCTTCGACAGCGACAGCGCAGGCAACGGTGCAGCCAACCATCGGGTTGTTGCCCATGCCGATGAGGCCCATCATGTCGACGTGTGCCGGCATGGAGGAGGAGCCAGCGAACTGGGCGTCAGAGTGCATGCGGCCTAGGGTGTTGGGCAACAATGATCGCCATTGCGTTGTTATGGTTTCGTCTAAATGGCATCCTCTGTCTTCCTGATATCGAGCAGGGCTACATTGTCTGCAATCGAAGGCTCGAAGAGATAGGGGAGCTTTGCTTCGAGATAGGCTGTGAATGTCATCGCTCTTGCACAGAAGAAATCGGGCTCGTAGCCTTCGGGCTTCGACTTGTTGGAACGGATGATGACAGGAATCGTCGCAAGATGCGCGACAGGTGATGTCGGATTGCCCGTGAAGGTGATGACAGCATAGCCGAGTTCGCGGGCGATGCGCGCGTCGTCTGCCAGCACGATGCCGGTCTCATTCACGACGAAGAGGACGCCCGGCTTGCTGCGTCGTGCCTGTGCAAGCAGCGTCTGCCTCGTATACGGCAGGCAGGCAAAGCCATGCGACAGGAGGGCGGCTTCCAGATAGCATGCCGCGAAAGTGCCATCTCCTGCTCCATGGACGAAGATGGCCTCGTCTGCATGATCGAGCAGGAGCTCCCTGATCTGTGACAGCAGTCCGTCCTGTGTAAGCGTTGCGGACATGGCGGGCGGTGCAGCATGCCGGATGATGCTGCGTCTGAGTTCGGGCCAGCCGGCATAGCCAAGGCGCCGTGCCAGGAGCGTGATGCTTGCAGGGGAGCAGCCAGCCTGCGTGGCCACCTCTCCGATGGTCGCAGCATGGTCTTCTTCGACGAGCTTCAGGGCTGTCTGCCATGCATGCTCCTGCTTCTCGGTCAGATGCGTCCTCATGCTTCTGCCACCTCCTCATCCTCGAACGGTGCCTCTTGCCCTGCCAGGCGCGAAAGCTCGCTCAGCATGAACTCGAAGAGCATGATAGTGCGGGGCATGAAGAGGTCGCATCTGAGGTCGTAGGATGGCTTGATGCGGAAGACTTTATCGGCAAGCTGGGAGGCGGGCGTCTCTTTGGTGACATCGCTCACAAGCACCGTCAGATAGCCTAGTTGTCGGGCCAGACGGAAGTGAGGGCGCGCGACCGAGAGGGCGAAGCTGCCTGTCCCTGCCTTCGGATCGATGTTGTGCTCGAAGAAGAGCGCTATTCCCGGCTTGCTATCCTTCAGGATGATGGCCTCGTAGTCATAGGTGCTCACAGCATTGATATCAAACATGGCAAGCTTGCGGGCGAGGTAGGACGGGGGAATGGTCCCGACTATGGAAGTGTCCGACATGAGGACGTGCTTCGCCGATCTTCGTTCCCAGAAGAGCTGTGCCAGGCGTTCGGCAGCAGCAAGGATATCGCCGTCCTCGGCCGTGTCGAGCGGCAGGAAGGTCTCCGATACCTCGTCTGCCCTGCCGGCCGAGAGTGTATCACGCATATCGGCAAAGCCGCTGTAGCCCAGCTTCTTTGCCATCTTCACTGCGAATTTCATCTTCTACAGCATCAATGGGTTTGCATAAGGCAGTCAGTCAAGATTTGTATTGAGGCGGTATCGGAGCACAAATCCGATGCCGCTTTTCTCTTTGGGGCTGATTATGGATAACGTATCGGTGGCCGCTCGAGAAGAGTCTATCTGCAGGAAACAAATGATGCTTGTCAGACAGAGAAGCCAAGCAATTTGCAGCAGATGTCTTGTCAGCACATTGTCGTCTGTCTCGAGATAAAAAAGTAGGCAGGACCGCTTTCGCAACCCTGCCTTATAAAACCCGAAGGTTTTGTTGTCTGATACTATTATGCCCTATCAGAACCACGAGTCAATGAGAACCATTAGGAAATCGAGAGATGAGCGTATCGTGTCGTTGCTCAACATCTGATTGGAAGCTGTCACCATATCGTCTTCGAGATGCTGCATGTCTGAGATAGCTCGCAATCTGCTTGTTCCCTCCTGTACCATTTGGCTATGCAGATATAGAAGCGTAGCAATCGCCTTCAAGCATGGATTTGACATTCGTGCTGTTCTTACACGATGTGAGAGGCCTGTCGAGGCAAGCGCATTTTGTAATGAAGGCGTTGCCTGAAATCTATTGTCATGCGTACGAAGGCCATTAAGCATATCTGAAGAATGGGCGCAGGCATTTCGGACGTATTGTGCCTGACGGAGCATGTAATGTTCGACTTTTAGGTCTTTGTCGCCCCAGCGGTCAGCGCAGTAGAGATAGAGGCTTGCGAAGCTGCCGAACGAGAGAACCTCCATCAGTACCCAGAGTGGCATCTCGTTCAGCTTTCCGTACTTTCGTACAAGGTCTCCGACGAAGGTATCGCGGGAAAGCATTGCAATCTCTCTTTCTCTTCTGTGTCGTTCGCTTGCGCTAAGCTGTGCAACGTAATCGGCTGAAATTGAATAGCCATCCTCGTCTTCCCACGCAGTTGCTATGCGCATCAGCTTTGTACGTGCGGCATGCTCGACATCAAGTGTGAGCGGAAGAAGCGCATAGCGGAGGTTTCGGTCCAGAGAGGCAAGAGACTTCAGATACCCGAAGTCGAGATCGATGTACTGCCCATCGCGCGTGCCACCTACCCGCTTCTGGAAGAGTACACGGTATGCCGCAATCTTGAAGAAATAGGTCCGGTCCGTGAGATAGGCTGCAGCTTCTTCCTCAGAACAGAGACGGAAGGTCACGCCCTTGCTCTTCAGATGATTGATCTGCTCATCGATGCTGAGCATTGGCTTGGCTGGATGATGCTGGCCACTTGCTGGTGCGCCAATTTCGATGTGCTGTTCCTCCATGATGGCTCCTTTCGCAGGGGCCATATCATACGCTCGAAGCCGATATAACTGCAGGGATTATCTGTGAACATAATCGCAGGTAGATAGCTATGTTTTGTTAGATTGCTGATAGATAAGAGATGATGTGGCTGCGCAGCGAAGATATCAAGGCATACATGGCATGAATGCAGGGATTTCTTGGACGGCAAGATGGTGAAATGCATATGGCAAGGAGAAATCTGCCTGATATGAGGCAGGCGTACGGGTGCGTAATATAAGGCAGCCTTGCGGGGATGAGCACTGCGCTATACGGAGATGCTTCAACGTTGAGACTGGGCTTGCCTTGCAGGGATCGAACGACATCCCGCCTGGCAGAGTGGATTCCAAGCGATATGCGTCGGCAGACGGCCTATTTGCAGATTTGGAACTCATTGAAGAGCGGATGGATGGGCTGAATATCCTTATCTAGGCCTGTAAAAGAAAGGTTCCTGACAGTAATTGACTGTCTCGAGGCAAAAAAATGAGGCAAGCCCGCTTTCGCGACCCTGCCTTGCAAAACCCGAAGTTTTTCTGTCTGAAGACATTCTCTCGGATTCAAGCAGGAAATCAAGTGTCGGCGAAAGACAGGCGAGGGTTCTGTACCCGACTTGGAATGTCCAGACGAATTGCTGCGGGGGAGTGTCACTGCACTTTGCTTCTCTGCATGAAAAAGCCGGCTCCCACAGAAGTGGAAGCCGGCTTGCAGTTCGAAGGAATAGCCTCCGAAGCCTTACTTGTTCAGTGCCTCTTCGACAGCGACAGCGCAGGCAACGGTGCAGCCAACCATCGGGTTGTTGCCCATGCCGATAAGGCCCATCATGTCGACGTGTGCCGGCACGGAGGAGGAGCCAGCGAACTGGGCGTCAGAGTGCATGCGGCCCATGGTGTCGGTCATGCCATAGGATGCAGGACCAGCGGCCATGTTGTCCGGGTGCAGGGTACGGCCAGTGCCGCCACCGGAAGCGACGGAGAAGTACTTCTTGCCGGCAGCGAGGCGCTCCTTCTTGTAGGTGCCCGCAACGGGGTGCTGGAAGCGCGTCGGGTTCGTGGAGTTGCCGGTGATCGAGATGTCGACGTTCTCGTGCCACATGATGGCAACGCCCTCGCGGACGTCGTCAGCGCCGTAGCACTTGACCGCAGCACGCGGGCCGTTGGAATACGGAATCTCGCGGACGATCTCGAGCTTGGAGGTGTAGTAATCGAACTTGGTCTGGACGTAGGTGAAGCCGTTGATACGGCTGATGATCTGTGCTGCGTCCTTGCCGAGGCCGTTCAGGATGACGCGGAGCGGCTTCTTGCGGGCCTTGTTGGCGTTGTTGGCAATGCCGAT
>OGYD01001327.1_pt1 | contig 18977 bp, 7 predicted proteins | sample 1576441 | NCBI WGS metagenome assembly OGYD01 (sample SAMEA3541537, study PRJEB24748) | human gut metagenome | biome: human gut; feature: human-associated habitat; material: faeces | place: China | collected 2012 | reverse complement strand
AGTTTCTTGTCTTCTTTCGACAACTTGAGATAGTCGTCGTAGATATCTTTTTCAAGGTCGAGATATGTTTTATAGTCCTTGTTTTGATAGAGATAGCGGTATTTTATGCCGTCGATTGTTATTATGCCGTCGTCGTCAAGTTTTGCTCCAGGCTGCGCATAGACTTCGGTTTTTCCAACGGATGTGTTGACACCATACCCCGCGCCGAACAACGAGAACGAGGGGTGTTCAACGTGAATGCTGTTCAGGAACCAGCAGAGCCCCTGTACAGTGGTGTTTTCAAACATACTTATGGTTTTCCCCTTTGAGTCCTTTATGTCGTCGAGGGGGGAGTGGTTGATTATAACGACAGTCTTGCCGGTGTTGGCAACAGAGGCTGAGCCGACATGGCAAGCCCGGTTTCCTCCGCCGAAGATGTTGTAGGTGGTGGAGAAGGTGAATCTGTCCAGATCGAAGAATTTCTTGGTATTCTCATTGTTTCTGATTCGATTGATGGCCTCCTGCGCAAGCGGGTCGCCGATGTTGTCGAGCGACGGTGCTTCGTTGATAGCATAGGCAATCCGTCGGAATTCGTTATTGTCGTTGCAGATAGGGCTGCTGTCAGACTCGGCGTCCAGCCATGAGGTAATGTTGCCGTTGATGTCGGCTTTGCGGTTCCACATCCAAGAGCCTCCGTCAAATTGCACTTTCGTGTTGCCAAGAATATTGGCATAAGTGCCGGTGTCGGCTACGTCCTTCTTGCCAAGCACCTCGTCGACTGCAGTCAGCTCGTTGTCGATGTCAATGTCGCCGTATCCTCCGCCATATACATTGCCGCCCATCATTCCGCCCTCGATGTGCACAAAAGTGTTGCCGTCGACCGTTCCGTATTCGCAACCGCCGTAGATGTCGCCCCAAACGCATGGCACCACATTGTCGGTGCCGCTGTCAACGCCCGGATTGCTGTTGACGATATGCACAATGGTGTTGCCGTTGATGCGGCCGATGTTGTAGTATTGGTTGGCTTCAGCCTTTTTGCAGCCCACACCTCCGCCATACACGTTTCCAAAAATGTTGCCGCCGCGGATGTTGACAAACGAGCGGTAGCCATCAGCCTTGTAGCTTAAGAATGTGCCGTCGGCTTGGTTGAGCGTCGAAGCGCTTGTCAGCAAGTCGGGCGAGTAGTAGTCGGAAGGTTTCATCTCTTGGAAAATGCCCACATTGGCATTGTCGCCGCCGCCGTACACGTTGCCGTAGATGTTGGCGTCGTCGGCAACCTCCACCATGGTTGTGCCGATGACACGCGCCACGGTTATGAAGTGGGTTGAAGAGGCTGTCTCGGGCTCCAGTCCGGCACTTCCTCCAAACACGTCGCCATGGGTGAATGCTCCGCACATGTATACCTCCGTGTTGCCGCCAATCTGACCTGTGGTGTTGTCCTCGGTTGACGCAATGTCGCCGAAGCCGCCGCCAAACACACGGCGGATAAACGTTTTTCCGTCGACAGTGACTTTGGTGTTGCCAGCCACAGTGCCGGCATATCCGCCGCCCAACACAGCCCATACGGTGAAGTTGGGCACTCCCATCGAAAGGTCGAGAGAAGGAGCGTTGGGGCCGTATTTTCCATAGTCGCCGTCAACGTTGACGGTTACATCGGTGCTGCCAACGGTCGTCAGCCGTCCGTATCCGCCGCCGAAGACGCTGAAGTGAGGATTCTCGTTGTCGGTGTACGACTGTTTCCATTCGTCGGTTATCAGCAGTTCGTAAGGCGTCATGCCTTTCTGCATCATCACGGTGGCAAGGCCGGTGCCGTCGGCAGGGGTTGTTGTCACATTGCCGTCGGCGTCTTTGTATGTGCCCACGTTGCAGGCAAGATTGCCGCCGCCATAGATGTTGTGGGGATTCAGGAACTTGCCGTTGGCATAGAATTTTGATTTTTCGTATACAGTGTCCTCCGTGGCAGGCTCGTCGCCGGCGTTGTCGATGTCGGGGTCCCAGATGTAGAATATGTTTTCAACCGGATCCCACATCTTGAACCATATCACATTAATCGAGAAGCTGTCGTCAATCGGACCGTGGCCTACGCTTTGTGTGCCGCCCTCGTCCTGCGCCAGGGTCACGTTGGTGTTGCCGAGCACGTCGGCTGAAGTGACCGTGCCGTCTGTGATGTCGCCGTTTCCGCCACCGAACACCTGACCGGCGATGTTTCCGGCATATATGTTCACATACGTGTCGTTGGCAACTTGTGCAAGATTGCCTCCACCGAAAATGTCGCCGTAAATGAAAGGAGCCTGCTGTGTGCTGCCCGCGAACGACACGTTGGCGTTGCCGACAACCAGTCCTACCAGCTCAGGATGCTGTGTGCAGCCGTCGCCGTCGGCAAACGCTTGCGAGGCAGGGCGCAGACGGCGTCCGTTGCCGCCGGCAAACACAGAGCCGCGGATGTCGGCGCTGTCGCCGATGACAACGTTTGTGGCGTTGCCGTCAAACTCAACAATCGCCATGTCGCCTCCGCCATAGATGTTTTTGTAGAAAGTGCCGCCCATAATGTTCACGCTCGACTGTCCGTATATGCGTGCCATGTCGGAAAGCGTCTCTACGTTGGATGTGCCCATCTCCTTGGCGTCGGCCACACCGTATCCGCCGCCGAACACCGGGCAGTAGAAAATGCCGCCATTGATGTTGAGCTCCACGTTGCCATAGGTCTTGCCAAGAGCTTTGTAGTCGCCGGAATTGCCGCCGTAGGGGTTCTGCGAATAGAAAAAGTCAGTGCCTCGTCCGCCGGCGAATACGCCGTTCTTGCAGTGAAACTCTCCACCGTTGATGGTGAGCGACGCCACAGTCGCTCCGGTTTTTCCGTACACGTTGCCACCGCAACTGTTTGGCGTGGCAGCCGTGCTCGACCACAAGCCTTTGCTCATGAATCCGCTTCCTCCGCCATAGATACCGTCGATAGGGTCGGTGGTAGAGCCGAACTCTCCACCGTTGATTACAATCTTGGTGCTTGTGTTGGTCGGGTCGACATAAGTGAACGACTCGAAATCGTCGTTGTTGTAGCATCGATACGTCACCAGACGGTCCTTTGCAACGGCATACGGACCGTAGAGCATAACGTCGCCCGAAGCATTCCAGTAGGCAATGCTTTTATCGGGAGTGTGGCTGTCGGCGATGTCGTCGCCTTCACCGATGCCGTTCATACCGCCTGCGCCCGCACCGTAGATTCCGCAGAAGATGTTGTCAGTCTTCGTGTTGCCGGTAGGGAGAATTTCGAATAAGCCGCCGTTGATGGTTATTGTGCTGTAGCCATAGAACGGGTTGTTGACAATCACGTTGCCGGTGTGTCCACGACCGGTGCTGCCGCCATACAGCTCGGTGACAATTACACGGTTGTCAATCCACTCGTCGTTGTTGTATTTTGAAGACGCCGGGTCGAGCAAGATGTTTGCGCGTCCCATATAGGTGTTGTTTGGCACGTAGTAGTCAGTGCCGTTGTAGGGGAGGATGAAGTCGCGCTGCGCACCCAGCGAACCGTTTACGACACGCGCCACCTTTCCGCTTCTGATTATTATGTCGACATCCGCATACATGGCACCCTCGTGGCTTCCGGCGAGAATGATACCGGCATCGTAGTCACTCTTGCGTTTGCTTGTCTCTCCCTTGATTTCCCTTTCCGGGTTGTGGGCGTCGTTCCATTTGCGGTCGATGTCCATCTCGATTGTGCACTTTATGGGCTGATTGGGAGTTCCCATCACTCCATTGTAGTCCTTCTCGGAGGATGTCTGACGTCCGCCCGCGCTGATTGCGGAGTATAACCCGGACTTGATGGATATTTTGAAACCCTCCTTGCCGTGAGGCATCGACTGCTCGAAAGCCTCGATTCTCTTTTTTCTGTCCAACGGATAGAAACGGCCGTCGTTGTTGAAACCGCCGAAGATGTGGAATGCAGTGGTCACAGCGCCGTCGATGGTTCCGTAGTTAGGCGAGTTCTGCCCGAAACCGGTCATCTGTATGCCTTCGCCCATCTCAAGGTTATTGTATTGGCAGTAGATGATTTTGTAGAAATCACCGCCGTTGTTTGTGACAGGGTCGTTGTTGAATGTGATATACTCAAATCGGGTGTCGCCCCATATCGGCAGACCTCTTTCAGCACCCGAAATCTCGATGGTGCCTTTGTAGTCGGTGCCGTTCCATTCGCCTGTGATGGTGGCGTTGCGGAAAAGAGGGGACTCTCCCTTTGCTTTAGTCCATTCGTCAAGCTTCAGCATATTTTTGCCTCTGTTGTTGCTGGTTATGTTGAAGCCCGTGTATTGATTGTTGGTCACGTCGGCACCGCTTGTTCCCATCAGCACGATGATGTTTTCGTCCCAAGTACCCGTCTTGGCGAGCTTGCTGTAGGCGCCTTTCCACGTCTTCATCGCCTGTGTCGGGGAGTAGCCCCACTCCTCGTCGTCGTTGTCATCGCCCTGCGCGTAGGTTGTGCCGTTGATGCTCACCGCCTCAGGACATAGGTACACCACGATAGTCACTTTGATGTTTTTGCGGAAAATGATGTTGCCACCGCTCTTTACGGTAACAGTACAGTTGAACTGGTCCTTGTTGGTGGCAGTTTCCGGACGTACAAATTCGTTGGACGTTTCCGACAGCAAGGTTCCTTTGTTGTACCATTTGTATGTGATGTCGAGACCAAGTTCGTCGTTTGTGAAATTCTCTTTCGTGTTGTTCGTCACATTTATGATGTATGTGCCGGGCTTGGTTTCGTAATCGAGTTCGGCAGTGATGCCGATAGCCTCGACGAGTACGGTGTTGGTGCGCTGGCTGCCGTCGACGGTCATGGCATAGACATACTGGGAGTATATCTGTCGCGGCAGGATGAACGGGTTGCAGGCGGAGCTGTTCACCTTTTCACCCTCAGTGTTGTCGGTCGATGCATACCAGTTGTAGACATCGGAAGTGGTTCCTCCGTCTTCGGTTGTCACGGTCAGCACATCGCTTGTGCCGCGCTCCGCCTTCAGGACAATCGAGCTGAAAGAGAACCGTTTGGAAGAGTTTGAATATGACCACGGCCTCTTGTCGAGGTTGTTTTGGGTGATGTACAGGTTGTTGAGGTTGGCAAACGCCTTTCCGAAAGGCTCGCCGGTGGAGGGGTCGGTAGCTGAGATTTCTTTTTCAACACCGTATTGGTTGTAGGTGTAGGTGTCGGCAGCTTTGTTGGCAGGAGTGTAGTACCATGTGTCCTTCACCTTGTTTGCAAAGTTGTCGGCGGCTATAAACGCCATCACGTTGGCTTTTTTGCACTGGGTGGTGTTGGCGCTTGTCTTCAAGCCTGCGCCGTGCACATAGATGTTTCTTGGCCATACGGCATAGCCTGTTTGGTTGGCAAGTTTGCTTGCCGCACCGAAACCGCATGAAATCGTCACTTGTCCTTCCACACCGTTGAGAGCAGCGTTCTGGAACATATCAATCTCCGTGTCTGCTGAGATGTTGAATATTCTCAGACTCACGAAGTTGTTCAGATAGCCGGCTATACCTCCAATTCTGAATTTTGTCTTTGTCGAGAAACTCTCGTTGTTGTCGGTGATTTTTGAGTTGCGGATTATGATGTTGCTGAGTTCTGCGTTTTGGGTCATGTCGGCAACCACAATACCCATCTTTACCGTGTAGTTGGCGTTGTTGAGAGGCGTGTGTGCCGCCTTCTTCTCTATTCTGGCATTGTCGATGATAAGGTTGGAGACAGACGCATACTCATTCTCGTTGTTGCCCTTGCCGTTGAGTCTGGCGAACAGACCCCACGAAGCCTCTTTGGCTGTGTTGAAGCTCCATTTGATGAGCAAGTTGCTGACGGAGTGCCCGTCGCCGTCAAACTTTCCGGCGAAGAAGTGTCCGTCGGAAGCCTTCGCGATGCCTTGAGCCGTGCCGATAGGAGTCCACAATCCCTTGCTGAGGTCGATGTCCTTGGTGAGTTTGAAATATTTCTGAGAAAACATTTGTTGAGCTGTGCCATTGTTGACTTCATGCGCCAGTCTTGCCAATTCCATATCGTTGCTGATGAGGAAAGGCTTTTCCTTGGAGCCGTCGCCCTCGGAGCCGTCGGGATAGAGCTGGTAGCTGTCGGCATAGAAGTGGTTGCCGTCGTAGTCAACGCCATAGGCTTTCGGCTCGATGCTGAAAGCGATGGTCTGCGGGGCATTGCCGGCAGACGTGATTGTCACCTCGCCGCTCTTGGTTTTGTTGGTCAGCGGCAGTGTGATGGTCTGTCCGCTGTCGGAAATGCCGTCGGTGACATTCTTGGAGTCCACTTTCCATGAGAAAGTGCTTCCAGCCGGGATGTCGGCGGAAACGATGGAATATGCGACAGTCCCGTTTTTGAAATCCCATGAGGCTTTGATGTCGTTGCTGCTTAATCCTTGAGCCATGGTCAGATTGACTCCGGCAATCAGAAGTATGAGCAGACAGGAAAAAACTCGTGATATGCTATGTGTTGAATGTTTTCTCATTTTTCAAACACTTTATTGTCGTTATCTATTGTTAGTCTATCAATAATTGACCCGTATAGGCATCCTCGTCGGCAAGCACATACAGGTAGCGTGGCTGTATGAGGATGCGTATTGGGTTTATCATCGCAGTCTTGCCTGTTGTGAGGCTGCTGAAATTATCCTTGTTGATGGTTATTCCGGATGTTACGTTCTTTCGGGTGACGATGGTGGAACCGTCCTCCGCTATGAATTCCACGTCGTATTTGACGTTGATGACAGGCAGGAATTTGGCATCGGGTATGGTGTAGATGTCGGCACCCCATTGCGTGTAGCCGGCAGATGTGACAATGGCGGTCCGGGTGTTGTCGTCGTAGTCCGCGGAGCCGTAGCCTTTGTAGACAATAGGGAATGGCGTCTCTACAAACGACTGACGTTTGATGTCGCTCCATGTTATTGCAGAGGCAGACCAACTTTTTGATGTTGTATTCCAGATGTAGGAACGCGATATTGTGCACGATGTGGAGAAGCTGCCTGAAAGCGTAACGCTCTTGATGCGGAAGTGGCGGATGGCGTTCATCTTGGTGCCGAGCATGAAGAGCAGCCTGTAGCCGGTGAGAGTCTGGTCGAATTTCAGACTGACCGTTCCGCCTCCGTTGCTATCGGAGATGGCTCCTTTGCTGCTCGGGACGGCGCAGATAATCGGCGCCGCCTTTGTGTCGTAGATTACCGGCACAGGGTTGCCGCCGTCGCTCATAGCGAACGGAAAAGAGAGGGTATATGTGTTGTTGGCTGTGCGCAAAAGCGTTGCTCCGTCGTTGTATGGCATATATGCGAAGAAGTCGAACGACGATGCCTTGGTGTATTCAGTCCAGCGCTTCTTTGTCGCAGTGTCCCAGCCGTATGTCGCCACGTTGTAGGTGGCAGTCTCATTGTTGAATATGGTGTTTGCAGCCGACGCATAGCGTTTCGGCATGTCGTAGTATCCGAACGTGCCCATCGTTGCGGGATGGCGCGTAGGGTCGTAAGCCTCGTAGGGGTTGGCGCGTGTAGCTGTTTTTTGCGGTTGCGCCGAGAATGAGATGTATCCGTGGTTGTCGGCTTGCTGTATGGGCATGTCGGAACCCTCGCAGGCAGAAAGCGTTGCGAGAAGCGCGATAGCGGTTATTTTTGAGATATGCTTCATTCTTGTAGTCAATTCTTTTTACCAGTCTTCAGTGCCTGAGCCGTTGTTTTTAATGTCGGCGCCGGGAAGCCATTGTTCCACCATCAAATCGTTGAAAGAGATGCTGTCGCCAGTATCGGACAATTTGAAAATGTATGTGTATTGGCTGCCTGCTTTCCATTGCATGTATTGCGCCGGCACTGTAGCCGACACCGTTTTCCCACCAATGTTGATGGTTATGGTGTATGCTCCCTGTTCGTAGGGGATGTTGGCGAGCGGCGGCACGTAGTACCATTTATTGTAGAGAGTAGGGTCTTTGAGGATGTGTATCTGGTCGCCAGCCTCCTCGTAGGGAGTGGTGAGGACCAGGAGTCCGGACGCATCAGCCGCTTCCGACTTCGACATCGTGAGAGTAGGATATGTGCCTGTCGGAATGCCGGTGAGCGGATAGGCGGCGTCGATGGTGCCGCGGAGAGGGGTGTCGGCTTTTGCCGGGGTGTCGATGAAACGGCTGTCGCGGAACTTGATGTTGCTTATCGCAACGTTGGTCGTTCCGTCAGGATAGGTGAAGCGGAAGCGCACCTTTGCGATTATCGGCGCGAAAGTCAGAGTGACGCACGACCCGTATGCCGGCGATGTCGACGAAGGGGAGGCAAGCCAAAGGCGGCTTGCGTATGGTGTTGAAGTAGCGGTTGCTGCTTCAGAATATTCAAAATTAAAAGACAAGGTAGCGGTAGCGTTGTCGCCTGAGCTGACCGAAGTCTTTACATCTGGATTGAAGGGACTGTATGCGAAAAAGCGGTAGCTCGTTGCCGAGTAGTCCCAATATTTTATTGTTTGCAGGGTGGCACTTATAGGATTTTCAATGCCAGCATATTCCCAGTCGGCAGTGTTTGTCGTAGAGCTGCCGGCAGAGCCTTGATTGTATGACATTTTATATCCGTCCATCACAATTTGCGGCGATGACGGGTTCGGGGAGTTTGTTGTGGTTTTATATCCCCATGTGCGGAACGTCTGGAAGATAGTCTCGAGACCGTTGCCCGCTGCTTTTGTTTTTGCATCCTGCCAGTTGTTGTTTGTGCTGCTGAAGGCGATGCTTGTCTGTGTATTGTCCGGTTCGGGCACTATTGGTTCGTCCGGCGCTGATTGAGAGCAGGAGAATAGGGAAAGTCCCAACAGAGGAAATATTAGGATGCGATGTTTCTGCATGTCTTCTTGTTTTTTTTAAAGACGGGCGGGGGAGAAACCCCCGTCCGACATATAAATGTGTCCGAGGCGTGTGAAAACACACCTCAGACACAATGTTTTTAGTCAGAATCCAAGGCGTGAGCCATGGAGAAAGAATTAGTTGTTTTTGACAACTTTGACAATCTTGTATGACTTTTTGGTTCCATTGTCGTATTCAACAGCGTAGTATGTTTCTGTAGCCGGGTCGGTGACAACACCTTTCCACTTGAGAGCATTTACTTTGAGAGTGTAGCCTGGACCTGCCGGAACTTCTGTTACGGTAGTGGCAAAACCATCAGCAGTCTCTGTCACAACCATCTTCTTGCCTGCGTAGTCGGTGACAGTCCAAGTCTTGGCAGTAGCGTCGTTGGTTCCTTTCACGAGAGCGTTGGCAACACTTGCTTCGTTGATAGTCTGAGTAGCACCGCTTTCGAGAGTTACGGTGTACAATTTCTGAGGAGCGACGGTTTTTGCAGCGGTTTCGCCTGCAGCAGGAACATATACAGTTGCATAGATGTCGGTGCCGTTGACATATTCGTTGCCGTTGGTAGTAACTTTGTTGTCCTTGTAGCCGTATGTAGTGAAGCTGTTGTCAGAAACAGTAGTGATTGTTTCCTGGAGACCGTTTGCCTCGTCGTCAACAACAACGGCGTCGAATGAAATGGCAGTCAAACCAGTGCTTGTGCCGCCGGTAGAGCCATTGGTGTCCTGAGAAATCTTGAAGATGTAAGTGTAGGCATATCCAGACTTCCATTCAGTGTATTGGGCAGGAACGGTTGCAGTGGCACCCTTCACGTTGATTGTCTCGTTGGAACCGTCGACAGAAGTGAGCTTGTAGTCGATGCGCAGAGTGATGGCGCTTGCCGCACCTTCCGACGGGAGCACGTTCTGATAGCCGGTGCCGCAGTAAGAAGGTGTCGCTGCATTTTGGCTGAGGTAAGTTGTACCTGCAGAAATCGTGCCTTCGGCCTGGTTGTTGTAGTTGACAGCGCCGAATCCTTTATGATTCAATACGCCAGTCTCACCTGCAGTTGTTGATGCAGTGAATTTTACGTGAGCCTTGTTGTAGTCTTTCTTATCCTTGTTGACGATACCTGTTGTAGGGAAGTACACTGTCAATGTTCCGGAATTGTTGAATTTTCCGATGAGTGTACCTTCCGGGTTGGTTGTGGTGCTAGTAGCTTCGGTGTCGGTATAGAACTTCACGTCGCTGATCACATAACCTGGAACAATCTCGAAGAGAGCCATGCGCACCTTGCTGGCAAGGTGACGGAAGGACATTGATACAGAAGTCTTGTTGTAGTCTTTCTCTTCAACAGTCTTCATGTCGGAAATGTAGCACTCGCTGAGAGTGTTTACGTTGCCGGAGAGAGTGTAGGCGGCTTTGTCGAGGTTGGCTTTGTCAACGTGTGTCGGAGTGGCGTATTCTGACGCCGCATCTTTTTTACCCATTGAGAAAGCTATGAAATCGTAGGATTTGCAAGAGTGGTCCCAATACTTGATGGTCTGCTGCGATGCTCCGCCCTGTGCGAGAGATGCGGCAGGTTTGGTGCCCTTTACGTTCATGTCTTGATTTACATATTCCCAACCAGCACGGTTTGACTCGGTAGAGAATGCTGAACCGTCTTTGAAGTTCACATTGTAGTGGTCGAAAGCGTACGTTTCGTTGTTGGCTGCGTCTGTCTTGTTGCCTTTGAAACCGACAACTACAAAGTTGTTGTCGAGAAGTCCTGCTGCAGTGACGCCTGACTCTGTGGCGCGTGTGATTTTGCCTGTGTCGCCACCGAAGTTGATTGCGGAGGTGGCTCCATTTTGCTCATTTCCCTGAATTTCTCCCAAGAAATCGTCGCTTGAGCAGCTGGCGAGAGCCAATGCCGAAGCGGCTGCGATAAAAAATTTGTTCATAAAATAAAAAAATTAAAATAGTTTGTATTGTTTATTATATTTGAATTACGTATTGATTACATGTCGAATATCCATTCTTTCTCTTCGTAGTCCTCCACCACGGCATCGAAGCCGGAGCCGCCGGAGCGGTTGGGTACCGGCACCTTGTCCATGTCGAGCTCCACCGTGATTACCCCTCCCCGAAACAGCCGTCGCGCCTGGTCGGTGACGTCAAACACGAACGTGGAGTCTTTGCCGTTGTAGAACTGCATTTTCACGTCAATATAGTGGCGGTTGTTAAGGTCGGCGTCCCTCACTTTCTGCAGCGATTCCAGATATGCTCGCGCGTCAAGCTTGCTCGGGTTTAGTTTCGGGATGCCGAAAGTAAGCACCTTTCCACCTATCACGTCGACCTTGTCGCCGTTCTTGTCGGCAACGTCCTGCTTCATCCGCATGAAGAAGTTCACGGTGATGGCGTCAGCCCCCGTCACGCCTGTGTTGAGGTTTACGGAGCGTGCCATGCCGCTTAGATTGGCGTTTCCCTCTACGGCTGTCACCTTTCTGCCGTTGTGGTCGTTGTTGCGCAGAATCACTTGTACCAAATAGATGTAGGTCACTGGCTGCAGCTCCATCTCGAGCTGCCGTACCCAGCAGTTGCGGTTCTCGTCGAACGTGAATCCGTCCAGATTCTTGTTTATCTCAATTCCTCCATGGTATCCGGCAAACAGCTCCTCCGGCTGATAGAAGGAGCGCGTGAACTGCGGCGAGTTGTAGAGCGCCGGGTATATTGTCTGTCCGGTGTAAGCCGTGACGTGGTCGTAGGTGGTGTTCTCATCAATGCGCACACTCTGTACCCCGTCGGGAGTGTTGATGTTGTTCCATGCAAGGATGTCCCAAAAGCCGAAATCGTATTTGGCTTGGACGTGGTTGCCTACAATCGAGTGCCTGTAAGGGGCATTGTGTGCACCGAACTGGACGTTGCCGGTGAAGTAGCGGCGCACCTCGAAGGCGTCAGGCTCTGTGTAGCCGATAGTGCCAAACATCTCCTCGTCGGTGTTGTCCCATCCGTAGATCCACTCCGCTTGCCAGTCGTATTCGGTGTCGTACTTGAAAATGTAGTTCCATATCACTTTCAGGTCGAGGTCGACTGTCGGGATTTCCATGTCGATGTCGGCGCCGCCCTGGTGGAGATGGAGCTTAGGCTCGCGCACGCATCCCGTTGCGACAAGGCATAACAATGCAAAACACATGACGACAGCCTTGTTGCAGGCTTTGCGGCTTGCATCAAGGATGATTCGTGATATGAGTTTTGTTATATTGCGCATTGTTGCTATGTTTTGTCTAATAGTTGATTGTCGTTTCTCGGTTTCTGAAACTTACGCCTTTCTTGTTGTTGCGTCTGTAGAGCAAGTCGTAGCTGAGCGTTATCTCCACTCTTGTTGGACCGAGCCACGAGAAGCGGTGCTGCCTCTTTTGGAAATCATTGGCGTTGCCGTACCACTTGTAGTAATATTGCTCTTTGTCGGTGTCGGGGTCTACGGGGCATTTCCACTGATAGGGGTCGTAGTTGGTGCTGAGATATCCAGCTTGCAGTCCGAACTCCAGCTTCCAATGTCCGGAGCGACCTAACGGGACGACATAGCCTATACCAAAACCAGCGCCCCAGCCTTCGCCTTCCCATCCGCGTTTCTCATCGAAGCAGATGTTGTATAGGTACGCGTGCGCGTATAGACTGAGGTATAAACCTCTGAAAGCCGCGCCTTCTCCCGGTTTGCGTTTGCGGATGTCGCCGCTGCGCAGATAGTAGCGGGTGTGTAGCTGATAGTTCCTAACCTGAAAATATTTATGCTCATCATAGTGCTGCCACCACGGGCAGTCGAAACTTGCACCGTAGGTGAAATGACCATGAAGCGGATAATATTCCAACGCAACGTTTGGAATAGGGCAGAAGCGGTCGTAACCTGGCATATAGGCGAAGTCGAACAGCACGTTTGACTTCACGCTCAGCACCTCGCGACGCGGCAAAGCCGAGGCGGGTGTTGTCGCTGGGATGATGTATGCCGGTGTGATGTCGGCGGTCTGAATGTGCAGATGGTTGTCGGCAACGGTTGCCATCGGCATTGTTGCTATAGGATGTGGAACCAAATCGTTGCTGTCCACGTTGGCAAGCCTTTTGTCAACGACAATTATTCTCACTGCGCGCAGTTTCGGGAAATATTCTTTCAGCAGGTAGCGCCATAGCTTGCCGCCGTCGTGCCGCTTCATAGCCGCCTTAAGACGTTGGGTGTCGTTGGCGTAGAGAGTGATTAAGGAGTCGACGTCATGGAATTTGGCGTCGTGTTTCAGCATCATCATGGTGTAGAGCAGGTCGTAGTCCTCAGCCACAACGTCGTATTGGATGTGGTCGGTGCCGATGCCGTAGCTTCGGAGCAGAGCGTCGACCGATGCGCGACGTTGGTTTGCCAGACGACGGTTGTTGTCGTATGGACCTTCTGGAGAAGCGGTGGCACGTCCGAAAACAATACCCCTATCTCCCAGCCTTTGAAGCTCTGGGATAAGCACATCGGTAATCCATTCTCTATCTTGGTCGCTGATGCTGATTCTGTTTACAACAAATTTTATTGGACGCGAATTTTGGATAAAGATGCTGTCGGCGGTTATTCCTTCAGCAGCCATATCCATTGCGAAACCAATAATTAGTGTAATTATCAGTCTGATATATCTCACTCTTTTTTACCTGTTCTTTTAAACCTTTTTATGCCACAAACACTGATTAAAGTTGGGAAGTATGGTGCTGTGACGTACCTATATTAATTGTTAATGTGTTGATTAAAATATAACCTGCTTTTAATAGCGAATGCAAATTTACAAAGAATACAAATATGGGGGGGGGGAAATCTAAATATTTTTTTGTTGTTGATGCTGTTATTTTATGTTAACGAAGCTTTGGCTTGGAGATATTCGGCGAAGATGCGGGCTGCGCTCTCCACCTTGGCAGCGCAGGGACGCGACTTGTAGTATTCGGCTGTGCGAGGCGATGCCTCGTAGGTCGACACTGCTTTGTCGTGGCCTTTCAGCCCGAGAATTTCGGCGCAGATGAACGAGCCGTTTTGCTCGCGCGATTTCTCAAGAAGCTGCTGCACGACCTTGTAGCAAGCCGATTTGCCTTCGCGGTCGGCACCGTCGGTCTGACCGCAGTCGAGACCTGCCAGCGCCACAATGCCCGACACGGCGCCGCACATCATCCGCAGCCTCCCAACGCCGCCGCCGAAACCTGCGGCAATGCGTTTTGCGAGGTCGTCGCTGAGTCCGTAGATGTCGGCGAAAGCCGCCACCACTGATTGGCAGCAGCCATAGCCTTGCATAAAATTGTCGACAGCGCGCTGCACGCGCTCTTCAAGTTCCGGTGATAAGGTAGTATAGTCCATAGTTATGAAAACAGTTCCATTTGCTCTGGAATGTTGGGGTTCGCGTGACTCTTTTCCGGTTCTTTATGATTCTCTATTTCGGGTTCTTCAGGCTCTTCGGCAACGATTGGAATTGCGTTTGTCGGCGGTGTGGGCATCAGCCAGTCGGAATATTCGGTTGTGTAGTCGATGGCAGATATTCCCGACAGCGGAGCCGCATGGTGTTGAGCCTTTTTCTTGGCTTTCTTTTCTGCCTTTTGGATTGAAATCTCGTTTTTTGCTGATTCCAGCTCGTCTTTCAGCGCCACAATCTGTTGGCGGAACTCCTGCTCCTTGTCGGCATAGTGCTTTTTGTTGCGTTCCAATTCCTTTTTCAACTGCTCGTAGACAGAAGAAATCTCGTCTTTCGTGCTGTTGAGGTCGTCGATTTGCAATTGTTTTTGCGACAGCTCATTGTTGAGTTTCTCCACGGTGTCTTCGAGCTTGGCGCGAGTGACTTCGATTTCAGCCATCTTTGCGGTGTCGCCGGTCTCGTTAAGTTTCTCGTGCAAGGCATAGAGCTCGTCGTTCTGGCTTTGGATTGTGGACCGCATGCTTGCCAACTCATTGTTGCGCACGGCAAGTTCGTTTTGGAGCTTTTCCAGTTCCTCGCTGCTTGTCGCTGGGGCATTTTTCAGCGCTAACTTTTCATCTTCGGCTTCGGCGAGTTTGCGTTTTGTCTCTTCCAGCTCTAAGGTGGCCTGCGAGAGAGCCGTAATGCGTGCCGTCAGCGCTTCTGCTTCGGTTTTGGCGTTGCTTTTTATGGTCTCGAGTTCGGCGTTTAGACGCTCGATTTCCGCCTCCTTCTCGTTTGTGTCGTCGGGTTGTGATGACAATTCGGCAATGCGCGCCTCCTTCTTCGCCACGTCTGCTTTGGCGGCAAGGATTTGAGCCGCCGAGTCGGTGGCCTTGCGTTCGGCGTCGGCTTTGATTTCGGCAATTTCGTTTTGCAGATTCTCGTTTGCCGCGCGCAAGTCATCGTTGTCCTGTCGCAATGCCTGCAGCGCCTCATCGTTGACAGCCGCCACTTTGATTTTGTTCATCAGACTTTTGCATTCCAGCTGATACTGCTCGCGTTCAGCCTCCGCTGAGGCAGCGCGGTTTTCCAATGTCGATATGCGGTCGTTGAGCGTGGTTTTCTGCCTGTCAAGGCTTAGAATGCGGTTTCGCAGCTCTTCGTTTTTCGTCTTGTATTCGTTCATCTGCTTTGAAGCCTCCGACGATTTGTTGGCAAGGTCCATACGGTCTTTTTGCCATTGCTGGCGAGCGGCTTCCTCGGCCTCCTGTTTGATTTGCTGCAGGAAGTCGGTGAGCGTTGATCCGATGAGGCTTCTAACGTAGTTGGCTTGCGCGTCTTTGTCGATGCATTCGCGCACGTATTCCGGCAATGACGTGTTGAGCACAGAGGTTACCTTGTCGACCACTTCATCGCTTATGGCGTCTTCAACATCCTTCTGTGAGATTTTAGCCACTTCCGGAACAGGCGGTGGCAATGGCTTTTCGTTTTCTTTTTTGAACGGGTTGATGTAAGACGGCGAGTTTGTCTGCGATGAGTTCTCGTTGCCCATATCTTCTTTGTCGGGAAAACCCAACATTGCTTTTAGGTTGTTTATGATTGACATATGTTCAGTTATCTTCTGTTGTTGGTTTTACAATGATTCCTAATCCCGTCTTGCCGTTTATTCCGATTTGCAGCGGTCGGCTGAAACGCACGGAACGCAAATGGTCGGACTCGTAGACGGCAGGCATGCTGTCGAGATATTCAATGTCGCAGATGTCGCCGTTCTTGTCGTTTATGGTGAAATACCCGACGCCGAACGATGTGAGATTCTGAAAGAAATGCGTGCCCTGGCTTGGCTCTATGCGGTATCCCGGCAGTGCCGTTTCGGCAATCACGCGTGCGGCTGAGATGTGCGCCCATTTCACGGGGATGCCCAGAGCGGGGTCGCTTGAGCCCCATCGTCCGGGACCTATCAGAATATATCCTTTGTCGGCCTCCACGTAGGATTTGTTGAGTTTCTCTATCTCGCGTGCCACCATTGGGTTGTTGAACGAGGAGAAGTTCTGCGTCTTGACATACACCACGTCGGTGACACCGTCCATCATGCCGTGTCCGAGAGCGCTGGATGTCTTCATGATCAATTGGCTGTCGGATGTATGCATGATTTTCTCGTCGAGCATCTCTTTGCGGTCGACAATCGGACGTATCTGCAACCAATATACGTTGCCTTTTGTCTCTCCGTGCTTGTCGATGCATCCGGCAAATTCGATTTCCACCGGACGACGCATCTCTTTTTCTCCTTCGGAAAGCATGAAGTCTACAATCTCAGCAAGCGGGAATGCTTTGTGTTGCAGCACGTTGGCGAATGTAACCACACGGCGTCCGTTGCCGTATTCGCTGTCGCGAATCACTTGGTCGTAGGGGTCGAAAGTCGACACCATATAGCGCAATGAGCCATTTTTTGCCGCGTCCTGCACACGTATTTTCTTTATGTTGAACCCGTCGTCGACCTTGAATCCGCCTTCAACGTCTTTAAGGTCAAGGGCGTAGAGTTGGGTCTGTGTGTCGCGCAGGGCAAGGTCGAGAGTGCTTGTTTGCAGCACTTTGTCGGGATGTCTTGGCGAAAAACGCAGTGCCAGACCTCCGTCAACGATGTATTTACCGAGTCCTACGGCAATTTCTGCCACTCCGTCCTCGGGCATCTCGTCGTTGATGGGGTAATAGTTGAGCGAGCGGCCCACTCCTGCAAACGATGGGTAGTAGTATCCGTCGTGCTCCGCGCCAGCCACCTCTTGTATGATTATAGCCATCTTTTCTTGGTCGATAAGATTGCTTGTGGCGGTCATATATGCTTTGCTGTCGGCATAGAACACTGACGCATAGACGCTTTTTATGGCGTCGCCGAGCAGATGCAGCATCTCCTCCTTGTTGTCGAGACGCGGCACCATATATGTGGAGTATATGCCGGCGAAGGGCTGATAATGCGAGTCTTCGAGAAGGCTTGAGCTGCGTATCGCCAACGGCTTGTCGATAACCTCAAACAAGGCAAGAAAGTCGTCTTTAAGCTGCGACGGCAGTTTTGCGTTTATGAAACAGCGCAGAATCTCCTCGTCGGGGGCATCAGACAGGGCGATGGGATATAGGTTGTTTTCTTCCATGAATTGGTCGAAAATGTCGGTGCAGAGCACCACCGTTCGCGGAATTGACACTGTGACACCGTCAAAATTGTCGCATATCGGATATTTCTTTATGATAGAGTCGATGAAAGCCAGGCCGCGTCCCTTGCCGCCAAGTGAGCCTTGGCCGATGCGGGCGAAATTGGAGTAGTAGTCGAAGCGGTTTTTCTTGAAAATGGCAACGACTCCTTTGTTCTTCATCCTGCGGTATTTCACAATCAGGTTGAAGAAGAATTTCTTTACCTCTGCCGCCTCGCTGATTTCGCGGAAACGATGGGCTTGAATGATTTCGGCGATGGGAAACATCGCGCGCGAATACAGCCACCGCGAGATGTCGTTGCGTGAGGCGTGGTACAGCAGCGACTCGTCTGGAATCTTGAATAGGTTGTCCTGAAACTCTTTCAGGTCGGTTATGCGCATCACTTCCTCTCCGGTCTCGGGGTTGCGTATCACGAAATCACCGAATCCGAAATTGTCGGTGATGATGCGCCCAAGGTCGACAGGAAACTTCTTGGAATTCTTGTCGAGAAACGAGATGCCCATTTCTTTGGCGTAGACTGCATTCTCGGTCTCTGACGATTCCATAATGATGGGGACATAGGGGTCGATTTCCTTTATCTCTTTGGCAAGGCGGATGCCGGCGTGCTTGTCCTTCTCTCCGTCTCTGCTGAACGACACGTCGGTGATTACGCCGAGAATCTCGTTCTTGTACTTGTTGTACAAAGTCATCGCCTCCTCGTATGTGCGTGCCAAAATAACTTTTGGGCGTCCGCGCATACGGAGCATCTGCTCGTGCTCATTGAGCGCTTCGGTTGAGAAAATTAGCGATTGCTTCAGCAGAAACTTGTACAGGTGGGGCAACACTGATGAGTAGAAGCGCACGGAGTCTTCCACAAGCAGTATGGTTTGGATGCCAACTTCAAGAATGTCGTTGTCGCTGTTCATCTTGTCTTCCATCAATTTGATGATAGCAAGAAGCAGGTCGACGTTGCCGAGCCAGCTGAACACATAGTCGACGCCGGAGAAGTCTTCGTTGGCAAGACGCCGCGACACTTCGCGTGAGAATGGAGTCAATACGATAAACGGAATGTCGGGATAGCTTGTCTTGATGTTTTTGGCTTCGCGGAATGTGAGTCCGATATCGTTGCCAGGCATCGCGATGATTAAATCGAACGACTTGCTTCTTAAAAGATCGTGGGCGTCCTCGTAGCTGCTTGCCTGTGCCACGCGAGGGGGAGAACTCAGATTGAGCGATGTGTACTCAAAATACAGCTGCTCTTCGATGCGTCCGTCTTCCTCCATCATGAAGGCGTCGTAGGGCGAGGCGATGAGAAGCACGTTGTAGATGCGGCGCTGCATCAAATCTTGAAAAGCAGTGTCGCGCAAGTAGAGTTGACTAAGTTTAGCCTCGTTCATTCGTTCTCGTTTTTCTATTCTTGTACAAATTTACGGAAATCTGACGTATTATAAGAATATTTTGCCATGAATGTTTATAAAAATATGTCTGCTCTTAAATATATAATAATGTGTGTAAATAATTGGGGCTTGTTTCTGTCGCAAAAGAAGGAAAACGGAGTGAAAAAAGTTTCCGAAATAAGTGACGGAGAATCAATGTGTTGTGGAAAAAGT